>Ga0335085_10015091_pt1 | contig 11224 bp, 11 predicted proteins | sample Lox_Sample_45_FD_206712 | JGI IMG/M metagenome (GOLD analysis project Ga0335085, IMG submission 206712) | Soil microbial communities from Loxahatchee National Wildlife Refuge, Florida, United States - Lox_Sample_4.5 | ecosystem: Environmental > Terrestrial > Soil > Wetlands | place: USA... | reverse complement strand
AAGCCCACTAATAACAGTCCTGCGGCATGCAGTGTACTGCTCACCGACGGCCATCCCAATGCCGCCGGGATCGCAGAAAGAACGAACAGGAAGAGTGCCAGGGCGTACATTACGAGCGCGGCGCGAACATGCGGACGGTGGCGGCGCATTAGTACCGCCAACGCCATCGACGTTCCCAGAATGAAGATGGAGACCTGAAACAAGTCGTCGCTGTGGGCAGTGAGCTTGAAACTTCGCCAGATTTCAATCAGCGGATTCAGTTCCAGCCAGAATGCTGGGAAAACCCAGGTGTTCATGCAGTTCCATTCCAAGACGGCAAGCCGGTTCACTCATCCTTGATGGCGGACTTCACCATCGCCAGAATGGACGGTGGGATCATGGTGGCGGAAATCCCGTGATCTTTCTCCGCATGCTCGGCGGCGAGCTTCAGGAGTTGCTCTTCGGTTTCGGCGCGAATTTCTTTGGGGCAATCCATCCCCAGGTCACGACAACGCAATAATTTGGCCATGGAAGCTTCATCTCCAGTTAAACAACAACGGGTATCTTACCATTTGCATCTAAAGTGTGAACTCTGAAATTTCAGCTTTGGATGTTTAAGTGGAGATCGGGGCTTGGGGTGGGGCGACACGTGGTCCGGTGCTGTTTACCATCGTGGCAGGCACGTTTTTGTCGGAAGGATCTCGAGCCGCAATTCGAGTGCCTCCGCCCAATAACGAGGCCCCCCTTTCGTGGATTGCTTTTTGTGCAACCCATGTTTATGATAATAAATCGGTAGAGGAATACTCGGAAGTATGAGGCGTGGCAAGAGTTTTGGCTGGCGTTCAGTCGAAATGGTGCGACACCACCCGTGCAGAATGGCATTTGCGCCGCCGCGTCAAGGTGTGCGCATAGATTTTGATCTGACAGGTTGGGGTTCCAGTCAAGGCAAGCTCCATTCACGGCTTCTGCGCCACGCAAGACAATCTTGGCACCAGGTCCCCAGTGAAGATCATCAGGCAACTCGTCAGTTTCGTTTTGGGCATGGCCGCGGGATTATGCCTGTATTCACTTCTTAAACTTCGGCCCGTATCCCTATCGCGCCTGTTGAACGATGCTTCGCAGGTGTGGGGCAAACATCGCGGCAAGTCTCTGCGGGCTCCCTGGGTTCAACGGGCTTTGCCCCCCCCAGTCTGTGCGCCGGTAAGGGTACATCCTGAAGGACATATCCATGCGACGACTCGTGGGTTCGCCGAGGCGCGACCACCCATACAGCCGAGGTCCGCGTCGGTAAAAGGGGGCGAACCCGCTGTGGCGACTGAGGTTGCGGTCGTGAACGTTGGTTCGGCTGCGCCGGTTCCGAAGATTTTTGAGACGATGGGCTACGTGGAAAAGGCCGGCGGGCAACTGGAAGCAATTATTCTGCAAGATAATCAAATTCAGGTCGTTCATATTGGTGATCTCATCGCGGAGAGGTACCGAGTCACGAAGGTCTCTCCTGAGGTGGTCGCTGCTATCGATGAGACGCTGGTGCAAACCCCTACGTCTATGCCGAACGACGCCAAATCCAATGCCTTAAACGCGAGTTTCGCCTACCAGCCTGCGACCTCGCCTTTGACCTCGGCTCCGACAAAGCCAGAAATCCCGGCGGTTGCCGTAAAGGGCGAAGACCGCGCGAAACCCCCAGTCGTCGAACCGATCTCTCCTGCGCCGGCGCTGGTTGCCCAGGTTCAGCTACCTACTCCTATTGGCGCGGGGGGTGGAACTCGGATCGCGTCACCTCAAGGCGCAGAGCTGAGTGCAGATTCGCTAGGATACGTGCAGAAGGCGGATGGAAGAATTGAAAGCGTCGTGGCGGATGGGGATACAGTTCGCTTGGTCCCGGAGACTTCCACGGTTACTATGGCTCAGGTTGCTCATCGCCATTTTCGGGAAGGGGCTTTAGCCGCAATGGGTTCGACTGCCCCTGCGGCAACGGGCTCCTCGATGAGAGCAGAGGCTGATAGATGGGTTTATCCTGACGGGGGGACCACCCTTCCTCTGGCTTCGGTGATTCAGCAAGTGTCGGGCAAAGTTTCAACCCCTGCTACCGGTGGTGCCGATGGTTCGGCACTCGGTCAGTCGATGATCAGTTCGGTTGGCGAAGCGGTTGGCGTCCCGGATAACGTAACCAGTACGGCAGCATCCATCCCCGAAGAGAAGCCTGGTGTGCCTCGTGCTCGGGCGGGGAAACTCTCTGTTGAAATGAAACCCCTTGGGTTCGTTGTGAAAGCCGACGGCGAACTCGCTGCGATTCTCTCCCAGGATGACCAAATCTTTATTGTTCGGCAAGGTGACCGTTTCGCCGGACATTACCGCGCCGTGAGTGTTTCCGCCGACGTGGTGGAAGCTGTGGATGAGCCTCCAAGGCAGGCGGTACCTCTGCCTTTCTCAGCGCCCCCGGTACTCCCGGACTTGCTTTCTGCTTCGGCGCTCAAAGGGTCACCTCTATTTTCAAATTACGATTGCTTGGTCTGCAAATCCTACGAGCGGGGAGCGATGTCGGCGAGAGTGCCTGATGATCCTCCGAGGGCGGTGGAGACTCCACCACCTCGGAGCCGGAAGGATGAGCAAGTGCGCGTTACTTCAGTAGGAGATCGCCGGCAGGCAATTGCTCCCAATATGAAGAAATCCGAGACCTCACCGGATGCTGCCACATTTGTTTTCCAAACGCTCGGCTACGTCGAAACACAGGATGGGGAAATGCAAGCGATAGTGGCAGATGGATCGCAGGTGTACTTGGTGAAGCAAGGGGAGACGTTTGCGGACCGGTATCGGGCCACTAGTGTCGATCCGGTATTGGTTCTGGCCGTCAGGGCGTCCCCTGGACAGGATGCAGAAAACCTGTTTTCTGCCCAGACAGAATCCGGCAGTAAGCCTGCATCCAAGAGATTGTATGGATATTTGCATTTTCCGTTTTCGGGTCTGGTAAACGCACAAACTCTCCATGAAATGGTTGCGGCAGGCAGTCCTGTCTTTACGGAACCTGGGATGAATTTGGTCAACTCGTCGTCGACTGGACTTGATTTACGGTCACATTTTCTTGATGTCCGATAAGCCTACTGTGGGGTTTTGATTTGGGCCGCGGGAGATACGGATGCTCAGTGCAAGAGTCCGGCAAATAGGGGTTCTGGCGTTGCTCGCCTCCTGCCTGAGCTGCGGAGGCGGTTCCACTACCGCTTACAAGCAGGGTCACAAGGCCGAAGACCGAAAGGATTGGGACACGGCTTTGGTAGACTATCAAAAGGCGAGAGCGGATGACCCCGCTAACTCCTTGTATATCCTTCACGAGAGAAATGCACGCACGAACGCTGCCATGTTCCACCTCCAGAACGGTCTCCAACTGTTAAAGGAGGGTCGCACGGATGATGCGGCGGGAGAATTGCAAAAAGCAGTCCGAATAGACCCTAGCAATCAGGCTGCGGCTCAGGAGTTAGCCAAGGTCTTGGCCAAACAGGCGAATGTGAAAAAGGCTCACACGGAGGCACTTCAGAAGGCCCTGAAAGGGCGTGAAGAGGAAAACCAGCCCGCCGCCGTCAAGCTGCAACCCTTTCCGCAAGAACCTCTTGCTCACTTTCGTCTCTCCGCGGACAGCCGTAGGGTTTTCGAAACTCTGGGAAAGCTTGCCGGGCTGAACGTCGCCTTCACACCGGACTTTCGGCCCGCTCCCCTCAGCGAAGACCTGAGTGGCATCAGAATCGAAGATGCCTTGACACTTGTATCGATGCAGAGCAAATCGTTTTGGAAGGCGGTTACTTCCAATACGATCCTTGTCATTCCCGATACCCCCACCAATCGGAGAGACTACGAGGATGAGATTTTGAGGACGATTTACCTTTCCAATCCCCTGGCGCCCGCTGACCGCACGGCCATTACCACTGCCCTCAAGCAAGTGTTGGGTTTGCAAAGGATTATGGACAATCCCGACGCCAATGCCATCATCATTCGGGATTCGCCTGCAAAGATTGCGGCGGCGGAGCAACTCGTGCGGGAATTGGACCGAGCCAAGGCGGAAATCTTGATTGACATCGACATTGTCGAAGCAGACCGCGACCGAATTCGCGACTTGGGACTGACCCCAGCCACCATCAGCTCCAGCGGGTCGATTACCCCGGGGCTCCAGGCAGGCATTGGCTTCTCTCCTCCTACTACTATCACCACCCCGAACGGTACCACAACTCTTCCCGCATCTGTCGGGCTCGGTGACATAAGTTATAAGGACTATGCGATAGTTCTTCCTGGTGCGACTGCCACGGCCGTCTTGAATGATTCCAAAACTCATATCATGCAGAGCCCGCAAGTCCGGGTTACAGATGGCCAGACCGCCAAGCTGCGAATCGGCAGTCGGGTCCCCTATGCCACTGGTAGCTTCCTCCCTTCATTCGGCGGTACGACCAGTTCAGCCTCAGGTGGGGTCGGTTTGTTAGCCAGTACACAGTTTCAATATCAGGATATCGGCGTGAACCTGGACATGACCCCCCACTTACTCTCCACCGGAGAGATAGCCGTGCATGCCAAAATAGAGATTTCTTCCCTGGGGGCGCCTATCTCCGTGGGTGGGCTCAACCAGCCCACTTTCGGCCAGCGCATCATCGAGGACGATTTCCGTTTGGAGGAAGGAGAAGTTAACCTTTTGGGTGGATTGATTCAACGGACTTTGACCAATCAGGTGCAAGGGGTTCCTGGGCTGGGCGACATTCCCGGGCTGCGTTACTTTTTTTCCCAGGAGAACAAAGAGGTGAATGACACGGAGGTGCTTATCATGCTGACCCCTCGGATCATCCGCTTTCCCCAACCTGCCATAGCCGCGGGTGCAAGTGTTCCGGTTGGCTCCCCCGGTGGCAGTGAGGAACGCCCCGTTTTCCTCGAGGGTCCAGGACGTCCTTTCGAGCCTCCGTCCCCAGTGCCTCAAAAGCCCGAATGATGAGACTGAAGATGGTGAGAAGACGCAATCAGTTTTCGGACAGTGCCTTCATGCTGATCGAGCTGATCGCAGCGATTACGATTTTGCTGGTGCTGACCACTCTGGCGTTACCCCTGGCGCGCAATGAGATCATGCGAAAGCGGGAAACCATTCTCCACGAGGATTTGCGCATGATGCGCGACGCAATTGATCGGTACAAAATGTATTCCGACCAGGGCATGATTCCCGTTAAGGTGGACACCTTCGGTTACCCCCCAGACCTCCAGACCCTCGTTGACGGAGTGCCGGTGAAAGCGAATGCCAGCGCGAAGTACAAGTTCCTTCGCAAGATTCCCGTTGACCCGATGACGGGGAGCGCGGATTGGGGTATGAGGGCCATGCAGGATGATGCCGACTCCAAAAGCTGGGGTGGACAGAACGTTTTTGATGTGTACTCGAAGAGCCAAGGAACGGCGTTAGATGGGACCCAGTATGGGGATTGGTAGAAAGAAAGTCCGGAGTCCGGTGCCCGGTGTCCGGGGTCAGTATCCAAGGGACCGAAATTCGAAATACCAAATTCGAAACTCAGAAATCCGGCGGGGGAATTTCGAATTTCGTATTTCGAGTTTCGAACGCCGGCTCCGGACCCCGGACTCCGGACTCCGGACGGGCTTCACCCTGATCGAACTGATGGTGGTGATCACCCTCATTTTGATTCTCGCCACCTTTGCTATGCCCATGTATCACACCGCTGTCCTCCATGCCCGCGAAGCCGTGCTCCGGGATGACTTATTTACGATGCGAAAGCTGATCGACGAATTTACTATCGACAAGCAGCGACCTCCTGGGTCCCTTGATGAACTAGTGGACGCGGGGTACCTGCGGGGTGGAATCCCGGTTGACCCTTTTACGGGTTCCAACCAGACGTGGAAGACCGATGTTGAGGAGGTACCGACCAGTCCGGACCAGGCTACCTCGGGGATTGTGGACGTGCACAGCGGCTCCGAAGACACCTCCCTTGATGGCACGCCGTATAGCGGTTGGTGAGAAGAGCAGTCAATAGTCGACAGCAGAAGAATTTGAAAGTCGAAGTTGAAAAACCCAGGAATGCGGGCAATGAACTATCCACTGTCAACTCTTAACGCTTCACAGTGGATTTGAATTTCCTATGGCCGAGTTTGTTTGCAAATTAGGGACGGCCGCCGGACGGGTATTGACCCAGATGGAAGAGGCTCGCTCTGAAGAGGAACTTTGCCAGCGATTGCGAACGCAAGGCTTTCTGGTTTACTCGGTACGCCCCAAAGACATATTGAATTTTCAGGCGCTGTCATCACGACCGGGGAAAATCCGTCCCGACGATTTCTTGGTTTTCAACCAGCAGTTCCTGACCCTCTCCAAATCCGGATTGCCCTTGCAGAAATCGCTTGACCTGTTGGCGCACCAGACCCGAAGCGATGCGTTACGTGTCGCCATTCAGGCGGTCCGCGACAAAGTGCGCTCCGGAGCCTTGCTTTCTGAAGCCTTTGAGTCCACCGGCAGCTTTCCCAAGATCTACTGCGCCACCGTCCGTGCGGGAGAGCGAAGCGGCAGCCTGGACCGGGTTTTGAGCCAATATCTGACTTATCAGAAACAGTCGCGGGGATTCCGCAAGAAGTTCATTTCCGCCCTGATCTACCCTACCTTCCTGTTGGTCTTCTTGGGTATCCTGATCGCATTCGTAATCGAATTCATTGTCCCGCAATTCGCCAAGCTTTATGCCGACATGGAAGTGCAATTGCCGAGCATGACGACCTTCACCATTTCTCTTGCCATGCAGGTGAAACACTATTCGCTGCTCATTGTCCTGGCGATTGTGGGAGTGGTCTTCTTGGTAAGAATGTCGTTTCGCTCCGAGCGGACCCTCCTGGCCTGGGAGCGTTTGAAATTCCGGCTGCCCCTGGTGGGGAGTCTCCTGCTGAAGTTTTCCGTGGCGGAATTTGCTCGCACCTTGTCAACTCTTCTACAGGGTGGCACGCCCATTGTCGCAGCGCTGGAGACCGCCAAGGAATCGGTGGGCAGTCCGTGGCTGTCCCGTGCGATTGCACAGGCGCGGACGGAGGTGGCGGCGGGAAGAGAGCTAAGCGCTAGCTTGCGCACGAGTGGATTCTTCCCCTCCATTGCCCTCGATATGATGGAAGTGGGAGAGACCACCGGGGCTATGTCCAACATGCTGGAAGCGCTGGCAGAGTTTTTTGAAGAAGATGTGAGCATCGATTTGGAAACGCGGCTGGCCTTGGTGGGGCCGGTGATGATTGCCCTAATCGCCATCGTGGTGGCATTCGTACTTATCGCGTTTTATCTTCCATTGTTTTCCATGGCGGCCATGGTTCATTAAAGACAGTGGTTCGCGGATAGTGGCGGGTATTTTGTAACGCTGACCTTCAGGTCGGTGGGTAATGAACTAAGGCAGTGGATAGTGCTTGAGGGTTGGTGCCGAGTGGTAGGGATCTAGCCACTCTCCGCGAACTCCCAACCACTGCTGTTCGGAGGATTGTTTTGACAGAAAAGACAATCGATGTGAAGGAGATGGAAGCGGCCCGCCAGTTGGCGGCGCGTTATCAGTTCCAATTCGTGGATCTGCGTGATTCACGTCCCGACGCCGAACTGTTACGTACTATCCCGCTCGAATTGATGCTCCACTATGAGTTTCTGCCCCTGGAAGGAAATAACCATCAACTGGTGATTGTGGTGGCGGACCCCACCAATCTGACGCGCTTGGATGAGTTGGAAGTCAAGCTGGACCGGCAATTGGCGGTGCGGGTGGCCGCGCCCAGCCAAGTACGTGATTTTCTGAAGAAAACCGAACCCTCGCAGCGTGTTCTGGACGATGCCACAGAGGAATTTCGCCTGGATGTGATTCGCGACGAAGAGGCAGGTGGTGAAGGTCTCTCGCTCGAGCACCTTGTCGAGGAGACCGATGTCAGTCCCATGATTCGGCTCGTGGACTCGATCATTTTCGCCGGATTGGAACGGCGAGCTAGCGACATCCACATCGAGAGCCGCGACAACTCCGTGGTGGTTAAATACCGCATTGATGGTGTGTTACAACAGGCCATGGCGCCCCTGGCGCGCGAGTTTCAGTCCAACCTGATTTCCCGCATCAAAGTGATGGCGGAACTGGATATTGCCGAGCGCCGCGTTCCCCAAGACGGCCGCTTCCGCGTGCGCTATCGCGGCCGCCCTATTGACTTTCGTGTCTCCATCATGCCTTCAATTCACGGCGAGGACGCGGTGCTCCGTATTCTCGACAAGGAATCCTTGCACGAGAAATTTCACTCCTTGCGCCTGGAAATACTGGGATTGGCTGACCGGGAAGTTAAGCGGCTGCGGCGTTACATCCGTGAGCCATACGGCATGGTGCTGGTAACCGGCCCCACCGGCAGCGGTAAGACCACAACCCTTTATGCCGCGCTCTCTGAAATCAAGTCCGATGAAGACAAGATCATCACCATTGAGGATCCTGTGGAGTATCAGCTTCGTGGCATTACCCAGATTCCGGTGAACGAAAAACGCGGACTGACTTTCGCGCGTGGTTTGCGCTCCATCCTGCGACACGATCCGGACAAGATCATGGTGGGTGAAATCCGCGACAATGAGACCGCCCAAATCGCCATCCAGTCGGCGCTTACCGGCCACCTGGTTTTCACCACAGTGCACGCAAACAACGTGGTGGATGTGCTGGGACGGTTCCTCAATATGGGGGTTGAGCCGTACAATTTTGTTTCCGCACTCAACTGCATCCTGGCGCAACGGTTGGTTCGAACGATTTGCGAAGCTTGTAAGCGCCCCGCAGAAGCGTCCATCGCACTGATAGAGGAGTCCGGCCTGAAACCCGAAGAATGGAGAGAAGTTACGTTCTATGAAGGGGCGGGTTGCCAGGAGTGCAATGAGACGGGTTTCCGCGGCCGTACGGCGATTGGCGAGCTGCTGGCGCTTTCTGATAATATTCGGGAACTTATCTTGGAAAAGCGGCCCTCGTCGGAAATTCGCCGCGCTGCGCATGACGAAGGAATGCGCTCGCTCCGGGATTCGGCGATCGAAAAGGTCCAGCAAGGGCTTACAACTCTGCGGGAAATCAATAAGGTCACGTTTGTGGAGTGAAATGCACTGGGCGACTTTGAAAAAACGGTTGGGACTGGATGGGCACGCGCACGCGGGACATTTCGTGGCGCCGACGTTCGTCGTGGACGTGGAACCCGGCTTTGTGGCGGCCGCCCGTCTAAACCCTTCCAATCGGTATGTGCAAAGTATGGGGATGCGGGAACTTGCGTCCGGAGTGCTGACACCTTCTGCCAACAAATCCAATGTAACGGACGTTGCGGCTGTCCGCCGCACGGTTGCCGAGGTCTGTGAACGGGTCGGAAACGGAGGCGGCAAGTTGGGCCTGCTGATTCCCGACATGGCGGCGCGCATGGTCTTGCTGCAATTTGAGACACTTCCCGAGGATCATCGCGAGGCTGAGACCATGGTGCTCTGGCGGATGCGCGAGTATCTGCCCTACGCCTCAGAGGAGGCCCGCCTTACTTTCCAAGTGGTGGGGAAGCAGCCCGGCACAATCGAGATTCTCGGTGTTGCCGTGCGGAATTCGGTGCTGGCCGAATACGAATCGGTATTGGAAGGCGTCAACGGCGGGCCGGTGTTGGTCCTGCCGAGCACAGTGGCGTTGTTGCCGCTGCTTCCCGAGGAAGCGAGCGGGCAACTCCTTTTGCATATCTGCCCGGGAGTGTTGACTGCGGTGGTGGTGGCATCCAACCACGTACGCTACTGGCGGGCACGCTCGCTGGAGGGTGACGCAGGGAGCAACATCGAAGAAGTCTGCCGCGAGGCCGCGCGCGTGTTGGCAACTTGCCAGGATAATCTGAGGGTGCAAGTTCAATATATCTGGTTTTGTGCGCGTCCCCCGGCGGACCCGCAAGTGGAAGAGATTCTGGCAAAGGCCTTAGGCCACGAGTTGCGCCCGCTCCCCGCGGATTTCCTCCCCGCCGCCGGGCTGCCGTCGGGGCAACGCGAAGCCTTTGACAAATTCGGCATGCCCTTTGCCGGGCTGGTGGCGAACTTGGGTCAACGACGATGAAAATTACCCTCAATCTCTCTCCTGCCGCAAGCGCGCGGGACCGCTATGCGCTCGCGTGGGCTGTTCCTGCAATGGTCATCGGTTTGGTGACTCTCGTCCTTTTGGGCCGAGCCTCGCTCCACGAATATCGCGAGTACTTGCGAATCCGACACCAGGTTTCAGAAGTCCAGATGCGCACCGTGGAGCTCCGCAACCAGGAAGGGGCCATCCGCAAGAGACTGGAAGACCCGGCGTATCGTAAGTTACTTCTGCAAGCCCAGTTTCTTAATAAACTCATCGACCATAGGGAGCTTTCACTTACGGGACTGAGTGCGCGACTGGCAGGCCTTCTGCCGGAGGACGCTCATCTGACGGCTTTGGCTCTAACTTCCCCCAAGCAGCCGGGAGATGGTTACGTGGTCCGAATGGGGATTACCGCCAAAGGGGAGGATGCAACCGACACATTTCTCAACGACCTTGAAGATTCCCCTGACTTCAAAGATGTGTCCATCATTAACCAGGGATTTCAAGAAGATAGTTCGCAAGGCCTGGGGGTAAACCTCATGTGCACAGCGCGCTACCTGCCCGGCACCGACATATCAACGGGGAAAACAAGTGCGGAAGAGTCGACGTCAAATAATAAGCCGAATCGTTGAAATCACCGGCGTAGGATTGGTGGTCCTGGACCTGGTGGTTTTCTTTTTTGTCTATCGGCCATTAGGCAACGAGGTAGGTGTGGAATCCCGCCATCACGCGGAATTGCGGCAAACGATACGCAATCAGCAAGTTCGCATCGATCTCTTGATGAAATTCGAAGCGGCCATGCCACAAGCAGGGAAGGGGTTGGAGGATTTCACGACCAACCGCACCCCTTCGCGCCGGGAGGCCTTTTCTACCGCTGCCCACCTGATTCATAAGGTGGCGGACGCCTCGGGGGTAAAGCTTCTTGGCACGGGGTATCGTCTCGACACGGAACACCACGATCCGCTACAGCGATTAGCGGTCGACATTAATGTACAAGGACCGTACACCGGCCTGCTGAAATTCTCACACGCCCTGGAAACCGCGAAGGAGTTCATGCTGGTCCGCGAATTCAACTTTGCACCTGGGGGAGACAACGGGGCGCTCGGATTGCGGCTGGGGGCAGACCTCTACCTAACACCATGAAACTACCGGCTAGGATCGAAAAATGGGGAAGCGCAGTGCTAGGGGTG
>Ga0335085_10015089_pt1 | contig 11225 bp, 10 predicted proteins | sample Lox_Sample_45_FD_206712 | JGI IMG/M metagenome (GOLD analysis project Ga0335085, IMG submission 206712) | Soil microbial communities from Loxahatchee National Wildlife Refuge, Florida, United States - Lox_Sample_4.5 | ecosystem: Environmental > Terrestrial > Soil > Wetlands | place: USA... | reverse complement strand
CGACAACTTCCTGCCACCCAACCTGGTGGAAGCGATAAACCCGTAGGACGCGCCCGGCACAGCCCGCGCCCGGTGAACGGGGCGGCCCGGGCGGAGCAGCCGGCATGACGTGGGCCGAGGGGCCGTCACAACCGTGTGGCGGCCCGCCTCGGCTGCGCGGTCTCCCCTCAGCCGAGTCGTGGGCCGGGAAGGCGCTCACGGGGGCGTCGCGTGCACGAACAGGGTCCCTCGCCGGCGTCCGCTCAGCCCGAGCTCTTGGACCGCCTCTCGCACACCCGGGAACTCGGGATGGGTGAAGTCATCTAGCACCACCAGGGCGCCCGGCGCGAGGCTCGGCTGCCAGGCGTGTAGCTCCTCGACCGTGTCGCGGCGCCCGTGGGCGCTGTCCACATAGAGCAGGTCGATCGACTGTCCCTCGAGCGTCTCCACTCCCGCCGGCCCGCTCGACCCCGGGGCCTCCACGAACGTGATGCGCCCGCTCACCTCAGGGTCGACCAGCTCCAGGTAGCGCTCGCGCTCGGGGCGGTAGACGGGGTCGTAGGTGACGACCTCGCGCAGTGGGTCCTGGAGCGCGAGCGCCAGTGCGGTCCAGCCCGTGCCGGTGCCGAGCTCCACCACGCGACGGCGACCGCAAGCGAGCCCGAGCAGCAGGGCGAGATCCGCCGGGCGGGTAGCGGACGCGAGGCTGAAGCGGTCGCCGATCCGCGAGGCCAGGCGGTGGGCGCGCCAGTTGAACATCGCCACGCGCCGGGGAAGCACGCGCAGGTCGATCAGATAGCGGAGCTCTCGTCGTAGCGGCATGGACGCAGTGCGGCACGGCCCCCCGTTTGTGGGTACCCTCGCACCCGCAGATGGCCACGCTGGAGCGTACATACGACGAGCTGCTGCGCTCCTCGGTGCTCGATCACGACCCCTGGAGCCGACCGAACCTGCAGACCTTCCGACCGCGCCACGAACTGCTGTGGCACGCGCTCGAGCGCCATCTGCAGGCCCCCACCGACACGATCGCCGACATCGGCTGCCACAACGGCTTCTTCATGCGCCTGGCCGCCGAGCTCGGCTTCAGACGCTTCATCGCGGTGGACTACTTCCCGCTTCCGCCGGAGCGCTCGTTCCTGGCGGAGCTGCCCGGCGTTGAGACCCTGCGCAGGAACTTCAACGCAGAGGACTTCCTCGACGGGATCGAGGACGGCTCGGTCGACGCGGTCGTCTCCACCGAGGTGCTGGAGCATCTCTACAACCACCCGGCGGGCTACCTCGCCGAGGTATGGCGGGTCCTGCGCCCGGGCGGCGTGCTGCTGCTGACCACACCCAACCCGGGCACGATCACGAAGGCGATGAGGGCCCTGCGGGGCAAGCCCGTCGTGTGGGGTGACCTCAAGTTCGCGCGCACGCCGAAGATCGTCGCCGACAGCGGCGAGCCGCTCGCCGTCTGGGACATCCACTTCCGTGAGTATCAGCCGTCCACCGTCAGGACGCTGTTGGAGGAGCTACCGGGAGCGGATATCAAGGAGTCCGGGTTCATCGCCACCGGGCCCAGCTCGAGCGGCTCCCGCGCTGGGCGCCTCATACGGACGCTGACCTGGCGAACCGGGCTCGGCCACGTGCGGATCCTCTCCGCGACGCAGTATCACGTCGTACAGAAGGCGGCCTGAGCCGCCGCCGGACGGGCAGTGGGCGCGGCGGGTTTCGAACCTGCGACCTCTCGCGTGTGAAGCGAGCGCTCTCCCACTGAGCTACGCGCCCTGAGGACCGGATTCTATTGGACGCGCAGGGTGCGCCGAGAGCGTCCACATGGGCGGCTCGCACGACGTCCGGCGGGGGACACAGCCGGCTCGCACGCCGGGCGCGTATTGCTAGCGTCCCGTGGCCGTGGGGACCGAAGCCGAGGCGTTCAGGTCACGCCCGCCGCGGCGAGTAGCCGTTCGCATTCCCTCCCCGGCCGTCTCGCGCGAGGCGGGACTGGTGTGGCTCGGCGTCGTCGTGTTCGTCGCGATGTCCTTGTGGTGGCTCACGCAGGACGACCGCGTCCCGGACTTCGACAGCGGTCTTCACATGACCTACGCGATGGTCGCCCACTCGGAGATCGCGAGCGGCAAGGTGACCGCGCCGTTCACCGACTGGAACACCTACCCGCCGCTCGTGCACCTGCTGGGGGCGCTGACGATCTCGCTGTTCGGCATGCACCCGATGGCGCTGATCCTGTCGTCGAACGTGGTGTTCGTGCCGTTGCTCGCGTTCGGCTGCTTCGGCGTGGGCAGGATCGTCGGGGGTCCCCGAGCCGGGCTGCTCGCGGCCGTGTTCGCGCTCGGGGCGCCGATGTTCGTGTCGATGATGCACGAGTACGACCTCGACCCTCCGCAGGCCGCGATGGTCGCGGTCAGCGTGTGGGCGGTGCTCGCCTCGCGCCGCTTCGAGCGCACCGGCATCGCGCTGCTGGGCGGCGTCCTCACCGGGCTCGCCCTGATGACGAAGGAGACCTCGGTCGTGTTCCTCGCCGGCCTCGTCGCGACGGCGATCGTGCGCGGCGGGTGGCGTCATCCGCTCGGCCTCGCGGCCTATGCCGCCGGCGCCCTGGCGATCGCCGCCTGGTGGTACCTCTACCACCGCCACGACGTGACTAGTGCCCTCGGGGTCATCGGTGGGGCCACGCCCGACGCGCTCCAGGCGCCACCCAGGTGGACCGTGCGGAACTGGGGCTGGTACCTGTGGGACCTCTCCAACCTCCAGATCTCCGCGCCGTTCCTGCTCGCCTTCGGCGCTGGCACCGTTGCGGCCATCCGCGAGTCGCTGCGCAGGCGCGGGCCGGACAACGTGCTGCCGGAGCTGCTCGTCGGGGGACTGTTCTCCTACGTCGGGATGAGCTGGCTCGTGCACAAGGACCCGCGCTACACGCTGCCCGCGCTGGTCTACGTCGCGGTGCTGGCGACGTGGTGGATCCCGCGGATCTCACGGTTGCCACTACGCAGGGGGCTCACGGGCGCGGTCGTGGCGGTCGCGATCCTCAACTTCGTCGGCATGAGCACCGGCTTCGACGGTCCCGTGGTGCTGCGCCTGCCCGGCGCGGAGGACTCGGTCATCCGCCAGCACGAGCTCGTGCTCTACCAGTCCGACGGCTGGGTGCGCGGGGGCCCGGTGCACGATGCGGCCGTGCTGTCGCTGATGAAAGGGCTACGCAGGCTCGGGATCCGCGATGTCGAGCCCGACCCCAGCGCAGACACGCTGGACTTCAACGCAAGTGGCCTGATCGCACTGGCCGCGACGGCCGGACTGGCGGCCCCGTCCGAGCCGCTGGCCGAGCCGTACAACGCGATCCTCCTACGCAGGATCGTCCACCCCGGAGATCCGCCCCCCTGCCAGCGCCTGCTCGACGGGACGGGCATCTACGTCCTGCGCGGCGTCTTCGTCGGGTTGAACACGGAAACCCTCAGCAACGCGGCCGATCCGAGCCAGTCCTACACGCTGGTGTGTCCCGGGCGCCCCGAACACGTCATTCCCGCCCTGGTCCCGAGCCGCGCCTCGGCGTGACCCGCGCGAGGACCCGATCGTGCTCGGGGGTCCCGTGGACTCCCCGGCGGGCGGGCTCGGCGGGTGGGCTCGGCGGGGTGGGCTCAGGCCGCGGCCAGCTGCAGGACCAGCAGCGTGGCGATCGAGCCGAAGCAGAACAGGTGCTGGCGGCAGACCGCCCGCGCCAACTCGCTCTGCTGAGCCGGCGGATCGTCCCTCGCCCCGAGGCGTACGGCGCTCGGGACCGTGCGCGCCCCGGCCACCCCGATCGCGCCCCCTGCCAGCACGAGCGACAGCCATCCCACCCAGGCCGTGGCGTCGCCACTTGCGATCTGGGCGATGATCGCCCCCAGCGTCAGCACCATCACAGCCGCCACGAGTCGGTTCATCGGCGAGGCGGTGGTCGTCACGCGGCGGTAGTAGCCGGCGATCGACGCCAGCACCGGCTCGCCGAGCTCCGCCTCCGGCCGGCGCAGGACCTGTACGTCGAACATCAGGTCGAACCACAGCACGGCCAGCAGGAACCCCGCTCCGGCGCACACGAAGGCCCTCATGATCCGAGCCTAACCCGCTCCTTGGGAGACAGCTCGTCGCGTTCCTTGGAGTATTCGGCGGCGAGCTGTTGGATCTCCGACGGCGTCAGCGAGTCGCCGAAGGTCCTCGCTTCGCCGAGCCGCTTGTAGGCGGCCAGCAGCTTCTTCCCGATTTCGGAGGCGCTGAAGTGGGCGTCGTAGATGCTCTCGATGTACAGCGGGAGGTTCCGCCGGGCGAAGCGGGCTTCCGCACGGGAGCCGTGTTCGATCTCTTCCAGAGAGCTGTCGAGCAGCCTCCAGCTTCGCGAGCCGAGGGTCTGGAAGGAGCGGAACTGGCCCGCCAGAGCGAACGCGGGGCCGGTGAGCTTCGTCGCTCCTTCTTCGCTGAACAGGTCCGGCAGCCGCACTTCGGAGGCCCGTTGCGCGGCCAGCTGGACCTTCGCGCGGGTCGCCGGCGTCGGTCGGCGCTTGACTCCGTCCACGATCGCCGGCCAGGCGGCCCTCGCGGCCGCCACCTCGGCCCGTACCTGGGGCGCCGCCGCCGCCAGCGCGGCCGTCACCGCGACGAGGTCTTCGTTCTCGAGTTTCGCCTCGCCGGGCGTGGCCACCTTGTGCTTGCCGCAGCCCGTCAGTGCGAGCGCGGCGGCAAACGCGAGCACGATCGCGATCGCGAGGACGGGCATCCCGAGGCTCGGGCTGGAGGGATGGGCGGCCGGCGGAGAGCCACCGTGGCCGTGAGTGCTCGTGGCGCTAGGTGCCCAGCAGGTCTACGACGAAGATGAGCGTTTCGTTCGGCGGGATGCTCGAGGAGCCTTTCGAGCCGTAGGCGAGCGCCGGCGGGATCGTGAGTTCGCGCCGTCCCCCGACCTTCATGCCGGGAATTCCTTTTTCCCATCCGGCGATGACCTGTTTCTTGCCGAGCGTGAACTGGAAGGGTTCGTTGCGCTTCCAGGAGGAGTCGAATTCCTTGCCCGTCTTGTAGTTGACGCCCACGTAGTTGACGGTCACCAACTGGCCCGGCTTGGCTTCGGCGCCGGTGCCCACGACCCGGTCGGAGATGACCTCTTTCTTCGGCGGCGGCCCGGACGGCGGCTTGATCACCGGCTTGGTCGACAGCACCCCCCGTTCGGGCGTTTTCGGGACGTTGGTGCTGGTTTCGGTTGGCGCTTTTTCGCCCTTCGCGCTCGATTTCAGCAGCGCGTTGTCGCCCTTGTTCTCGTTGCCCACCGTGATCGTCGAGGAGCCTCCGGAGCCACAGGCTGTGAGCAGGGCGGCGGCGAGCACGCCCGCGAGGAGCAGGGCCATCGGGGTCCGGCGGGGTGTAGAGAAGAGCGTCTTGAGCTTGATCACGGTCGGGCAGCCTAGCGGAAGCGCAGGCGACCGTGCGCTCATTGTTAGGATCGGACCCGGACCGTGCTAGGCGGGGAGGTAGCGGTGCCCTGTAACCCGCAATCCGCTCTAGCGGGGCTGAAGTCCCCCCCGAGGGACACCGGCCCCGGTCGCTCCGTCGCCAGGGGCGTTGATGGTCCGGGTCCCGCGCGATGTCGGCTCGCGAACCAGGTCAGGTCCGGAAGGAAGCAGCCTTAAGCGATCACCGCCAGGCGCAGCGGGAGCTCCCGGGACGGAGTCCGTGGCGATGGCAGGGACCGGGATTCGGGCGTTTCGGAGGGGGGTGCACGGTCCGTTCGTCGCTCACCGGCGGCACAGCACGAGCACCCGCCAGGAGCGGTCGGCGTGGACCTCGACGAAGTCGGATGGGGGCCGTCCCGTGTAGTGCGGGTCGTGGGGGTCCAGGACGTAGTGCTGCAGGGCCCGAGGGCTCGCGGCCAGGTAGGTGCCGCTGCTGATCTGCCCGGCCTCGGGGCTCACGATCCTCGCCGGGCTGGTCTTCAGGTAGAGCGCCAGCAACGGGATCGGGGCGTGGTTGGGCACGCCCACCGGGCCGCACGCCAGCGTCACGGCGTGTCCTTTGACCAGCGCCACGAGTTCGTTTTCGATGCCGTGCTGGTCGGCCAGTTTGCCCAGTTCACGGTGCGCCGATTTGACCGTCGCGGGGGTATAGGCGACGAGCGCCACCGCGACCACCGCGGCGGCGATCTGCCAGATCCGCCGGTGCCGGTCTCCGCGCGCCAGCAGTTTCCAGCCGAACACGCCGGCCCCGCAGAAGATGCACAGGATCGACCCCGCGAGGAAGCCGTAGCGGGTGTTGATCGGCAGCCCGAACGACGCGAACACGGCGAACACGAACACCGCGGTCACGCCCACGACTGCACCCACGGCCGCCCGCCGGCGCGTCCACAGCAGGGTCATCACGCCCCCCGCCGCCGCGCCCAGCAGCACCGGCGGGCGCAGCACTTCGCCGAGCCTGCGGGGGATGTACTCGGGGACGTTCGCGATACCCGTCGCGCGCTGCAGGGTGCTCGCGGTGTGACGGGTGTTGGTCAGCGACCACAGTGCGTCGCCCGTGACGGCCAGGTCGGAGAGCAGCCACACCAGCGGCGCGCCCGCGGCCAGCAGTGCGAGGCCGGCCAGCTCCCGCGTGCCCCTCGCCGGGGGTGTCCAGCGGGGGTCCGCGGCATGTGGCTCGTCGTCCAGTCCGGTGCGCGGGCCGCTCCCGTACGACAGACGCTGCAGCGCGGGCGAGCGCTCGGCCGCCACCAGGTAGATCAGGTACAGGCCGGAGAAGGCCCAGGCCTCCGGGCGCAGCAGGCCGGCGAGGCCCAGCAGCACCAGCACCGGCGCCCCCGCCCGCCGCCGGCGGGTCTCCATAAGCAGCGCCCCCAGCACCGCCAGCAGGTAGGGGATGTCCACATAGGCGCGCACGCCGTAGGAGATCACCGGGACGCGGGTGAGGAAGATCAGCGCCGCCAGCGCCCCGGCCGCGCGCCCGAACCATTCCCTGCCGAGCAGGTAGATCACCCACCCGCACGCCGACAGCGCCAGGAAGCCGAGCGCCACCGTGACGTCCTCGACGGCGTGGGCTCCGAGTGGGTAGAGCACCAGCCCCACGAGCTCCACCAGCGGGTGGGGGGTGGGCGCGATCGGCACCCCGTAGGCGGGGGTTTCGCCGCGCGCCAGCTGCCCTCCCCAGGCCAGCGCGTAGAGCGTGTCGTAGTTGGCGAAGGCGACGCCGTAGATCACCCTCAATGCCAGCGCGCCGCCGACGATCGCCCCCGCGGGGGCCGCCACGCGCGCGGCCGTACGCTTCGTCGCGGCCCACACGCGGGCGGACGCTACCCCCTCACGCAGCGCTTCGAGCCTGCCCACCGGCGTGGGTAGACTCACGCCAGGGTGTCTCCAGAGGAGCTTTCACAGCCCGGACAGTCGCTTTATCGCAGGCACCGACCGCGTACGTTTGCGGAGGTCGTGGGTCAGGAGCCGGTGGTGAGGACGCTCCGCAACGCCGTCGAACGCGACAAGGTCCATCACGCCTACCTGCTCGTCGGCTCCCGCGGGACCGGCAAGACCTCGATGGCGAAGATCCTCGCCGCCAGCCTCAACTGCGCCGAGGGACCGACGATCGAGCCGTGCGGACGCTGCGAGTCGTGCGTGTCGATCGCCCGTGCGAGCTCCCTGGACGTCCTCGAGATGGACGCCGCCTCGAACAACTCGGTCGAGGACATCCGCGAGCTGCGCGAGAGCGTCGCCTATGCCCCCGTCAGCGGGCGCCGCAAGGTCTACATCCTCGACGAGGCCCACATGCTCTCGACGGCGGCGTGGAACGCCTTCCTGAAGACCCTCGAGGAGCCTCCTCCGAACACCGTGTTCGTGCTCGCCACCACCGAGGCCGGGAAGGTGCCGCCCACCGTCGTGGACCGCTGTCACCGCTTCGACTTCCAGCGCCCCACCGTCGAGCAGATCGGTGTGGTCCTGCAGCGGGTCGCCGACGCCGAGTCGATCCGGATCCCCCCGGAGGCGCTCGCCGCGATCGCGCGCTCGGCCACCGGCAGCTTCCGCAACGCGCTCGGGACGCTCGAGCAGCTCGTCACCTACAGCGGCAGCGAGATCGCCCTCGAGGATGCCCTCGCGGTGCTCGGCGTGGCCGACGGCAGCTTCCTGCTCGAGACGATCGACGCCGTCGCCGGCGGCGACGCGCCGGCCGCGCTGCGGGCGCTCGAGCGACGTGCCCAGCAGGGCAACGACCCGGCCTCGCTGGCGCGCGACCTGGAGGCACGTGCCCGCGAGCTGCTGCTGGTGCAGGCCCTCGATGAAGTCCCCCCCGAGCTCTCGCTCACGGCGGAGGCTGATCAGGCGCTGCGCGAGCAGGGCGCCCGCATCGGCCACGACCAGGTCCTGCGTCTGCTGGAGCTGCTCGGCGAGGCGATGGAGGGCATCCGTGCCGGCGCCGACGCCCGCACGCGTCTGGAGCTCGCGCTCGTGAAGGCCGCCCGCCCGGAGCTCGACGGCTCGCTGAAGGCGCTGCTCTCCCGGATCGAGCGTCTGGAGGCCGGGCGCCCGGCCGGGTCCTCCCCGGGATCCACGCACGCGGCTCCCCCCGAGGTGGCCCCCGAGCCACGGGTGATCGAGCCGCCGGAGGAGTCCCCCCGCGCGGAGCCCCCCGCGCAGGAAGTCCCGGCGGCGCCCGCCACGGCGGGGGATGCGCCGGCGGACGAGGTCACGGCGCAGGCCGTCGCGGCGGCACCCGCCACACCCGCCGCCGCCCCTGCGGGGGAGGGCGGGTCCCCACAGGACACGCCGTTCGCGGGGAACCTCGACTCGCTGGTCGAGCTCTGGCCGGCGGTGGTGGAGCTCGTGAGGGGGGAGCACGCGATGCTGGGAGCGGTGATCAAGGACGCCCGTCCCGTGGCGCTCGACGGCTTCGACCTCACGCTCGCCTTCTCCTCGACCGCCACGTTCCTGCGCAAGAAGGCCGAGGATCCCGCCAACCGGGCGATCGTCGGCGAGGCCCTGCGCTCGCTCGCACCCGGTCGCTGGCGGCTGTCCTACGAGCTGCGCGACGTGCCCGGGGGAGAGGGCGGGGAGGGCTCGGGGGAGCTTTCCGAGGAGGAGCTGGTGCGCCGCTTCATCGAGGAGTTCGACGCCGAGGAGGTGCCCTCGGACTGGCTCCCGGAGGGCCACGCCGCCGAGCAGGATCCCGACGCACTGGCCGCGGGCGAGCGGGGGGCGTGATGGCCAAGCAGCCGCGCAGGGGCAACATGCCCTCCAAGCAGCCGGGCAGGGGCAACGTCCAGCAGATGATGGCCCAGGTCCAGAAGATGCAACGGGACATGGAGCTCGCCCAGGAGGAGCTGCGCCAGGAGGTCGTCGAGGCCACCGCCGGGGGCGGTGCGGTGCTCGTGAAGATGAGCGGGGACCTGCAGGTGAAGGAGGTGCGGATCGATCCCGCGGCGCTGGACCCCGAGGACGCGGAGATCCTCGGTGAGATGGTGACGGCGGCGATGAACGACGCCCTGAGCAAGGCCCAGGAGCTGGCCGAGCGCAAGATGGGCGGTGCCACCGCGGGGCTGGATCTGGGCGCCCTCGGTGGGCTGGGCCTGCCGGGTCTGTGAGCGACGCCTCCTACGCGCCGCCCGTGCGGCGGCTGATGACGGAGCTGGCCAAGCTCCCGGGGGTCGGGCATCGGACCGCACAGCGTCTGGCCTTCCACATCCTGCGCGCCCCACCCGAGGAGGCCGCCGGGCTGGCCGAGGCGATCGTCGAGGTCAAGCAGAAGATCACCCTCTGCGAGGTGTGCTTCAACCTCACCGACGAACCCCGCTGCAGGATCTGCGCGGACGCCCGCCGCGACCACGGGCTGATCTGTGTCGTGGAGGAGCCCTCCGACGTGATCCCGATGGAGCGCACACACGAGTACCACGGCGTCTACCACGTGCTGGGCGGCGCCCTCTCCCCGATCGACGGCGTCGATCCCGAGGACCTGAAGATCGCCGAGCTGCTCGAGCGGGTGGTCACGGGGGCGACCGGCGAGGGGACCTCGGTGAGGGAAGTGGTGCTCGCCACCAACCCCACCACCACGGGTGAGGCGACGGCGCTCTACATCGCCGAGGAGCTGCGCTCCCGCGCGCCCCAGGTGAGCGTCACCCGCCTCGCCAGCGGCCTGCCGGTGGGCTCGGACCTCGAGTACGCCGACGAGGTCACGCTCGGCAAGGCGCTGGCCGGCAGGAGGGAGCTGTGAGCGAGCCGCTGGTGGTGATGAAGTTCGGCGGCACCTCGGTGGCCGACGCACAGCGGATCAAGCGTGCGGCCCGCAGGATCGTGGCCACCCGCGAACGCGGTCACCCGGTCGTCGCGGTCCTCTCCGCCCGCGGGAAGACCACCGACGAGCTGATCGCGATGGCCGAGGAGGTCTCCTCCGCGCCCGACCCCCGCGAGATGGACATGCTGCTCTCCTCGGGGGAGCGCATCTCCTGCGCCCTCTGCGCGATGGCGATCCACGACCTCGGACACCAGGCGATCTCGCTGACGGGATCCCAAGCGGGGATCGTCACCGACGAGTCCCACACCAAGGCGATGATCCTCGACGTCCGCGCCGATCGCATCCGGGCGGCGCTGGAAGAGGACAACATCGTGCTCGTGGCCGGCTTCCAGGGCGTGTCGGCCGACGCCCGCAACGTCACCACGCTCGGCCGCGGCGGGTCGGACACCAGCGCCGTGGCCCTCGCCGCCGCGCTGCATGCCGACGTGTGCGAAATCTACACCGACGTTCCGGGGGTCTTCTCGGCCGACCCGCGCATCGTCGCGGACGCTCGCAAGCTGGACGTCGTGTCCTTCGAGGAGGTGCTCGAGATGGCGGCGTCGGGCGCGGGCGTGCTGCAGCTGCGCTCGGTGGAGTACGCCCGCAACCACGGCGTGCGCATCCACTGCCGCTCGTCGTTCGACGAACAGCCAGGTACCTTTGTGGTCGCCGAAGGAGAAGCCATGGAGCAACCCCTCATCACCGCCGTCACCCACACCACCAGCGAGGCCCGCATCACGCTCACCGGTGTGCCCGACGCGCCCGGAGCGGCGGCACGCATCTTCGGCGCGCTCGCCGACGCCAACGTGAACGTGGACATGATCGTCCAGAACGAGCCCGCCTCCGCCGGAGGGGCGGCCGAGATCTCCTTCACCGTCCCCCGCGAGGATCTGCGCACGGCCGGTGGGGCCCTCGAGGCGCTCACCGGGGAGGCCTTCGAGGCGCTCAAAACCTACGAGGAGATGGGAAAGGTCTCGATCGTGGGGGCG
>Ga0335085_10015088_pt1 | contig 11225 bp, 10 predicted proteins | sample Lox_Sample_45_FD_206712 | JGI IMG/M metagenome (GOLD analysis project Ga0335085, IMG submission 206712) | Soil microbial communities from Loxahatchee National Wildlife Refuge, Florida, United States - Lox_Sample_4.5 | ecosystem: Environmental > Terrestrial > Soil > Wetlands | place: USA... | reverse complement strand
GTTATCTTTTGCGTTCGGGGAGTCATACTGCCGCCCTGCGGCGTCCCTTCTTCCACACGTGTCCGTTTCCCATCCTCCAGCACGCCGGCGTTCAGCCATTTCTGGATGAGCCGCACCACGCGCCGGTCCGCAATCCGGTGCTCCAGGAACTTCACCAGCCATTCGTGCGAAATCGTGTCGAAAAAGCTGCGAATGTCCACATCGAGCACCCAGTTCACCTTCCTCGTCAGCAGAGCCGTGTAGAGCGCGTCCAACGCGTGATGCGGGCTGCGCCCCGGCCGGAACCGTACGAGAACCCGAGGAAGTCCGTTTCGTAAATGGCGTTCAACACCTCCACCGTCGCACGCTGGACGATTTTATCCTCCAGCGCCGTTACTCCGAGCGGTCTCTGCCGCCCGTCGGCTTTGGGAATATACACCCTACGCACCGGCTTGGCCCGGTACGCTCCCCGCTTCAGCCGTCCGGAGAGATCCCGGAGGTTAGCTTCCAGACTCTCCCCATAGTGCCGCCACGTCTCCCCGTCCACGCCTGGCGCAGCTTCCCTCTTAATGCTGAAGTAGGCCACGCAGCGTTTCCAGGTTATGGATATGGTGCAGGAGCGCGGTGAACCGCAACTTCCTATCCTTCTTTGCTGCTTGACGTATCCGCTCCAGCGCACTGGGCGCGTCGTTCCGGCTCGGTGTCCGGGACGCGTTTTGCTGTGGCGGATTCCCTTTGGCCAGACCCCTTCCCTCCACCCCTCCGCCGCCGGTTGCCCGGCATTGTTCGGGGACTTCTCCGGTACTACGGGTCTGTCCGACTTCCCAGGTTCGTTCATCATCGGCTTGAGTCCTTAGACTTCCCGACGCGTCCCGGAACGACTGCTCTTCCGGGCGAACCTGGGACCTCCCGGTTCCCGCGCATGGTGCTTCGGCGCGTGCACGGGGTCTCCGACCGCGTGGGACTCCGCCGCGCCTCGCGATATCGGCGCGTCGGATGTTGCCTTCCGCTTTCCTTTACAGCGTCGGCGTCCCAGAGGAAGTTTGTTACGCGGCTGAATACCCGGCCCGCACTTTCCCCTGTCCATGCTTCGGCGCCGCCCTTACGGGCGACTCCGCAGGACTCGGGGCCGTTGTGGGTCGCTAAACCTTCAACGTATGACTTTTTCATTCACTACACCATGCCGGTTTTGACCGGCGCACAAAGGAATATTCATGAGAAATCAAGGAAAGCTCCGTCTCGGATACTTCCCGCTGCCTCTTGCCGAAGCCCGGCGAATCAGGGCCTGCCTGCGCTACCCGGCCTCACCGTTCTCAGCGATCGATCCCTGCATCGGCGACGGGGCGGCGTTTTTGGCAATTACGGGAGAAACGTGCGCGCGCCGGTACGCCGTCGAGTTGGATACGTTTCGCGCGGAGCAAGCCGCCGCGGTTGTCGATGAGCTAATTCACGGTGACTGCCTCAACGTGCACTGTCCCGTCGAATCGTTCGGGTTGCTGTTTTTAAATCCACCCTTATCTCAGCGATTTTTTCCGTATGTTTGATTTGAAGAGATCCTTTGTTTTCGCGCGGCCTCGCCGCGGCCGCACAATTATCATAGTCGACGGGACTATATGCGTCGCGAGGTTCCCAGCCCCATTTTGCCAACCGTAGCCGCTAGAGACCGTCTCATGCTCATATGCATGTGTTCTTCGGGTCCGACGGGCGGCCGTTCATTCTCGACTCCCAGATGAGGTGGAACGGCGATGTGAACGCATATTTGGCCCGGCTGAGCGTGATCGATGGGAAGACGAACTCTCCACGGACCTGGAGGAGTTACGCCTATGAGCTCGCCGACTGGTTGAGCTATTGCGGCAGGATTGGCGTGGATTGGACGGTTATTACAGAACTGGATCTTGCGACGTATCGGAGCATCCTGGCCTCGGAGCCCAGCGTTCGGACCGGCCTGCCGCTCCGGCGGGGCACGATCAACCACAGGCTGGGCGTGATTACCCAGTTTTATCGGTTCGCTCTGAAAAAGGGTTGGATTGCTGCATCGCCGTTCGAAGTAGAGGAGGTTCGGATCCCGCACGGCGTATCCACTGGGCTCACCGCTCCGCGCAGGGCATGCGTCGCAGGCGCCCGCTTGCGCCTTCGAGACGCCGGGGAGGAATTGGATATTCCGTCACGGCAGGACATCCGCCGGTTCATCAAAAGCTTCCCCGTGTGGCGTGACCGTCTGCTTGCCGAGACCATGTGGTTAACCGGGGTGCGCAGTGCTGAGGTGTGCGCGCTGCCGTTGGACGCCCTGCCAGAAAATCCAGCGGCGATTGGGAGAGAGACTGCAACCATCAAGATCACGGGGAAGGGACAGAAGCGGAGGACAGTGCTGTTTCCGGTGCGCCTGCTGTGCTCGATTGACCGCTATGTCCACATGGAACGTAAGCGCCACGTCCGCGGCGAAGACCCTCCGAGCGTGTTTGTGGGACGGGGCGGCAAGGCGCTAAAGACGCCTGCTGTCAATCGGGTGTTCTCGACCAACTGCAAGCGGACCGGGCTATACATCTGGCCGCATTTGCTTCGACACGCCCACAGCGTGGAGCGGCTGGCGTATTTGCAGGATATCGGCGCTCCGAACCCGTTGAAGACGGTCCAACTGGAGCTTGGTCATTCACACATGGCAACGACCGACCGTTATCTCCATCTCACCGAGCGAATGCGGGCTGACGTGATCGAAACGCACAACAGCTTCGTGGACCGACTGCTGGGGGAGTGACCTATGCAACAAAGCGGCGCCGGGAAGCGGTGGGATTCCGTCGATAACGAGGTGCTTCGAAAGCACAGCCTCACGCGGAATGAAACCCCAGACGTGCCGCTGGTGCAGAGATTCGAACCGCCTGGCGGGAGACCGGTCTCGGTGAATCTGACTTTCCTGGCGTCGCGCCCTAAGCTGGGCCGGATTCTGGCCAACACGTTCTGGATGACCTACCAGTCAGGGCCACGGCGGAAAACGGTTCTAGCCATAGCGTGGGTACTGAGAACATTTTGCTCGTTTCTGGATCACCGTTCCAAAAGCATGCCGGACGTGCTGGAGGCGCGAGATTTGAGCGCGGACTTGTTGAAGGAGTATGCAGTCTGGCTGGTTGCACGGCGCAGACTCCGGCGAAGGACGGCCGCCAACATATGTATGACCACCGCCTGCTTCCTGCGGAGGGCCAAGCGGGCTTTCGGTGCCGAGTTCGATCCAATCTTCCGGACGCCCCGACATCTCTTTGATGGTGCGGACGGGGACCGCTCGGAGTCCATGGCGCTCTCGGCCACCGAGTTTCAAAAGATCCTGGTCGCCGCCGAACAGGACGTTAGGCAAATCCGGGAGAGCCACCAACCGGGCGACGCGCCAAACAGCGCTCAGCAGCTTATCCCGTTCATGGTGCTGATAGCCGCGCGAACAGGCATGAATGCGTACTCCCTCTATGGTCTAGAGCGGGATTGCCTGACGCCGCATGAGTTGGATGAGGGCCTCTTTTACTGCGTTTGGGACAAGCCTCGGGCCGGCAAACAACAGCGTCAGATTCATCGCATCGACCGGCGCAATCAGACCGGCGTAGTCGAACTCATTCGATTTATGCGGACGTACACCGAGCCGCTGGCGTCGCAAGCAGAACCGGCGGAGCGGAACAGGTTATTCCTCTACCTCAGCCCGTGGTGGCACCGGATCGTTTCGCCAGGCACGACGTGCGGAGACAGTTTTTCGATCCACTTTCAGGAGTATGTGGAGAAGCGTGGTTTGCCGCGCTTCACCGTCGCTCAATTGCGCCCATCCGCGGCGACCCAACTGTACCTGGAAACCGATGGCAACATCCGCAAAGTCCAGCAGTTTCTCCAGCACGCCCGCCTTTCGACGACGGTGAAATACCTGGTCAACAGCATTACCGAGACCTTTCATGCGCGGGTTATCCAGCGAGCGCAAGAGAAGATGCTGGCGCACGTGACTGCGATTCCGGAGAAGCGCTCGAACGGCGTGGAGCGCCTGAACTTGCCGCCGGCTCAAGCGCGGAAGATCGTGTCCGGCCGCTTTGACACCGGTGTCGGCTCGTGCCGCAACCCGTATGACTCGCCGCAGCCGGGCGAGGAAAAGGGCCGGCCGTGCACATCGTTTCACGCTTGTTTCAGCTGTCCGAATGGTCTGTGGTTTCTCGAGGACCTGCCGCAAGTGATCGCTACCCGCGATCGGTTCCTGTCTTTCCAATCCGAAATGAGACCGCAGGAATGGGCGGCGGCGTATGGCGAGAGCGTGCGAATCATGGATACGGAGATCATCTCGGCTTTTCAGCCGAAACAGGTCAAGGCCGCGGCGGAAAAGGCAAGGGCGATCGCTCAAACGCCGTTGATCGTTGCGAGGGGAGTGTTGGCGTGAAAGGGGCAAAAGCCGCGATCTCCGCTGCGAATGCGTCGGCGGCGCTTGCCGCCGACGCCAATCCGGAAGTGTCCCAGGTTTCGAAGTTTCGCGATGATGTCTGGGATTTTTCGAATGAAGACCAGAACCCGTCTACCCATTACTCAACCAAGCAGATCCGGTGGGCGTTCCTGACGCCGGGTGGAGGGCGGTTCACGGACCCACGATTCCGGAACCTGTGTGAATCTACGAAGCAGTTCATCTTCGCCCTGTTGTGGCATCCGGTCGACGAACCGCCTTTCGCAGCCAGCGCCGCTGTCCAGCTCTTCCAGCGAATGACGTTTCTTATCGCCCACCTTCTTTCCTACCCGAATCCCATCCTCCGCTTCAAGGATGTTCTGCCGCTCCACTGTGACGATTACATCGAACATGTTCTGGCGATGGATCTGAGTGCGAGCTACAGGTACGGCCGGATTCATATACTCCAGAAGCTCTTCCAATATCGGGAGGCGATGACCAACGGCCTGGCAGTCGACCCCTTTCAAGGCAAGCCTCCCGTGCGCAAAATCGCGGGTCATAGCCACGCCGCGCAAGCGGAAACGCAAACGGCAATTATTCCCGATGAGATCCTCGGTCCGCTGGTTCGATTGGCGCTCGAATATGTGGATCGCGGCGCGGACTATCTGCTCGATGCTTTCGACGGCATCGAGAGAATCCGAAAGGCAGGGTGCGACTTCGAGTATCGTGCGAACCGTTATCTCCGCGGACTGAGGCCATCCGCTTATGGACTGGAGGGCGCGCAATTCGAAGGCGGGCTTGGCGGCATCCTCCAGTTGTACAAGGAACTGGGCTATCTTCAGACGGCCTGTTTTGTCTTGATCGCGTTCGCCACCGGAATGCGAATCAGTGAGATCCTCTCGCTACGCCGGGGTTGCTGCGAAATACAGAAGGAGTGCGGGAAGCCGGACCTTGTGTGGCTGCGCAGCCGCGTGTTCAAAATGCAAGGGGTCCCCGCCGGACGGTCTGCGAAATGGCTGGGAGGGCCGGTCTGCGCCAAGGCTGTAGGAGTCCTCGAGCGGCTGCATGAACGACGGCGGCAGAAAAAAGATAGCCCCTACTTGTGGCAGCCCACTCCAGCTTTTCGGCGGGATCGCGCGCCAAAGCCCCTGGTGGCGATCTCGATCGCGTACCGGTTGAGATGCTTCCTGTCCATCCTGGGCATCAAGGATGCGCGTGGCCACCCGTTCCGGATTCACCCGCATATGTTCCGCCGCACTTTTGCACGGTACGTCGCGAGGCACGACACTACAAACCTGCTGGCCTTGCAGGAGCACTTCAAGCACACTTCCCTGTGGATGACGGACTACTACGTCGGCAGCGATCACGAACTGTGGACGTTGATGGTGGAAGAGGAAGAGAAACTCTACGTGGAGAGTTTCGATAAGGCCCTCCGGTCGGATCGCCTGGCAGGCCCGGGCGGCAGCTACTTGAAGAAGAAGATCGATGAGGCGATCGCCAATGGGCGGCTACCGAAGGACTTCCGGGGAGAAGCCGGCAGCCATCTGCGCAAGGAGATGGTGCGCAACCTGGTGGAATCCGGCCAGCGCGTGTATCCGTGCGCGGCGTCGAATTACTGCTGGTTCCGGCCGGAGTCAGCGCTCTGCACGCAAGGGAGCCACCCGCTCCTGAAGCGCTGCAACCCCGGCGCATGTGCGAACTCGATTATCACCCTGGAACATAAACCGTATTGGGAGAAGATCCAGCGCGACTGTGAAGACCTGATGGAGCAGAAACCGCAGGCGGAGCCTTACCAAAGGGCCCTCCTGGATATTCACGCGGTCAGCGCCAAGATTCTGCGGGGTCTGGCGTGAAGGTCAGCGCCAGAAGGTTGGCCGGCCTACGCCGCTACCACGCCGAGCGGCCTGCCAAAACGCGCCTCAAGTTACTGGAGGCGCTGGACCGGTTGGAGACCGGCAGCACGGTGGTTGTGGGCTCCGGCTTCAACTGGAGCAAGACAACGCTTGCACTGGAAGCCGGCGTAAACATCAATACGGTCGTGAGAAAACTGCCGGGAGGGCAGTGGGCGTTCCCGGAGATCAACGAGCGATTCGAAGAACTGAAAAGCAAGCGACTCCAGCCGGCGGCGGGCATCGACGCACGCGAAGAGAAGATCGCGGAGCTGCGGAGCGAGGTGGAGAGGCTGAAGAATCAAAACCGGTTGCTTGCCCTGGAAATCGACCGGCTCGGCCGCCAGGTCCTTCAAGAGAGAGACCGGGCCGATCGAATGGCCATATACGAACGGCAGAACGCCTCCCTGCGAGAGGAGATCCGGCGCATCCAGGCGAATACAGAGGTTTCTGTGAGCGCCACCGGCAAAGGATGATATGGGACTATCCGGACCGGAGCGCGGTGAAGAGAACCTGGCGAAAGTGCGAAAGTACCTGACGGGCCTTCGGGCGGCGGGCCAGTCTCTACCCCAGGAAGAACACGGGCGACCCAACATCAGCGCCATAGCGCAAGCGGCAGGCGTGCTCCGAAATGTCTTCTACACCAACTCAGGCGTGAAAGGGCTATTGGTAGAGTTCATGGGCGGAGGCGATCCGGCGGCGGCCGATTCACTGGCTCTTTTGCGTGCTCAGCAGCAGGCGGACGCCAAAGGCCGGCGAGTCCTGCGACTCGAGCAGCAACTGGCGGCCGTGAAGGCCGAAAACGAGGAACTGCGCGGGCGGCTGGCGGCAGCCGAGCAGGAACTCGCCCGCCGCGCATTCATTGAAGAGCATGTCATCAAGGTCGGCAAGCGGGTGCTGCCGTGAGCATCTCTGTAACCGTCACAATATCGACAGTCTATCCCGGCAACTCTGGCGGCGCCATTTTCTTGGGACGCGATGCGGCGGGCAACCGTATGCGCTTTGTGGCCGGTCGCGACCGCATTTTTCGCGCCCCCGTTGTCGGGGAAGTCTGGGCGCTGAAGGGAGTGAATCGCCGCCACGACAAATACGGCGAGCAGGTCCATGTCGAGACGGCGATGCTGGCCGCGCCCAGCGGCCGGCTCGTCGTCGACTTCCTGATGAGGCATCCGGCATTCAACGGACTCGGAATCGGAAAGGCCAGGGCCAGGCGATTGTGGGAGACGTTGGGACCGGACCTCGGCGTAGCGTTGGGCCAGGGGGACGTGGAGAAACTGGCCAAGGTGTTCTCTGCCGAATGCGCTCGGAAACTGGTGGAAGCCTGGCACGCCGTCTCCGAGGAGGCGGGCATCGTTGCGTTTCTCGATCACCATGGCTTCGATCTCCATCTGGCTAACAAGATTCGAACCGTCTGGCCGCGCGATCCGCTAGCCAAACTGCGGGAGAATCCCTACAGGATGCTGGCCTTCGCCTCTTGGGAAAAAGCGGACCGGATGGCGCGCTCGTTGGGCGTGGCCGACGACGATCCGCGCCGGAGGATCGCGGCGGTGGAAGCCTGCCTGTATCGGCGGCTCGACGCCAAACATACGCTGACAGGCGTGAGCACGCTGGCCGGCAATGTCGCCTCCGCTCTCCATTGCGGGGAATCGACCGCCATAAGGGCCATAGGTGACGCGCTGCACGAACGCGCGATTGTCGCCGTTCCGGATGGCTACCAGCCGGTCGGCGCCGCCGTGATGGAGAAAGTTGTTGCCGGTTACCTGCGCCAGTTGCTCGCAAGCGAGCTAGGGCCCGAACGAAATCTCTTCTCTGGGAACCTCTCTGCCATTGTTACGGAATCGATAGCGAGGCATCGGGGCGACACCGGGCTGGAACTCAATCCCGCGCAGCACAGAGCCGTGGAAATGGCAGTGCACTATCCACTCAGCGTCCTTACCGGCGGAGCGGGAACCGGCAAGACAACGGTACTTCGGCTGGTCCATGACGTGGCGGAGCGGATCGGAGTTCGAGTTTTGCAGATGGCTCTTAGCGGGCGCGCGGCCCAACGCTTGCGCGAGGCTACCGGCAGAGGAGCGTCTACAATCGCTGCGTTCCTGCGCGCCGCCGCACCGGGGCTCGTCGATCCGACGGGCGAGCCCCTGATCGTCATCGATGAATCGTCTATGCTGGATCTGCCGCTCGCGTACAGCCTTGTTCGCGCTCTGCCGGCTCGCGCGCGCGTGTTGCTGGTTGGCGATCCATATCAACTGCCGCCGATCGGTTTCGGTCTCATTTTCCATGTTCTGGCCGTTAGTCCGAGTGTGCCGAGGGTGGAGCTCGTCGAGATTCACCGGCAGGCTATGTCGAGTGGCATTCCGCAGATCGCGGATACGGTCCGGCACGGCGTGGCCCCTCGTTTGCCAGACTTCACCGGCCGCGCTTACGGCGTGAGCTTTATCGACGCGGCGGATGATGCCATCACGGACAACGTGCGGCGGGTTCTCACGGCCTGGAAGGGATGCGACGATATCCAGACCCTCGGCGTCGTCAAACGGGGAGCCAACGGCATCCGCGCTATCAACGCGACCATGCATGCGTATGCGGCGGCCACGAGAAAGAAGCTGGAGGGATGGGATCTCGCCGAAGGCGAGCCGATCGTTTATCTGACGAATGATTACCAGAAAGGGCTGTGGAACGGGTCACTGGGCAGAATCGATCGCGTGATGGTCTCCGCCGAGAGGCGGGCCCTGGCATGTTCCCTCGATGGCACGGAGCACGTGCTTGTAGAAGAGGATTTCCAGCATGTGGACCTGGCCTATGCAATCACCGTCCACAAGGCGCAGGGCAGCCAGTTCAAAAGAGTGATCGTTCCTGTAACGCGGAGCCGCTTATTAGACCGTGCGCTGGTCTACACGGCGTTGACACGGGGCATCGAACAGGTTGTGTTCATCGGAGACAGGCACGCCTTCAACCGTGCGATCGTCGCGGAGCCTCATTCGCAGGAACGGCAGGTAGGTTTCTCGGTGTAAGCGCCGCGGGCGGCGGGCGTGAGCAGACCCAGGAGGCGGCCCGAAGGCCGCCATCCACTCCGGGCTTGAGTCGGCGCTCGAGTCGCATCCCTGCTTTGCTCTATCCTCCTATCAAGCCCCTCCATTTTATTGGCACTGGCGCATAGCCACAAGAGAAAAACCATCCACTCTGGAAGAAAACTGCGATAAATCCCAGGGGGTTTGGGGGGCGGAGCCACCCATCATGGCAATGGACTCTTTCCCATTCACGGACGTGGGAACACACCCGAATCCAAGGGCCGAGGTTCAGGCCTGGTGAATCGCCTTGACGGCTAACTGTGGCTCGTACGCGATGATCCTCAAAAGAGTCGCTGCCGGCCCGGTTGGACGGCGGCGGTCTTGCTCCCAGTTCTGCAACGTCTTCACGCTGACGCCAATCAGCCGCGCGAACTCCGACTGTGAGAGGCTGGTTCGCTCGCGAATCGCACGGATCCCGGAAGACCCGACTTCAAACCGGCGCGAAGCTTTCCGCTGGCCACGGAGAATCGCTCCCCCTTCGCGCACGCTTTCCAGCAGTTCTTCAAACATCTTCGGTTTCATCCCTGAACTCCTGTTTGACTACCTTGGCGAGCTGCGCCACCTGCTTCGGGGTCAGATCGGCGGACACGCTCTTCGGGTAGGCATAAAGCAGCAAAATCAGATCCCTCCGGACCGCCCAGTAGTAGATGACGCGGGCGCCTCCGCGCTTGCCGCGCACCCCAATTGCCACGCGAATCTTGCGTATTCCGCCGCCACCTTTGATGAGAGCGCCGAGACCGGGGTTTGCTGCCAGCCGGGACTGAAACGTCCCGTATTCTTCATCGCTGAGCAGGGCCGTAATCTGCCTCGTAAAGGTGGAAGTCTCGATCAGCTCCACTTGTTTCCATTATCCGCCATTGGCGGATAATCGTCAAGACGTCTACCGAAAGGAACAATCGTGAGAATCCAAGGAAAGCTTCGCCTCGGATACTTTCCGCTGCCACTTGACGAAGCCCGGCGAATCAGGGCCTGCCTTCGCTTCCCGGCTTCGCCGTTCTCCGCGATTGATCCCTGTATCGGGGACGGTGCAGCCCTCTTGGCAATTACGGGGGAAACGTGCGCGCGCCGCTACGGGGTGGAGTTGGATGCGTATCGCGCGGAACAAGCCGCCGCGGTTGTGGATGAGGTCATTCACGGCGATTCCCTTCAGGTGCACTGTCCGGTGGAATCCTACGGACTCGCGCTCCTGAACCCGCCTTACGATTGGATCTGGGGCGAAACTCGAAGCGAGCGTACTGAGAGGGTGTTTCTGGCGCACACTTATCGATGGCTCAAAGCCGGCGGTATTCTCATTCTCGTCGTGCCAGCGGTGCATGTCCGCGACTGCGCTGAGATCCTCGCAGGGCAGTTCAAGGCGGTTCGAATCCTTCGCCTGACCGATCCAGAGTCCGTGCGCTACCGCCAGGTGGTGGTCCTCGCGGCGCGGCGGAGCCGCCGGGAGCGCGACCAATTAAGGGACGACGATATTGTTGCGCGACGTGCTCAGATCGCAAATTTCGGCGGCAGCTATGAGCGACTCGAGCCCCTGGGTTACGTCAACGCGCCGATGTACGATGTTCCCGAGAGCGGTCCAGCCAAGCTCGAATATCGCGGCCTGCCGCTCGATGAGATCGAGGACTTGCTTCCGCGATCCTCGGCCTATCGCCAAGCAGCGCGAATCCTCTTTCCCCAGCCAGCCGCCATCACGGGACGGCCATTGACGCCCCTGCATGGCGGGCACGTGGCGCTGTGCGCCGTCAGCGGCATGTTGAACGGCGTATTCGGCTCCGGGAAAGACCGCCATGTTGCGGCGTGGCAGGCGGTGAAAGTTATTGACCGCTCAGAGGAAACGGAGGAGGATGGGACCATTATTCAGAGAGAGCGGGAGAGATTCACCAACGAGCTGACCCTGGTGTTCGC
>Ga0335085_10015087_pt1 | contig 11226 bp, 8 predicted proteins | sample Lox_Sample_45_FD_206712 | JGI IMG/M metagenome (GOLD analysis project Ga0335085, IMG submission 206712) | Soil microbial communities from Loxahatchee National Wildlife Refuge, Florida, United States - Lox_Sample_4.5 | ecosystem: Environmental > Terrestrial > Soil > Wetlands | place: USA: Florida... | reverse complement strand
CCGCCAGCGCCGCCTCCGCCGTCCGCGCGACCGTGCCCCGCCAGCCGGCGTGCACGCAGGCGAGCACGTGGGCGGCGGGGTCGTACAGGATGATCGGCACGCAGTCGGCCACCAGGATCGCCAGCACCATGCCCGGCGCGGCGGTGACCAGGGCGTCGGCCGGCCCGGCCGCGTCGCCGGCGGTCAGCGTGCCGCGACCCCGGTCGGCCGCCGATACCACCTCGGCGCGGCGGCCGTGAACCTGGGCGGCGAAGACGAAGTCGGCCGGGCCGGCGCCGAGGGCGGCCGCGGCGCGGCGCCGGTTCTCCCGCACGTTCGCCGCCTCGTCGCCGACCGCGAAGCTGAGGTTGAGCGTGGCATAACGGCCTGCCGACACCCCGCCGTGGCGGGTGGTGACCAGGGCCTCGACCGGCAGCGGGTCGAAGACCGGCCAGGTCAGGACGGGCAGGCCCGCCCGCTGGCGGAGCCCGGCGGCGGTGCTCACGGCTGGTGCTGTCATCGTCTGGATCCTAGTGCCGCCGCCGCCCGCCCTCGCCACCTCCGGCCTGCCCACCATGCAACCGTTTGCCAGAGGGAGATGGCTATTGCATACGGGCTATTGAATACAGGAGGCAGATCCGTCATGATCGGCCTTACGCCGGGCAGAGGGGGGACTGGAGCAGGACACGCCAGCACACAGTGGAGGGTTGGCCATGGATTCCGCCGCAACGGTTTCCGCCGCATCGGTCTTCACCCAGCAGCTCAACCCGCTGAACTCCATCCTGGGCAGCACCCTGGTCGCGCTGCTCCCGCTCGTCTTACTGCTGGTGCTGCTGGCCGTCATGCGGGTGACCGCCTGGCTGGCGGTGATCATCGGTGCCGTCGTGACCATCATCATGGCCATCACCATCTGGGGCGCCCCGGCCGGGGAGACGTTCAAGGCCTGGGGAATCGGGGCGGCGACCGGGGTCTGGTCCATCGACTGGATCGTCTTCTGGGGGGTGGTGATCTACAACGTCCTGGTGGAGACGGGCGCCTTCGCCCACTTCCGGCACTGGCTGGTCACCCAGGCCACCGCCGATGTCCGGGTGCAAGCGATCCTGATGGCCTGGGCCCTGGGCGCGCTGCTGGAGGGCCTGGTCGGGTTCGGCTACCCGTGGGCAGTGGTGGCACCCATCCTGGTCGGCCTGGGCGTGGCCGAGATCGACGCCATCCGGGTGGCGGCCATCGGCAACAACGCGCCGGTCTCCTACGGCGCCCTGGGCGCCCCGATCATCGCGCTGGCCGCCGTCACCAACGTGCCGCTGCTCAGCCTGTCCGCCTCGGTCGGCCGGATCGTGGCGATACTCGCTCTGCTGCCGCCGTGGATCCTCATCTACCTCGTCGCCGGACGGCGCGGCCTGCGCGGCGTCTGGCCGCTGCCAGTCGTCGGCTCCCTGGCCTATATTCTCGGCCAGTTCCCGACGTCCCAGTGGCTCGGGCCCTACCTGCCCGACATCATCGGCGCCCTGGTCTCGTTCGGCGCGCTGCTGTTGCTGCTGAGGTACTGGCGGCCAGCCGAGACCCTCGGCTACGGAGGGGTCCCGATAGCTGCAGAACCAGTGCCCGTAGGCACCGCGGTGGCTGGCGCCGGGTCGGCCGACGCCGGGTCGGCGGGCAGCGGGCCGGTCGGCACCGGGCCGGCGGGCGGTGGGTCCACCGGCGCCGGGCCAGCGGGCGTCGGGCCAGCGGGCACCGGGCCGGCGGGCACCGGGCCGGCGGGCGGCGGTCCGGCCGGAACGGGGCCTGTGAGCGGGCCCGCCGGCGGGGAACGCTCGCGGGTGCGGGAGGCGGTCCCGGCCCTGGTGGCGTTCGGAATCCTGATCGCCGTGGTCGTGGCCGCGACCGGACCGTGGTCCCACATGAGCGACTACACGTTCATCAAGCCAGAGGTGGACGCGGTCAGCTCGCTCTCGCACCAGCCGGTATCTGTGGTGTGGAAGTTCGCGCCCGCCGTCGCCGGCACCTGGATCCTGGTCTCCCTGCTGGTCATCTTGGCCGTGCTCAGGGTGGGGATGGCGCAGGTCGGCGCGGCGGTGAAGCGCAGTTTCTCGCAGACGTGGGGCGCCCTGCTGGTGGCGCCGATCATCTTCGGGCTCGCCACCGTCTTCAACTACTCCGGGATGGCGAGCACGCTGGCCTACGGCTTCTCCCGGGTCGGCACCTGGTTCATCCTGCTGGCACCGCTCCTGGGCTGGATCGGAGTCGCGCTGTCGGGGAGCAACACCTCCACGAACGCGCTGTTCGGCGGCTTCCAGTACACCGTCGGCGGCCTGCTGCACATGCCGCTGCTCCTGCTCCCGTCGCTCAACTCGGTGGGCGCCGAGGTCGGCAAGCCAATAGCGCCGCAGACCACCAGCGTGGGGGTGTCGACCAGTAGTTACGTGCGCCGGGAGGGTGAGGTGATCAGGCACAACTTCGGCTGGACGCTGGTCCTCCTCGGCTACCTGATCCTGATCGGCCTGTTCTACTTCTACGTGCTGCCCCAGGCGATGCGGCTGTGACCAGGCGGCCGCGGGCCCGGCTGCGGCGGAGCCTTCAGTTGGAGAAGTCCTGGGTCATCCACACCGTGCCGTGGCGGTCCCGGAAAATGGCCATCCCGATGTGGTGGAACGATGAGCTGAGGATGTTCTTGCGGTGGCCATCATCCGGCGGCCGCTCGTTGAGCATGGCCCGGGTGAGGTCCATGGCCATCTGGGCGATCGCGTCCGGTGAGTCGGACACCCGGCTGCCCTCCCCGACGTTCTCGCCGGCGATGCTCCAGCCCACGCCGGCGTCCGTTTCGCGGTTGCCGAGCGGGGGCTCGCCCGGGCATTGATGCGAGAGCCCGCATCCGTCCGCCATGGCCGAGTTGTGGCGCTCCGAAGCGGTCGTCAGCCCGGCCGTGATGGTGTAGTCGGGCAGGCCCGCCTGGTCCCGGGCGTCGTTGATCTGTCTCAGGACCTGCTCCACCGCCGACCCAGAGCCGTCGTCGGATGGCGTGCCCGCGGCCGCTGCGCGGTCCGGTGGCCGCGCCGTAGTGGTGGGATCCCGCGGCAGCGAGGTCGTCGACGGCGTGCGTCCGGTGCCGGGGGAGCCGGCGGTTACCGGAGGCAGGGGCCCGGCGGCCTGGGTAGCCGGGTTCGCCGCCGGCGCCGCGGTAGGGCAGGCCGCCGGCAACGCGGAACCGTCTGGGGGGCACCCGAGCCCGGTCGCTGTCATCGGCCCGTCGACCAGGAGGATCTTGGCTGCGGCCGTGGTGGTCGCGAATGAGAGGACAGCGACCACGACGCCCGTGACGATCACGCCTAGCACCGCCCACCCGCGGCCATGGCTGCGGACCGCCTGGTGGCGACCGGATCTCCGGGCTGGCATAGTGCCCCTCACTCGCCGCCCGGGCGCACCGTCCGCGGCCTGCCGCTGGCCAGTTACCTGGCCTGGGCCGACGTGCCCGGCGCCCGGGAAGCCCCGCTCTCAGCACACATCCGTCGGTCATCATGCCATGATCACTGGCGTTTTGCTGGCAGAGCGGAGAATGTATACGCAGGCAGAAGCCCGGCAGGGACACGCCCTGGAGGAAATGGCCGTTGGCGGGCGCGGGGGAACCTCATCCTTAAGGCAGCCGTCGGCCCAGCGTGTTTTGCTGCCGCGGGGTGGGCCTGGGTGTTCGGTCAGGTCGGCCGGACCGATCTGCCGGTCGGTAATGGCCGTATCACGGAAAGCTGATAAAGGGCGAGGCCACCAGGGAGGACGCGCGCTGATGGGGGCGATGATTGCCGCGGAATGGCGGCGGCTGGTTCTCCGCTCCGGGTCAGCGCGCAAAGAAATGCAGCCCCACCCAGGCCCAGGCCACGAGAATGCCGACTCGGCGGGTCCGGGTGCTCATCGCCCACGCGATCACCTTCCCCAGTGAAGGGATCGGGGCGCGGGTCCTGGTGGCGAGCAGCTGAAGGACGATGCCCGCCAGCAGGACCGCCAGGTAGCCGAGCACCGTGACGTCGTGGCTGTTCACCGCTCCACCAGGAACCAGCCAAGCCCGAGCCAGCCTGCCAGCACGACCGAACGGCCCGCCCAGGTGCCGAGCATCGGGTCGGTCAGCGTGCTGATGGTCGGGTGGGTGTAGGAGCTGGTGGCCAGGTTCGGCTGCTCCAGCAGGGACCAGAGTTCCCACAGGCAGGCCGCCACGAACAGCAGGCCCCACAGTGCCAGCCCGGCGGCGGGAAGTCTGGCCCGGGCCGGCCGGGCGGGGCGGGGGGCCCGCCAACCAATCGCCACCACCGCCGCGCCGAGCCCGGCCACCGGCACGGTGGCTGGCCAGGAGTAACGGCTGAACGAGCCGACCACCACGGCGTACAGGACGCCAGCGGCCAGCCAGGCGGCGAGCAGCGCTGGCCGGCGCCAGCTGGCCCTGGCCTGCGGTCCGCCGGCCTGCCCGGCGGCGACCGGCGCCGCCGGCGCGCCCGGCCCGGAGTCGGCGGCCGTGACGCTGGCGGGTGGGGGCGCCGCGGCCGCCGCCGTCAGGATGGCGTCCTCCCGGTCCGTCGGCCCGGCTTCTGCGGGCCCGGCTTCTGCGGGGCTGGCTTCTGCGGGGCTGGCTTCCGCGGGACCGGCCTTTGCGGGGCTGGCTTCCGCGGGGCTGGCTTCCGCGGGACCGGCCTTTGCGGGGCCGGCTTCCGCCGGGCGGGCCTGGCGCGAGCGGCGCCCGGCGTCCCAGGCCAGGCTCACCCCGGCCAGCAGTATCAGCAGCCCGTCCAGCGGCTTGCCGGAGATCCAGCTCATGAACCCGATGATGAGCAAGATCACAACGATCGGCTCACGCAGGCCGGCCAGCGCGGTGACCAAGTGGCTGGGCGCGGCCCGGACGCCGCCCGGCGGGACGCCGCCCCGCCCGCGGCCGGCGCCCTCGTCGCCCGGCTCCCTTCCGGCCGCGGACTGATCCCGCGATGACGGCCCGCCCGGCCGGCTGCGCCATGGACGGGCCATCATGCCCGGGCCTGGCCCTGCGGGGCGGCCAGGTGCGGGTCTGCGTGCGTCACGAGCAAAAAGCTAGCGCGCGCGTGATCGGCAGGGGAAGCACGATCTGGGGTAATGCGCCGGACGAGGCTCAGGCGGGGCGGACCGGGCGGAGTTGCAGGATCACGGAGCCCGCCTCCCAGGCCCATCGGGGGTGGGCGGTTACCGCACCGGATGGCGGGTGTACAGCCTGCGTGCCCACAGGTACCCGAACATCGCGATCCCGGCGCACCAGGCGACCGCGATGACCGCGTTGTTGCCGATCGGGGTGCCCAGGAGCAGCCCCCGCAGCGTTTCGGTGACCGGTGTGAAGGGCTGGTACTCGGCGAACCAGCGCACGCCGGCCGGCATCGAGCCGGTGGGGACGAAGCCGCTGCCGAGGAACGGCAGCAGCAGCAGGAACATCGGGAGGTTGCTGGCGGTCTCGACGCTCTTGCTGACCAGGCCGAGGGCGACCGACAGCCAGATCAGCGCGAAGCTGATCATCGCGATGACGCCGACCGCGGCGATCCATTCGGCCGGGCTGGCGGTGGGCCGGAACCCGATCAGCGCCGCGATGCCGATGACGATGCCGACGCCGAGCATGCTCTGGATCATGCTGCCGAGGACGTGGCCGGTCAGCACCGAGGCGCGGAAGATGGCCATGGTGCGGAATCGCGCGATTATGCCTTCGGTCATGTCCATGGCCACCGATATCGCCGTGGCCTGCGCCGCGGCCGCCACCGTCAGCAGGATGATGCCGGGGGTGACGTAGTTGACGTAGACGGCCCGGCTGTCTGCCACGCCGCCGAGCCCGGCGCCGAGCGTGCCGCCGAACACGTACACGAACAGCAGCAGGAGGATGACGGGCGTGCCGAGGATCAGCAGCGTCATGGAGGGGTAGCGCTGCATGTGCCGGAGCTGGCGGCGCAGCATGGTGGCCGAGTCGGTAACGGCCAGGGTGAGGGTGCTCATGGCTGGGCTTCTTTCTCGGCGCTGGGGTGGCCGGTGAGGGCGAAGAAGACGTCGTCGAGGTCGGGGGTGTGGATCGACAGGCTGCCGACGCCGACCCCCGCGTGGTCGAGCCGGCCGAGCAGGGCGCGCAGCGACCGGAGGCTGCCGTCGCTGGGCACTTGCAGGGTGAGCGCCTCGTCGTCTCGCGACCCCGCGCCCAGCGCCCCGGCCGCCGATTCCAGGTCACGCGGGCCGGCGAACTGCAGCTGGACGTGCCCGCCGGGGATGCGGCGCTTGAGCTGCTCGGGGCTGCCCTCGGCCACGATCCTGCCCTGGTCGAGGACCGCGATCAGGTCTGCGAGCTGATCCGCCTCGTCCAGGTACTGCGTGGTGAGGAAGATCGTGACGCCACTGGCGGCAAGGCCGCGGATCATCTGCCATACGTCGCGGCGGGCACGCGGGTCGAGACCAGTAGTCGGCTCATCGAGGAAGATCAGGCGTGGGTCGCCGACCAGGGTCATCGCGAGATCGAGCCGGCGTCGCATGCCCCCCGAGTAGGTCGCCGCTGGCTTTCTGGCCACGTCGGCCAGGCCGAAGCGGTCCAGCAGGGCGGCGGCGCGGCGGCGGCCCTCAGCGCGGCCCAGGTGGTGCAGGTCCGCCATCAGGATCAGGTTCTCCTGGCCGGTGAGAAGGTTGTCAACCGCCGAGAACTGGCCGGTGAGGCCGATCGCGGCGCGCACCGCGTCGGGCTCGGCCGCCAGGTCGTGGCCGGCGACGCTCATCTCGCCGCCGTCGGCGCCGATCAGGGTGGACAGGATGTGCACCATGGTGGTCTTCCCGGCGCCGTTGGGCCCGAGCAGCGCGAAGATCGTTCCTTCGGCGACCGTGAGGTCGATGTCATCGAGCACGACCTTGTCGCCAAACGACTTCCGCAGCCCGGTGACGCCAACCGCGGTCCGGGTGGCGGTCATTGTGGTCATCTCTCCTCCTTTCCGGAACGGCGGATCACGATGTCGCCGTAGCTGGTGCGGGCGCTCACCTCGACGGTCTGGTCGGATGGCCCGGGGCCGCCGGATGAGTCCAGGTGGTTGTGGATCCGGCCGAACTGCGTGTGGACGTCCAGCCGGGCGGCGGTGCCGGCCTGGATGCCGACCTCGATCTCGCCGAAGCTGGTCTTGAGCGAGGCCGAGCCGCGCGTGACCCGGCCGACCCGCACGTCGCCGTTGGCGCTGCGCGCGTTGACGTCGGCGTCCGCATGGTCGACGGAGATGCTGCCGTTGGCCGCGTTCACCCGCAGGTCGCCGGCGGCCTCGCCGATCCAGCTGTCGCCGTTGGAGTTCTTGATCACTGCGGTGCCGTCGACCTGGCCCAGGCGCACCCGGCCGGACCCGGTGCTGACCTCGGCGGGGCCCGCCACCCGGTCCACCACGATGGCGCCGGCGGCGGTGTTCGCCTCGAGCGGGCCCGTGTGCTCGAGCTGGATGTCGCCGGCCGCGAGCTTGACCCGGCACTCGCCGAGACGGCCGGCGCCGCGGAACGCCCCGACCGAGGCGTCGCCGTGCACCTGCGAGCCCGTCGGCAGGCCGATCGTCACGTCGATCGACCCGGGCTTGCCAAACAGGCTGAGGCTGCGCTGCTTGGGCCCTTTGACGAGAAGCTGGCCGGCGGAGTACTCGACCCGGGTCTGCTCGGCGGCCCGCACGTCCGCCTCGTGGGATTCATCACTCGGGCGTATCTCCACGGCCGTGTCGTCGCGGTCGCTCGCGGTGATGCGGACGTCACCGGCGACCAGCTCAACCACGGCTGAGATCGGCTCGGGGGTGTCGAAGGTGGGCATGGTGGTTCCTCCCGACAGGGGGTTAACTCGGGCCTCCACCGCTGGTGGAAGCCGGTAACGGGACGTGGTGCCGGGCCGCATGGCGCTACCGCACCCAGCCGGTGTAGCGCTGCCCGCCCAGCGGCGCGCGCCGGGTGGGGCCGCGGTCGCGGCCGCCGGACTCCAGCGCGGCCGCGGCCGCGCGGACCAGCCAGGCGTTGACCGAGAGGCCCGCCTGGGCGGCGGCTTCCTCGATCCGGCCCTTGAGGTATTCGGTGAGGCGGAAGCTGATCCGCGCCGTCGCCCCCTCCTCGCCCTCCGGCGTGGCCGGCGGCGGGACTTCCGCCGCGGCCGGTCCTGGCTCCTCGAACGGGTGCTCGGCCGGTGGTGGCGTCACCACGAAGCTGGGCTCACGCCCCCGCAGGCGGAGGTCCACCGAGCCCGGCGCGAGGTCACGCGTGATCTCGGCCGCCGCCGCCGACAGCGCATCCAGCAGGACGAGCCGTACGGCCGACTCCAGCGGCGCGGTGAGCCGCTCGGCCAGCGCGCGGGCGTCATCACCGCCCGCCTCGGCGGCTACCGCGAGCTCTTGACGGAGGCTGCTGACATACGGCGTGAGGTCCATGACGCCAGTATGACATCATAATGACGCTATTGCAAGTCAAGCTGGCGTCACTCTGGCACCGGGGTGGCGTCTGGCCCCGGATGGCGGCTGGGCTGGCCCGGGATTGCCGCTGAGCCGGCCCGGGATTGCCGCTGAGCCGGCCCGGGTTGCGGCGGGCAGGCCCGGGTTGCGGCCGGACAGGCCCGGATTGCGGCCGAGCCCGCCCGGAGCATGCCGCGGTGATTGCTAGCGTCCTTGCATGGGCTTGCGCCGGCTTCTGCGACCGAAGGTCATCGTCGCGGTCGTGGCGGCCGTTGCGCTGCTGGCGGCGGGCATCGGCCTGGCGGTCGCACTGAGCCAGCCCGCCCCGCTGACCGTCCGCAACGTGCGGATCCCCGTCGTGGACGGGCCGGGCGGCGACCAGCATGTCGTCATCGACGCCAGTTTCTTCACGCCGCCGGGCAGCGGCCGGCTGCCTGCCGTCCTGCTGGCCCATGGCTTCGGGGAGACCAAGGACGCCGTTCGCCCGCAGGCCGAGGACCTGGCGCGGGCCGGCTTCGCCGTCCTGACCTGGTCCGCGCGGGGATTCGGCGCCTCGACCGGGCAGATCGGGCTGGACTCGCCCGACTACGAGGTCAAGGACGTCGAGCAGCTCGTCACCTGGCTCGCCCGCCAGCCCCGGGTGCTGCTGGACCACCGGGGCGATCCGCGGGTCGGGATCACCGGCGCCTCCTACGGCGGCGGGATCTCCCTCCTGGCCGCCGCCTACGACCACCGGATCGACGCCGTCGTCGCCCAGAGCACCTGGAACAACCTGGCCACCGCGCTGTTCCCGAACGGCGCTGGCGGCGGCCCGGTCGGCGGCGTGTTCAAGCGGCAATGGGCGGGCCTGCTGTTCACCCAGGGCTCGGTGGGCTTCGGCGCAACGGCCCAGGGCAGCGCGGCGGGGCAAGCGGCCGGGACGGGCCAGGGCAGCGGATCGGGCCAGGGGAGCGGATCGGGCCAGGGGAGCGGATCGGGCCAGGGGAGCGGATCGGGCCAGGGGACCGGGCCGGCGCCGGGCGGCGGGGCCGGGCAGCAGCTGCCGCCCGGTGGGATGGGCCGGTCCGCCCTGTGCGGCCGCTTCCTGCCCCGGATCTGCGCCATCTATCAGCAGGTGGCCGCGACCGGTCGGCCCACCCCGCAGGCCATCTCGCTGCTGCTGCATTCCAGCCCGGCCAGCGTGGCGGGCCGGATGCGCGCTCCCACGCTGCTCGTCCAGGGCGAAAACGACTCGCTGTTCGGGCTCGACCAGGCGGACGCCAACTACCAGGCGATCCGCCGCAACGGCGCCCCGGTGGCCATGGTGTGGTTCGCCGGCGGCCATGACGGCGGCAATCAGGAGACCGCGCGGGTCGAGTCGCTGACGGCGCAGTGGCTGCAGCGGTGGCTGGCGCGGGGTCATCCGCCGGCCAGCGCCGGCACCGGCCAGCCCGGGTTCGCGGTGACCCGGGTGCTCGGCTTCGACCCCTCCAGCGACCAGGCGTCGCTCGGCATCGCCACCGCCAGCAGTTATCCGGGCCTGGCCGGGACCCGGCGGGCGCTGGTGCGGCTGGCCGGGCCGCCTCAGGTCGCCGTCAGCCCGGCCGGGGGCGCGCCAGCCTCGATATCGGTCTTCCCGGGCCTCGGCCCGCTCGGACCGGCCGGCCTCACCTTCGACATGCCGGGCCAGAGCGCCGCCTTCACCTCGACGCCGCTGTCCAGCCCGGTCCAGCTGACCGGGTCCCCGGCGGTCCGGGTCCGGGTCTCCGGCGCGCCGGAGGTGACGCTGTTCGCCAAGATCTACGACGTGGACCAGGCCGGCAACGCCACCCTGCCCAACCAGCTGGTGTCGCCGGTGCGGGTCACCGGGACGCAGGCCGGCCGGGTGGTCACCATCGCACTGCCCGCGATCGACCACGACTTCCCCACCGGGCACCGGCTCCGGCTCGTGCTGACCACCACCGACTACGCCTACGCCACCGCCTCACCGCCCGCCGTCTACCGGGTGGCGCTGGCCGGGCCGGGAGTGATCATGCCGTCCGACCCGGCCCTGGCCGTGGTCAACGGCGGGGTGCCCTGGTGGGTATGGGCGGCCCCGGCCGCGGCGCTGGTGGCCGCCGCGCTCATCCTGGGCCTCGGCCGCCGCAGCCGCCGCGGCGACGCCGTGCCCGAGCTCGCCGGCGTCCCGCTGGAGATCACCGGGCTGACCAAGCGCTTCCGGGACGGCCAGCTCGCGGTCGATGACCTGTCGCTGCGGGTGGAACGCGGGCAGATCCTCGGCCTGCTCGGGCCCAACGGGGCGGGCAAGACCACCACGCTGCGCGCCCTGATGGGGCTGGTGCTCCCGCAGGCCGGGACGATCACGATCTTCGGCCGCCGGGTGCATCCCGGGTCGCCCGCGCTGTCCCGCCTCGGCTCGTTCGTGGAGGGCCCGGGCTTCCTGCCGCACCTGTCCGGGCGGGCCAACCTCGACCTGTACTGGCGGTCGACCGGCCGTCCCGCGGGCGGTGCCCACCTGGCCGAGGTGCTGGAGGTGGCCGGCCTGGGCGCCGCGATCGACCGCCGGGTCCGCACCTATTCGCGCGGCATGTGCCAGCGGCTGGCCATCGCACAGGCCATGCTGGGCATGCCGGATCTGCTGGTGCTCGATGAGCCGATGAACGGCCTCGACCCGCCGCAGATCCGGGAGATGCGCGATGTCCTGCTGCGGTACGCGGCCGATGGGCGGACCGTCATCCTGTCCAGCCACCTGCTCGGGGAGGTCGAGCAGACCTGCACCCATGTGGTCGTGATGCACGAGGGCCGCCGGCTCGCGGCCGGGCCGGTCGCGGACATCATCGGC
>Ga0335085_10015086_pt1 | contig 11226 bp, 7 predicted proteins | sample Lox_Sample_45_FD_206712 | JGI IMG/M metagenome (GOLD analysis project Ga0335085, IMG submission 206712) | Soil microbial communities from Loxahatchee National Wildlife Refuge, Florida, United States - Lox_Sample_4.5 | ecosystem: Environmental > Terrestrial > Soil > Wetlands | place: USA: Florida... | reverse complement strand
TGGTCAGCATGCTGCCCGCGACGCGCGAGGCAAAGCTCTTTCCCATGCAGGTGACGAGCGGTACACCCCGCCACAGCGCGTCGGCCGCCGTCGTATGCGCGTTGCACGGGCTGCAGTCGAGGAAGCAATCCGCCAGGGCGAGCCGGCCGAGATACTTTTCGCGCGGCAACCGGTTGGCGAAGACGAGCCGCTCCGGCGCCACGCCGCGTTTTTCGGCCTCGTTGCGCAGGTTGCGCCGCATCGTTTCGTTTTCGCCAAGCAGCCACAGCACGCTGCCGTCGACGGCGCCCAGCAGCCGCATCCAGATATCGAACATCTCCGGCGTGATCTTGTAGCCGTGATTGAACGAGCAGAAGACGAAGCCCTGCTCCGGCAAGTCGGCCTCGGCGCGGGCGGGCATCGCCGCGACCTGAAAGCGCGTGTCGCTGGCGAGATAGCATCCGGGCAGTCGCACGACCTTTTCCGAGAAGAACCTCTCGCTGTCCGGCGTCACCACAACGGCGTCGGCGAGCAGGAAATCCGTCCAGTCCGTTCCCATCGTGCCGGGATGGCCCGCGTAGTTCACCGCGATCGGCGCAGGCCGCTGCGCGAAGATGCCGGGCCTGCCGCCGCCCGCGTGTCCGGCAAGATCGACGGCGATGGCGATTTCGTTCTGCCTGAGCAGATCGGCCGCTTCGGCGTCGGAGCGCCCGCCCAGATCCATGAAATGCTCGAAGACCTGGCCGAAGCGCCGGCGCAGGTCGCTGTCGCGATCGGGACCGAGCGACACGCAGAACGTCTCGAACCGGGCGCGGTCGTGGCGTTCGATCAACTCGACCACCAGATGCGCGGAGGGGTGCTCGTGGAAATCGGGCGCCAAGTAGGCGATCCTGAGCCGTTCATGTGTTGGCGGGCGCGCGGGCACCGCGGTGGACGGAAACGACGCGCGCCGCGCGGCCATAAGCTGCAGCTCGGGATCGTCGATCGCCGTGGCGGCGATCCACGGGCTCACGGTCTGTCCTTCGCGGATGCGCCGCTTGAGGTCCTCGGCCCGGCCGGCGCGCTCGCGCCAGTCGCACAGCATTCCCGTCAAGAGGAACCGCTCGCCGGCCACCTCTGCCATCGCGGGATCGAGCGCCAGCGCCTGCTCGCAATCGGCCAACGCCTGTTCGTATCGGTTCAAGCGGCGCAGCACGGTGGCGCGGTTGTGATAAACCTTCGCCGCCCTGGCATCGAGCGCCAGCGCCCGGTTGAACGCCTCGATCGCCTCCCCGAGCCGGCCCACAGCGGCCAGCGTGTTACCCAGATTGGCATGCACGGCGGCATCGTTCGGCATCAGCGCGGCGGCGCGCTCGCAGTCCTTGAGCGATTCCGCCAGGCGGCCCGCTTCGAAGTGCACCACGCCGCGCATGGTCAGCGCGTTCGCCGTGTTGGGATCGAGGCTCAGCGCACGGTCGAACGCCGCCAGCGCCTCGGCGGGCCGGTGCATGGCCGAGAGCGCGCGGCCCCGGCTCGCATGGGCTGCGGCCTGATTGGGATCGAGGCCCAGCGAACGTTCGCAATCGGCGAGCGACTCCGGCAGCCGATCCATCTCGCACAGAAGCTCGCTGCGGATGTTCAGGGCCGGCGTGAAATAGGGGTGGCGCGCCACCACCGCGTCGAGCTCGGCGAGCGCCTCGGCATTGCGCCTCAGCCGCGAGAGAGCGCCTGCTCTGGCGCATTGCGCCTCGATGAAGGCCGGCCGCAGCGCCGCCGTCCTCTCGAACGCCGCCAACGCCTCCTCGACACGGTTCATCGCAAACAGAAGATGGCCGCGATTGTAGTGCGCCTCGGCGAAATTGGGGTCCAGCTCCACAGCGCGTTGATAGCCGCGCAGCGCCTCCCTGCCCCGCCCCAGTTGCGCCAGCACCATGCCATGCCAGAAGTGGCCGAGCGGCACGTCGGGCGCAATGCCGAGCGAACGCGTGATCAGCGGCAGCGCCGCCGTGGGATCGCCGCTCTGCGCCTTGATCACTCCGAGGAGCAAGAGCGCGCCCGACCGTTCCGGCTCGCCGGACAGAATCTGGCGGCAGAGCGTTTCCGCCTCGGCGAGGCGCCCCGCCTCAAGCAGCTCAATCGCCCTGTCGAACAGGCTCGGGCCGGACATTTCGCATCCTCACGATCTCGGGACCGTGAACCCCCGGGGCTTGGCGCCCTCGCTATGGATCTTCCACATCGTTTCGTAAGCGGTTTCGATCTGCCGCGCCAGCCGGGCCATGTCGAACGGCGGTCCGCTGTCGCGGTTTGCGGTAAGCCTGGCGCGGACCGCGGCCATTCGAGCGGGGGAGTGCGCCAGCTCGAGGGCAAGGCGTTCGTATTGCTCGAAGTTGCGGGCGATCAGCTCTTCGAGCCCCATCGTGGTTAGCAGGCTCGACGCCACTCGGGCCGCGAAGCTCCGCCCCATCAGGCTTACCACCGGCACGCCCGCCCACAGCATGTCGCTCGCCGTCGAATGTGCGTTGTAGGGCACGGTGTCGAGATAGAGGTCGGCGAGTTTTAGCCGCGCCAGATGGCGTTCGCGCTCCGCCGCGCGCTCGGAGAACACCAACCGTTCCGATGCGATGCCGCGCGACCGCGCCTCGGCGCGGAGATTGCCCCGCGCCGTCTGGTTGCCGACGCTCAGCCATAGCACGCTGCCGTCCACCGCGCGCAGGAGCCGCATCCAGACGTCGAATGTCTGCGGGCTGAGCTTGTAGGTGTTGTTGAAGGCGCAGAACACGAAACCCGCTTCAGGCAATCCCGCCTCGGCGCGGCTGGGTGCTTCAAGGCGCGGCCCCGTCGTGTCGGCGGGAAAGAAGCAATCCGGCAGGCGCACCACCTTTTCCGCAAAAAACCGTTCGGTCTCTGGAGGGATCACGACATCGTCGGCCAGCACGTAATCGATGTGTTCGCTGCCGATCGTGCCGGGATGGCCGGCATAGTTCACCGCGATCGGTGCCGGTCGGAAGGAGAAGATCCTCTGCCGGCTGCCTTCGGTGTGCCCCGCCAGATCGACGGCGATGTCGATTTCCCGCGCACGGACGAATTCCGCAATCTCCGCGTCGGAGCGCGACCCCACCTTCTCGAAATGCTCGAAGGCGTGGGCGACGCGGCTGCGAATGGCGCTTTCGGGAGCGTCGAGAAGACAGATGCCCCACATCTCGATGCGGGAAGCATCGTGGCGTTCGAACAGTTCCACGAGCTGATACGCCACAGGATGATCGTGGAAGTCCGGCGACAGATAAGCAACCCGCAGCCTGTCGTGCGCCGTTGCGCGAGCCGGTACGCTTGAAGGTGTCGCCGGTTCCGACACCCGTCGCCCGGCAAGGAACTGAAGCTCGGGATCGTCGACGGCCGTGATGACGAGCCAGGGAAACAGCACTTCCTCGCGGCGGATGCGGCGGGCCAGATCGTCGATCATGGCGGCCCGGTCGCGCCAGTCGCACAACAGGCTGGCGACGTGAAAGCGCTCCGTCGCCGCGATGCCCAGCGAAGGATCGAGCGCCAGCGCGTGCGTGCAATCGGCCATCGCCCGTTCGAGCTCGCCGACCTTGTGCCAGACGATGGCGCGGCCGTAGTGCGCCTTGGCAAAGCGTGGATCGAGCGCAATGGCGCGGTCGAAGGCGGCCGCGGCTTCCTGGTTTTTCTCCATCATGCGCAGCGTATTGCCGATGTTGGTCTGGATCGCGGCGTCGCCCGGCGCCAGCGCCGCGGCCCGCTCCAGGTCGGCGAGCGACTGCGCGAAGCGCCTGAATTCTCCGTGAATGATCCCGCGCATCATCAGCGCCGGTACGGCGTTTGCGTCGACCGCAAGCACCCGGTCGAAGGCCTGCTCGGCTTCGTTGAGGCGCCCCAGCGCGAACAGCGCGTTGCCACGACCCACATGCGGCGCAAGTTGGTTGGGATCGATCGCGAGCGAGCGGTCGCTGTCCGCCAGCGCCGCGGCAAAACGGCCGGACTGGCCGTGCACCTCGCTGCGCAGGTTCAGGGCGGAGGTGAAGTTCGCGTTCGCCGCCAGTATCGCATCGAGCAGGGCGAGCGCCTCGTCGTTCCGGCCCAGGCGCGCCAGGCTCGCCGCGCGCAAGCATTGCGCTTCTGCAAGACCGGGTTGCAACGCCAGCGTCCGCTCGAAGGCGGCGAGCGCCTCGGCCGGGCGATTCGTTGCCAGCAGAAGCTGGCCGCGGTTGTAGTGCGCCTCGACGAAAGCCGGATGCAGCTCCGCCGCGCGCTCGTAGACACGGACCGCCTCCGCCGTCTGTCCTGTCTGGGCCAGTGCGACGGCGTGCCAGAAATGCCCCAGCGGCTGGCCGGGCGCGATGCCGAGCGAACGGCGGATCAGCGGCAGCGCGCCGTTGGGATCGCCGCTTTGCAGGCGGATGACGCCGGCGAGCAGCAGCGGCTCCGGGCGGCCGGGTTCGGCGGCCAGGACTTGCCGGCACAGCGCTTCGGCCTCGGCAAGGCGGCCTGCCCCGTGCAGCTCAACGGCTTTTTCGAAGAGACCCGGACCGGCCATCGCGCGCCCTTTCGCCGGCTCTTGTCGGCAATCCGGGCGAGCCCGTCAATTCCCCCCGCCGATCTGCTCCAGCATCCAGCCGACCTCGGCGGTTTCGTTCTTCACCTGCCCCACCACCACGATCTGTTCGGTGCGCCGCACGGCGTCGTTGCCGAGATAGACGCTCTCCTCGATCAGGGCAGGTGCGCTGGCGCGGAAACGCCAGCCATCGCCGTTGGGCAGCTTGAGGATCACGTCGCCGCTCTGCGCGCTCGACACGCGCACGTCGGGGTGGATGTGGAAGCGCAGCGCGAAGGAAAGCGCCGCCTTGCGCTCGTGCACGGGCACAATGCGATCCTGGCCCGACAACGCCAGGCCCTGCGGCGACAGAGTCAGCTCGCGCTCGTGGCGGATGCCGAAGGGGTTCATGTAGCCATCGTGGCTGGCGATGGCGACGGTGCCCTTCTCGGTGTCGACGCGGCGCGTCTCGATCGATTGCGGCCCGTGGATCAGGCGCGGCCCGACGCGGTTGCGCACCCAGCCCTCGCGCAGGACGACGGCGCTGGAGGTATCCGAAACCGTCACCGTGGAATGCGCGGCAGTGGCGCGCAGCGCGTTCTGCCAGCGCCGGTGGCCCGCCAGCGCGGCCGTGCCGCAATTGACGATGATGCGATGCGGTCCGACGGACAGCTCGAAGGCAAGGCATCCTGCGTGCGCATCGATCGAATGGGCGCCAGGCGGCGGGGTGCCGCAATCGAAGATCACCAGCGTGCGGTTGGCGGTCATGCGGTGATAGCCGGAGTGCCGCGCATAGGCGAAGGGCTGGCCCTTGACATCGTCGCGCTGCAAAAGGGCCTGCAGCATCCGCGCGTCGCCCTCGGCGCCGCCGTTGAACAGCGCCAGCGCGCCGTCGCCATGCCGGAAGAAGCGGATCATCGGCGCCATGCGGTCGTGCGCGCCGCGCAATCCCTGTGGCACCACCGCGTTGGTGGCGGTGAGCGCCTCCATCACCATGATGACCTGCCGGAACGCCAGCACCAGCTTCTCGGGCGAGCGGCTGAGATGGCCGCCGTCGGGAAGGATCTGGCGGGCGAGCTCGGCTTCGAGGCGTGCCAGCCCCGCCTGCAGCCGCTTCGGGCTGTCCGACAGACACGCCCCCGACAGCGCCAGCGCCGCCGCCGCCTCCAGCCGCGGCAACCCGTCGGGCGCCTCGCCTGCCACGCGCGCCAGCATGCGCGACTGCTCGCGCAGCGACACATACACCTTCGAGCGCCACAGCATGTCCGAATTGGACAGCATAAACCGGCTGTGAGCGAAGATGTTGGTCAGGCGCCGGCCCATTACGTGCGGCAACCAAGCCGGCTCGGTGTACCTGACGTTGCGCTTCAGCCATTGCGTGACGAGGTTGGTCGCCAGCGTGCGGGCTGCATCGCCACCCGCCGCCGACAAGGGCGGCATCCAGGCAAAGCCGTGCAGGGCCTCCAGCCATTCGGCGGACGGCGCCTTGGCGTCGAAGATGGAGCGTTCGCTGGCGTCCACCGCCTCGCCCTGGAACTTGAAGCGCCCGCGCAGCAGGGCGTCGGCATCGTCGAGGCGCCTGGGCAAAGTGTCATGCGGCTGGAAGGCGAAGCGGTCGGCCAGCGGTCCCACCAGCAGCCGGCGGTAAAGCCAGCCGCGCCGGTACCAGCGGCGCACGCCGCCTAAGCCCCGCCACAGCGCGATCTTCAGGGCCTCGGGCAGCAGCCCGAAGGGCGGCCTGGAGGACTTTGTGCGTCGCCCGGCCAAGTTATCCTCGCAGAGCCGCGATATTGGCGGCGTAGCTCTTGGGTCCGCCCTTGAAGACGGCCGTTCCGGCCACCAGCACGTCGGCTCCGGCAGAGACGCAGCGCTTGGCCGTCTGCGGCGTGATCCCTCCATCCACTTCCAGCATGATGTCGCGGCCCGATTTGGCGATGCGCTCGGCGGCGGCCTCGATCTTCTTGAGCTGGCTCGTGATGAACGTCTGCCCGCCAAAGCCGGGGTTGACCGTCATGATCAGCACAAGGTCCACCAGGTCGAGCACGGGATCGATATGGTCGATGGGCGTGCCCGGATTGAGCACGATGCCTGGTCTCTTGCCCAGGCTCTTGACGAGCTGCAGCGTGCGGTGGATGTGCGGCCCCGCCTCGGGATGCACCGTGATGCCGTTGGCGCCTGCGTCGGCGAATTCCTTGAGGTAGGCATCGACGGGCGAGATCATCAGGTGCACGTCGAACGGCGCCTTGGCGTGCGGCCGCAGCGCTTTGACGATGGGCGGGCCGATGGTGATGTTGGGCACGAAGTGGCCGTCCATCACGTCGATATGGATCATGTCGGCGCCGGCCTTTTCCAGCGCCTCGATCTCCGCGCCGAGGCGCGAGAAATCCGCCGAGAGGATGGACGGGGAAATGCGTACCGGTCGGGCCATCGTGCGCGATTAAGTGCCGGATTCGACTGGCCGCCGCAAGGCGCGTTCGACCGTTTGGCGCGCCGTCAACAGAACTATCAGAACCGGCACCCATGCCAGCCGCGACTGGTAGCGGTCGTGCGGTCCCGAAAACAGCCCGCAAACCAGCGCGTTGCCGATCAGGGCCACGAGCACGAAGGCGGGCAGCGCCGCCACGTTCCAGCGCCTGCGCGCCGCCGCCCGCCACATCACGACCGCAAGCCAGACCTGCGCGAACAGCGCCACCGGGAAATGCACCACGTTCACTGCTGGCCAGGACAAGAGGCCGCGCTGCTGGCGGGCGTCCAGATAGTGCTTGTACTGCTTCGGCATGAAGCCGCGGAACAGGGGCCCCAACACCCACTCCTGCGGCTCGACGCCGTCGCCTGTCCGGAACATGAAATACTGCCGGAACGAGCCCCACAGCCCCCACGCCAGGCTGCGCAGCGGATAGCGCTCCAGGCTCTCGGCGACGATGGTGCGGTACTCGTCGTAGTCCCCATAGAAGCGGCCGAGCTTGTTGAACGGCGAGTACGGCGCCCACAGGTATTCGTCGGCGGTTTCGGGCAACTCGTCCTTGTAGGCGCAGAGCTTGAGGTGCTCCGCCGGGCAGATGTCGTCGAGCGTCCGCCCCACCACGCCATCGCCCATCAGCCGCGCGGTAAGGAAAATCGCGCCCGAACGACTGACAAACCACGCGTGTGGCTTTGTCAGCGAGTGGTTCGCAACTAGCACCAGTCCCAGGCCCAGGCTGAACGCCAGCACCGGAAGGACCACGTTGGGCCGCGGCAGCCGGAGCGGTCGCCTGACCATCGCGACGATGCGCACGGCCAGAAGCGTCAGCACCAGTCCTGCGCCCAAGCCCAGATGCGAAGGATGGGCGGCGGTGGCAAATCCGGCGATAGGGACGAGCAGCAGCGCCCTTGCCCATCCAAGCTGCTTCAAGCGGAATGCCAGCGGGAACATCGCCAGCACCAGCACCGCCGTCATGCAGTCCGGTTCGATCTGGCCCACGAACCAGGCGATGCTGGTCAGGATCGAGAGCGCCAGGCACGCGCCCAACAACTTCCACAGCGAAGTGCGCGGCCACAGCGCGCGCGAGAACTCAACGACGGCGAACGCCGTCATGACCGATTGGGCCCACGTCACGTACCAGAGGTCGGCGCGACCGCGCACGAGGCCGAGGAACAGCGAATAGACCGGCGAGCGCTCCGGCACGAAGAACTTGGCGAAGCCTTCGAGCACATAGGCGCCCGAGTCGAAGAACAGGAAGGGGAAATGGTTCCAGGCGGCGGCGTAGAGGAACAGCGGCGTCAACAAGGCGACCGCGGCCGCCTCCGCGCCGGGCCTCGACAACGGCAGGGACGGAAAGCGCAAGCCCTCTCCTGTCAGCGCCGGTATTCCGGCCGGGCGATAAGCCCCCGCATGCGAATCACTCATTTGCTGCCTTCCGGACGGGGCGGACAATGGCTCAGGACCGGCACCCGCGCAAACCGCCAGATGCCTCGGTTTTGCCTGTTCATTGGTTGACTTGAGGGTTAACAAACCTACACTCCGGGCCGTTTTCGCCTCTCACCGATTTTCGAGGTTCTTGAATGGCGGAGGAACCGCACAAACCGGGCGCACGCCCGCTTTCGCCCTTTCTCACGATCTACCGCTGGCCGATCACGATGGCGACTTCGATCACCCATCGCATGACCGGAGTCGCGCTGGCCGGCGGCATGATCGTGATCACGTGGTGGCTGTGGGCGGCGGCCAACGGTCCGCAGCCCTACAACGCGTTCGTTGACCTGATCACGACGCCGCTCGGCCAGATCGTCGTGTTCGGTTTCGTGTGGTCGCTCGCCTATCACACCGTGAACGGCATGCGCCACTTGGCCTGGGACGTCGGCTACGGCTTCGAGATCACAACCGCGAACTTGACCGGCATCCTCGTCTTCGCTGTGTCGCTGCTGCTGGCGGCGGCCGGCTTCGCCATGGCGTGGTTCGGCCTCGGAGGCTATTACCAATGAGCCTGGAAACGCCTCTGCACAAAGCCCAAGGGCTGGGGTCCGCCCATTCCGGAGTCGGCCATTTCTGGACGCAGCGCATCACCGCGGTGGCGCTGATCCCGCTGGCGATCTGGTTTGGAATTTCCGCGCTGGGGCTGGTCGGCGCGCGCGAAGCCAGCGTGCTGATCTTTCTGTCGAACCCGCTCAACGCGGTCCTGATGGCCGCCTTCATCCTCATCGCGCTGTACCACATGGCGCTCGGGCTTCAGGAGATCATCCTCGACTACATCCCGCATCCCGGCTTCAAGTTCTTCCTCATGCTGGTGAACTACGGCTTCGCGCTGGCGATTGCCGGGGCGTGCGTGTTCTCCCTTCTAAGGATCGCCGTCGCAACATGACCGCCTATCCCATCACCGATCACAATTTCGATGTCGTCGTCGTCGGCGCGGGCGGCTCGGGCCTCAGGGCCACCCTGGAATGCGCCCGCCAGGGCCTCAAGACGGCCTGCATCACCAAGGTCTTCCCCACCCGCAGCCATACGGTCGCGGCGCAGGGCGGAGTTGCGGCCGCGCTCGGCAACATGGGCGAGGACGATTGGCGCTGGCACATGTACGACACGGTAAAGGGCTCCGACTGGCTGGGCGACCAGGACGCCATCGAGTACCTCTGCCGCAACGCGCCGGAAGCGGTCTATGAGCTGGAGCATTTCGGCGTGCCGTTCTCGCGCACCGCCGACGGCAAGATCTATCAGCGCGCCTTCGGCGGCATGACCAGCCATTTCGGCAAGGGCATCGCCCAGCGCACCGCGGCGGCGGCCGATCGCACCGGCCATGCCATGCTGCACACGCTCTACGGCCAGTGCGTCAAGCACGAGGTCAATTTCTTCATCGAGTATTTCGCGCTCGACCTCATCACCGACGCCGAAGGCGTGCGCGGGCTGATGGCATGGTGCCTGGACGACGGCACCATTCACCGCTTCCGCGCCCACAGGGTGATTTTGGCCACCGGCGGCTACGGGCGCATCTACTTCACTTGCACGGGCGGGCACACCCAGACGGGCGACGGCAACGGCATGGTGCTGCGCGCCGGCCTGCCGCTGCAGGACATGGAGTTCATCCAGTTCCATCCCACCGGCGTCTACGGCGTGGGCGTGCTCATTACCGAGGGCGTGCGCGGCGAAGGCGGGTTCCTGACCAATTCCGAAGGCGAGCGGTTCATGGAGCGCTATGCGCCCAACGCCAAGGACCTTGCCTCGCGCGACGTGGTCAGCCGCGCCATCACCATCGAGATCAGGCAGGGGCGCGGCTGCGGCCCCAACAAGGACTACGTGCTGCTGCATCTGGCCCATCTCGCCCCTGAGATCATCCATGAGCGCCTGCCCGGCATCGCAGAGAGCGCGCGCATCTTCGCGGGCGTCGACGTGACCAAGGAGCCGATCCCGGTGCAGCCGACCGTGCACTACAACATGGGCGGAATCCCCACGAACTACCTGGGCGAGGCGCTGACGCTGTTCAACGGCAACCCCGACACCATCGTGCCCGGCCTGATGGCGGTGGGCGAAGCGGCCTGCGTTTCGGTGCACGGTGCCAACCGGCTGGGGTCCAACTCGCTGATCGACCTTGTGGTGTTCGGCAAGGCGGCGGGCGATCAGGCGGCCAAGTCGATCGGCGGGCCCAATCAGAAGCATGCCGACCTCGCCAAGAGCGCGGGCGACAACGCGCTGGCGCGCCTCGACAAGTTCCGCCATGCCAACGGCTCCACGCGCACCGCCGACATGCGCCTTGCCATGCAGAAGGCGATGCAGGAAGACGCCGCAGTGTTCCGCACCGGCGAGGTGCTGTCCCAGGGCAAGGCGCGGATCGCGGAAATCTATCGCGGGCTAGACGACATTGCGGTCAGCGACCGCTCGATGATCTGGAACACCGATCTGGTCGAGACGCTGGAATACGACAACCTGATCGCCCAGGCCGCCGCCTCGATTTCAAGCGCGCTCAACCGCACCGAAAGCCGCGGCGCGCACGCCCGCGAGGACTTCCCCGATCGCGACGACAAGAACTGGATGAAGCACACGCTCTCCTGGTTCGACGCCGCCACCGGCGAGGTGCGCCTCGACTACCGCCCGGTACACAGCTACACGCTGTCGAACGACGTCGAATACATCCCGCCGAAGGCGAGGGTGTATTAGCTGACTTTTCTGCCCCCGCGAAGCGGGGGAAGTGTCGCGCGCGGCGCGCGCGCCCAAGGGGGGGGGCCCCCGCGCGCCCCGGAAATAACGAACCATC
>Ga0335085_10015085_pt1 | contig 11226 bp, 10 predicted proteins | sample Lox_Sample_45_FD_206712 | JGI IMG/M metagenome (GOLD analysis project Ga0335085, IMG submission 206712) | Soil microbial communities from Loxahatchee National Wildlife Refuge, Florida, United States - Lox_Sample_4.5 | ecosystem: Environmental > Terrestrial > Soil > Wetlands | place: USA... | reverse complement strand
GCACTTCGGCGCGCTCGACGGTAGCCATGAGTTGGTCAATCAAGTTTCCTGAGTACATCTTGTTCCTCCAGTGATCTTGGGCTCCTACCACAGAGCCACTGGAAACCTAGTCCCGGCGCGGTACGAAGACTGCGCCGGGCCCCCCGGCAGGTTTTCCGGGGCTAAAGTTTTTCGGCAGCGCGGAGTTTTGCGCTACGGGATCGCGGATTGCGATCAATCTCTTCTTCGCTGGCTGTGACCGGCTTTTTGGTCAGCAGCTGGTAGATCCCCTGCTTCGCGCCCTCGCGAAGAGCATCTTTGACGATGCGGTCCTCCAGCGAGTGGAAGCTGATGATCACCAGGCGTCCGGCCGGTTTCAGCAACTGCGGGGCTGCATCGAGCAGGGCCCGCAGATCGTCCAGTTCATGGTTTACGAAGATTCGGAGAGCCTGAAAGGTGCGGGTCGCCGGATGAATCCTACTGTCGTACTTGTCTTTACTCCGATTCATTGGCCGGGCCGCGGCTGAGACGACATCCGCAAGTTGCACGGTATTTCGTATCGGCCGCGACCGGACAATGGCTCTGGCGATTCTCCGCGACCTCCTTTCCTCACCGAATTCGTAAATCAGGTCGGCAAGCTCGCGCTCGTCGAACTGGTTTACCACTTGTTCGGCAGTGAGCTCCGCTTGCGGATTCATCCGCATATCAACGGGGCCTTCTGCCTGAAAACTAAAGCCGCGCGCGGGATCGTTCAGCTGCAGGCTGCTGACGCCAAGATCGGCCAAAATTCCGTCGACCGTCATGGGCCGTTGGTTCTTGGCAATCTCGGCAAACGAACCGTGCCGCAACTCAACCGTTGGCCAGCCTTGGCTGACGGCCAGCGTTTCGCGGGCTTCTCTCAGCGCCTGAGGGTCTTTATCGAAGCCAATCAAATGACCCGGTGCGCCGAGGCGTTTTGCGATTTGGTAGCTGTGCCCGCCCAGGCCCACCGTGGCGTCGATATAGGTCCCGCCGCGCTGCATGTTTAGGAAATCGATCGCTTCTTTTAAAAGAACTGGAACATGACCGCTGCCATGCCCAACCCCCTGAGGGGTGTTTCCAGAACCCTCTGCCACTAGATACCCAGCTCGTTGAGCGTGTTCTCATCCTCGGGCGTGAACGACGTCTCCTCGATCTCTTTACGGAACATCTCCAGGTTGCGGACCACGAGGTAGGTCAGATTGCCCAGTACAGCGACCTCGCCCTTGATCTGCGCCGAGTCGCGCAGCAGTTGCGGCATCAAGAGCCGGCCCTGGCCGTCCATCTCGACCATCTGCCCGTAGTAGTTCACCCGGTCCAGAAACTTCTTCTTCGTGGGATTGAAGGTGGGCAGACTGGCCATCTTCTGCTCGATCCGCTCCCATTCCTCGAAGGGATACACTTGGGCACTCTTGCCGTCCAAGCTGGTTATGTAAAATTGCTGGCCGTATTTTTCGTCGAGTACGCGCTTGAATTCCGCGGGAACCTTGAGGCGTCCCTTGTCGTCGACCCGAGTTGGGTGATTTCCGCGAAACATGGTGCAAGCCTGTCCTGGGGCCCCGGAACTGCATGGCAGCCACCGCTACCAGGGAGAGGGAGGTAAAAAGGGCAAGAATGTTGGTCGTTTGGGGTTGGTTAGGGCCGGATTCTGGGGTGTCAGCCTTGAAATCCACTGGCTCCTCTCGCCGCTTCACTCGCACCCACGACCTCTACGGTTACGACCACTTCGTGCCACTTTTTCCCACATCTTATGCCTAACTGGTTTATTGTCAACAACAAAGTTGAAGGTGGCTGGTAGGGTTGTTGCCCCCAGATGAAAAGCCCAACATCTTGGGGCGAACCAAATCTGTGACTACAATCGGTTGGAGTTAGAGGCTTGAGTCTTTTGCCATCTGTTCGCCCCTAAGTTCTTCAGAATGTTGTGGAAAAACCCTGCGGCGGGCAGAAAGAAGGCCCCGGACGGAAGCCGGGGCCGTGGGACGAGCGGTTTCTGGAATGCTAGTCCCTATGGGCGATGCGCTCATCCAACAGGAACACATCGAAGATTTCCTCCAAATCCGTAACCTTCCCCGTGCCTGCGTTCTTCCACCCGAAATCGGCAGTTCCCTGATACGAAAATTGATTGCCGAACTTGTCGGTTAGAACTTGCTGACCTTCCAGTTCCAGGTAGTGCTTGACATCGATCCCGACCAGTCCGATATCTGACATCGTCAGGAGCTTCCGATTCGGGTCATCCGGCCTGCCGATCAGCCAACGGAGCTGGCCCCAGAGGGCGTCGTTCTTGTCGCAAATACCATCTCCGTTGCCGTGATTAAGCGGGCTATCGCACTTGAACGCAAGTGCGGCAAATCCGTTGGCGCAGGGGTCTCCGTGTTCACAAGTTGTCCAGTTACCGAACAGCTGGTCGCTGTTCTCAATTACCCCGTCCGGAAGGGGTAGGACCAAGAACCCCATCTTAGCGCCCGGTTTCGTCCATGCGATGCGCTGACGGGGTGTCGAGTCCCAGGTTGCCCCGGTTCTCCTTAGCTTAAAATCGATTCCATGATCGAGGTCGGTAAACTGCTCAACGTCGTGGTACACAATGTTCGCAGATCCGGGTTGAAATGGCCCGCGTCCATCAAGGTTCATTACGAGTGGGCTCCCGCAGCCACACGATTTGCAGGTACACCCTCCGCCTCCACCGCCATTTCTGTCAATCTGGTAAACCTTACCTGGACACGTATCGTTGTAAGTAAAGACTCCTGTCTCCACGGTGTTTCCGCTAGACACCGTGAACGGCGGCAGCGTTATGGTGACCGTGCCACATCCTGTCGTATGGGAGCAGCCGATAATTGCTGTTCCCGCCTGGGCTCCTGTGATGCTGGTCCCACCGTTGGGGCTGTACGCTTGCGCTATCTGCGTCTGTGTGTAAATGCCGTGATAGCCGTCAGGTGCAGTGCTCACAGTGCCGGCGTCAAAAGTTTGATAGAAACCGGTCAAGAACAAGGCGTAGTCGGTCTCGTCCGTGGAACAAGGCGATCCGTTCACTGGGTTCGACGGAGATGTGTACATGCATGAGCCGGCCCATTGATACTCAACTTCATGCTCACCGCTGCAGGTCAAGCAGGTATGCTGCATGGTGCCAGTCCAAGTCTGAATGGGCGCCAAGTGACTGGAGTTTTGTGCTTCACAAGTGGTGACTGTTTGAGCTGCGGCTGTAATTACGAGTAAGTAGGAGAGAGAGATAGATAGAGAGAGAGAGGGAGAGGTTACAGCAATGAAACGAGAGGAACTCATGCAGATCTCCTTTGTGACATTTCCCCCTCATCGGCGGCGATACCTTAGCCCAGGCACGGACATTTGTCAACGAGGAAAACGGACGAAGCAGCCTCGGCGCCTCGTCCAACTATTGGACACCTACTCTGGCTTAGTAAGTGTTCGGGATCCTACCTTGTCTTCGCGCCCCCGACGAAACAGTCTGGGAAGGTCGCGGTGCGACGGGATTCTGCGACGAGAGGGCCATGCGATAAAAAGGCCCCGGACGGAAGCCGGGGCCCCTCAAGGGACATCCTCCCTACCAAATAATCTTCGCTCCCAGCTGAATGTGTCGGGAGCCGCCGGAGCCGATGACCGGGTTGGCGGCACCGACGTCGGGCGTGGCCACGATAGTCCCGACGTCATTGGTGCCGAAGGTGGCATCGGAGAGGTCGGTCGGGATGGTGAACACGTCGAAGTTGGGATGATTGAGGATATTGAAGAACTCGCCGCGGAGCTGCAATTCGATCTGCTCTTTCAGCTTCCAGCGTTTGCTGATCGACATATCCCAGTTACGGAAAGCCGGTCCGCGGAACAAGTTGCGGGCCTGGTTGCCGAAGTTGCCATAAAGCGGCGGGGTCAGGACGGCGGACCCGGAAACGAAGCATCCAAAGTTCGCCAACTGATTCTTGAGTGCCTGCGTTCCGGCGGCGTTGAGGCACTGCTGGTTGCCTCCGACCACATCCCCGGTAACCGGGTCCGTGGGGAAGGTGTCGTAGCTGACGTAGTTGAACGACGGACCGGCCGGGGAGAAGTGCACGTCGGAGGGATTGCCAGTAAAGTTCCAGCGGTCGTTCCCTTCCCCGGTCCCGCTGATATCGTCGCTCGAGTCGTAGAAGGAGACCGGTTCGCCCGCCTGGAGGTTGACGATGCTGGTAAGGGTCCAGCCCTTGCCCATCTGCCAGGGAGCCTTGAACTCAGGAACTTCGTAGGTGATGGAAACGGTGAAGCGGTTGCGGATGTCGTAGTCGGCATTCCCGCGATCACCGGCGTAGTTGAAGCTGTTCTGCGGCACGCTCGCCAGGTTGCTGGTGGCGGTGTCGATGGCGTGGGCCCAGGTGTATCCGGCGAGGATGTTGAGCCCATGGTAGTTGCGGGTGGTCAAGGTCGACTGCAGCGCGTGATAGAAAGAGTTGGCCTTGTTTTCGATGTAGTCCATGAATCCGACGTAGGGATAGCAAGGACCGCCGGCACCGCCCCCGACTGGGCCGGGACAGCTGAAGGTGAAGGGGCGTCCGAATTGCTCGGAGCCGTCGTCGTTGGCGTAGACGACCTGATTGATGTCGCGATGGCTGTAGAGCTTGATGCCGTGATTGCCGACGTAGCCGACCTGGAGAACTGTATTGCGGGCGATTTGCTGCTCGAGGTTCAGGTTCCAGGAGGCGACGTAAGGGGTGCTGAGGGTGGGGCTGATGCCCGCGATCGTGCAGGGATCGCCGGGGTCGCAGGTTCCGGCGAGCGCCGTATTGAAGATGGGCTGGCTACCGGATCCGGCGAGGGCAGATCCGGTCCAGTTGATCTGGGAAGAATCGAGCGACAGGGTGAATACGTTGATGTTGCCGGTGCCGGGGGTCACTCCGGCGGCGGCGCTGCTGGGGTTGTTGTTGACCCCGCCGGCGTTGACGAAGTTGCGAATGCTGGGTTGCTCGAAGATGATCGCACCGCCGCCCCTCAGCACCGTCTTTCCGGTACCGAAGACGTCCCAGGCGATTCCCAAGCGTGGAGAGAAATTGTTTTTGTCCAGCGGATAGATGGAGTTGATTCCGTGCCCGACCTGAATAATGCCTTGATTGGGGAGAAAGTTGGCCAGCTGATCGTGAGCTTCCTTGATCGGGAATGAGAGGTCATAGCGCAGTCCGATATTGAGGGTCAGATTGCGCCGCACGCGCCAATCATCCTGAATAAATCCGCCGATGGCGGTCAGGGAGAGAAGGCGGTGAGTATCGCCGACCAGGAGATTGCCACCGCCGAAGGAATTGGGGCGGACGATTCCGGCGACGAAGTCTTCGAGACTGCTGAAGCGGATGCGCCCACGGCCGTAGGTATCGCGCAGGTAGTCGGAGTGGCCGTAGCGGAACTCGCCACCAAAACGGATGCTGTGGTTGCCGTGCGTATAGGTAACGTTATCGAGGAATTGATAAGTGATGTTGGGGGTGGTGAACAAGGGCCAACTGGAATTGCCGCCCAGATAGTTGAAGGGGCTGATGTTGATGCGCGGCAAGCCGAAGAGGCTGGGATCGGTGATACCGGTATTGATGCCGTATCCGGTCGTCGGATCGACGTTGTGGTCCACCGGGTACAGCTTCTGCCAGAAGCGGTTGTAACCGAAGCGAGCTTCGTTGACCCAACTGGAATTGGGGGCGTAGGTCCAGTTCACTCCCATGACGGAAGCGCGGGTGTTGGCCAGGGACAGGAACTGTGGAGCGAGAGCGTTGGTGTCTTCCTCAGTCTGATCGCTGTTGCCATAAACGAAGCGGCCGCTGAGCGTGTTGTGGTCATTCACACGGTAGTCGAGTTTGAAGATCGCGTTGTCTTCGCGGTTCTTGTTATCGAAATCAAAGTCGATGAGCTCGTTTGGCCCGGGGTTGGGAAGAAAGATTTTGGCAACCTGCAAGCTCAAGGGATTGGGGGTGCATCCGGGAGTAGCCAGGCAACCGTTGATGGCGTCGGGAATGCTGATGTCAGGGTTGCCCAGGGGATTGGCCGCATTGGCCAGAGAAACGGTCACCGGGCTGCTGACGTTGTAGGGATTGCCCACGCGATCACGCACCCCTTCATAAGTCGCAAAGAAGAAGAGCTTGTCTTTCACGATCGGGCCGCCGAGGGATCCGCCGAACTGGTGCAACAAGACGCTGGCAACCTGATCAGGGTAAGGATTGAAATAGTTGCGGGCGTCGAAGGCGTTGTTCCGGTGGAAGTAGTAACCGGTGCCATGAAACTGGTTGCCGCCTGATTTGAGGCCGAGGTTTACGACCACTCCGGGTTTCCAGCCGTAATCAGAACCCTGGTTTTCCTGGGTATTGAATTCCTGAATGGCGTCGAGAGGGAGATGGCTGGCGGGAGTTCCCTGCACTCCGGCGGCATTGATGACGGTTTCGCCGTAGTAGACGTCGTTATTGTCGGTGCCGTCGATGATGTAGTTATTGTCATCGGTGCGATTGCCGTTGGAAGTGACCGAGTGGAAGCCGCCGCCGGGCGTGCGTTGCACTCCGGGGCGCAACTCGAGCAGGTTCTGGAAGTCGCGACCGAGAAGCGGCAGTTCGGTGATTTGCTTGTTGGTGATGGTGCCGCCGAGAACGTCATTCAAGGTTTCAACCAGAGGCTGCTCGGCGGTGACTTGTACGACCTCGGAGGCGGCGCCGGGGCTGAGAACCATATCGATGCGGACATCGGTCGCCACTTCGATCACAATGTTCTGGCGCTCGACGGTTTTGAAGTTCGGCGCCTCAACGGTGAGTTTGTAATTGCCAGGATTGAGGTAGGGGGCGGCGTAGTCGCCGGCCTCATTGGTAGCGAGCACGCGCTTTTCACCGGTTGCGAGGTTCTCGACGGTGACAGTGGCGCCCTTGAGCACGGCGCCGGTGGAATCGGTGACACGGCCTACAATGCGGCCCTGTTGTGTCTGGGCAAAAAGCATGGCGGCTGTGAGCAGACAGAAAACCGGGAAGATTTTGATGAAGCGACGGCGCATAAAGGGCACTCCTTTTCTCTTGTTGAAGAGGCAGATTGGCCGCAGTGGTGCCAGTATCCGGAAGAAATAGAACGAGGACTGGGGCGATGGCCCCTGCGGAAGGTCAGATCACAGGCCGGATTCGAGTTTGCCTGCGTTCACAAGGTGGACAATCTGCTCCAGATTGTTCCGAGGAAAGCAACCGCGGCGACAATGAGTCATGAACTGCACGCCCCCGAGCAGAACCGACGATGCGGGCAGTGTGGCAAAAAGCAAAAAGATAGTCAATGCCAAAACGCACATTTGGGACTAGTAAGTCGAGTTTTGGAACTGGGTGGAGTGAACGACCCCGTTTACGACGCTGAGGGTATAGGTTGCGCCGCCGGAACCGGTCCACATCGGCAGGCTGAAGTGAGCATTCTTCGGTGCGTGATAGACGGAAATCGCTTCGAAGACGAGGGGAATCCCCCCCTCGCAGGTTTTGGGCGGCCGCGTGGGACGAATGAAGTACGCGCCCCGGCCCTTTCCCACAATGGAACTGCCGCCGTCGGCTTCCACCAGGACCGCCGACTTTTCGTCGACCGCGATCGAACGGGGATCGCTGGACCAGCCATCCTGCATAAGGCGGGCGAGAAAGACGAGGGTCCGTCCCAGACGGTCGCGTTTCACAAAATGGCTGTCAGTGATGGTGTTTCCCATATGGGGAACTTTGAGGAAGTCGCGGACGAGCGTGACACGCTGATGGTAAGGGTTGTTGAGGGTTTCGGCGGAGCCAAGAGGCTTGTCATCGTCCTTGTCTTTAAGCGAACCGTAGGAGAACTGGCCGAGAATGGCCAGGCCGGCGCTGGTGCCGCCGATGGGATGGCCAGCCGCTACCTGGGCGTTAATGGCGTCCTGAACGGGAGTTCCCTGCCAGAAGTTCACGTAGCGGGCCTGATCGCCTCCGGCGATGAAGATGACCTCCGACTGGCGAATGATGGCGGCCACAGCGGGATCCTGTGCCGATTCGCGGTCGGGAATAATGAGAGTGGAGACGGAGTTGGCCTTACACAGGCTGTTGACGTAGGAGTTGTAATCGTCGTCGCCACGTGCCCGCAGGATCAGGAAGTCCCCACCATCCCCCTTCCGGCAAAGCCAGCGGAAGGCATCGTCGATGTCGTCGCCTCCGCCCATCAAGGCAATGCCGGGCGTGGGATGAGACGCGGCGTCCCCAGAATGGCCGAGGCGAATGTAGTGATAGGGACTGGCGAAGGCGGCCTGTGCCAGGAGCAGGACGATGAAAGTCAGGTTTCGCATACCGGGTGAGTCCACAAGCAACCCAGAAGTCTAATCCAAAGAACCTCCGCCTGTGGTTTTTAAGAAAATTGCCGGGAAACTCATTCGAGGGCGGCTGCCTGGCGGAGCAGGTCGGGAGTGAGGTTTGCCCCGGAAACTACCAGCACGATGTTCTCGCCCGCTAGGGCCGGCCCCGAAAGCAAGGCGGCGGTGGCGGCGGCACCGGCGGGCTCGGCGACCACATGCTCGACCAGAAGAAGGTCGCGCACGGCCGAGAGCATTTGATGATCGCTGACGAGGCGGATTTCATCGACCAGTTCGCGGATCGCGATCACGTTGCCGGAATTGGGTGTCCGGGTGGCCAGGCCATCGGCGATAGTGTCGCATGTGTCGGTCGAGATCGCGGTTCCTTGTTTCCATGACAAAAAGTAGGCCGGAGCGTTCTGGGCCTGAACCCCGACAATTCTGATCGCAGGACGCAACTGTTTGGCCGCTCCTGCGATGCCACGGATGAGGGCGCTATCTCCCACAGGCACAACAAAGGTATCGGCCTCGGGAAGCTGTTCGAGAACTTCGAGCGCAATAGTACCTGGGCCCGCGGGGAGGTCGAGGCCAGTGGCATCGTCGAGAAGATATGCCCCGTGCGTGCGGACGTAGTTGGCGGCTTCGCCGAAGGCCTCGCTGAGGTCGCGTCCGCACTCGATGATTTCTGCTCCGAGATCGGCGATCTTCTTCCGCTTCACCGGGTTGGGATTCTGCGGGAGGAAAATTCTGGCTCTCACGCCGAGTAAGCGCGCGGCATAAGCGACGGCGGCACCATGGTTTCCCGTGCTGCAGGTAACCACTTCAGCGACTGGTTGCCGAGCCATCTCTTCGGAGAGAGCATAGATAGCGCCTCGAGGCTTGAACGACCCTGTGGGGAGCTCGCATTCGAGTTTCAGATAGATATTTCTTCCGGTTCGCTGGGAAAGCGAGCTGGCCGGCACGAGCCGGGTTGGCGGCAGATATTGTTTCAATACCGCCCTGGCCTGCCGCGTTTTTTCGAGAAAAGAAGGCATGAGCTGGCCGGCTCCCCGAGCACTGTAACAGACACGAACTGTACGGCTGCATTACAATTTCCGATCGATTGATGGTTCATCGTGTGCAGTTCGCGCAGTGGGTGCCCGTCCCGGTCGAGCGCGTGTTTCTTTTCTTTGCCAATCCGGGCAATCTGCCACGCATTATGCCGCCCGAGAGCGGAACGGAATTGCTCCGCGTGAAGCTGGTACCACCCCCGGGAGTTGAGATCGAGGCGGCGACGGTGACCGACCAACAGCCGCTAGCCGGGGCAGGGTCGGAAATCGTGACTTCGTTTCGGCTGGTTCCCTTCTTGCCGTTCCGAAGGAAGTGGACCGCGCGGATCGTGGCCTTCGAGTGGAATCGCTATTTTGAAGATGTGCAGGAGCGGGGACCATTCAAGAGCTTCCGGCATCGCCACGAACTGAATGCAGAGGAGCGCGAGGGGGTGGCGGGAACGGAGGTGCGGGACCTGCTGGAATACGAAATCGGGTTTGGCATGCTGGGCGAGTGGGTGCGGAAGCTTTTTGTGGCAGGAGTATTTGAAAAGACGTTTGCGTACCGGCAAAGGGCGCTGGAGAGATTGTTGGCGAAAGTCTAGCCGCGACAACCGGCGTCGCGGTCGCAGGGCGAGCCTCCACGGGTTATTTCATGGGCTCCACGTACACGGCTGTTCCGTAAGCAAGCACCTCGGTGACACCTTGCATGACTTCCGTCGCGTCATAGCGAGCGCCGACCACGCCATTACCTCCGAGTTCGGCGGCGTGTTGCAGCATCAGATCGAAGGCTTCGGCGCGAGTTTTTTCGCAGAGATTGGTGAGCAGAGTGATGTTGCCGCCGACCAGGGTTTGCAACCCGGCGCCAATGGTTCCAAAGATGGAGCGAGAGCGGACCACGATGCCGCGCACCACGCCCAGGGTGCGCACGACTTTGAAGCCATCAAGCTCAAACTGCGTGGTCACCATGTTGTGGGCGACCATACGGCCAGGAGCGTTATAGCTCATCGCCATGGGAATGCCTCCGAGCGAAGGTTATTCCAATTCCGCAGTAATCACAAATGTGTCTTCGTCGGGATCATAGTGCGCGCAAAGGAGATTCGGCTTACAGCAAACCTGGCAGTCTTCGACATAGGACTGCGCGGTGCCGGCAGACTCGTCGACCGAGGTGAGGTTCCACTCCCCGCAACCCGCGCACTGAAAGCCCGCATCCATGCCTGCTATGGTCGCCTTATGTTGGCGTGGTTGCAACCGGGCGGCGGGGAGTGTCTTCCCAGTCGTTCAACGCGCGGCTCCGGACCACTGGGGCACGCCCTGAGCGTTGCGCAATGTCAACGTCTTGCCGTTCTTGGTGATCTCGCGGGCAATGACCGCATCCTGGTCACCAAGCTTTACCCGCGATCCCAATACCTCGATGGTATCTCCCTTGGCGAAGGAGAAGTTCTGCTGCTCGATGTAGTGGGCGGGGCCGACGTGAATCTCGATGACCTCGCTGGTGGTTTTCAGCATCAGGTGAACGCCCATCCATCCGTGGCGTCCGGTGGTTTGCTGGACGTCGTCGATGGTGCCGGTGATGCGGGTTTCGGTTTTGGGATCGTAGTTGCGCATCGTACCGGCCCCGGGCCCCTGGGCGAGGGCACTGCTGAGCGCCAACAGTAGAATCACGGCGAAGGATAAGAGTGCCTTGCTGACATTCATGAAAGCCTCCCAAGAAGACCGGCATATTTCATGACTCAGCCGGCATTCTCTAAATAAAAAAACTCGAAAGCGGAGAGTTTGTTTCGAGGATTTTACGCATCCCCTGAGTTTTTCCGCCTCGGCGCTCCCAAATTGGGAACAGATGGATCCAAGCACCGCTATAATGGCGGGCTCAACCATCCGGAGGGTCCATGCTTTCACGCCGAACGTTTCTTCGCACCGGAGCCGTCGCAGCTGGGA
>Ga0335085_10015084_pt1 | contig 11227 bp, 8 predicted proteins | sample Lox_Sample_45_FD_206712 | JGI IMG/M metagenome (GOLD analysis project Ga0335085, IMG submission 206712) | Soil microbial communities from Loxahatchee National Wildlife Refuge, Florida, United States - Lox_Sample_4.5 | ecosystem: Environmental > Terrestrial > Soil > Wetlands | place: USA: Florida... | reverse complement strand
GGCAAAATCAGTACGCAGCTTCGCCACTGAGCGCTCGTCAGTTATAAGAACCTGCGGCCCGTTTCGGAGGCCGCTCCGGGACGGGCTGTATTTTATTCACAAATTGAAAAAATATATTCGCAGCCTCGCTAACGCCTTGGTCTGTACCCGGTTATCCTGAATCCGGCCCTCCCACTCACACCTTCCGCACCCTGTTCTCACAGTTCCTCGTGCTATTGCTGTGCGCGAAGGAGCCAGCTATGGCCACAGCCAGACAAGTCGAAGCAAATCGCTGCAACGCGCAGAAATCCACCGGACCCCGCACCGATGCGGGCAAACGCAACTCCAGCCTCAATGCTTACGTTCACGGCCTCACTGGCCAGACGCTTTTGATGACTGAAGAAGAGGCTGAAGCTCGCCACAGGTTCGCCGACGCCTTCGTCGCCGATCTCAAGCCCGTCGGCGCCATGGAAGAGCAGCTAGCCCGCTCCATCGCCGACACTCATTGGCGCATCAGCCGAATTGTCGCCATCGAAGACAACGTCTTCGCCTCCGAAGCATGGCACCGCGAGAACTGGGCCGCGACGCAGGCGGCTGAGCAGGGCGTCGAGTGCCGTTTCGATGCGATCGCCCGCGCCCATAGTCTGATGGCCACTTTCATTGACAGTCCGAAGCGCTTCCAGCTCCTCACGGTCTACGAGATGCGCCTCCACCGCAAAGCCCAGGCGGACCTCAAGCAGTTCCGTGATACGCAGGCCGCCCGCCGCGCGCAGGAAGAAAAGGCCCGGGTGGAATCCGCTCGCCAGGGCGACGCTCCGCGGCCATCGGTGGACACAGCGCTCCCCCGCCCGTCCGCCGTCCCGCAACCTGCTGAATTCACATCCCCCAGGCCCCAAAATGGCTTCGTTTGTTCAACTGGCGTCGAGCCCGCTCATTCCGCGCCTGCCTTCGTTTGCGGCTCTGAAAATCTCCCGCCGGACGGCCCGCCCATCGCGGAACCCAGGCTTGCCTGACAATGTCAGAGAGATTTTTTCACGATGTCCTGGGCTTCGGAGACGATTTCGTCCAGATGCGTCCGGCTCCTGAAGCTTTCAGCATAGAGTTTGTAGATGTCTTCGGTGCCCGACGGGCGCGCGGCGAACCACCCGAACTCCGTCGTTACTTTGAGCCCGCCGATCGGAGCGTTGTTGCCCGGCGCGCTCGTCAGCTTTGCTGTGATCCTGTCGCCCGCGAGCGTCGTCGCCGATACGGCCTTCGGCGAAAGCTTTTTCAGCGCGTTTTTTTGCGCCGCCGTCGCGGGTGCGTCGATGCGTGTGTAGAACGATTCGCCGAAGCGCGCGGTGATTTCGCGATAGTGTTCTCCGGGGTCTTTTCCCGTGCGCGCCGTGATTTCCGCGGCCAGAAGTCCCAGGATGAGGCCGTCTTTATCGGTGGTCCACACGCGGCCGTCGCTGCGCAGAAAGCTCGCGCCCGCGCTCTCTTCTCCACCGAAGCAGCATCCGCCGTTGACGAGTCCGGGCGCGAACCATTTGAACCCGACCGGAACCTCCCACAGCGTGCGCCCGAGGCTCTTCACAACGCGGTCGATGATCCCGCTGGAGACCAGCGTCTTTCCCACCACGGCGCTCTCCGGCCACCCCGAACGGGATCCGAGCAGATAGCGAATGGCCACCGCCAGATAATGATTCGGATTCAGCAGGCCTGACGACCGCGTCACAATGCCGTGCCGGTCGGCGTCCGGATCGTTGCCCCACGCGACATCGAATTCGTCTTTGAGTCTCACCAGGCTCGCCATCGCGTACGGACTCGAACAGTCCATGCGGATTTTGCCGTCGTGGTCAACCGTCATGAAGGCGAAACGCGGATCGATCTTCTGATTGACGACCGTGAGGTTGAGCCCGTAATGATCGGCAATCGGTTCCCAGTAGGGCAGCGATGAACCGCCCAGCGGATCGACCCCGAGTTTCAGGCCGGCCGCGCGCACCGCATCGAGGTGGATCACGTTGCGCAGATCCTCCACATACGGGCGAATGAGATCGCGCGGATTGGTGGTCGACGCCCGCAGCGCGGCCTCCGCCGTAACCCGCTTTACGCCGCGGTTGTCATTGCGAAGGAGTTCGTTGGCGCGATCCTGTACCCACCCGGTGATGTCGGTATCCGCCGGCCCGCCGTCGGGAGGGTTGTACTTGAATCCGCCGTCTTCCGGCGGATTGTGTGACGGTGTCACGACGATGCCATCGCCCGGCGCGGTCTCGCGGCCGCGATTGTAAGTCAGGATGGCATGCGATACAACCGGCGTCGGGGTAAACCCGTTCTGCTCCTGAATGATGGTTTCGATTTCATTCGCCGCGAGCACTTCGAGCGCCGTGCGCTGCGCCACTTCGGAAAGCGCGTGCGTGTCCTTCCCGATGAACAGCGGCCCGTCGATGCCTTTGCTGCGCCGATATTCGCAGATGGCCTGCGTGATCGCGAGGATGTGCGCCTCGGTGAAGCTGCCGTTCAGGCTCGTGCCCCGGTGACCGCTGGTGCCGAAGCTCACCAGTTGTGCGGGATTGGAAGGGTCGGGCTTCTGACCGAAATAGTCGCGCTCGAGTTTAGCGACATCGATCAGGATGTCTGCGGCCGCGGGCTTCCCTGCTGACGGACTAACCGGCATCGGTTTATCTATTCTTGCGTGCGCAGACTGATCGGAGGAAAGTACGTGCCCTTGCGTTCGCGTGTCCACCAGTTTCCAGTCTGGCGGCGTTCATCGAAAGTCGTAAAGCGGTAATCGTATACGACCGCACGAACGAATCGCGGCGGCTGGCCTCCGAACGGATTGCTTTGGAGAAGACTGAGCACCGGCTGCGAACCTTCGAGCAGGCGCTGCATGAACCGGATGAGCCACGGGTTCCCCCGATAGTTGCCCAGTGCGGCGAACCACATCTGCCAGTCGAGACGAGGCTGCAGTGGCGCCACCCACGACGGTGCCCGGTTCAGCGGCCCCGGCTTGTCGCGAAAGATATACGGCTGCCAGTCCGTGCCATCGTTCGATCCCTCGATCGAAATTTCCGGGCGGTCGGTCGTCATCACCGCGAAAAGGCCGTACTGGTTGACGATGCCGAACGCGCCGGCGGACGCCGCGGTGTCGCTGAGGATCGCCGGCATCCGAAAACCAAACATCCCGGCAAGCCCGGTCAGCGAGATGATCAGTATCCCCGCCACCAGAACGCGCGAGACCACGCGGTTGGCTCGTGGCGCCTTCAGCGCCGGCTTCGACTGCGTGCGGCGGCGAAGAAATGCGTCGTCCAGCAGGAAAAGGCAAAGCGCGATCGTGAGCAGGTTGAAAAATGTGTAGTTGCCGGTCAGAAGAATCAGGACTTCCAGCAGGATGATGCCGAATGCCGCGATGTGCTTCAAACGTCTCGGACCGAAGATCAGAAACGGCAGGCCGAGCTCGACAACGAATACAAATGCCGTGGAAAGCTTCTGGAAGCCGAGCGGTAGCTGAAACATGTACCACGCTAACGGCGTCGGCAGCGGCTGCGTTTCATAGTGAAAAGACAGCGCGGTGAGATTGCGCCAGGACGGGTCGTGACTCAGCAGTTTTACCGCGCCCGATTCGAACATCAGCCGGAACAGCAGCCAGCGCATCAGCCAGGCGCGCGGGAACGAGGGCACCAGAAAGATCGTGAGGAAGCCGGTCTCCAGCAGCAGGTAGTCCCACTGATAGCCCATAAAAATCTGGCCGGCGCCGACCGCCGAAAGGTAGTAGATGAACAGCAGGACCAGCGCCGCGCGCACTCCCGGCGTATGCGGTCGCCCGACTGCGCACACGGCGGCAATCACCGCGCCGCTCCACACGATCATGAGCAGTCCGAAATCGCTGTGAATCCACCAGAAGATCGTCGGCACTCGCCAGAATCCGCCCGAGCCGAGCGCGTTCGTCACCTCGGCCAGGAATTCAGTTACAGGCTGAATGCCCTGCGCGCCAATGAGGCCCCGCACCTGAAAGCCGAAGGAAGCGAAAGCGATCAGATAGATGATTGCCAAAGCGCGCGAGAAAAGCGATGACGCGATGCTGTATCGCGCAGGCTCGATCTGCGTGCCCCACAGCGCGCGGGTCACCTGATAGCCGAAATTGCGATGAGCGGCGATGAAACTATAGACCGCTTCGCTGGCGGGAGCAGCGCCGGGCATATGGTCGTACAGCCAGAGGGGCCAGCGAATGCCCGATCCCGACGCAAGGAGATGAAAGACCGCCTCGGCGCCGCTCCGGCGCTGCCCGTTTTCAAAAAACTGAACGGCTTTGCGGAACTCATCGATCGGCACTTCGGGAAAACGGCCGGCATCGCTTTGATACGGTGCGTACTCGACGCGATCGCCGGTGAGCATCTTCCAGTAGCCCACCCAGATGCGGCAGAACGAACAGTCGCCATCGAAGATCAGTTCCGGCATTTACCCGATTAAACCACCGTATACTTCTTTTCATGCAGAACGCCTCGATGAACCGAACGCGCCTGAGCCTGTTCTATCTTGCGGGATATTTGCTGCCGACCGGTATCGGGCTGTACTTTGCGCCGCAGTTTTTCATGAAACTGCTGCTCTCCAATCAGCACTACAGTGATGCGTTCCCGCAGTTCGCAGGTATTCTGCTGGTCGGGCTCGGTATTCTGGTTGTACACGTCATTTTGTATGGCAGCCCGGTCTGGTATCGCGGAACGCTGATCGTGCGCCTCGTTCTGTGGATCGGAATTTTCGGAATCTGGCTGAAAGCGCGTGATCCGTTCTTCCTCGTCGTGCTGGGCGTTTTGGGTTTCGGAATACTTCTGACCGGCTCGTTCTATATTCTGGACCGCTCAAAACTGTGAGGAAGAGCACAGCCGAGCTACCACTGTCGTAAGAGTATGTACGAACATTAAACTTTATCTTCACCCTGCGGTTCGGGGTATCACTGAGGGAAAAGCACCCAATGAATCGGCAATTTTACTGGAGCCTCTGCGCGATTGTGTTGTTGTGGGCTGGGGCCGCTCGCGGCCTCCGCGCGCAGAACGCGGTCGTCCAGGTCAGCACATCCAATTTCAAAACACTGCAGGCGAACGACGACAGCTCTACCGACGCCGTGCCGCTCAATATCGGAGGAACCGGCGGTATCAATTTCTTCGGTAAGAGTTTCACGCATGTCTACGTCAACAACAACGGAAACGTCACTTTCGGGAGCTCGTTGTCGCAGTTCACACCCAACGCGTTCGCCGATGGCGTGGCATGCGATGACGGGACCAACTGCCCGGTCATTGCCGCGTTTTTTGCCGATGTCGATACATCCGGCCCTGGCAGCGGCCTGGTGCAGTATGGCAACGCCACCGTGAACGGATTTAACGCCTTCGTGGCCAATTACCTCAACGTCGGCTATTTCGACGAAAACACCGACAAGCTCAACAGCTTTCAGCTGATCCTGATCGATCGGTCCGACACCGGCGCCGGTAATTTCGATATCGAGTACAACTACAACACGATCAAGTGGGAAACCGGCGATGCCGATGGCGGCACAGGGGGATTGGGCGGCACATCCGCGGCCGTCGGATATTCGAATGGCCTGAAAGGTCAAAACAACATCTATCTGCAGCTTCCCGGATCGCTCGTTAACGGCGCCCTGCTCGACGGAGGCCCCAATGCGCTCGTCAGCCACAGCCTCAATTCGACAGTTCCCGGCCGATACATTTTCCCCGTGCGCCAGGGTCAGGTCACGCTCTTTCCGTCGAGCCTCTCCTGTGTGCCCGGCGTGCTCGGACAGGGAGGCGCGAGCACCTGCACGGTCGGACTTACCGGAAGCGCGCCAGCCGGAGCGGTGACCAGCGTGACCCTGTCCAGCAATAACGCGTCGCTGGCGGTGCCGGCCTCGGTCACCATTCCCGCGGGTCAGAGCAGCGCTACATTCACGGCCACGGCTTCGAGCGTCAGCGCCAATCAGCAGGCTACGGTGACAGCCTCGTTTGGCGGCAGCTCGCTGACCACAACCGTCACGTTGACCAACGCGGTTCAGACCGGATACATCGGTGTGTTCTACTACAGCACCCCGCCCTCACCGTGCCCGCAGAATCTGACGGTCCTGTGCAACGCAAACACGGCCGCCAATAACAGTCAGGACGGAGTGATCGACGGCCCCGTATTTGTTTTCGTGAACACGAGCGCTGCGCCGATTACGAATGCGGTGTTTTCAGTGTCCGATCCGTCGAGCGGAATCAAAGACACCTTCAGCGTTGGCACGATCGGCGCGAACGCATCGGTCACGCTCATTCCAGGCGTGACGGACGATAAACAAAAACACGGCACGAACAATTTCTTCACCGTGACAGGGTCGCCCATCGATACCAGCGAAGACGGGCCGAACTCAAATAACACGCAGTTCACGTTCACAGGCCAGCAGGGGACAACGCAGATCCAGTCGGTCGACGTGTGCGGCGTGGTGGGTGCGCCGGTTTTCACGCCCGCATGCACGCAGGGCGTCGCCAATGACGGAACCGTTCCGAACCTTAATTTTCTGGGCGGTCCTGGCGACAACGACGGTCCCTGCGATAACTGCTTCGGTCCGCGGGTCGTGGCGCTGCTCAATACCGCCACTTCCGGTGGAACTTCCGGCCCGGTTACGATTACCACCACATCGCTCTCAAACGAAACCGTAGCGACTGCCGGAACCCAGACGTTGACGGCTTCCGGTGGAACTGCGCCGTATTCGTGGACGCTCGCGGGCGGCACGCTGCCCACCGGCACAACCCTTTCGTCCTCCGGCACGCTGTCCGGAACGCCCACGCGGCCGGGATCCTATACCTTCAGCATCAAGGTCAGCGACAGCACCGGAGCAGTCGCAGTTGAGACGCTTTCGCTTACGGTCGCTGCGCCGGCCGTCGCGATCACGACCCCTTCGCCACTCCCCGCCGGTATGGTGACCGTCCAATACCCTGAGCAGGTAATTTCCGCAACCGGCGGATTCGGGCCGTATACGTTTTCGCTCGCTCCCAACAGTCAGTTACCCGCGGGACTGACGCTCGATCCGGACGGCGCGCTCTACGGCACGCCAACTTCGGCGGGCACTTCTCGCGTGACGATCACGGCGACCGACGTGACCGGGCAAACGGGATCGGCGACATTTTCGATCACTGTGCGGCCATTTTCGGCGGACCTGACACTGTCGTCGGGAAGCATTGCATTCACGCTGGCGGCAGGCGCGGCGGCGTTGCCCGATACCGAAACCATCGATGTCGAAGCCACCGATCCCACAAAGATCATCAATTTCTCCGCGGGGATCACCGCTTCAGTAAACTGGCTGACGCTCGTTCCGTCCAGTGTATCCGCAACGACGCCCGGTTCGTTCCAGGTTGCTCTGACCTCGGCGGCTTCGCAATTAGCGGCATCGGCGACCCCGTATACCGCAACCATCTCCGTCACCTGTGTGGCGCCGAGCCCTTGCGCAGGCAATGCACAGCCGGTGACTGTATCGCTGCTTGTAAGCACTTTGTCGCCGCAACTCTCGGCGCTTACGAATCTGCTTTCCTTCAATACGCCGGCGGCGAGCCCCCAGCCGGCAACGCAGGCGCTTGAAGTACAGAATTCCGGCGGCGGAACAGTCACGATTACATCGATCACATGCGGCCAAAGCTGGTGTGTACCTGGAGCAGCGCCGGGAGCGGTGAAATACAACGTGAGCAGAACAGCGGGGGCCGCACTTACAGCAGGGGTCTATTACGCAACCATTCGTGTGACAGCGACGGGCGTGGCCAATTCGCCGCAGGACTTTCAGGTAATTCTGAATGTGCAGCCGGCGAATACAACGCAGGTTCCGAATCCCACGCCCGCGGGGTTGGTGCTTACCGCGAATGCCAACGGAAGCGCCGTGAGCCAGCCGGATTCGCTGTACGCCAGCGCGACCGGCGCGGTGCCGTACCAGGCATCGGCAGCAACGTCAGATGGAAATGCCTGGCTCTCAGTCTCGCCCGCGACGGGCACGACGACGGCGCTGAATCCGGCTCAGACCACGATTACTGCGAACCCCGCGGGACTTACGCCGGGTGTCTATCACGGGACGGTGAGCTACTCGTTGGCCGCTGCGGCCATTCCCGCGGTGAATGTGACGCTGATCGTCAGACCGTCAGGTTCGGGTCAAAAGCCGGCGCAGGGAGGGCGCGCGGTTTCGGGATGCACGCCGGCGAAAGTCGTTCCCACGCAGACCGCGCTGGTGAGTAATTTCGCCACCGCCGCGGCGTGGCCCACACCGCTGCAGATCCAGCTGAACGACGACTGCGGAACCGCACTGCCAAACGGCCAGGTCGTGGCAACGTTTTCCAACGGCGACCCGCCGCTCATTCTGGCCCCGCAGGATACGACTTCAGGGGTGTATTCAGGCACCTGGACGCCTCACCGGTCCGCGGCGCAGGTCACTGTGAAAGCTTCCGCATCAGTTCAGGGACTCACTCCGGCGACTATCCAGATTTCGGGAGCCGTGGACCCCAATGCTGTGCCCGTTATTGATCCCGGCGGAACGGTGCATGCTTTCACTCCGCTGAGTGGCGCGGCGCTGGCGCCGGGGACGTGGATGGCGATTTACGGCAACTTCCTGGCGCCGCAGACGGCGGTGAACAACAATTCCGTATTCCCGACCACCCTCGCCGGCACTTCGGTGATCATCGGAGGAACCGAAGCCCCGCTCTATTTCGTGAGCGCCGGGCAGATCAACGCTTTGATCCCCTATGAGCTGAGCCCGGGGCAGACCTACCAGGTCATCGTGAATAACAACGGCGCTCTGTCCGCCCCCGCGCCTTTGCAGACCGGCGGCGTGACCCCCGGAATCGCGGCTTATCCGTCCGGATATGCGCAGGCCGAACATGGAGCCGACTACAGTCTGATCACGGAGGCCTCGCCCGCCAAACCCGGCGAGTACATCATTCTCTACCTCGTAGGCATGGGCGGGACCGTCTCGCCGGTTACCTCCGGCCAGCCGTTGGCCGGGCTCGATGCGACGGTCGATACACCGACAGTTACTGTTAACGGAGAGACAGTGACAAGCATTCCGTATTCGGGGCTGACGCCGACGGCGGTGGGGCTTTATCAGATCAACATGCAGGTTCCGCCGGACGCGCCCAACGGCGATCTGACGCTTCAGGTTACCGAAGGCGGAGTGCAGCCTCCCGCGGTGATACTGCCGGTGCACAATTAAACCGGCGTGATGCTGACGATGGTGCGGGAGCCAAGCGAGCCCGGAAGGTCGTAACGCATGACGATTTCGATCCGCGCGCGGGTTGTGCCCGCTTCGGCGATTTCGGTTTCGACATCGGGCCCTTTGTAAAGCAGGAGCCGGCTGCCGGATTTCAGAGTCGGCCGGAAGAGCGCCAGGATTTTTGAGATCGGGGCCAGAGCGCGCGCCGTAATGATGTCCGCCTTCAGCTCTTCGGCGCGCCGCGCCGCGATTTCGACGTTGGGCAGTTTCAGCTCGGCCAGCGCGGACTCGACGAAACGCGCCTTCTTCTGAATCGATTCGGCGAGTGTGAACTGCGTGTCGGGCAGAACGAGCGCCAGTGGAATCCCCGGAAACCCCGCGCCCGTACCGGCGTCCAGAACGTGGCGCGTGCCCTCGAACAGACGCCACGGCATCACCGAATCGAGCACGTGTTTGATGGCAGCTTCGCGCGGGCTGGTGATCCGCGTGAGGTTGAGAACCTTGTTGGCTTCGACGATCAGCTCGATGTGTTTCGCGGCGCCACGGATCACTTCGCCGCGATGAGGCAGGTCGGCGGGAAGCACCGCGTCGAGCTCATCGGCGAACACTACTCGAGATCTTCCTCGGGGACAGCGGCCACTTGTTCGGCATCAAGGCGCTTTCGTTCTTCGACTTCCGTCATCCAGGCGGTAATGAGCTTTTCCGGATTGGAGGCCAGGTCAAGCGGCTCTTCGTGAAGATCTTCTGCGCCGCGCATGAATACCGCAGTGATCCCTTTGGCGCCGGGGCGGAGTTCCAGCCGGTACCCCGACGCCTCAAGGCGGAGGTTCGCGCCGAGCCAGGCGAGATTGACTTTGGTGCGGCGCTGACGCCCGGCGATGGTGGCCAGTTGCATGAGTTTCTGCGCGAACGGCTCCTTTCTCAGGCGTTCGGCCCAGGGGGCGGCAGCCAGAGCTAGGGCGCGCTCTCTGTCGCGGCGGCCGATGTCGCCCGGCCCGGCCTCATCGCGCGATTCGAGAGATTTGAGGTTGTTCTCCAGGTTGTCGAGAAAGCTCATCCCATTTATTGTCGCGTCACCGGATGCGTCGCACCCGCCGGAGCCCGCGCCGTGCACGCAAAACATTGCTTAGCTAATATCACAATAGCCAGCGCTGGAAACGGCATATGTTCGGTCACTCGAAAACAGAGATTCCGTCAGACTTTTTGGCCGTGGGGTGCGTCTTGTCACCAGGAGCCGGAGTTTGATCTTTCGGGCCGTCGAAGATGCGGACCTGATTGCACGCGTTCGCCGAGGCGACGTCGAGGCCTATAACGCCCTCGTGTCGCGCTGGGAGAAACGTGTCTTCAATTACCTTCTTCGTCTGACGGCGAGTCCGGATGACGCTCTGGACCTGAGTCAGGACGCTTTTTTGAAGGCTTATCAGAACATCCGCAAACTCGACGATCCGGCGCGGTTCGGACCGTGGCTGTTCCGGATTGCGCACAATGAAGCCTATTCGCTCTTCCGTAAACGCCGGCCCGAAACGGCGTTGGAGGATGCGGGGACTGAGCGCAATTCCGCGCCGGGATTTTCCATGGATCTTTCGCTGGCAGTGACGGCCGCGCTCGACCGGCTGAATCCGGAACAGCGCGAAGCCGTGGTGCTGAAGGTCTATGAAGGATTCAAGTTCGAGGAGATGGCGGAGATTCTGGGAGCGCCCGTGTCCACTGTGAAGTCGCGGTTGTATACGGCGCTCGATCTTCTGAAAGCGGAACTGGCGCCTGTGGGAAGGAAACTTCAATGATTCACCCGACGGAGTCTCTTCGCGATTACGCTTTCGACGAGCTGCCGCACCAGGAACGAGCGGCAGTAGAGCAGCACATTTCAGCCTGCGGCGAATGTGCAATGGAACTGGATCGTCTGCGGGTTACAACGTCGGCGCTGCGCACGCTGCCTGATCGGGAGATTCCGCAGCGCATCGCCTTTGTGTCGGACCGCGTGTTTGAGCCGTCCTGGTTCCGTCGTTTCTGGAATTCCGGCGCGCAGATGGGATTTGCATCAGCGTGCGTGCTGGCTGC
>Ga0335085_10015083_pt1 | contig 11227 bp, 10 predicted proteins | sample Lox_Sample_45_FD_206712 | JGI IMG/M metagenome (GOLD analysis project Ga0335085, IMG submission 206712) | Soil microbial communities from Loxahatchee National Wildlife Refuge, Florida, United States - Lox_Sample_4.5 | ecosystem: Environmental > Terrestrial > Soil > Wetlands | place: USA... | reverse complement strand
CTTGAAAAGTTTCATGATGATTTTCTAAAGCAGGGATTTCCTCCGGTAAAGGTGGTGCGCCAAGCGATGCTAGGGGATAACTCGCCTACGCTGTGAGGTCGGGGGGCGAAAGCTGTGCGGCGCAGAGGCGCAGACTTCTCCGGAGAACTGCGCGGAGGGAAGTGACGCCGAGAAAAGGACCCGGACGCGGAAGGCGACACAGCAGAAGTACGTATTTTATTCGTCAGGATTTGGTTTTTGTCTGGTGGAGTTTCGGAGCGTTGGATTTCCGGGCGCGAACGCTGCGCTTTTGCGCGGGCGCTGCAGATTTTGGCGCGCGACGAACGACGTTTTGTGTGCGCGCTGCGACGGCGGACTTGCCGCGGTTAGTTTGTACGGCGGGAGTTGCGGTTGGTGGGGGGTCGCCCGCGGCGGCTTTGGCTACGTCGCCGCCCTCGGTTTTGGCAATCTCAGCGAGGAGGCGGCGTGTCAAGACGGAGCGCGGCCGTTTGGTCAGAACGTCTTCGGTGGAGGCGAACTCGTCGCGATGCTTGATGAGGAGCCATGAGTTCTGACTGCCGGCGAAGCCGCGCGTGTGAACGAGCACCCACGAGCCTTTCAATTTTTTGCCGTGCAACGTGAATTTCAGATCGCCTTTTTGTAACGCAGCGTCGATATCTTCAACTTCCGGTTCCCACGTTCCGTTGTCCCAAACCATCACAGTGCCACCGCCGTATTCGCCCTCGGGAATAACGCCTTCAAAGCCGCCGTATTCGAGCGGGTGATCTTCGACGTGCATGGCGAGGCGCTTCACGGAGGGATCGAGGCTCGGTCCTTTCGGCACGGCCCAAGAGAGCAGGACGCCGTTGTGTTCGAGGCGGAAATCGTAATGAAGACTCGTGGCGCGATGTTTTTGGATGACGTATTCCAGCTTCGGCGAGGCGGGCTTTGTCTTTTGCGGCGCGCCTGCGGGTTCGGGAGTTACTTTGAAATTGCGTTTCTGTTTGTAGGTGTCGAGCGGCATCGCTTGGCCTCGCTAAAATGATTGTGCCATGTTTGCGCTTGCCTATGAGAGCGGAATAGGGATGAAAACAAGAGGGGTTCTTCCCGGAGAATGGCCCGGGACGCAAAAGATGCGTCGAGCCTCTTCGCGTCCCTCAAAATGACAGAACGGAGAAAAAGAAGCGCCCGACCGAACTTCGCGTCGGCCACTGCATTACGCGATGGGATGGTTCGATGTTGCTCCGCGAGAATAGCGAGGGGGCGATAAGCGATCGGCTGGGAAGAAGGCCGCCTGCAACGCAAGGCAGCGGTAAGAGCAGCGTCAAATTTTGTTGAGACGGGCGGTGGCGGTTTTTATGGATTGGCGGCTGGCGAAGAAATCAGACCAGGGGTCGGCGCGTGTGAGGTGCGCGCGGAAATTGCCGAGATTAAAGCTGGCAGGGTCGAGGAGTGGTTTCACTTCGGACCAGGAGAGAGGCGTCGAAACGGGCGCATGCGGCTTGCGGCGGACTGAATAGGGGCTGACAACCGTTTGTAGCTTGCCGTTGCGAGCGACGTCAATGTAGACACGATTTCCGCGAGCGGACAAAGAGTGCTCGGTTGTGAGTTCCTTTGGATACGCGCTGGCAAGCCGCCGGGCGAGAGTCGTAGCGAAGGCGAGGACTTCGTCCGAGCTGGGGCCGACTCTGAGCGGGACGAAGACGTGCAGCCCGCGGCTGCCGGACGTTTTGGGAAAGGAGCGCAGGTCGAGCGCGTCTAGGACTTCTTTGATGAGGAGGCAGGCGTTGGCAGCGTCACCGAATTTTCCCGTGGATGGATCGATGTCAAAGCAGATCCAGTCCGGCTTGGGAAAATATTGCGCGCGGCTGCCGCAGACGTGAACGGGAATGCACCCGAGATTTACGAGCGCGAGTTGCGTGGCGAGCGAGCCTCCGACAACGTATTCGGTGGTAGGGCGTTTGCCGTGCGCGGTGGCGATCCTTTTCGTGGGCGTAGCGGGCGGAAGGCCCTGCGGCTTTTGTTTTTGATAGAAACATTCACCAAGCATTCCATCGGGGCAGCGCTCAAGTGTAAGGATGCGGTCTTTCACATAAGGTTCGAGAGCGGGGAAGACGTCGCGGTAATAATTCGCGAGATCGAGTTTGGTATAGCCGTCATCGGGCCAGAAGAGTTTTTCAGGATTGGATAACGGAATCGAATCGAGCTGCGCCTTGGCAGGCATTTACGCTCTTCCGACAACTTGCTTCGGATCCTTGTCATCGCGGAGGCCGAGGTAAACAGGATGGCGCAGTTTGCCGTCCGTCGTCCACTCGGTGAAGGAAATTTGAGCGACGAGCTTGGGAGCGACGAACGTAGCACCACGTTCATTCACAGGTGCGGAAAAAGGCGACTGCGGAAGAATCATGCGCTCGAATCTGTCGTGGAGGGCTCGAAGTGTTTTTTCATCAAAGCCTGAGCCGACCCTGCCGACGTAGCGCAGTTCATCGCCGGAGTAGACGCCGAGCAAGAGCGCGCCGAAATAACGACGTGAGCCCGCGGGTTCGGTAAAGCCGCCGATCACGAATTCATCCTCCTGATGGACTTTGAACTTGAGCCACTCGGCGGATCTGCCCTCTAAATAGCACGAGGTGGTGTGTTTTGCGAGCACGCCTTCTAGTTTTCGGCGCGTGGCGATGTTAAATGCCTTGATGCCGTCAGCTGCAAGCCGCTCGGCTAAGAGCAATGGAGGCGATGGCTGCACGACGCGCTCGAGCACTTCGCGCCTCGCGGACAACGGCTCGTTGCGGAGGTCCCGGCCGTTTTCGTAGAGGCAGTCGAAGGCGACGTATTGCGGCCGTCCGCGGCTCTGTTGGAGCAACTGGAAACGCGAGACTCTCGTCGCATCGAAGACGACGACTTCACCGTCAAGCACGAGAGTTCGTGGTCTTAATTTTGCGATTTCGGCGGCAATTGCAGGATATCTTTCGGTGCGGTCAACCGCGTTGCGGGAAATCAGCGAGACCCTGTCGCCCTCTTTATAGGCGAGGATGCGAACGCCGTCATATTTTTCTTCGAAGACCCAATCGGGCTTAGAGAAAGGCTTGTCCACAAGCGTGGCGAGCATGGGCGAGACCCGGAACGGAACCGTTTTCGTGGCACGTCGGATGCGCTCCCTCGAGCCTTTGCCTCCCGCCTTATGAGCCCGCACGCTCAACTTTGAACAGTCCTCTCGCAGGATAAGTGGACAACCAGGATCGAAGAGTCGGATAGAAGGTGCATAGCCGGGCGGTCTCTCTATTTGGGTTAGAGCCTATTGAGATACGGCCAGTGGCCCTAACCATGCGGCGACGCGGCAACGAAGCAGGCCCAGGTGACGATCATCACAGAAAATCTTGCTCCCGTACGGAATATTTTCACATGAATTGCAGACAATGCCGAATTTTGCGTATTGCCGATGTTAGAGATGCTGGCTTTTTATTCAGCGAAACCATGCAGTTCATAGGAGATAACCATGACCGATGCGGAAGAAAGAAGAATCGAAGAAAAAGCGCGAAAGGATGCGCGCGAAGGGAAGTCACCGAGCACGCAGGCGGGAGAGTTTGTGCGCGAAGAGATGCATCATGTGAGAGAAGGAAAGCACGGTGCGCGTTCGCCGCAGCAGGCGATCGCGATCGGGCTTTCGAAGGCGCGGCGCGCCGGGTTGAAATTGCCTCCGCCGAAACGCGGCAGCGCGAGGGCGAAGCGGCAGGCAGCGCGCGATACCCAAAAAGGACGACGCCGGTCCGGCGGGCGAGTTTCGCGGAGACGGTCGCGGGCAGTGAGCGCTGCGGTGCGGCGTGAAGGACGCTCGGCGGCGTCACGCCGGAGTCTTTCGCGGCAGGCGCGTTCGGCTGCTCGGCGCCGGGGATCACGTTCGCGGCATCAGGCAGCGCGGAAAGCGGCGCGAACGCGAGAGCGGCATCGGAGAGCGGCGTAGGGACTCACAGATAAGAAAACGCAGAGTTCTTGGCATGAGGGGGCGCCAAGGTCCCCGCGCTCCACGTGCGTAGCGCTGGCGCCCCTCCCTTCATGCACTTCTTCCATGAGCTCTCGGCGCACGGAGACATGCTGCCTTGGCGGGAGGGCTTGGGGGCGTTTTGGCGGTTCGTATTGTGCGAAAGAGACACCGAATGCACAATCGCAGGAGAGGCGAGTGCTGGATTCGCCGTGCGATGACGGTGGGGAGGACTTGCGATGGCGGCAGCGGTATGGAAGGGCGCGCTCACGTTTGGATTGCTTTCGATTCCCATTCGGCTATACGCGGCGGCGCGCAGCCAGCGCGTGGTGCTGCATCAATTGCATGACAAGTGCCACACGCGATTGCGGCAGCCGCTCTTTTGCCCCACGTGCAACCGGATCGTCAACCGCAACGAAGTAATCACGGGATTCGAGTACGAAAAAGGGCATTACGTGATCGTGGATAAAGCCGAACTGGCGAAGATCACACCGGAATCGGGAAAGTCGATGGAACTGCTTGCGTTTGTCAAGGGCGACCAGATCGACCCGATCTTTTTCGACTCGTCCTATTTTGCGCTGCCGGATAAGGGTACGGATAAGGCGTATCAACTGTTGCTGAAGGCACTAGAAGTGACGCAGCGCGTGGGGATCGCGAGATTCACGATGCATCAACGCGATTATACGGTGTTCGTGCGGCCGCGAGACGGAGGCATCACGATTCACACCATGTATTTTGTGAACGAAATTCGCCAGGTGGCTGGTTATGGAACGAAACCGAAGAATCTGCAGCTTCGGCCGCAGGAAGTGAAATTGGCCGAGCAATTGATTGAGAGCCTTTCGGAGGATTTCAATCCTGCGCAGTATCGCGACACGTACGAAGACCAGTTGCGCGCACTGGTGGAGGCCAAGCAGAAGGGCAAGGTTGTGACGGAGAAGGCTCCTCCAAAGCATGCGAAGGTGATCGACATTATGGATGCCCTGAAGCGAAGCGTTCGGGAGGCCGAGGCTCCAAAGCGGCGGAAACCCGGACCGGCGGCTGTGCCTTCTCGAAGGCATGTAAGGCGGGCAGCAAGTTAAAGCGGGCAAGACCCGGGTACTCACCATCGTTGAGCTGATGGCCGCTTTCTCAGTTGAAAACCTTAGTAGTTCTAAGTCCTCTACCCGATTGTTCTATCAGGCTAACTCCGCAATTCTGTTGCTGTCGGAATTACAAAGAACAACCGGGAGGGAATTGCGATGGAGAGTAAGGCATGGGAAGTGGCTGTAGTATCCTCCAACATCGAGAGTCGTCAGGACGTAGCGGGGATGCTTTCTCGCTTAGGAATCGACCCCATCTGTGTTTCTACGGTTCATCAGTGCCGCGAGCTACGCGCTAGGCCAAACTTGGGCTTGGTGTTCTGCGATCGGTGGGTGAAGGACGGGGATTACCGCGACGTTTTGTCCGTCGTGAATGCGACGCAAGGGCAAGGTGAGCCTAGGGTAGTGATGATGGCGGACTTAGACACGCCGGAAGAGTATCAGCAAGCCCGGCAAGATGGTGTTTTCGACGTGATTTCTTCGCCCTGCCGCGTCACTGATGTGGAATGGATGGTCATTCAAGCGAAGAGAAGATGCTGCCGGGCTAAAGAGCTTCTTGCAACGTCGCGCAACTTATCATTGCTATGGAAGGGCGCGGGAGCAGGCGCGTAGCGAAGGCCCTGAGTTAAGCACCCTACAATTTCAGCTTCCCCTGAAGGTTCTATTCTCACTGCATGAGGAAAAGACGACTCGTCGCCTTGACTTAAGCCCACGGAGGCAGTTCACGCCAGGGTCAAAGCCTTACCTATAGCGACAGATGTTGCCTCAGCGGCCTTTTCCTAAGCTCCGATTTGCTTGGAATCCAACGTACAGACGCCGCCTTGCGGACCTCCAGCGTGAGACGGCTTTGCATCTTTCATGCGGTGTTCACTCTCTCCACCGTCATCAGCGGCGTTGACGAAAATCCCTGCGGCTATTAAAGTAAATGCAGGTCGCGTCGGCGGCCTTTTTTGTTGTCTGCTGGGAGGTCGTACAATTGGCAGTACATCAGACTCTGGATCTGATTATCCTGGTTCGAGTCCAGGCCTCCCAGCCAACCCCTCTAACTCTCTTCTGAACAGATCATTCATGCCGAATCAAATGTTTCCGTAGACGGGTATCGCGGCTCCGTGGACGAGTGCTGCTTCGTCGCTGCACAAAAAGAGAATTACCCGTGCGATATCTTCCGGCTTCGGCCATTTGGAAAAATCGGCGCCGGGCATCGCTCTGCGATTTGCTTCGGTGTCGATGATACTCGGAAGAATCGAATTTGCGCGCACGCCCGTGCCTTTCAGGTCTGCGGCGAGCGAGTCAATCATCGCGACTGCGGCGGCTTTGGAAGCGGCATAGGCGGAAGCCCCCGCGGGATGATCGAGAGCGGCGCGCGCAGCGACATTCACGACGCAACCGCTTCCTTGCCTTAGCATCACGCGGACGGCTGCGCGGGCCAGCACAAAACCGGAGCGTAGATTCAGGGCGAGCATGCGATCCAGATCGGCGTCAGCGAGTTCCCATAGCTTCGCGCCACCGATGTAGCCGCCAACGGTGTTGATAAGCGTGTGCACCTGACCATGGATCGCTACCACTCCGTCGATGAATTGCTTCACGGAGGTTTCGTCTGTCACGTCAACCTGCTGACCGTGCAGGGCAGATCCTTGATCGCCCGCTCGGCTTTTCAATGCAGCAAATTCCGCTTCGTCACGGTAGGGAACCGCGACCGTATCTCCTTCATTGAGGAACGCGAGGCTTACGGCACGACCTAATCCGCCGGTGCCGCCTGCAACAATGACGATCTTACGGAGACGCTTTAATGACGAAGTGGATGACATGGCTTGCCTGTCCCGGAATGTGTGTGCGTAGTGATCATTGCGAAGCGCGGAAGAGCTTGTCACAAGAGACAGCGCGTTTCAAGAAACACACGAACTGGCGCTGCAATTGCGCGGCAGTGGCTGAACCAGATTCACGCTCATCTACCCGTGTGACGGGCGTCACTGTGAAAGAGGCGGAGATGGACGATGCTATCGGTGAGGGTGGTGCCGCGAACCCGTAAGTTTGGGAGGACCGCGATGAAAACGAAAAAGGCAGGCGGGAAGATCGCGAAAGTTACGCGGCGTGCGAAGGTGGGCCGCAGAAAGCGACGGATGCCGGGACGCAAGGACGCGACGCCAGAGCCGGCGCAAATCCATCAAAATATTTATGCTGCGGAATTGAATCGAGCGTAACCTCGCTTCGTGCGAAATTTGCTGGGGGCTGCTATTGGTGTGCCAATTCGAACCGCCCTGGGGTTGAGCGATGAACGCCGGTTCGCATGAGCTAGTGGATCGCGGCCCCGCTTTACAAGCGCTGGCCACCAGTGGACTGAGTTCTGAGGAAGCGGCCGAACGGTTTTCACGGTTTGGGCCGAATGAGGCCGTGGCGTCGAAGGGCCCGTCGACCGCATTGGAATTCCTGCTGCTATTTCTGAATCCTCTTGTCGTAATCCTTCTGATCGCGAGCCTCGCGTCTTTTGTTCTAGGCGACAGAGCAGACGCTACGATTATCTTGGTCATTGTCCTGCTGAGCATTTCCATCAACTTTTTCCAGAACTACCGCTCGCGAAAGGCCATTGATCGGCTCCGCGAAGGGGTGACAACTACCGCGACTGTGTTGCGCGATGGTGAATGGCGCGAGATCAAGCGGCGCGACATTGTTCCGGGGGACATTGTGCGGCTGTCCGCGGGAGATCTCGCTCCGGCGGACGCGAAGCTGCTGGAATCGCGCGATCTTTACGTGCAACAAGCCGCACTCACCGGCGAGTCGTTGCCGTCGGAAAAGGACGCGCGAGCGAAAAGCGGCGGTGCCGGCCCAGACTCGCCGTGCCATGTCTTTTCGGGAACGTCCGTCGTGAGCGGAACTGCGACGGCTGAGGTTCTAGCGACGGGTCCGCGTACTCAGTTCGGATCGATCGCTAACCAATTGCGGCGCCGGCCAGAGGAAACGGAGTTCGAGCGCAGCATGAGGCATTTCGGGCTCTTGATCACGCGCGTCGTATTTTTCCTTGTACTGTTCATTGTGGTCGTGCGTGTCGCAATGCATAAAGACGCGTTCGAATCGTTTCTCTTTGCTGTGGCGCTGGCTGTGGGGCTTACGCCCGAATTTTTGCCCATGATCAGCGCGGTAACGCTCGCGCGCGGAGCGGTGCGAATGGCGCGGGCGCAGGTTGTGGTAAAGCACCTGCCGGCCATCCAAAATCTCGGTACCATCGACGTCTTTTGTAGCGACAAGACAGGAACGCTAACGACAGGGCAGATGGCCCTGATTTCCCACGTGGATTATCTTGGCAATCCGTCACAGCGTGTACTGGAACTTGGTTATGCAAACAGCAAACTCGAGACGGGAATCAAGAGCCCGCTCGATCTTGCAGTACTGAAGTACGAATCCCCGGGAGCGGGCGAATACTCCAAATGCGACGAGATCCCGTTCGATTTCGAGCGGCGAAGACTCTCCGTCGTGGCGGAGACGAAAAATGACGGCGCGTCACGCACGATGATCACGAAAGGGGCTCCAGAGGGCATTTTCCCGTGCTGCACATGGTGCGAAGCCGAAGGGCACACTGTTCCGTTCGGTCCAGATGAGCTGGGGCGCAGCCGAAGAACATTTGCCGAATTAAGCGAGCAGGGATTTCGCGTGTTGGCGGTTGCTTACCGAAGTATTGAGGAGCGTTCCGCATATTCAGCCGCAGACGAAACAGGACTGACATTTGCCGGTTATCTGGCATTTTCCGACCCGCCGAACCCGGATGCGGCGGAGTCCCTCGCTTCGTTGAAACGAGATGGAGTCGAGGTCAAGATTCTGACGGGCGATAACGAGCTTGTGGCGCGACATGTGTGCGGTCAAGTTGGGCTGGAGGAGCCGACAATCCTATCAGGCGAGGAGCTCGATCACACGAGCGACGCAGCTCTGCAACATTTGGCTGAGGAAACGACCGTTTTTTCGCGTGTTTCGCCAATGCAGAAGCACCGAATCATTCACGCATTGAAGCTTCGCGGGCACGTCGTCGGCTATATGGGCGACGGCATAAACGACGCACCATCCCTGCATGCGGCCGACGTGGGAATTTCGGTATCGTCCGCGGTCGACGTGGCGCGCGATGCGGCCGATATTATTTTGCTGCGGCCTGGATTGAAAATCCTGCATGAAGGCATCGTCGAGGGTCGGCGTGCGTCTGCAAATGTGATGAAGTACATGCTCATGGGAACGAGTTCGAACTTCGGCAACATGTTCAGCATGGCGGCGGCGTCCGTTTTTCTGCCGTTCTTGCCGATGCTCCCCACACAGGTGCTGCTCAACAACTTTCTCTATGATATGGCGCAGATTACGATTCCTTCCGATCGCGTCGACGAACGGTATATTCGACGTCCTCGGCGCTGGGACATGACCCTGATTAGAAACTTCATGATCTTCATTGGTCCGATCAGTTCGCTTTACGATTTCCTGACATTTTTCGTGCTGCTGTATTTCTTTAAGGCCGGGCAGCGTGAATTTCATACCGGCTGGTTCGTCGAATCGCTGGCAACGCAAACGCTCGTTCTCTTTGTGATTCGAACAATGGGGGATCCGTTCAAAAGCCGGCCCAGCAAGCCGCTAACGATTACCACGATTCTGATTGCCATCATCGCTTGCGTCCTTCCCTTCCTGCCGTTTGCCGCCCTACTCGGGTTTGTTCCGCTGCCAATCCGATATTTTGCATTCCTCGCGATCTCAACGGCGACCTATCTCCTCTTCGTGGATTTCGCCAAGCGTCGACTCTTCGATTGGGCTCACTTTTAGAAAGATTCGGTGGTGTGATGGGAATCACAGCGGCTTCCCCTTGGCCACGGCACTCTATGGCCATGGAGAGTTTCATGACAACCGCCACGAGTGTTCAAACTCGGATTGCAATTAAGAATATTCTCTTCCTGACGGATTTTTCCGAGCCTTCGGAAGCGGCGCTGCCGTTCCTCGTCTCTCTTGCGCGGGGATACCAGGCGAAGATTCACGCCCTGCATGTCCTCCTGCCGGAGCCTATGACTTATGCGACACCAGAATCCCTGGCGGCTGCTCTCGATGCACAAGACGAATGCGCGCAACTAGGGAAGCAGCATCTGGAAGCTCAATTGGTAGGCATCGCGCACGACGTCAGCATCGTTCGCAGCGTCAACGTCTGGGAAGCGACGGAAGAGGCGATGCGGAGCTGCGCCGCAGATATGGTCGTATTGGGGACGCATGGCCGTACCGGTGCTCAGAAATTGCTGCTGGGCTCCGTTGCTGAGGACATCTTCAGGCGTTCGCCCGTGCCGGTGCTGACGATTGGTCCCTTCGCGCGAATCGGCGCCCACAATGCCGGTCGTTTTCATTGCGTGCTCTTCGCCACGGATTTCACGCCTCATTCCTTGTGCGCTGCGCCCTACGCAATTTCGCTGGCGCAGGAAAATCAGGCGCGGCTGATTCTCTTCCATGTGATACGCGAGTCCGAGCGCCAGTATCGCGCCGGTAAGGCCGTCTCAGCTGTGGACGAATCCATGCAAAAACTAGAAGCGATCGTTCCGGAAGGCGCTGAACTGCGGCATCGTCGGGAGGTGGTGCTCGGATATGGCGAACCAGCCGAGCGAATCCTTCAAGTGTCGCGCGAAGATCACGCAGATCTTATTGTGCTGGGCGTCAGCAGTCGGCATCTCGGAGCCGCAACGCATTTGGGGCGGGCCGTGGCGCACAGGGTAGTCGCGAATGCTGCGTGTCCGGTCCTAACCGTGCGGGGTTGACCGAATGAGTCGGCAAGAAATGCTCGGGACGGTGCGGCGGGCGCCATCGCCAAGTCGACGATTTTGGGATCTCAATTTTGGAGGCATAGGATGTGTGGCCTCTATGGAGGAACGCCATGAAGGTGAGTCAGATAATGACAGGAACGCCGGCATGCTGTCGGCCCGAAACGAATCTGGGCGCGGCGGTCGAATTAATGTGGAACTATAACTGCGGGATTCTGCCGATCGTCGACGCCAATGAGAGAGTCGCCGGTGTGATCACGGATCGTGATATTTGTGTGGCGTTGGGCACGCGGAATAAGCTTGCGGGAGAGATCACAGTAGCGGAAGTGTGCTCTTCGCAAACTCTGCTTTTTTGCAGGCCCGACGATGACGTTCGTACTGCCCTGAACAGAATGGCCCAGGGTAGGGTGCGGCGGCTTCCCGTGCTGGAT
>Ga0335085_10015082_pt1 | contig 11227 bp, 10 predicted proteins | sample Lox_Sample_45_FD_206712 | JGI IMG/M metagenome (GOLD analysis project Ga0335085, IMG submission 206712) | Soil microbial communities from Loxahatchee National Wildlife Refuge, Florida, United States - Lox_Sample_4.5 | ecosystem: Environmental > Terrestrial > Soil > Wetlands | place: USA... | reverse complement strand
ACGACATAGTGTCCGAATTGCACCACCAGCGGCTTGTCGAGACCGAGCTTGACGCGGACTTCCTCGATCGCCTGCGGCGATGCCGCGGGTCCGGCGAAATAGGCCGCCGGATCGCCCGGCAGCGCGCGCGTCAGCAGGAAGGTGACGATCACGACGCCGATCAGGCTCGGGATCGCCATCGCCGCCCGCTTGAGGATCATGGTCAGCATGGCATTTCCTCACCTCTCTCCGCACGCGGGGAGAAGGGCGAGATTGCAGGAACGCATCACCTCACCCTTTCGCGAACGTGCGGTAATCGAGCCGGCGGTGGAACCAGTACTCGTAGCCGCTGACGTTCTTCTGCATCGCCACATTGACGTAGGGTTGATAGAGCGGGATGCGCGGCAAGTCGGTGAAGGCGAGATCGACGAAGCCTTTCACGTCGGTGCCGTAGGCGGTCTTGTCGCCGCTCGCCGCAGCCGCGCGGGCGCCGTCGATCAGCTTGTCCATAGCCGGCGACTGGTAGTCCATTGTGTTGAAGATCGAATTGCCGCCGTGGTAGCACCAAGTGAAGAAGTACTCCGGGTAATCGAGCCAGCCCGAAAACACGTTGGTGAAGAGCGGCATCGTCTTTTTGGTGAGCTCGGTGCGCCAGTTGGCGCCCGGTACCTTGTTGATCGTGGTCTTGATGCCGAGCTGCGCGAGGCTTTCCTGCACCAGCACGCAGATCGGCTCGTTGACGCCGGCAAAGCCGAGATCGAACGAGATAGGCACGTCAATGCTGCCGACGCCCGATTCGGCGAGAAGCTTTTTCGCCTTGTCGAGATCGGTGTTAAACTTGGTCGGTTGCGGCCACGCCACTTCGGTCGGCGCATCGGCCGACGCCCCGAACATCGGCTTGGCGAGGCCGAACAGCACCGCGTCCATGATCTTCTGGTACGGCATGGCGTACGCCATGGCGTAACGCACCTTTACGTTTTCGAAAGGCGGGTTCTTCACGTTCATGCCGATATACTGGATGCCGTTCGAGTACGGCGTCGAGATGATCGTGAGCTTGCCGTCGGTCTTGAGCTCGGTGAAATCCTTGTTCGGCAGATCGTAGGACACGTCGGCGTCGCCGCGCTCGAGCAGTGCGCGGCGGTTGCCGGCCGACGGCACCATGCGCCAGACCACGCGCTTGATTTTGGGCAGCGGACCGCCTTTCCAGTTTTCGTTGCGTTCGAGCACGACTTCGGAGCCGGCCGTCCAACTCGTCACCTTATAGGCGCCGCTGCCCGCGGTGTTGAGCTTGGTGAATTCGAGACCCCAGGGATCCTGCGCGGTGGCGTGCTTCTCCACCAGTTCGGAATTGATGATGCAGGGCACGATGACGGCGAGATCGGGAACGGTCAGCCGGTCCTTTTTTAGGAAGTCTATGCGGAAGGTGTGGTCGTCGACGACGACGAATTGCTCGGGCTTGGTGAGGGAGCCGGCGCCCATCTGGAAGGTCGGAAAGCCGCCGACCGTGACGGCGCGGTCCAAAGACCATTTGACGTCCTTGGCGGTGACGGGCGTGCCGTCCTGGAAGACGGCGTCCTTCTTGAGCTTGAAGGTCACCGACATGTCGCCGATGTTCATGTCGTCGGCGAGCTCCATCTTGAACTTGTCGCGGTCGTAATAGCGCTGCCCGTTCGGCAGCGTCTTCATCTCGTGGCTGATGAGCCGGTCGTAGCAATTCCACGAGACTTCGTAGCCCGGCACGTTGGTGCCGACGCCGTGAATGTCGAGATTGTTCGGTCCGCTTTCGGAGACGATGAGCAGCGTCTCCTGGCGCGACTGCGCCTTTGCCGGCGACCAGATCGCCGGTGCCGAAACGGCGCCGGCGGCGGTCAATGCAGTCATGGATTTGAGGAATTCGCGGCGCTTCATCGACGGCTCCCAGGGCTCGAGCGGGTGTTGTGTTGGACCTGCTTCCGCAAGCCGCGTGCCACACCGGACTGGAGACGTTGACGCAGCATAAGTCGTTGATTGGACGCCATCTGCGCGCTTATCGGCGTAAACGCTGTGCGCTGTAGAAGCCCGTTGGGCAGTTTGCGCTCAATAATTAGGCAAACAACGTGAGCGCGACCGCGTTTTTTGCGGCTTTTTGCTGGCCCCGTTCTTGCACGTTTTTGCTTGGCTACCAGGGGGAGGGTTTTTGATGCCCCGCATCAGGCTCGACGCAGAGCCGGCGCCGTTGTCCGTCGATCTCGATAAAAGTGCGCTGGTCATCATTGACATGCAGCGAGATTTTTTAGAACCGGGCGGCTTCGGCGCCGCGCTCGGCAACGACGTTTCGAAGCTGCAAGCGGCCGTCGCGCCATGCAGCGCGGTGCTTGCCGCCGCGCGGCGACTCGGCATGCTGGTCATACACACCCGCGAAGGCCACCGTCCCGATCTTTCAGATGCGCCGCCGCACAAAGTCGAGCGCGGTGATCCCAAAAATCGCATCGGCGCGCGCGGTCCCATGGGCCGCATTCTGGTGCGCGGCGAGCCCGGCCACGACATCATTCCCGATCTCTATCCGCTCAAGAGCGAGCCGGTGATCGACAAACCGGGCAAGGGCGCTTTTTACCAGACCGATCTCGATCTGATGCTGCGCAACCGTGGCATCGACACGCTGTTTGTCTGCGGCGTCACCACCGAAGTGTGCGTGAACACCACGATCCGCGAGGCCAACGATCGCGGTTTCCGCTGCATCGCGCTGTCGGACTGCTGTGCATCCTATTTTCCGGAATTCCACCAGGCGGGGCTTGCGATGATCAAGGCGCAAGGAGGGATTTTCGGCTCGGTGGCCGGGTCGGAGTCGCTTTTGACCTCGCTCGCGCCGTTACTCGACAAGGGAATAGCGCAGTTCGAAGCAAGAACTGCCGCAAGGGGAGCGTGACATGTCATCATCAACGACAGTGCCGGCGGATTTTCGTCCAAAGCTTTGGAGTGCAGGCGACTGGAATGCCTTTTTCGGATTCGGCACCAACATTCTGGTCAACATGCTGACGTTGACCATCCTTCTGCGTTTCGTGCTGAAAATGCCGGACTCGATCGTCTTCGGCCGCATTCTGCCTGCGATGGGCCTGATGATGTGCCTGTCGACCTTCTACTATGCCTATCTGGCCTACCGGCTCGCCAAGCGAACCGGGCGCAATGACGTGTGCGCGCTGCCCTCGGGGATCAGCGTGCCGCACATGTTCATCGTGACCCTGGTGATCATGCTGCCGATCGCACTCAAGACCCATGATCCGATCCAAGGCTGGGAAGCCGGATTGGTCTGGGTGTTCTTCCAGAGCTTCATCCTGATGATCGGAGGCTTCATCGCGCCGATCATTCGCAGGATCACGCCACGGGCCGCCTTGCTCGGAACGCTTGCCGGCGTGTCGATCACCTTCATCTCCATGACGCCAGCGCTGCAAATGTACATGACGCCGGTGATCGGGCTCACCTGCTTTGCCGTCATCGTCGTGAACTGGCTGGGCGGCTTCCAATATCCGAAGGGCATCCCGGCCGGCCTTGTCGCCATCGGCGTCGGCATGCTTATCGCCTGGGGCTCAAATCTGTTCGGTCTCAATTACGGCGGGCTGAGCGGCAAGGGCGTCATCGACGCGTTCTCGAATTTCGGCTTCAACGTGCCGATTCCCGCCTTCAATCACGTGTTCTCCGGTTTCCATTATCTGGGCATCATTCTGGTCACTGCGGTGCCGTTCGGCATCTACGACCTGGTTGAGGCCATGGACAATGTCGAGAGCGCGGAGGCCGGCGGCGATCCGTATCCGACAACGCGTGTGCTGACGGCCGACGGCGTTGTCAGCCTGATCGGCTGCCTGATGGGCAATCCCTACATCAACGCGGTCTATATCGGCCATCCGGGCTGGAAGGGCATGGGCGGGCGCATCGGCTATTCGGCCGCGGTCGGCGTCATGGTGATCGTGCTGTCGTGGTTCGGCATCATCGCGCTGTTGCTCGCCGTCGTGCCGGTGGTCGCGATTTCGCCAATTCTGCTCTATATCGGCATGCTGATCGGCGCGCAGGCGTTCCAGACTACGCCGAAGGTTCACGCGCCTGCCATCATCTTGGCGCTGACGCCGCATGTGGCGGCCTGGGCCAAAACCTTGATGGATGGCGCGCTCCAGGTTGCCGGCACCGACGCGGAGAAGCTCGGCGCCGACAAGCTTGCGAATGTCGGAGTGCTCTATCCGGGCCTCGAGACCATGGGCGGCGGCGCCATCCTCACCGGCCTGGTGCTGGCCGCCGTCGGCGCCAGCGTCATCGACAAGAAGTTCGTCAACGCCGCCGCGTTCGCTCTTGCCGGCGCCGTGCTGACGTTCTTCGGTTTCATGCACGGCCAGGCGGTCGGCATCGCCGTATCGCCGACGGTCGCGACCGCCTATGCGATCGTGGCAGTATTCCTGTTTGCGCTCAGCCGCTATCCGGCCCTCGCGCCGGCCCTCACCGGAAGCGGAAGTGCAAGCGGAGGCGAGGAAGTTCTCGTTCCTGCCGAATAGGGCTCGGCGGCTTAGCATTTCGCGAGGCGGCGCGCTTTCGCCGCCTCGCGCGTTTGGCGCGTATCAGACACTGGGCGCCGCTTCAGCCGAAGTAGGCAAGATAGAGCGCCAAAAACGCGATCACGACAGCAGCCAGTCCTATCCCCAGCACGTAGCGGACATTGTGTCCTGTCACGCCCTGCCTCGCGCGGTCGGTAGGGACCACTGTGCGCGGTTCCGGTACAGCGTCACGCCGTCCGAAACTGTTGGTGTCGTTGGAAGCGCTCATAGAGCCTCTCTTTGCGCTTTCAGGTTTCTATGTCGGCAGCCGATATGTTGGCGATCGATATCGCGCGTGAGGCGTTCCAAATAAGGACACGCGCTGCCGATCCGCTAACTGTTCACGAACGAAGACGGGGACGAGCCGAGGGCTCGTCCCCGCGCGACGGCATCACTGATTACGGCTGCATCTTCAACCAATCATCGACGTCCTTGCGGGCCAGGTCCTTCGCGAGCCCGTAGCGCTGCTGAATCTTGCCTTCGAGCTGATCGCGCCTGCCGTCGATCTGCGTCAGATCGTCGTCGGTGAGCTGTCCCCACTTCTCTTTCACTTTGCCTTTGGTCTGCTTCCAGTTTCCTTCAATGCGATTCCAGTCCATCGCCGAACCTCCGAGATGATTTTCGCGTCGCACGGATAACGTTGGCGCGCCGCGAGAGTTCCCATTTCGGCGCCGGCGAGTCCCACTGCGACAATGGAGAAATGACTCGTCGAGAACGAGCGATGACATTTTATTTTTGGAACACCCGCGCCGGCGCTGAGTTAGGCGAGGAGCACGCGTTTCGAGTTTGCGCGGCAGGGCGATGAAGCAAAGCCGCAGGCTCGACCAGAGGGACAACAGGAGACGACACATGAGGAAGAGCTTACTGGTCACGGCCGCTGCGACGGCGGTGATCGCATGCACCACATTTGCTGTGGCGCAAAACGCCGGCGGCGAAGGCCAGCCCGGCAAGAGCGAAATGCAGGGCGGGGAATCGCACGGCATGAAGCCGGGTGGTGCGTCCGCGCCTCACGCGCAAAAGCCGGGCGCCGCCGTGAAGACCGGCGGAAGCGCCCAGACGGAGATGCCGAAGGGTCCGGCCGAGCGCCAGGGCGCCAAGACCGGCCAGAGCGAACAGCATATGGGCCAGGATAATCGCGCCGCCCAGGACAAGGATCGCAACGCTCAAGAAAAAGAGCGCAATGAGCATATGGACGAGGGTGCCTCGCCCAACAGCACGATCCCGCAACGGGGCGCGCAAGAGAATGGTAAGCCGAACGCGACCGTCAACGAGCACGCCGATCAGAAGGGCGGCTCCTCACGCGGCGCCTCGGTCCAGCTGACGCAGGAACAGCGCACGAAAATCCGGGGCATCATCGGCCACAGCAATGTAGCGCGGGTGAACGATGTGAACTTCTCCATATCGGTCGGCACCGTGGTGCCACGCAGCGTCCACGTCACGGTACTGCCGGAAGACGTCGTGGAGATCGTTCCGGAATACCGCGGCTTCGATTACATCGTGGTCGGCGATCAGCTTCTGATCATCGACCCCAACTCGCTCGCGATCGTGGCAGTCATTCCGGCTTGATCGGTTTACCAGGACTCCACGTCAGCAGGCCCGCGCCGGTTTCGACCGCGCGGGCTTGCGCTTCGTTGTCGACAAGTCAGCGCGGCAAATAAAAAAATGGGCACCCCGCGCTCGCTCTGGACGCGAGGTGCCCCCGCGGTCGCTGTTGCCTCTAAGCGGCCTTGCGGTTCACGTGAGCTTCGGCCATCGACGTCAGCTTCTTGTCGGTTGCCTTCTCCTCGTCGAGGGTCTGCTGCAAGAGCGACGCGGCGTCGCTGCGGCCGAGCTGCTTGGCCCAGGCGATGAGCGTGCCGTAGCGGGTCATCTCATAGTGCTCGACTGCCTGGGCGGCGGCGATCAAAGCGGCGTCGAGGACGGATTGCTGCTCGACCTCGCCGGTGACGTCGTTGGCTTCCTCGATGATGCCGTCAATCGCCGGGCAGTCCACGCCCGTGGCCTTCTGGCCGGTGAGCTGGAACACCTGCTCCAGCCGTCTCACGTGATTTTCGGTTTCGTGCAAATGGGTCTGGAAACCCTGCTTGAGCTGCGGATCTTTGGCCTTCTCGATCATCTCCGGCAGCGCCTTCACGATCTGCTTCTCGGCGTAGTAGATGTCCTGCAGGGTGTGCACGAACAGGTCGTTCATGGTTTTGATGTCTTTGGTGAACAGTCCCATGGGTCCGGTCTTTCCTTTTCGGGGTATGTAGAACCAGCGTCCGTCTGACGCGGTCCGCCGTTCTTGGGGAACGTGCGGAAACTGTACGGGTTCCGCGAGATGACAAGCGGGCAGCGCTCGTGCGATGCTTCGATAGAAGGGAGAAACGTCATGGCGGCGCAGATTCTCGACTTCGCGCACATGCTGCTGCAGGTGCGCGACATCGACGCTTCAAGACACTTTTACGTCGACTTGCTCCAATTCACGCCGCGCCAGGCGGCGCCGCTTGCCGACGGCCGGGCCTTCGTTCCGTTCAAGCAGGGCCTCGCCTTGACCAGCGGCGGGCCGGAAAAGCCGGCGCAGATCGATCACATGGCGTTCCGCGTTACCGACGTGCGCGGCATTGCCGAGCGGCTGAAAAAGGCGAACGTCAAGTTCTTCAACGAGCTTCACGACGGCATCTACGGGCTCACCATCTACGTCGCCGATCCGGACGGCACCAAGGTCGAGCTGTTCGAGGAGGGTGCGAAGCTCTAGCGGATCGCCGCCGTCGCGGCGGCGTTGCTTCGGCTCGACGTTTCACCATGACGCAGAGGGCGCAGCAAAAAGACCGGCGCGTCGTCAATCCGGCGTTCGGCAGCCGCAAGCTCAAGCTCGGCACCTTCCAGACCAATCTCGACAGCGGCTGCGTGATGTCCGACCTCGACGGTCGGCTCGAAATCACCTGGCCCAACACGGTGATGCTGGCGCAACTCGCCGACGATATGGATTTCGAGGCTTTGGTGCCGGTGGCGCGCTGGCGCGGGTTCGGCGGCGCGACCGACCCGCAAGGGCCGGGCTTCGAGACTTATACATGGGCGGCCGGCATCGCCAGCGCGACGCGGCATTCGGGCGTGGTCTCGACCTCGCACGTCGCGCTCAATCATCCGATCGTGTCGGCCAAGCAATCGACCGTGATCGATCACATTTCCAACGGCCGCTATACGCTCAACATCGTCAACGGCTGGAATTTTCCGGAAATGGAAATGTTCGGCGTCAAGCTCCTCGAGCATGAGGATCGCTACGCCTGCGCCGAGGAATGGCTGGGCATCGTCAAAAGGCTGTGGACCGAGGATGAGAAGTTCGACCATGAAGGCCGCTTCTACAAGATCAACGGCGGTTATCTGCAGCCGAAGCCGATACAGTATCCCTATCCGGCGATCATGAATGCGGGCTCCTCGGAGCGCGGCCGCCACTTCGCCTGCAAATATTGCGACCTCGTCTTCACCAACCTGCGCAGCCACGACGTTGCCGTCAACACCGCGCACGTCGCCGCCTATCGCCGGCTGGCGCGGGAGGAGTACGGCCGCGAGGTCCGGGTGTGGACCAACGCCACCGTGATCCAGGCCGAGACCGAGAAGGAAGCGCACGACTTCTACAACTATTATGTCCACGAGAAGGGCGATTGGGTCGCGGCGCGCAACGTCATCGATACGATGGGCGCGGAGATCAACCAGCGCGATTATCCCGAGGCGCGGCGCAAAGCCATGTCGGAGATGATGATCTCCGGCTGGGGCGGCTTCCCGCTGATTGGCACCAAGGAGCAGGTGGTCGACGGGCTCGCCATGCTGTCGAAGCTCGGCTTCGACGGCGTGCTGCTGTCATGGCCGCGTTACATCGAGGGCATGCGGGAGTTTCGCGCCGTGACTTATCCGCTTGTGGTTCAGGCGGGGCTGCGCGACAGCGCTTAGCCGGCTTGAGCGTCAGCGAAAGCCGGGAACAATCTTACGGTGTCAATGTCCTCCCCGGATTTCGCTGACGCTCAATCCGGGCTACAATCAAAAATAAAATCAGGGGAAACGCGATGACGGAGCTCAGCTACGTCAATGGAGTGAGCCACCAGACGCTCCTCGGTGAAACGATCGGCAATTTCTTCGATGCGGCCTGCGAGCGATGGGAGTCGCGCCCGGCGCTCGTCGTGCGCCATCAGAAAGTACGGCTGAGCTACGGCGAGCTGCGCGCGGAAGTCGACAAGCTCGCCGCGGGCCTTCTCGCGCTCGGGCTCGAGCCCGGCGACCGCATCGGCATCTGGTCGCCCAACAACAGCGAATGGGTGCTCACCCAATTCGCGACCGCCAAGGCGGGGCTGATCCTGGTCAATATCAATCCGTCCTATCGCACCGCCGAACTCGAATACGCACTCAACAAGGTCGGCTGCAAAGCGCTGATCCTCGCCGAGCGCTTCAAGACCTCGGACTATGTCGGCATGCTGCGCGAGCTGGCGCCGGAACTCGGCCAGGCCGCGCCGGGGCGCCTTGACGCGGCGCGGCTGCCGGCGCTGCGCTCGGTCGTGCTCCTCGGCGGCGGTTGGCATCCCGGCACGTTCCGCTTCGCCGACATCATGGCGAAAGGCGAGGGCGGTGCGGCGCGCCTCGCCGAACTGGCGCCGCAGTTTCAGTTCGACGAGCCGATCAATATCCAGTTCACGTCGGGAACGACCGGCTTCCCGAAGGGCGCGACGTTGTCGCACCACAACATTCTCAACAACGGCTATTTCATCGGCGAGGCGATGCGGCTCACGCCCGAGGATCGCCTCTGCATCCCCGTGCCGCTTTATCACTGCTTCGGCATGGTGCTGGGCAACCTCGCCGCGCTCACGCACGGCGCCTGCATGGTGTTTCCCGGCGAGGGCTTCGACCCGCTGACAACGCTCGAAACGGTCGCCGCGGAACGCTGCACCGCGCTCCATGGCGTGCCGACCATGTTCATTGCTCAGCTTGATCATCCGGAGTTCGATCGTTTCGATCTCTCCTCGCTGCGCACCGGCATCATGGCCGGCTCGCCTTGCCCGATCGAGGTGATGAAGCGCGCCGTCGCCAAGATGCACCTTTCGGAAATCACCATTGCCTACGGCATGACCGAAACGAGCCCGGTGAGCTTTCAGAGCTCGACCGACGATCCGCTGGAGCGGCGGGTGTCCACGGTCGGCCGCGTCCTGCCGCACCTCGAAGTGAAGATCGTCGATCTCAACGGCCGCATTGTGCCGCGCGGAGCGCCGGGCGAACTGCTCACGCGCGGCTATTCGGTGATGCTCGGCTACTGGAACGACGCGGCGCGCACCCGCGAAGCGATCGACGCGGCGCGCTGGATGCACACCGGCGACCTCGCCACCATCGACGCCGAAGGCTATTGCAACATCGTCGGCCGCATCAAGGATATGGTGATCCGCGGCGGCGAGAACGTCTATCCGCGCGAGATCGAGGAGTTCCTGTACCGGCATCCGAAGATCCAGGACGTGCAGGTGATCGGCGTGCCGGACGACCGTTACGGCGAAGAAATTTGCGCCTGGGTCAAACTGCGCCCCGGCGAGAGCGCGAGCGAGGAGGACATCAGGGCGTTCTGCCGCGACCAGATCGCGCACTATAAGGTGCCGCGCTACGTCAAATTCGTCGATGCCTTCCCGATGACGGTCACCGGCAAGATTCAGAAATTCATCATGCGTGAAGAAACCATCACCGAACTCGGGCTCAAGACCGTCAAGACGGCTTGAGCCGTCAGATATCGATTGTCACTTCGCAGACGACGCCATTTTCGCGCCAATCGAAACGCAATTCGCCGTTGAGCTGGCTGACGATCATGCGCTCCATCACGCGGGTGCCGAAGCCGCGATGCTCGGGCTCCTTGACCGGCGGGCCGCCGCCTTCGGTCCAGCGCATGGACAACCGCGACAAGGACGGCATCCGCCACTCGACCGCGATGCGTCCGGTCGGAACCGACAATGCGCCGTATTTGGCGGCGTTGGAAGCAAGCTCGTGCAGCGTCAATGCCAGCGCCTGAGCGGGGCCCTGTTCAAGCATCAGGCTTGGGCCGTCGATGCGGGCGCGCTGCTCGTCGTCCTGGCAATAGGGCGACAGTTCCGCCGACACCAGATTGCGCAGATCGGCGCCGGCCCAGCGCGATTGCGCCAACAAAGCGTGGGCGTTGGCGAGCGCGCGAAGCCGGCCTTCGATCGCCTCTTTGAGCGTGTCGGGAGTTTCCGCATTGGTGAGATGAACGGTCGCTTGCGCCAGCGCCAGGAGATTCTTGGTGCGGTGATCCGCTTCGCGGGCAAGAAGCGCGATCTGCTCTTCTCTGCGCTTCTGCTCGGTGATATCGCGCGCCACTTTCGAGGCGCCGATGATCTGGCCATACTCGTCGGTCACCGGCGAGACCGTCAGTGCAACCGAAACCGAAGTGCCGTCCTTGCGCACGCGCACTGTTTCGTAGTGATCGATTCGCTCGCCGCTCCGGATGCGCCGGAGGATCTGCGTTTCTTCGTCATGGCGTTCGGGTGGAATGAGGATCGTAATCGGCTTGCCGGTGACCTCCGCCGCCAAGTAGCCGAACAGTCGCTCCGCGCCCTTGTTCCAGGTGGCGATGATACCGTTGAGGTCCTTGCTGACGATGGCGTCGTCGCAGGATTCCACGATCGAGGCCAGCCGCCGCGACACCTGCTCGGCGCGCCGGCGCTCGG
>Ga0335085_10015081_pt1 | contig 11228 bp, 8 predicted proteins | sample Lox_Sample_45_FD_206712 | JGI IMG/M metagenome (GOLD analysis project Ga0335085, IMG submission 206712) | Soil microbial communities from Loxahatchee National Wildlife Refuge, Florida, United States - Lox_Sample_4.5 | ecosystem: Environmental > Terrestrial > Soil > Wetlands | place: USA: Florida... | reverse complement strand
GAGCGAATCCTTCTTGGCCATTTGACTTTGAAGATCCTTAATGTACATGTCCTTTGCGCCGATATTCTCTAATGATTTGTTGATGCTCTCAGCCTGCTGCGAAGAAATCACTGAAAGATCATTGAGTTGTTTAACAAGAACGCCGCTGTTTGATTTCAAGTTGCTGTTCTCCTGCTCCAGGTCAGAAATTCTTTTTGACTGAGCATCTTTATCACCCAGGCAAGTGCGAAGTTGGTCTTCCACTTTGTTGTAATCTGTCTTGAGTGAATCGTACTTTGCAACTTCAGTGTTAAACTTTTTAGTGCTCACGCAGGAAGAAAGCGCAAGCACACTGAGAACTATCATTCCGGGAAAAACTAATTTTCTTAAGTTCATCGCTGTTGATTTTTTGTTACAGCGCAAAATTACGTCTCAATGAAGATTTATTGCATGACATTCCGATTAAATTCTCAAAAGGCTGATCATTGGTCATTGAATTCTCAGATTGCTCACTGAGTTGCAAGTACTAATTTCAAAATAAACTTATAGCACTAGGGCTATGGCGTATAAACGTGAAGAATATTATTGCTTAGCGAAGTGGCATAGACGGCCAGTATCGAAGTGCCGTTCCCGATTGTTTCTTGCCCGAATTTGTTCCAATGAAACTCATCACAGGGGCAAACCAATTCATCATAGGCCACTTCATATTGAACCGTGCAGCCATCTGCTGAATGATATTGTGATAGTGCATAGAAGGACTGATCCAGCCCTTTGAAAATTATTATACCGTAAACATAAACGTAACCTCCCGTGAGATACAAGTTCGTATAGTCAGGAATGTTTGTCTGATAAGCGCCATAGTGATCGGTAACATTTCCTGTGGTAAGATCAACATAGAAATCATTTGCGCCCACAACATCTCTTCGCTGGCAGCTATTTGAAAGAATGAGCATGAGAACAGCCATCACGAGCAAGATGCCCACTCTCAAATTTGATTTCATTCGATTCATAATTCAAAGATAGCTCAGAAACGGGAGTTCCGTTTCAGGGTAAACATAATTAACGTTCAATTATTGAATCAGAAATTAGTTCAGCTACATCTTTAATTCCCGGAGAGTTCTCCCCTTTTTGTTTCAAGCCATCATCGAGCATCGTCATGCAAAACGGACAAGCGGAAGCGACTGTGGCCACTCCCGTTGCAATAATTTCTTCAGCACGTTCAATGCTCACGCGTTTTTTCCCCGGTTCTTCTTCCTTAAACATTTGAGCTCCTCCGGCACCACAACACAATCCGTTTTGTCTGCACCTTTTCATTTCTTTCAATTCAACTTTCAATGCTTCAAGAACGGCGCGCGGTGCTTCAAAAACTCCGTTACCTCTTCCTATGTAGCATGAATCGTGATAAGTTATTGCAGTGTTGCGATAAGGATTGTCTTCACGAATTTTGATTTTACCGCTGAGTAAAAGATGTTGAAGCAATTGAGTATGATGAATCACCTCATAATTTCCTCCCAGCTCCGGGTACTCATTTTTCAAGATGTTGAAGCAATGAGGACATGCCGTCACAATCTTTTTTACGCCATAATTATTCAGCAACGAAATATTGTTGAAGGCCTGCATCTGAAATAGAAATTCATTGCCCGCTCGCTTAGCGGGATCTCCGTTGCATGTTTCCTCTGTGCCGAGAACCGCGAACGAAATTTTTGCCTGCTGGAGAATCTTTGCGAATGATCTTGTGATGTTCTTATTGCGGTCATCGAATGAGCCGCTGCAACCAACCCAAAATAAAATTTCAGGTGATTCACCCCGCGATGTAAAATCTGCCATGGTGGGAATTTCCATTCCTTCAGCCCAATTCATTCTGTCCATGGCACTGAATTGCCAGGGGGCACCGTTATTCTCGATGTTGGTGCCCATCATTGCCAGCTCTGGCGGCACTTTTGAATCTTCCATCACCATAGCTCGTCGCAGATCGATAATGATCGAGAGCGGAGAAATATTTACAGGACATTCCTGCACGCAGGCATTGCAAGTGGTACAAGCCCAGAGTTCTTCTTCAGTGATATAATCGTAAATAAGAGTTTTACCATCATTATATTCTTTCGCAGCGGATGAAGTCTTTCCAAGGGCTCTTCCCACTTCCTCCATTCGGTCTCTTGTCTTCATCATGATCAATCGGGGGCTAAGCTTTTTCCCGGTGATATTCGCAGGACATGCGGCAGTACATCTGCCACACTCCGTACAGGAATAAGCATCCATCAACTGCTTCCAGCTTAAATCAAAAATGTCCTTTGCTCCGAATTTTGAAGTTGCTGTATCTGGCGCCGGAGCCGCATTGGGTTCAAGCATCAGCTTAACTTCATTGGTTACACTCACGAGATTGCTGAATTTTCCCTGCGGATTTAAGTTGGAGAAGTAAACATTCGGAAATGAAACGATGATGTGAAAGTGTTTCGAGATGACAAGATAGTTCAGGAAAATCAGTACCCCCGTGATGTGAAGCCACCATGCACTTCGTTCCATGACCTCCAATCCGGAAGTTGAAAGTGAAGAATAAATGGGCGCCAAGAATATTGAACTCACAGGAAACATTCCTGCTTTAAAATAATGTTCGACGCCTCTTGCCTGCAGCAAATGATCTGTAGCATTCATACTCAGGAAAAAAAACATCAGTGCGATTTCGAAAATCAATATATACGTGGCGTCTTTTCGTGGCCAGCCATCGAGATCTCCGCTTTTAAAGCGAGGAAGCTTCAACACATATCTTCTCCACAAAAAAATCACAGCGGCTACAATGGTTCCTCCGGCAAGAATTTCATAGACAATAATTATGAAATTGTAAAGAGGTTCAGGAAGAATCTGAGCGAAAATTCTGTGCGTTCCAAAAATACCGTCAATAAGAATTTCAAGTATTTCCGTATTGATGATGATGAAGCCTGCATAAATGATGACGTGAAAAATTCCGGCAACAGGTTTGGTGAGCATCTTCGATTGGCCGAGCGCTACACGAAGAAGCGTGGTCCATCTCTTTGACTTATCGCCCGCAATCGTTTCATTTCTTCCCAGCTTGATGTTGCGGATGATCGCTCTCACATTCCTTGTAAAAAAGAAAACAGCTGTGAAAAGAATGACAAGAAAAAATATTTGAGCGGTCATTGAATCTTTTTACTTTTAAATCGATACAACTTAATTCGAATGCGAAGCAAGATACTATTTTTAGTGGCCCTGCTTGTAAAGAGCGATGGTGTATTTTCACAACAAGCACTCCTGAATCCTGAATTATATCGGGCTGTTACAAATGAGGATGTCTCCTCCCAAATGATCTCACTGCTTGCACAGGGCGATGTAAACGTAATTGAGCAAAGTGTGAAGCAACTCGGTGGCGTGTTTAAGTATTCAGTGAGCAATATTGCGGCGGTGAACTTACCGATGAATGAAGTACTCACTCTCGCAAATGTTTCAGGTATCCATCGCATTGAAGGACTCCAGGGTACCGGGCAAACTCTCGATGATAAAACCAACATCAATGCCGATGTGAATCCTGTTCAACTTGGCTATGCTCCACTCACTCAACCTTTCACGGGAAGCGGTGTAGTTATGGGTTTGCTGGATGTGGGAATTGAAATTAATCATCCCGATTTTCAGCATGAAGACGGAACCACCCGCATCCGCTGGCTTTGGGACCAAACAATGTCAACCGGAGGAACAACGCCTCCCGACTATGGCTACGGGCAGGAATGGGATTCGACAGCAATTAATGCAGGTCAATGTACACACACAGAACCTTACAATGAATTCGGACACGGTTCCAACGTGAGCGGCATTGCATCGGGCAATGGACTGGCTGTAAACAATTTTATTGGTGTGGCTCCGAAAACTGACATTGTCACTGTAGCCGTCTCATTCGATCAGAATTTTCTGAACAATGTTGTGGATGCCACCAAGTATGTGTTCGATAAGGCAGCGGAACTCGGTGAGCCCGCAGTGATCAATGCCAGCATCGGAACGTATGGCGGCTCACATGATGGATACGATCTTCCTTCCCAAATGATCAATGATTTGATCACAGCGCAAAACGGCAGAACATTCGTCTGTGCAGCAGGAAATGCAGGCAACATCAATTTTCATTTAGGATATGAAGCACAACCCGACTCTTCATTCACATGGTTTAAATACAGCAGTGTTCAAGCATCAGTTTTCTTTGAATGGTGGATTGGAAAAAATGATGCAACCAATTTTAATTTTTCCATCGGAGCAGATCAGCCAAGCGGATGGAGCACATTGGGAAGAACGAAATATTACAATCTCGTGAGCAGCTTTAATTATGTGAATGATGTTGCGACGAAGAAGGACACGCTTTTTTTTAATTCAACACGAATTGGAATCATCACCTTCACTGCGTACAGATACGACAGTACGTACGCCTGCGATGTAACGATCAATCCTGATCTCACTTCATATTACTGGCGATTCATTACAAACGGCACAGGAAGATTTGATGCGTGGAACGGTTCATCAACCACAGGAACTTCCGACATGGTTAGTTCAGGGCTTCCCGATGATGTAACGTTTCCTGATATCGATCGCTACGTGCTTCCCGATTACAATGAAACCATGGTGAGCAGTTTCACCTGCTCTGATAAAGTGCTTGCTGTTGCTAACTACATCAACAGAAATGAATACATCGACTACTATGGCTTGGCGCAAGTGACATCAGATGTGGTAGGTTCCCTCTCCGTAAATTCAAGCCTCGGCCCTTCGCGCGATGGTCGAATCAAACCCGATATTTCAGCGCCCGGCGGCAATACACTTTCAGCCGGACAATTTTACACGCTTTATGGATTGCTCATTTATCAGCCATATAAAGTTGCAATCGGTGGCATGCATAACCGCAATGGCGGAACTTCCATGGCATCACCAGTAGTTGCAGGCGTGGCTGCATTGTACTTGCAGAAAAATCCGGATGCAAGCTGGCAGGAAGTGCGCGATGCAATTCTTCTCTCTGCCCAGGAAGATTCACTCACTGGTTTCAATCTTCCTGATAATTCATGGGGCTATGGAAAAGTGGATGCATTCAAAGCACTCACGCAAACGATGGTTTACGGCTGCACGGATCCTTCAGCGTGGAATTACAATCCTTCCGCATCGCTGGATGACGGATCTTGTTTTTATACCGGAATTTCTTCAGTCAACAGCAACAAAGATTTCTTTTCCTGCTCACCAAATCCCTCAAATGGAATCACGCGATTCTATTTTGCCTCATCAAAATCAAATTCAGAAAGAACGATCGTGATTACCGATGTTACCGGGAAGACGGTGAATGAAATTGCCCTCGCTCCTTCTCAGGCTTTTCTTTCTTACTCTTCATCGCTTCCGAAAGGAATTTATTTCTGCGAACTGAAACAGGACGGAACTCGCTCTCAAAAACTGAAGTTGATTGTTCAATAAGCAGCTGGTCACTTCGAGCTTGTCGAGAAGTTGTGAAAGACAGTGCGAGTTCTCGATAAACTCGAACTGACCTGCACTCGGATGATGCTACTGCTTTGCAAACTTGCCGATCATTTCCTTTTCTGTTTTCATAAAATAAATTCCAGAAGGAAGATCACTCACATCAATCCTGCTCTCTCCTCCGGAAATTTTTTCTTCTCTCATTATTTCTCCGAGAAGATTGAAGATGGCAAGAGTTGTTTGTTGATTTGATGAAAGGTGAATTTGAATTGTTGTTGTTGCTGGATTGGGAGAAATTGAAAATGATTTTTCTGTCTGCTGAGATTGAACACTTGTGGGAAAACCGAGAAAGCGAGCAACATATTTTATTGAATCATATCCCAAAGGATAACTTAGAATATCGCTACCCACAATAAGCTGTCCTCGATACATCTGAATTGTGTATCCCGCTCCTCCTGTCGACATATGCATATCATACCAATTAGTGCCATCAAATTCGGCAACTCTTTCTCCCATGCAAAAGGTTCCGTCACCGCTGATCACGCCTGTAACATATAAAACACTATCAACAGTAAGCATTGCATATGGACTTCCACAACTTCCCAATCCCTCAAATGTTACTACACTGTCCCAACTTGTGCCGTTCCATTTAGCCACTCCTCCTGTAAAATTTGAGCCAGCGTAAAAAAAATTTCCTCCGGCAAATAAATAACCTTGATATTCTTGCAATGAAAATACATCCGGAAAGTTGTTTGGGTAAGTCAAGCCGCCACCTAAAGCATGCCACTGACCTCCATACCATGCGGCAATATTATTTACATCTGTATTCCCCGCCTGACTAAAATGCCCTCCGACAATTAATTCATTGCCATAGCTGGTCATTGCATACATTTCGAAATCATCACCACTGAGGCCACCGCCCAGAATCTGCCATTGCGTGCCATTCCAAAATTTTATTCCTCCATCAAATACACCTCCTGCATAGAGTGTATCATGAAAAACAAAAGCGCAATAAACCGGGCCACCTAATGCAGGTATGAATCCAACAAAGTTTGTGTCGACATACATTCCTACTTGGCTATCATTGCTTACAGAAGCAAAATAAATAAGAGTATCATGCTTCATTGTCATAGCATAAATGGCATTGTATGGCGAAACGGGCAATTGTTTCCATTCAAGGCCATTCCACATTGCTAAATTTAACGCAGCAACATTGGAGGCAGAATCGAAAGAGCCTCCAACAAAAAGAACATCATGAAATGAATCACTCGCAAGCGCTTGAACCGAATAGCCCAATCCGCTGACACCATTATCGAGTGGCTCCCAATATTGCGCGTAAACAACTTCTGATACAGCGGTAAAGAACCAAAATACAATGAAAAAATTTTTGAGAAGCCGTTTCACACAATGAAGATACAAGCTGCCAACTTGTGAATCAAATTCACTCGCTCACTTTGCTTCGTGGAAAGCACCGTTGCACTGTTTTAACTTTTTTCAATTCAGCTACCTTTGTTTGAAAGCTCATTGATGAAATATTTTCTCTCGCTCATTTTAATCGCAACATTATTTTCCTGTAAACAACCTGAGCAAAAAACTTCGGTTCCCGTGATCGGTTTCATGGATGCATTGAAAGATGAAACGCTCGCACAAGCTGACAGCGGATTTTTTTCAGCGCTGAAACAAAACGGATTCAGTGAAGACAGCAACACGCTGAAAATAATTTACCGCAACGCGCAAAACGATATTCCCACACTCACGCAAATTGCTGATTACTTCATTTCACAAAATGTAAACCTCATTGCAACGAATCCGTCACTGTCAACAATCACGGCGTGTCAAAAAACAAAAACAATTCCCGTGTGCATGATGGTGTCACCCAGTCCGAAGAATGCAGGATTGCTTGATGCGAATGGAAATCCTCCTGCGAATTTGTTTGGCGTGTACGAAGAGACCTGGTACATCGATACCTCGGTCGCGCTCATCAAACACGTTCTTCCGAATGCAAAAACCATCGGCACCATTTTCAATCAGGCAGAGCCGCAATCGAGAGATGCACTCGCCGCGTTGCAGAAGACGTGTGATTTTCTCAAGCTAAAAATGGTCGCGCAACCCGTGAATAATTCCTCAGAGACACAACTCGTTTTGAATTCACTTCTCGACAAAGGCATCGATGTTTTTTTTGCGCCGCCGGATAACACCATCTTCGCATCGTTTCCAACCATCGTGAAATCGTGCAATGAAAAGCACGTCCCGATTTTTTCTTCCGAAGCGGGATTGGTGAAGCTCGGCGCAGTGGCTGCCTATGGCGCTGACATATATCAATGGGGATTTCAGGCCGGTGAACAAGCTGCACAATTTCTGAAGCAGGGAAACATGAATGGACTGAAACCCGAGTTAGTGAAAGTGCGGAAAAAAGTTTTCAATCCCGAAGTAGCGAAGCAATTCAACATTCAATTTGATTCAAGCTTTGAAACAATCAAATGATGAATGAAGAAGAGTGAAAAACAAAATCGAGCGCTGCAGAAATCTGTTCTCTTCATAAGTTTGGTTTTTATCGCTGTCGGAATTTACCTGATCTTCCGGGTTGGCTTTATCAGCTTCATTGAATTAGGAACGCAAACCAATGCGCCGCCTTCAACGCGGCGACAACCATTTTTCATTCTATTCATGATTGCATTGGCAGTCGCTTTTTTCACCGCGAGAAATCTGCTGAGAAGAAAGTGACCTGAACATTGATAGTTGCTAATTGCTAATTTCCCCTCGTGGAATTTTATTTCTCCGCTCTCCTGCTGGGTCTTGCTTTTTGTTCGATGGGATTCGGCATCTACATTTCACTTCGCATCTTCAATATTCCCGACATCACTACCGATGGCAGTTACACACTCGGCGCTGCTGTCACCGCTGTGCTCCTGACAAAAGGAATCTCTCTTCCAATCATTTTGCTCATCACAATTATTTCCGGCGCTGCGGCAGGAGCTGCAACGGGAATGATTCACACACGTCTTCGCATTCAGCCATTGCTCGCAGGAATTCTCGTGATGACTTCTCTCTATTCTGTCAACCTCAGCATCATGGGTCGCTCAAATATTCCGCTCATCACAACAGCGCATTTTGAGAATATTTTTTCATTTCTCCTGCAGGATAATTTGCAGTGGCTCGGTGTGTTTTTGATTTTCATGATCGTGCTGCTCGCGTTTCTATCGTGGCTTTTGAAAACAGATTTTGGAGTGGCAATGCGTGCAACCGGAAACAGCGAGATGATGGTGCGTGCACTCGGAGTGAATACGCAAAATATGAAAGTGATCGGGCTTGCTATCGCGAATGCACTTACAGCGGTGAGTGGATTTCTTGTGTGTCAGTTTCAACAATTCACTGACATCAACATGGGAATTGGCATCGTGATTTTCGGTTTGGGTTCTGTGATGATGGGCGAAGCGTTCTTCAGTGTTTTGAAATCACAATCGATTGTGGTGCGGTTGCTAAGCGTCGTGCTTGGCTGTATTGTTTTTCGAATGATCATTGCATTGACATTGTCACTGGGAGTAAATCCCACATGGCTTAAGCTGGTGACTGCCGTAATTGTTTTGATTGTAGTTGGCATTCCGAATCTGAAGAAAACATCATGATGCTCAGTGTAGATCACGTTACCAAATTTTTCAATCGCAACACTCCGTCCGAGGTGCATGCGCTCGATGATGTAAGCTTGTCACTGCAGGAAAAAGAATTCGTTGTCATCATCGGGTCGAATGGTTCGGGAAAAACAACGTTGCTCAATCTGATCGCAGGAAATTATTTTTCCGACGCAGGAAAAATTTCCATCGACGGAAATGATGTGACCGCAAAACCGGATTACCAGCGAAGCAAATGGATTGCCCGCATCTTCCAGGATCCTTTAAGCGGAACAGCACCCGACCTCACGTTGCTTGATAATTTTCGACTTGCTTCATTGCGCACGAAGCGAAAAGGATTTCGAATCGGCATCACGAAAAAATTCAGGACAGAAGTTCAGGACCGGATTTCTGTTTTGAATTTAGGACTTGAAAATAAATTGGACACGTTAGTCGGAAAACTCAGCGGTGGACAACGCCAGGCAATCACATTACTCATGGCTTCCTTCGATCGCCCAAAAATTCTTTTGCTCGATGAACCTACTGCAGCGCTCGATCCGCGTTCATCAGAAATTGTGATCCGATTGGCGGATCAATTAATTCGTGACAATGAACTAACCGCAATTCTCGTCACCCATAATCTTCGTTATGCTGCTGAATATGGTTCGCGACTCATCATGATGAGTAAAGGAAAAATTTTCCGCGAATATTCCTCTGCTGAAAAAAAATCAATTGCAGTCGGTGACTTGCAGCAATTATTTCTGTAAAAAAACTCTTTGAATCTTTTTCTCACGCGAGCGCTGAGTTTTTGCGTTTATCTTTGATGCCCCGCAATCTATGAGTAACAAGACGGAGCCCAGCAAAACAAAAATTATTGCCACCATTGGCCCGGCATCGAGAAATTACGAAGTCCTGAGTGAAATGATTGAAGCCGGTATTGATGTGGCGAGAATAAATTTTTCTCACAGCACGCAAGACGATCATCAAAACACCATTGAGTTAGTGAGAAAGCATAATCACAAAGCCAAAACCAATGTTTGCATTCTCGGCGATCTACAGGGGCCTAAGCTACGAATTGGTATGGTAGCGAATGATGAAATTTTTCTGGAATCCGGAAAAAAAATCTACCTCACCTCCGATGAATGCTTAAGCACGCCGGAGCGGCTTTACATACATTACCCCCATCTTGCCCATGATGTAAAAACCGGAGAAAATATTTTGCTGGACGATGGAAAACTAAAACTGCAAGTACAGCACACCAACAAGAAGAATCTTGTTGAAGCAGAAATCATTCACGGAGGAAAACTTTCTTCGAGGAAGGGAGTGAACTTTCCTGAGAGCAAGCTTTCCGTCCCGGCCATTTCAGTGAAGGACATGTCCGATCTCGATTTCGCTGTAAAAAATCATGTTGAGTGGATTGCGCTCTCATTCGTGCGAACGGCCGATGACATCATTCATCTGAAAGACACATTGAAGGATCTTCATTCAAAAGCGAAAGTGATTGCGAAAATTGAAAAACCCGAAGCAGTAAAAAATATTACAGAGATCATTGCCGTATCCGATGCGGTGATGGTAGCTCGTGGCGATCTTGGAGTAGAGATGGAATTAGAAGTGGTGCCGGTGCTTCAAAAACAAATCGCTGTAGAAAGTATTAAGGCAGCGAAGCCGGTGATCATCGCGACGCAGATGATGGAAAGCATGATTCAAAGTCCTACCCCCACGCGCGCTGAAGCGAATGATGTGACGAACGCCGTGCTCGACGGCGCCGACGCGGTGATGCTGAGCGCCGAGACTTCAGCGGGAGCTTATCCGGTGGAAGTAGTTCGAATCATGCAAAAAATTGTGAGAGTGGCGGAGACCCAGCAAATCGTTTACGGTAAACGTGGGACCGCAAATACTTCATCCGGCACATATCTCTCTGATGAAGTCTGCCGGCAAGCTGTTCTGATCGCTGACACGATTGGCGCGAAAGCAATTGTGAGCATGACGCATTCCGGTTACACAGCTTTCGAATTAGCGAGTTACCGCCCGAAGTCGCCGGTTTTTATTTTCACTGACAATCATCAATTGCTTAACACCTTCAGTCTTGTTTGGGGCGTGCGCGCATTTTTCTATGATAAATTCTCTACAACGGATGAGACAATTCTCGACGTGAATGGACTGTTGAAAGAAATGGGATTTGTAAAATCTCAG
>Ga0335085_10015080_pt1 | contig 11228 bp, 11 predicted proteins | sample Lox_Sample_45_FD_206712 | JGI IMG/M metagenome (GOLD analysis project Ga0335085, IMG submission 206712) | Soil microbial communities from Loxahatchee National Wildlife Refuge, Florida, United States - Lox_Sample_4.5 | ecosystem: Environmental > Terrestrial > Soil > Wetlands | place: USA... | reverse complement strand
TTCGAATCCGTCTCGAATTACCACAGCGTCTGGCGCCGCGCGCGACGGCGGCATCGAAGCGCCACCCATTGTCCACGACGTGCTGAACTCGCCCGGCCAACCGCTTGACGCCTCCACGCGCGCGTTCTTCGAGCCGCGATTCGGACGTAGCTTTGCGGGAGTTCGTGTGCATACGGATTCAGCGGCGGCACATTCGGCGGACGCAATTGGCGCTCGCGCCTTTACTTTCAATAGCGACATCGTATTCATGTCAGGCGCGTATGAGCCGCGCACCGATTGTGGGCAGCGCCTGCTCGCCCACGAGCTGGCGCATGTCTTCCAGCAGGGGACCGCAGGCGGCCCTGTCAGGCGGCAGGCGCTGGGGCCCGGCGAACCCTTGGGCTCGCCCGCGAAACAAAACGGGCTCGACACTAACCCAGCGGCGGGCGCGGCGGAACGCGCGCGGATGAAGTTTGAGCAGGCGAAAAACTTCGTCTCTCAAAAAGAGATGTCTTTCGGCCCCGAAGCCAGCCCTTCCGCCGCCTATGAACATACCTTTGGCTCGGCGGAGCTCCCACCAATACCGTTGGCCGGCGGGCTGCTCGTGGCCAAGCCGTCTCTCTCGGCGACATTCGGCATCAAATACAAACAGGATAATCCGGTCACGGTCACCTTGGGCGAGCTCAGCATGACTTTGCAGAACGAGACCGAAACCTTCGCCGCCACATTCTCAGAGAAGTTGCTGTCGGCCAAGTTTTCTGCACCGATCGGAAAAACCGGCTCGAAGATTTCTACGAGCATCGACTTTCCGACCCTGGAGAACGGTTTCACAACCCACTTTCAGACAGAACCGAAATCACTCGAAGTGATCGTTGCTGGAGCGAAACTGGAAGCGTCCGTCGAGTTCGATCTCGCGATCAAGATCGAGGCAAGCGACAAACTCAAAGAGGGCGTGACGGTCGGGGCAGTCGTCGTCGCCGGCATCGTGCTGCTGCCTGAGGAGGCCCTGACCGGTCTCGGCGCGCTGCTCTGGAGGCTGTGGACCTGGCTCCAAAGTCCCGCCATTGGCTGGACGCTGATAGCGGGCTGACCGCTACGGCATCGGCGGATACTGCACGTTAATTTCCAGCCGACCTGCTTGAACTACTCCACCTATTTCGCCATCGCGGCGCGGATGCCGGCAGGCAACAGCGTGTTGACGCCGCAACTGCCAAGCTTGCGCACAAATTTGGCATGGCCACCATCAACAGCTTCAGGTAGAGTGCCCGGATCGGCCGAAGCGTTTTTGGGCTGTTGGGGGGAAACGCCATGTTCGCAAGGACAAGACAGCCCGGCAAAATCGCAAGCCAAACGCCGGCGATGCCGGCCATGCGAAAACCGCCGGCGATTCGGGTTCTCAGCCCGTCACGAACGGTCATCGCCCGGCAGGTGGAAACAGGCGATGACGATCCACTCAAGAAGAATCGCGCCACTGCAAACGGCAGCGATATACCCACGCCTGCCGAATTCAAGGCTGCGTTTCTCAGTCTGAAACTGCCGCCGGAACATCCCATTCAATCGCTCACGCAGCCGCCCAAATCCAGTTGGATCGAAGATCAGATGCCGAAGAAATTCGACATCGGCGCCGACGAGCTTCCCGGCATTCCTAAGAAGATCGAAGACGTCGTACATCCTGAAATGGGGAAGGTCACCGGCAAGACGGAGATCAAGGCGCTGGGGAGTCTGGACGACGGCAAGATCGGCGCCGGTGCTTCGGTCGCAACACCGTTGTCGCCGCTTGTGGAGAAAGTCCTGCGCTTCCTGCGCCGGCGGCGGAAGAAGCACTCTTCGCAAGATTGACGTTCCTCGCGTCCGCCGCCGCGAAGGACTTGCAGCCCTGCTTCGCTACTCCGCCGCCGGCCTATTCACATAAATCTCCCCGCCGCCCTGCTTGAACTCCTCCGCCTTCTTCGCCATCGCGGCGCGGATTTCGGCGGTGGAGAGGCCGCCGTTTACTCCCTGCCCAATGTCGTTCTGCCCGCGTGCGGCGTCGCGGACTTCCTGGCTGATCTTCATCGAGCAGAATTTCGGCCCGCACATCGAGCAGAAATGGGCGACCTTGGCGCCGTCGGCCGGAAGCGTCTCGTCGTGGAATAGCTGCGCGGTCTCGGGGTCGAGGGCGAGCGCGAACTGGTCGCGCCAGCGGAACTCGAAGCGCGCCTTGCTCATCGCGTCGTCCCAGATGCGCGCCGCCGGATGACCTTTGGCGAGATCGGCCGCATGGGCGGCGATGCGATAGGCGATCACGCCCGCCTTCACGTCGTCGCGGTCAGGCAGGCCAAGGTGCTCCTTGGGCGTCACATAGCAGAGCATCGCCGTGCCGAACCAGCCGATCATCGCGGCGCCGATCGCCGAGGTGATGTGGTCGTAGCCGGGCGCGACATCGGTCACCAGCGGGCCAAGCGTGTAGAACGGCGCCTCGTCGCAGGCGGCGAGCTGGCGGTCCATGTTCTCCTTAATCTTATGCATCGGCACATGACCGGGGCCTTCGATCATCACCTGCACGTCGTGCTTTTGCGCGATGCGATTGAGCTCGCCCAGGGTTTCGAGTTCGGCGAATTGCGCAGCGTCGTTGGCGTCCGCCGTCGAACCGGGACGCAACCCGTCGCCCAGCGAGAACGAGACGTCGTATTGCTTGAGCAGCTCGCAAATCTCTTCGAAATGCGTGTAGAGGAAATTCTCCTTGTGGTGCGCCAGGCACCATTTGGCCAGGATCGAACCCCCGCGCGAGACGATGCCGGTCACACGATCCGCCGTCAGCGGGATATGCGAAAGCCGCACGCCGGCATGGACGGTGAAATAATCGACGCCCTGCTCGCATTGCTCGATCAAGGTGTCGCGATAGATCTCCCAGGTCAGTTCCTCGGCGACGCCACCCACCTTCTCCAGCGCCTGATAGATCGGCACCGTGCCGATGGGCACAGGCGCATTGCGCACGATCCATTCGCGGATGGTGTGGATGTGGCGGCCGGTGGAAAGGTCCATCACCGTGTCGGCGCCCCAGCGGATCGACCACACCAGCTTGTCGACTTCCTCCGCGACGCCGGAGGTGACGATGGAATTGCCGATATTGGCGTTGACCTTGGTCAGGAAGTTGCGGCCGATGATCATCGGCTCGCTTTCGGGATGGTTGACGTTTGCGGGGATGATGGCGCGGCCGCGCGCCACCTCATCGCGGACGAACTCCGGCGTGATCTGCTGCGGGATATTGGCGCCGAAAGAATTGCCGTCCGCCAGCGCGCTGCGGCCGAGATTCTCGCGCGCCGCGATGAACCTCATCTCTTCCGTGACAAGCCCCTGCCGCGCATAGTGGAGCTGCGTGACGTTCTTGCCCGGTTTCGCACGCAATGGCTTGCGGCCGCCACGATCGAATTGCGGCACGGAGAGCAGCTCGCCGCGCTTCAGCCCATCGTCCTCGGGCTTGCGGGCGCGGCCTTCATATTCCTCGACGTCGCCGCGCGCCAAAATCCAGTCGCGGCGGCGGGAAGCCAACCCTCTCTCGATGTCGATCGAGGTCGCTTCGTCCGTGTACGGACCTGAGGTATCGTAGAGCCTGAGCGCCGGTTCGCCGCCGGACAAGGCGACCTCGCGGAACGGCACGCCGCCGACATAGATCTTGCGCGAACCGGGCAACGGGCCGCGCGTGATCGACAACGCCTTGGTATTGAGGACGGGCTTGTTCATCTGGACCTCTCCCTACGCCGGTGCGAACCGGATCAGGTTCAAAGGGACTCGCAGGATCGCGATCTCAGCTCCATATCGGAGCGCCCCTGGGGACAGACGATCATGGCGCGGCGGCGCACGCTGTCAAGCGGCGTCCGCCGCATCAAAAACTAAGCCGTCAAGGCCGTGCGTGACGTGGCTGATAAAGGCCGAGCTTGCCGCCACCGGGCAAGGTGATGCGCGTCAGGCGGCCCCAACCCTGCATGCTCGGTTCCTCGCACGCGACTCCGGCCTTCTTGAGCTTGGCCATCTCCATGTCGAGGTCGTCGCACATCAGATAGAATTCGTGCAGGTCGTTCTCGTCCGAGGGATGCACGGCGACCTCCGCCGGAGGCAGCTTGAAGATCAACCAGCCGTGGCCGACGTCTACATTCCCGAACTTCAGCACGTTCTTGAAGAAGGCTTTGTCGGCTTCGGCGTCCTTCGAATAGATGATGACATGCGCGCCGTCGATCATGGCGGTCCCCTCGCGGTTGCCGCGCCAGCATAAGGCCGCCTGCCCCCGGGCCTGCAAATGTGTTAGTCTGGCGTGACACATGTGCGATCCCGTCGCAGGATGTGCAAGGCTGAGCCATGCGCAAACATCCGGCCATTGCCCTGTTCAAGACGCTCGGCGTGCCGCTTCGGCTCGTAGTGCTTCAGCGCGTGTCGCGGCGGCCGTCCACCGCCAGCGAACTTGCGAAGGAGCTGCCCATTGGACGGCCGGCGATTGTGCAACACCTCGCCGCGCTCAAGGCTCGAGGCCTCGTGGATGCCACTGCCGAGGGTCGCAACCGCATCTACCGCGCGACGCCTGTGGGGTTGCAGCCCCTCGCCGATTGGCTCGCGCGCTATGGACATTCGCCTTGACGTTTGCGATCCGGCGCGCTGAACCGGTGGACGCCGAAGCGGCGGCAGCCGTGTTCACGGCTTCATTCGCCAGTATGCGATTCGTTGCGAAAATTCACGATGCCGAGGAAGACCGCGAATTCGTGCGAAGCCTGATCGCAAACAAGGAAGTTTGGCTGGCCGAGCGCGACGGGCAAATCGTCGGGCTCGCCTGCTGGCACGACGGCTGGCTGGAGCAGCTCTATGTCGATCCTTTGCACCACAATGGCGGCGCGGGAACGCTGCTGCTCGGACGAGTGATATGCGAGCATCCCGGACCGCTGCAACTCTGGACGTTTCAGGCCAATACCGGCGCGCGGCGCTTCTACGAACGCCAGGGCTTCGCCGCAGTCCAATTCACCGATGGCAGCGGGAACGAGGAGAAGACGCCGGATGTTCGATACGTGCTGCGATAGGGATAGGCGAGGAGGACTTATTCCGTCATGCGCGGGTACATGCGGGTGGCGACGACCAGCAGCACGCCGAAGATGAGGAACAGCACCGCGAAGTCCGTCCCGAGACCCACCGCGCTGTTGGAACCGCGCAACATCATCGCCCGCAGCCCATCCACTTCGTAGGTCAGCGGGTTGATCAGCGCGACAGTCTTGAGCCACCCCGGCATGATCCCGATCGGATAGATCGCGTTGCTGGCAAAGAAGATCGGCATGGTGAGGATCTGTCCGATACCCATGAAGCGTTCGCGGGTCCTCACGATGCAGGCGATGATCAGCGAGAAAGTCGAGAACAGCGCCGATCCCAGAACGATGAGAACGATCACGGCCGCGATATTCGCAAGATGCAAGTCCATGGATACGCCCAGCACCAGGGCGCAAAGATAGACGACGAGCGCCTGCGACAGCGCGCGCACGTTCGAGGACAGCGCCTTGCCCAGCACCAGGGCGCTGCGCGGCGCGGGACTGACCATGTAGCGGTGCAGGACGCCGAGATCACGCTCCCAGATCGCCGATATGCCGTAGAAGATCGAAACGAAGAGGACGCTCTGCGCCAGAATGCCAGGCGCCAGGAAATCGAGATAGCGCTCGCCTTGCGCCGTAATACCGCGCACCCGGGCCATGACCTCGCCGAACAGGACAAGCCACAGCACCGGCTGGACCGCGCGGCTGAAGAGTTCGAGCGGATCGTGAACCAGCTTGCGGAATTCCGCGTCGGCCACAGCGAAGACGTGAACCGCGAAGTCGCCTGCGGTTTCCGTTCCGTTTGACATCGCTCAGCCTCCGATCAGAACCTGATAAACATCGTCCAGCGTCCGCCCAGGCGCATAGCGCGCCTTGAGATCGCCGGGCGTGCCGATTGCTTTCAGTCTTCCGCCGTAGATCATGGCCACGCGATGGCACAGCGCTTCCGCCTCGTCCATGTAGTGCGTGGTAAGCAGAACGGCGGTGCCGCGTTCGCGATTGAGTCTGCGCACATGCTCCCATACGGTGTGGCGGCCGCCGGGGTCCAGACCGACCGTCGGCTCGTCGAGAAACAGGATAGACGGCCGATGCAGCGTGCTCTGCGCGATCTCGAGCCGGCGCAACATTCCCCCCGAATATTCGCCGACCAGGCGGCCGCGCGCCTCGCCCAAACCCATCATCGCGATGGCATCCTCAATCCTCGCCGCGCGCTCCGCCGGTGGAACGAGATACAGCCGGGCGGAGAGAACGAGATTCTCGTAGCCGGTGAGTTCGCGGTCGGACGAGAGCAGCTGGGGAACATAGCCGATGTGCCGGCGCACCTGTGCCGGCGCCTTTGCGATATCGAAGCCCACGACCTTCGCCGTGCCACCGCTCGGCGGCAGCAAGGTCGTGAGCATCTTGATGAGGGTGCTCTTGCCGGCGCCGTTGGGGCCGATCAGCGCGAAAATCTCGCCCGCAGCGATGCTGAACGTAACGCGATCGACTGCGATTACGTCCCCGAAGCGGCGCGTCAGATCGTGCGTCACCACGACGGCTGCCGCGTCTCCGCCCGGAGCCGGAGTCATCAACTCGCTGCGAACTGCTTGAACTCGGCGATCACGGCCTTCACGGCCGCGGCGACGATTTTCTCGCCCGCTTCGACGCTGGCCTGCGACGGATCGGAGCCGATGCGCCCGTCGGCAAAACGTTTGCGGTAATCTTCAGCGTCGTAGATCGGGCCCATCGGAGCGATCTTGGGCGTCATCTCCACGCGCTTCTGCGCGTCGGGATAGCCGTAATAGGTTACGGATACTTCCGACGGCGTCGCATGGCTGCCCTCGCCCACTGGAAACAGCTGGCGGCAGACATCGCCCACACCGTTCAACTCCCACCAATTGCGCAGGGTGCAGCGCACGGGCGGATGGTTCGAACCGGCGCGGTCGAAACTGATGCCATGATAAATCTCGCTGAACGCGGCGTTTATGGTGTTGATGTTGCCGCCGTGGCCGTTTAGCCAATAGAGCCGCTCGAAACCGTGGCGCGCCAGCGACTGTGCCCAGTCGAGCATCGCCGCGATCATGGTGGTGGGCCTCAGCGTGATCGTGCCCGGAAACGCCATGTGATGCTGCGCCTGGCCGACATTGAAGGTCGGCGCGACCAGGATGCCGCTCTCATCGCCTGCGCGCCTGGCGATGATCTCCGGGCACAGCGCATCGGTGCCGAGCAGGCCGTTCGGACCGTGCTGCTCCGTCGAGCCGATGGGTATCAGGACAGCCTTGGACGCCGCGAGATATTTCTCGATTTCCGGCCAGGAGGAGAGATGGAGTTGCATCAGACTAGCAGCCGCTCGAGTTTTGCCATGGCCTTTTTCCACACCGCGCGCTCTTTCTCAACATCATCGCGCGCCGGAAGCCGGCAAATTTCCAGCGCGATCTGGGATTTGCCAACGCCCTTGGCATAGAAGCCGAACTCGAGCCTGCGGTCCTTCTTCCACTTGCCGCGCCAGTACTTGTCCTTGGTCTTGGAGGTTTCCTCGAACGCGCCGGCGGGGAACCAGGCCTTGCGGGACTTTTCGCCCGTGGCGGCCGTGAACAGTTCGGACAGGCTCGCGGGCATCACTTTCGTGACGTTGACGGAGAATGTTCCCCCTGCCCGCTCGTTCTTCTTGCGGCCGCCACGCGCGCGCTCGTACTCTACCGCGATCATCTGCGACCACCAGCTCGGGCAGCCCCTGTCGTGCATAAGCTGGGCGATCTGCTTGTGCGGCATGGCGTTGGCATTGGCGCGGTTCAGAATGATGAACCAGCCCATCCAGCCGCGGCCAGTGGCGGCCTTCACCTTTTCCTCGCTGATCGAAGCGGGCGGCCACGCGCCCTTGTCCGCCGCTTGCCCCTTCGCCGCCATGGCTTAATCTCCCTCGCCAACAGCTATCGGTACCATCAAACGAGGTTTCTCCATGTCCGACAAGAAGGGGACGCTGGCCAATGGGCCCTTAGACGGCGTTCGCGTGCTCGATCTGACCGAGTTCATCTTCGGTCCTTACGCGACGCAGACCCTGGGCGATCTCGGTGCCGACGTGATCAAGATCGAGAATCCGGGCGGCGACCGCCAGCGCCACGGCTCCAAGCACGCCAAGAGCGACAATATGAGCGCGCTGTTCATGACCATGAACCGCAACAAGCGCTCGGTCGTGCTCGACCTCAAGACCCAGGAGGGCGCCGACGCGCTGCGCAAACTGATCCCGACGGCGCAGGTCTTCATCCACAATGTGCGCGCCGACGCGATGGCGCGGCTGGGCTTCAGCTATGACGATGTGGCGAAGCTTAATCCGGGGATCGTCTATGTGCATTGCGTCGGCTATGGCTCCGACGGACCTTATGCAGGGCGTCAGGCTTTCGACGATCTGGTCCAGGCGGCAAGCGGCGCGGCCGATCTCTTGCCGCGCGTCGACGGAAACGAAGACATGCGTCTGCTGCCCAGCTTCGTCGCCGACAAGGTCTCGAGTCAGCATGCGATCTGGGCGACGCTGGCCGCGCTCTATCACCAGAAATCCACCGGCGAGGGCCAATTCGTCGAAGTGCCGATGTTCGAGTGTTTCACGCATTTCATCCTGCTCGAGCATCTCTATGGCGAGACCTTCGAGCCGCCGGTCAGCCATATGGGCCACACCCCGGCGCTGGCCAACGACCGCCGCCCGCTCAAATGCAAGGACGGACACATCTGCATCCAGCCGGTGAGCCGGGCTGCGTCGGCAAAGTTCATGGAGCTGGGCGGTATCCCCAATGCCTATGAGAGCGAGCGCTTTCTCTCCGCGCCAAAAGGCAGCCGCGTGGGCGTCTACTACGCGATGCAGCGCGAGGCGGCGATGGCGCACACGGTCGAGGAATGGATGAGACTCGGCGAGGAGCACCGCATCCCGATCATGCGCGCCAACGGGTTGGACGAGGTGCTGGATGACCCGCACCTGAAAGCCGTCGACTTCTTCCAGCTGCGCGAGCATCCCAGCGAAGGCGGCTGGCGGGCGATGCGACCGCCGGTGAAGTTCTCGAAAACGCCCGCCGCGATCCGGCGCATGCCGCCTCTTCCGGGACAGGATACGGAAGAGGTACTTGGCGGCTGATGCAGCTGCGCGGTTGAAGCAGGCTGGGCCGTTGTTCGATAATCGCTTGTCAATTCAGGGTTCCCCAAAAATGTCCGACACGCTTCTGCCCGTGGCCGCCGATTGGAAAGACCGCGCCTTCATTGACAAGGCGCGATACGAGGAGATGTACGCGGAGTCGCTGAGGGACCCTGCGGGTTTCTGGCGCGAGCAGGCAAAGCGACTCGACTGGATCGAAACCTTCACCAAGGTGAAGGATGTCTCCTGGGACCCCGATAATCTCTTCATCAAATGGTTCGAGGACGGCACTCTCAACGTCAGCGCCAACTGCCTCGACCGGCATCTCAAGGCGCGCGGGAAGCAGACCGCCATCATCTGGGAAGGCGACGACCCGAAGGAGTCGCGCCACATCACCTATGAGGAGCTGCATCGCGAGGTCTGCCGCTTCGCCAATGTGCTCAAGGCGCAAGGCGTGAAGAAGGGCGACCGCGTTACGATCTATCTGCCGATGATCCCGGAGGCCGCCTATGCGATGCTCGCCTGCGCGCGCATCGGCGCGGTGCACTCGGTGATCTTCGCGGGCTTCTCCCCGGACAGCATCGCCGGCCGCATCAAAGATTGCGCCAGCACCATTGTGATCACGGCCGACGAAGGTCTTCGCGGCGGCAAACCGATCCCTCTCAAGATGAATACCGATCTTGCGCTCACCCAGTGCCCGGACGTGAAGCGGGTCGTAGTCGTGCGCCGCACGGGCAAGCACGAGCTCATGCATAAAGGCCGCGACGTCTGGTATCACGAAGAAGCGGCAAAGGCGGCCGCCGACTGCCCGCCCGAGCCGATGGGCGCGGAAGACCCGCTGTTCATCCTCTATACTTCGGGCTCGACCGGCAAACCGAAAGGCGTGCTGCACACCAGCGCCGGTTACCTGCTCTACGCGGCGTTCACGCATCAATACGTCTTCGACTATCACGACGGCGACGTCTATTGGTGCACGGCCGATGTCGGCTGGGTGACGGGTCACAGCTATATCGTCTATGGCCCGCTCGCCAACGGCGCCACCACGCTGATGTTCGAAGGCGTGCCGAACTATCCCAGCACCTCGCGCTTCTGGGAGGTGATTGACAAGCACAAGGTCAACATCTTCTACACCGCACCGACCGCAATCCGTGCCTTGATGCGCGAGGGCGAAGGCCCGGTGAAGAAGACTTCGCGCGCGTCGCTGCGCCTGCTCGGAAGCGTCGGCGAGCCGATCAATCCCGAAGCCTGGCTGTGGTATCACCGCGTCGTGGGCGACAGCCGCTGCCCAGTGGTCGATACCTGGTGGCAGACCGAGACCGGCGGGATTCTGATCTCGCCGCTGCCCGGAGCCACCGATCTGAAACCCGGCTCGGCGACCAAGCCGCTGTTCGGGATCAGACCGCAGCTGGTCGATGCCGACGGTGCGGTGCTCGAGGGTGCTGCGAGCGGCAATCTCGTGCTGCTCGATTCCTGGCCGGGCCAGATGCGCACGGTCTATGGCGATCATCAGCGCTTCGTGGACACCTATTTCAAGACCTATCGCGGCAAGTACTTCACCGGCGACGGCTGCCGGCGCGACGAGGACGGTTATTACTGGATCACCGGCCGCGTCGACGACGTGATCAATGTGTCCGGTCATCGGCTAGGTACAGCGGAAGTCGAATCCGCGCTGGTGGAGCACCATAGCGTGGCCGAAGCCGCCGTGGTCGGTTTCCCGCACGACATCAAGGGCCAGGGGATCTATGCATTCGTTACCCTGACCGTCGGCCACGGGCCATCGCCCGCATTGGCCGACGAGTTGAAGACGTTCGTCGCGAGCCACCTTTCGCCGATCGCGCGGCCGGACGTGATCCAGTTCGCGCCGGGCCTGCCCAAGACGCGCTCCGGCAAGATCATGCGCCGCATCCTGCGCAAGATCGCGGAAGGCGATGTCTCCAATCTCGGCGATACGACGACGCTTGCCGATCCCAGCGTGGTCGACGATCTGGTCAAGAACGCGGCGAAGCGCTGATCGGCCAAGAACAGGAGAACCCATGCTCAGCTGGAAGATCGGCGACGTGACGGTCACGCGCGTGGTGGAGATGGAACTTCCCATCCCCTATTCC
>Ga0335085_10015079_pt1 | contig 11229 bp, 9 predicted proteins | sample Lox_Sample_45_FD_206712 | JGI IMG/M metagenome (GOLD analysis project Ga0335085, IMG submission 206712) | Soil microbial communities from Loxahatchee National Wildlife Refuge, Florida, United States - Lox_Sample_4.5 | ecosystem: Environmental > Terrestrial > Soil > Wetlands | place: USA: Florida... | reverse complement strand
CCTGCGGGGCCTGTTCAAGGAATTCTTCTAGGAGACGCCGATGACTGACGACGAGACGAAAGAAGCGAAGCGCCTGCGGTTGCGGCTCGAGGAGGAGGCGAGCGCTGGAGCCCGCATCAAGGTCATCGGCGTGGGCGGTGGCGGCAGCAATGCCGTCAACCGCATGGTGCAGGCCGGATTCGACGGCGTCGAATTCATTGTCGCGAACACGGACGTGCAGGCGCTGACGCACAGTCCTTCGCCGGTCAAGCTGCAGATCGGCAGCAAGCTGACGAAGGGCCTCGGCGCCGGCGCCGATCCGAACGTGGGGCGGCAGGCTGCGCTCGAGGACACCGAGAAGATCATTCAGGCGCTCGACGGCGCCGACATGATCTTCGTCACCACCGGTTTGGGCGGCGGCACGGGTACCGGCGCGGCGCCGGTCATCGCCAGTCTTGCCAGCGAGCTCGGCGCGCTGACGGTGGCGGTCGTGACGAAGCCGTTCAAATTCGAGGGAAAGAAACGACTCGTGCAGGCCGAGCGCGGACTCGAGGCGCTGCGTGACTGCGTCGACACGATCATCACGATCCCGAACGAGCGTCTCCTGACGATCATCGATCGGACGACGACGATGGTCGACGCCTTCGCGACCGCGGACGACGTGCTGCGGCAGGCCATTCAGGGGATCTCGGACCTGATCATCGTTCCGGGGATGATCAACCTCGACTTCGCCGACGTGAAGACGATCATGGCCGGCATGGGCCTCGCGATGATGGGCACCGGCACCGCCGAAGGTCAGGAGCGCGCGGTTGAAGCGGCGCGGAAGGCGATCTCGAGCCCGCTTCTCGAAGGCGCGTCGGTCAACGGCGCGCGCGGCGTCATCATCAACGTCACTGGCGGTCCCGATCTCTCGCTCGTCGAGGTCAGCGAGGCCTCGTCAATCGTGCAGGAGGCAGCCGACGAAGACGCAAACATCATCTTCGGCGCCGTTGTCGATCCGGCACTCAAGGGAAGAGTGAAGATCACCGTCATCGCGACGGGCTTCGGTTCCAGCACGAGCGTGACGGCGCGTCCGATCGGATCCGCGGCGCCGACGCCAGTGGACATGTCGATGTACAGCGACACGCGGGTGGCAGCGGCACCGATGACTTCGGCGAGTCCGCGGCTGTCGATCGCGCGGCGGCCGCTGCTGGAGCTGCCGGTTGCGGCGGCAGCCGGCATGGGCGCGCAATCGGCCGCGTCCGGATCTGTGGCGACGTCCGCCTCCGGGGTGGTGGCGACCGCGAAGAGCGATGGCGCATCGGAGGCGGCGGTCGGTCGTCTGATGTCAGCCGAGGGCACCGCGGAGCCGAAGCCAGAGCTGTCTCTCGCCAGCTTCGACCTCGAGCTGAACGAGCCGGGTTTCGACGTGAACTCGACGTTCGACGTTCCTGCGTTTCTGCGTCGGCAGGAAGGCTGACATCGCGTTACACGGGCGGTCGGCGTTCCCGGTGGTAGAGTAGATAAATCCACGGTACACGGGAGCGTCGCCGCTCGAGCCTCAACAAGCGCTCGACCGGCTGCGTCCCGGCCGACCCGCATGAATTCCTGGCAGCAGCGCGAACGCGCACGACAGACCCTCGCGAAAGAAGTCGGCTATACCACGAAGCCGCACGGCAGCCGTCTGCGCGTCGCGCTCGCGTTCCCGAACACCTACTGGGTCGGGATGTCGAATCTCGGCCTCCAGACCGTCTACCGTCTCTTCAACGCCGAAGACGACATCGTCTGCGAGCGGTTCTTCCTGCCGCCCAAGCAGGAGCTCGCGCAGCTGGCGGCGACAAAGGCTCCGCTGCTGACGCTCGAGTCGCAGACGCCGGTCGCCGAATTCGACGTGATCGCGTTTTCCGTCTCCTTCGAATGGGACTACGTCAACGTCCTCACGCTGCTGCGGATGGCCGGCGTGCCGCGCTACGCCGCGGAACGCAGCGAACGTCATCCACTTGTGGTCATCGGCGGCGCCGTGACGTTCGTCAATCCGGAGCCGCTCGCGCCGTTCGCCGATGTCATCGCTGCGGGCGAAGGCGAGACGCTCGTACCGGCGCTCGGCCGCGCGTTCAGCGTGTCGACGAGCCGCGCCGAGTTGCTGCGGCTGCTTTCAGCCGAACGTGGTTTCTACGTACCGTCGTTTTACGAGCCCGAATACGGCGCTGACGGCACGCTCAGCGGGTACCGTGCGGCGGACGGAGCGCCGATGCCGATCCGGAAAGCGGCGCTGCGAACGACCGACGCCGTCGATCCACCGGCGACGAGCATCTTCACGCCAGACACCGAGTTCGGCTCGCGGTTCCTCGTCGAAGTCGTTCGCGGTTGCGCGAATCTTTGCCGGTTCTGCTGGGCCGGTTACAACTACCTGCCCGTGCGCGCGTTTCCCGCCGATCGGATCCTCGACCTCGCCACGGCCGCGAAAATCTACGCCGACCGTGCCGGCCTGGTGTCTATCGCGCTCTGCGATCACCCGGACATCGAGCGTATTCTCGCGCGACTGCTCGAACTCGGCTACGGCATCAGTCCTGCGTCGCTCCGCCTGGATGACTTGACCGAGTCAATCGTGCGCACGCTTCGGGCGAGCGGCGAAAAGACGATCACGATCGCTCCCGAGACCGGATCCGATCGCCTTCGGCGCGTGATCAACAAGACGGTCACGAACGACGAGATCGTCGACCGCGCCGACCTGATCTTCGCGAGCGGTATCGAGAATCTGAAGCTGTACTACATGATTGGCCTCCCGACCGAGACAGACGACGATCTCGTGGCGATCCGCGATTTGACGCTGCAGCTGCGCGATCGCATGCTGACGCACGCCCGTGCCAGGGGCACCATCGGCCGTATCGTGGGCAGCGTAAACCCGCTCGTTCCCAAACCCGGCACCGCATATCAGTGGCTCCCGATGGAACGCGACGCCATCGTCGATCAGAAAATCAAACGCTTGCGCAAGCTGACGGCCGACATCGACAACGTCTACTTCAACATCAAGTCCGAGCGGCACTCGTACTACCAGGCGCTGCTCTCCCTCGGCGATCGCCGCGTCGCGCCCGCAATCGACGCTGCCGAACGCAATGGCCAGAACTGGCGCGCCGCCGTGGCCGAGGCCGGCGTGGACGGCGATTTCTACATCTTCCGCGACCGTAGCCGCGACGCGATGCTGCCGTGGGACATCATCGACGGCGGCATGAAGGCGCCGTTCTTCCAGTCCGAGTTCGAAAAGTCCCTCCGCGAAGAGTGGACGCTGCCGCCCAAGCGCGCGCAGGAAAATCTCAAGCTGCTGCCGGTGATCCAGTAGTCCGGCTGAAGCCGGACACGGACGAGGCGATGCTACGAGGCGACTGCCGCGCGCTCCTCGAAGTCCGCGAACGCGTCGAGGATCAATTCGCGCAGCTTGTTCTGTCCCGTGCTGTCGACGATCGGCCGGAGCAGAGCGAATGTGCGGCGCTCTCCCTGAACGGCGTACGAGCGCGCGGGAAACGTGACGTTGCGGCCGTTGCCGCCGCGGCGCTCCCAGACGCTGAATCCAATCAGCTTCAGGCCGGCCAGTGGACCGTCGCCGTCGGCGAAATGGAGTTCCGCGTCGGCCAGCTTGCCCGCAGGAGTGCCTTTGTCGTTCGGTGTGATCTTGATCGTCATGCGCGTCCTCGGTTCAACCGTGATGCCGTTGGCTCGCGAACCGACCTCGTCGTCGCAAGTGACGGAAGGAGCGGCGCTTGGCGAGTGGACGCTTGGGGCGCGTCATGAAGGCGCCTGGCGACGAGGGTGAAATCGACAACGGCGGTTGCCGTCAGTCGCCGAGAATCATGACTTCCGCGAGTGCGAGCTCGTCGGAATGGGTAATGGTCAGCAGCGTCTTCCGGCCGCCGATCGATGACAGGCGGCGTCCCGCCCCGCCATGCAACGCCAGTTGCGGCGGGCCCCCTCGTCGTACGACTTCGATATCGCGCCACAGGACGCCCTGCGAATGCCCGGTTCCCAGCGCTTTCATCGCCGCTTCCTTCGCGGCGAATCGACCGGCAAAATGGATGGCCGGGACGCGGCGAAGGCGGCAGTATTCGACTTCGCCCGGCGTGAAAATACGCTGCAGGAATCGATCGCCGTACCGCTCGATCGTATCGGCAATCCGATCGATGTCGGTGGCGTCGAGACCCAGGCCGATGATGTTTGGCATGATTCCCCATTATTCATGAAGCTTCCACAGACCGCCGATGCTTTCCGCTGGATCGACACTGACGAAGGGCCGGCTCTCGTCTGCACGCCGCTCGAGCCGCACGCGCGTCATCTCTTTACGACGCGCCGGTGGACGCTCGGATCCGCAACGCCCGGGGATGCGCGTGCGTGGGACGCCGTGGCGCACGCCGTCGGCGTTGGCCGCGCGACGCTCGTGCGGCTGCACCAGGTTCACGGCGCGACCGTCGTCTTCCGCCGGACCGGCGGGCTGCGCGACGTCAACCACTTGCCCGACGCGGACATCGTCGCGTCGGACGATCCATCGCTCGCGCTCGCGATCCAGACCGCCGACTGCGTGCCGATCCTCGTCGCCGACATACGCACCGGCGCCGTCGCTGCCGCGCACGCCGGCTGGCGCGGCCTCGCCGCACGCGTTCCGCAGGAAACGGTGCAGGCGCTCGCGCATCGATTCGACAGTGTGCCGGCGGATCTCGTCGCCGCGCTGGGCCCGTCGATCAGTGCGCCGCGATACGAAGTCGGCGCGGACGTGCGACTCAGGTTCGCCGACGCGGGATTCAGCGACGATGATCTGGCGCGATGGTTCGGCGACGGCGCCAGGCCCGACCACTGGCAGTTCGACGGCGCGCAAGCGGCGCGCGACCAACTGGAGGCGTCGGGCGTCCCGGCCGATAGGATCTTCGGCTGTGGCCTGTGTACCGCCGAGCACGCGGATCTGTTGTGTTCCTACCGCCGCGACTGGAAGGACGCGGGACGGATGGCGGCGGTGATTCGCGCGAAAGGATGATGTGGTGTTGATGCGGCTTGCGGTGGTTGTCTGCGCGCTGGGTTTGGTCGCCGCGCAGGCGTCGCCTGGCTACGACGAGCAGATGCAGCACGCCCAGCAGCTCCTCGAGCGCCGCGAGCCGTTCGAGGCGTTGAAAGCGTTTCAGCGCGCCAACCAGATGGCGGGCGGCAAGTCGGCGGAGGCGTTTCTCGGCATCGCGCGTGCGCTGCAGCGCATCAATCAATACAAGAACGCGCTCGATGCGTGCCAGTCGGCGATCGATCTCGCAACCGACAACCCCAGGCTGCTGGCGCGCGCCCATCAATTGAAAGGCGAAACATATCAAGCGCTCGGACAGATGGCGGAGGCCGAACGCGAGCTAAATCTTGCCCGCGAGAGCAATTCCCGCGCGGGCACTGTCGTTGCTCCCGCGCCGGTCGAGCACGTCGAGCCCGCGCCGTCGTTCACAATCCAGCCATCGAATGGCAAGCCGATCGCGCTCGATTCGCTTCGCGGTACCGTCGTGCTCCTGGATTTCTGGGCGACGTGGTGCAGTCCCTGCTTGCGCGCGCTGCCGACCGTGCGGCAGCTTCAACAGGTCCACGCGGACGATCCATTCGTCCTCGTCAGCATCAGCGCCGATGTGCAGCAGAAGAAATGGCACGACTTCCTCGGCGCAAACGGGATGGTATGGCCGCAGTACTGGGATCGCGACAAGCGGATGCGCGAGCTGTTCGGTGTGAAAGCGATTCCGACTTACGTGCTGATCGACGCCGACGGCAACGAGCGACTGCGCGTCAGCGGCTCGGGATTCAACGAAGCGCGAGAGCTGAACGTCGAAATCGAGCGCACGATCACCGCAGCCGCCAGAAGTCGCCGGTAAGACCCACGCTTGCGAACAGGCGCTCCGCCTGTTCGGGCCTTCGGGGCGACCACGATTCGTCCGCGCGTCCCGGATACCACGCGCACGCCAGCCGCCACAGCTGATCCAACGGCACTATCGCGCCTTTCGCGATTCCGCGCGCAACGCACCAGCGGTCCACATGCTCCTCGTCCCGGAAGAGCAGGATCGTCGATCAGGTGAACGCGATGTCGTCCCAGAAGCGGCGAGCGGGGACCGCGAAGTGCACGACGCCCGCGCCGACGAGGTCGCCGCCGTCGACGTCGAAGGCCAGTTCGGCGCCGCAATCGGCGCATGTGGTCCGGCATCGACCGTCACCAACCATCGCGAGGATGCCGGCGGCGTCCCAGGCGCAGTTGGCGAAATAGGGCCGATCGCCGGCGGTGACCGCGTAATCGGTCGGCAGCGCCGAAAACGGGTGCGCCATCCAGATGTCGGTCGAACCCGGCGCGAGGACGAGCGCGTGCGCCGCGGCAAGCCGCTCGAGCGCGTCGCGAACGTCCGGTGCGGTCGAGTTCAGTGAGGCGGCCACCGCGTCGGCATCGGGCGCGCGACCGGTGGCGACGAGCCACGCGTAGACGTGCGCGCGTACTCGGCGCTCGAATGGCGTCACCCGCGATCCATGGCCGCATTCGCCAGTCGATCGGCGTGCGCGTTCAGCGCGCGACCGACGTGCTCGTAGGTGACGCGGCCAATCTGCTGCGCCAGCCTCCGAGCGTCGGCGTGCAGCGGCTGCAGCCCGGCGTTCTTCACTTTGTAGTTGCCGAGCATTTGCTGCACGAGCAGCAGCGAATCGGATCGAACGTGCAGCGCGGCCGCCTGGTGGGCGATCGCCCACCTGAGCGCCGCGAGCAGACCTCGGTACTCGGCGACGTTGTTCGTCGCGGTGCCGATGGCTTCCGAGAATTCCTCGACGAGCTCGCCGTCACGCTGTTCGACACGAACGCCGAAGCCGGCCGGACCGGGATTGCCGCGGGCGCCGCCGTCGATATATGCGACGAACGATCCGCCGCCGGGCGATGCGAAGAGATCGGGCTGCTGCGCCGTCACTGCGGCTGCGCGACGTGCGGATCGGCGGTGACGGGTGAGGCGGCGAAGTACAGAATCCGCTGACAGCTGTCGCACTGGATGATGCTGTCGTTCCGGCGCACGTTGTTGAAGACCTGGGGCCGCATGCGCACGTGGCAGATCGTGCAGACCTCGTTGCGCGCCTCGGCGACGGCGATGCCGTGGCGTCCCTTCGCGACACGCTCGAAGGTTTCGAGCACTTTCGGATCGAGGGCGGCGGCGAGCGTTGCGCGTTCCGCAACGAGGCGCTCGGTCGACGCGTGCAGCTCGGCGCTTTCGGCAGCCAGCGTTTTCTTCTCGGCGTCGACCGCCTTCTGCTCGTCGGCCAGCGCCTTGTCGCTGCGCTTGACGGAGGCGTTCTGCTCGTCGGCCTCGAGCATCAGCTCGAGGATCTGGTCCTCGAGCGCTTTGATCTCGGTCTGCGCGAAGCCGATCTCTTTCTGAATCGCGTGGTACTCCTGGTTCGTCTTCACCGCCATCGCCTGCTCGCGGTACTTCGAGAGGCGGCCCTGCTGGACGGCGACGTCTTTTTCGATCTCGCGACGCTTCGTCTGGTTCTCCGCGACGCGCGCTTTTGCGTCCGCCACCTGCTGCTTCGCCGACTCCAACCGCGCGTCGAGCGCCGCCGCCCGCTCGGGCGCGTCAGCCAGACGCCGCTGTGCGTCGTGCACCGCGGTGTCGAGCTTCTGCAGCATGATGACGCGTTCGAGGTCAGGGAGCATCAGGGAAGGCGTTCATTATATGTGCTGAGGTCGGCGGCCGGCCAACTGACGCCCACGCTCGCGGCGAGCGAGCGTGAGCGAGAGTGGGCCCACCAGGATTTGAACCTGGAACCCGCCGATTATGAGCCGGCTGCTCTAACCGTTGAGCTATGGGCCCGCGGAAATTCTACGACGTCCGTCCTTCCAGAAACGCGCGAAGCTTCCGGCTGCGGGACGGATGTCGCAGCTTCCGAAGCGCCTTGGCTTCGATCTGCCGGATGCGCTCGCGTGTGACCGCGAAGCTCTGGCCGACTTCCTCGAGCGTGTGCTCGCTGCCGTCGCCCACGCCGAACCGCATCTTGATCACCTTTTCCTCGCGGGGCGTCAGCGTCTTCAGGACCGACTCCGTCTGCTCCTTGAGGTTCAGGTTGATCACGGCTTCCGCCGGCGAGACCACCTGCCGATCTTCGATGAAGTCGCCCAGATGCGAATCTTCCTCTTCGCCGATCGGCGTTTCGAGGGAGATCGGCTCCTGCGCGATCTTCAGCACCTTGCGCACCTTGCTGACCGGGATGTCCATGCGCTTGGCGATCTCTTCCGACGTCGGCTCCCGGCCCAGTTCCTGGACGAGCGCGCGGCTCGTGCGAATCAGCTTGTTGATCGTCTCGATCATGTGAACCGGGATGCGGATGGTCCGCGCCTGGTCCGCGATCGCGCGCGTGATCGCCTGACGGATCCACCACGTCGCGTAGGTCGAGAACTTGTAGCCGCGGCGGTACTCGAACTTGTCGACCGCTTTCATCAGGCCGATATTGCCTTCCTGAATCAGGTCGAGAAACTGGAGACCGCGGTTCGTGTACTTCTTCGCGATGGAGACGACGAGGCGGAGGTTGGCTTCGACGAGTTCCTTCTTGGCCTGCTCGGCTTTCCACTCGCCGTTGATGATCACCTCGAGCGTCTGCCGCAGTTCCTCGGGCGACTGTTCGAGCGAGTCGGTCGTCGCCTTCACCTTCAGCTTCAGATCCTTGATCGTCTTCTGAATGTTCTTCTTGTCGTCTTCCTTCAGCTTCGTCTTGCGTCCCTTCGGGTTCAGCGTGCGGTCCCACGCGTCGATCTCGCGCTGGATCGCCTTGACGCCCTCGACGGCTTCCTTCATCTCGTCGATCAGGCGGCGCTTGACCGCTTCAGTGAACTCGATCTTGCGGATCGCGTTCGACACCTCGATCTGCGCGCGCATCGCGAGCCACTTCGCCTTGCGGTACTTGCGCTTCTCGCGCTTCTCGGTCCCTTTCGGCGTCGCTTCGAGCTTCTCGTTCAGCTTCTCGTAGTTCCCGCGCGCCTTGCGGACGGCGTCGATCTGCTTCTGCACCTGCCGCCGGCGCTCTTCGATGCGCTCGTCGGTGATCTCTTCGTCGTTGAAGATCACGAGCTCGCGGATGGTGCGCTCGCCGGTGTGGAGCTGATCGCCGAGCGCGATCACTTTCTTGGCGATGAGCGGCGTGCGCGAAATCGACTTGATCACGGCGAGCTTGCCGCGCTCGATGCGCCGCGCGATCTCGACTTCGCCTTCGCGCGTCAACAGCGGGACGGTGCCCATCTCGCGCAGGTACATGCGCACCGGGTCGTTCGTCTTGTCGAGCGCGCCCGGCGTGAGATCGAGCTCGAGCTCCTCGGCGCCCTCGCCCGTCCGGTCGACCGGCTTGTCGTCGCGGAGGTATTTCTGGTCCGAGTCGATCACCTCGATCCCGGCGCTCCCGAACGTGTTGAAGAGGTCGTCGAGCTCGTCGGAGGAGGTGATCTCCGACGGCAGCATTTCATTGACCTCGTCGTACAGCAGGTAGCCTTTTTCCTTGCCGATCGTGATCAGCTGCCGGACTTCGTCGTACTTCTCCTCGATCGACAAGTCACTGCCTACGCCAGTTTCTCGATGCGGTGCATCAGATCTTTTTTCCGCTGCCATAAGTCGTCTATCTCGTGTCCATGTTGACTCGCCCCCAACTGCTGGAGCCGGTCGATTTCGCGTTGAATGTCCGCCCGTTCCCGTTCCCATCTGAGCCGTTTCAGCGCCCGGACGCAGTCGACGGCCGGTGCTGGAGACGTGGATGTAGCGGCGATGCTGGTGACCAGTTGAGCGTTCACTGTACTTAGACGCTGCAACAGGGTGGATGGTAAGAGATCCGCGGGTGTTTCCCGCAGCTCCCGCGCCACCCCCAGAATTTCGCCTCCCGCCAGTCCCTCCAGATCGTCGTCGTCGAGTTCCGTCAGTGCGTCCACCGCGTCCACCGTCTGGTGGACGAGCCCCCAAATCAGGGCCTTTTCCGCCTGTTTCAGCTGGCCGAACGCGGGCAGTTCCCGCGTCGTGATTGTCGTCCGTTTCTGGACAGCTGCCTTCCGAATTTCTGCCCGGACCACATCCTCCGTGACCCGCGCTTTGTGCGCGATTCGGTCGGCGAACTGATCCCGCTCGGCGGCGTCCGGAATCCGCGCCGCGACCGCAAGCATCTCCTCGAGGAACTGTCTCCGGTTGTCGTCTCGTCGGAAGTCGCGACCCGCCGCCGCCCGGTCGAGCAAGTACTCCAAATACGGCCGCGAGCCGCGCAATCTTTCACGATACCGTTCAGGCCCATGCCTCCTGATGAATGTATCGGGATCTTCCCCTTTGTCCAGCACGACGACGTTGACGTCAAACCCTTCTGTTACGAGCAGTTCGCACGATCGAGCCGCCGCCCCCTGCCCGGCGGCATCCGGGTCGAAGGAGAGCACCACCTTGGACGTAAAGCGCCGCAAGAGCTGGGCCTGTTGCGGGGTCAGCGCCGTGCCGCACGACGCCACCGCCGGCGCCGCCTGCGACTGGAAAACCTGCGCAAAATCGAAGTACCCCTCGACGAGGACGGCGAAGCCGGTTTTGCGAATCTGTCCCTTGGTCAGATTCAGGCCGTACAAAGTCCGCCCCTTCGAGTAGATCGGAGTCTCGGGGGAATTCAGGTATTTCGGCCCGCCCTGATCCGCCTCCATCTGTCGGCCGCCGAACGCGATGACCGATCCGGTGTCCCGACAGATCGGCACCATCAGACGGTTTCGAAATCGATCGAGGACCTCCCCCGACTCGCGCTGGACGACCAGGCCGCTCTGAAGCAGGACCAGCTGTGCAAAGCCCTGCGCGAGCAGACGCTGTTTCAACCCGTCGCGCGGGTTCGCCGGCGCATAGCCGAGCCCGAGCTGCTCGATCGTCTGCGGCGTGACGCCTCGTTCGTTCAGCTGGTGTCGCGCGCGCGCGCCGGCAGGCGCCGCCAGCTGCTCGTTGAAATAGGCCGCCGCGATCTCGTGCGCCTTCAGCAGCGTCTCGCGCATCGCGCTGTCGCGGCGCGATTGATCCGAATCGCTGTCGGTCATCTCCGGCAGCGACAGGCCGAACTTCTGCGCGACCATCCGCACCGCATCGGGGAATGCCACCTTCTCGTGCAGCTCGAGGAACTTGAACACGTCGCCGCCGAGGCCGCAGCCGAAGCAGTGGAAGAAGCCCTTGTCCGGATTGACGTGGAACGACGGTGTCTTCTCGCCGTGGAACGGACAGAGCCCTTTGTAGGTCGTTCCCGCGCGCT
>Ga0335085_10015078_pt1 | contig 11229 bp, 6 predicted proteins | sample Lox_Sample_45_FD_206712 | JGI IMG/M metagenome (GOLD analysis project Ga0335085, IMG submission 206712) | Soil microbial communities from Loxahatchee National Wildlife Refuge, Florida, United States - Lox_Sample_4.5 | ecosystem: Environmental > Terrestrial > Soil > Wetlands | place: USA: Florida... | reverse complement strand
TGCGGTGAGGTCTCGTCTGCGTCAGCACCTGTGCGCAGATGCCGGGTTTGCCGGTGTGGGACCCGCTCAAAACATGCTCTAACGCAACTATACCCCGCACGTGCGCCCACGCGCCGTTGAGCGCAAGCGGCGAGCGCGGGGAAAACGTCCCCGACGCTGGGTGGTCGAGGTTGCGCACTCGTGGTTCACCCGCTTCCGAAAGCTGCTGGTTCGGTATGAAAAGACCCACCGTTCCTACCTTGCTCTGACGATGCTCGCTGCAGCCATCATCTGCTTTCGACACGTCCCAGTGAGGCAGAACATTATTTACGGATAAGCTCTAAGCATCTATCACCACACCGCTGCCGGCCAGAATAATCGACGCCGAGCGGTCAGGATAGTTGACGCCGACCAGGAGGTGGAGCTTATCCAGATGGCGCCAGTTGGCGGGCACCACATGCAAGTTGTGAATGCGCTTGGCCAGCTATTTGACCGGCAAATCGGGGCAGTGGGCGTGGTTTCCGTTCAGCATCCTGTCTCATCGCCGCCCGGTAACGAACCGCCAAGACGCTGGAATACCATCGAGACGTGAAAGTGCCCGTCTACGCGGCGCACGGCACTCTAGAGCTGTGGGTTTTCGATGTGCAGAATGAATCGATGTCGATCTATCTGGATCCAGGCCCCAAGGGATATCGTCGCCTGTTGACGCCAACGAAAGACGATTTCGTCTCTCCAACGCTACTGCCAGGCGTCAGCATCGCGTTGGCAGACCTCTGGCAGTACGCCGTCCACAAGAACCTCGCGGGATCTGCTCGCTCAAGTTCTTGCACACCGTGCGATAGCGGTTCCCGGCGGGATCGGATGCAGTGCACTTCTTCGGAACGGTCGAGGTCGGCCGCGGACAACGGCCGGGCTCTTACCCAGGCCCGGGATCGGGGCGTAAGGCGCTCATTGTTCCGGTGGGGGAAGTTCCTCCGCCACTTCACCCGCTTTCTCAATAGGAATGCAGTTGGCGGGCGGCTCGAATAACGCCGGGTCGGGCGTCGCGAGCACCACATTGCGATAGACAGCCGTCAGCTTCTGGCCCGTCCGCCATTCGACCTTCACGGGGAATCCATCCAGGTCCTGGGCCTCCCAAACCCTGCCACGACCTACTACGCCCTCAGCGGTGGTGACAACGACATTCGTGACCTTGCAGGTATGGCCGTCCACCACCTCGGTTCCTACATTCCTCCTATCCACCTTGACGGCGGACAACTCCTGGATTGGGCTGCGCATCATCGAGGCCTTGTCCATGGGTTCGTAGATGCAATCAGTTCTGGGCCGGTCGGTACCGAAGAGGCTGTATACTCGATTGGCGGCCGGCAGATAGATGTTGGCGTAGCCGGGTCCCGATTCGACGCGGAACCTGGAGTCGGCGTGATAGATTTTCGAAATCGGCACGCGTCCGCCTAGAGCGGCGATGGCTTCCACAGCGGAGAAGTCCGGCAGCCGCCAAGCGTCCGGCTCCTCTGCGAATGCAGGCGTGAGCATTGAGCTCACTGCCGCAAGTAGTCCCACAGCGTTCGGCAATTTCATAACGTCTCCTCGAACCGTTAAGGAACGCGGAACTTCTGTTCGACTGCATTGGCTGTCAGAACATATTCACCCGGCGGAAAATCACCGAGCAACCGAATGTTCTGATCGAACACCTTGGCGATTTTCGGGCAAACGGCTTGAGCCGGACGCTGGCGGTTGAGCGTAAGCGTGATCGTGTTGCCGTCACGCGTCTGCTGCACGGGTAATGCTTCCGTACAGAAGTCACCAACGACGCCTCGCACCCGCGCATACACTTGGATCGGTTGTGAATCCGAGACCTGCACTTCGACCGAAGTAACCCGGATCGGCCCGATCACCATTTCGTCGGACGGGATCGCTGCGGGGGCCATCGCCAAACCGAACCCGGCCATCGAAACACTGAGCGCCGCAAGCAACATGCCCTTCATCGCTTCACTCTCCTCGCCGACGGCGTTTGCCCGTCCGGGCTGTGACCGAAAACCTCACACGCGAGGCCCTTTCAAGCTTGGCAGAGTAGGTAAACCAGGGAGAGGCCCTGCAATCTCGCGGGGCCTCCCGCAGACAATCACCGCGACTACTGTGCTCGCGGTGAATACTCGCTCAGGTCACTTCCCGGCCAAACCGCGCGGAGTTCCAACGCCCGTGCAGAAGTCCCACCACGGGCCGGCGCTGCTGCCGTTCGAGCCGGTCGTCACGTCGTAGAAGTTAGACGCATAGGCCGTTTGCGCGAAAAGCTGTGAATACAGCAGATTGTTTTCCATGTTGGAGTAGTAGCCGCCGGTGGTCGGAGCAAGCCCTAGCCGATTGTTGGCATTGTTGATGATACCAGCCAGCGCAGGCGCAGCCACGCTGGTTCCGCCCACCTGGAACCAGCCTCCGTTAACGTAGTCGTAGACCCACACGCCGCTGGCTGGATCGGCGTTAAAGGACAAGTCAGGAGTCGCGCGGGCACTCTTTCCGAACATGGGGTACTGATAGTCGGCCCACGCTCCCGTGTTGCTACCGGTGAACGTGTCATTCCAGGTTTCGTAGGCGCTCACGCCGCCGCCGGAACCGGCCCAGCAACTCTCGCTGCTGAAGTTGCCTGACGCGTCACGGTTCACGGTCGTACCACCGGCCGAGACTACCCACGGGCTGCTGCTGGGATATTCCGCACCGAGCCCTGAATCACCCGCCGAAACTATATACGTAACCCTGCGCCAGTACTGGCGAAAGTTGTTGTCGTAGCTGGTTTCACTGGCAAACTCCCCGCTGCCCCAGCTGTTTGAGACGACACCGCCTCCGGCTGACAATACCAGGCCGCCGGCGACCACCTCCGCGTACATCAGATCGGCATAGGAGCTCGAGCAGGCCTCGACCAGGTAGATCGTGGCCGCCGGCGCCATCACATGCGCCCACTCGATGTCTAGCGCCTCTTCCAGCGCCCACCCGCTGTCGTACGGGGGTGCTCCGGTGCAGTGACCGCCGCCATTGGCATAGACTTTAATGAAGGTGGCCGGCGGCAAACCCCAGTAAGCGGAGAAGTGAGCCAGGCTATACGCGGCGTACGGGTTGTCGTAGGCGTCCACGATAGCAATCGCGCCCCAGCCGCCGGTGGGGTGTCTGGTGCCTCCGGTCAGTGGGTTACACCCCGGATAGGCCGGACCCACTCCGTAGAGGCAACCCATCGAGGCGGGCGTCTCTGCGAAGGTAGTCATCGGTTGCGGGGCCGCCTTCGGCTGTGGTTTCCCCTGAGTCTGGGTATGAAGCACGTAATTCGTATGCGCTTTTACACCCGCATCCGAAGGGCGCGCTACACTGGACTCCGGCACAAAGGTGGTAGAAGGTACGACGTACCGCGAAAATCCTTCCGGCTCGGCCGGACTGAAGTTGGGCGTCTGCGGCTCACGGTCAACGGTGAGATTTGTAAGGGGGGGCGAATCGCCAGCCGCCAACAAAGGCGATGACCCCAGTAACGGCAATGCACACACCGCAACCGCAATAGCGCTAAGCTTGTTCATATTGTCTGGTCTCCCATGCATAACAGTTTAACCCAATGAACCAGGCCTAGACGTCCGGCTTTCTCCCTGCCGACCGCCATCAGCTGTCCCCACACTAAGCTGTATGCACATACAGCACTGACGCCTACCCGTACATACAGGACACTGGTCGAGCATGACGCAGCAAGTTGCCGGTGCCTACTCGTTCGCGTCGCGAGGGATGCTGCTCCTCCGCGACTTCCTGATCAATACATCGATAGTTCTAAGGCGTGGCGCTCTGCGGTTTGTTGAGCTGTAGTCAGAGAGCGACATTTGCAGATAGCGCATCGCTCTTGCGCTCCCTCCTCCGTCGCCGAGCGCCAGATGGTCTTCGTAGTGTCGGGTTTGGTTTCTGAGCGGTTCGGCCCTCCTTTCAAAAGCAGCGCTGATGATTTAGTGCCAGCTGTGATTAGCAAAACCGTCGCGCTATAACTCGCATCGATCCAGTTTTTTTCGCCGGAGAATGATGGGCGCTCCGCAATCCCTGTCGTCGCGGCATCCCCCACCGGCCGCCAGCGGGGCCGCCGTCACTTCGCGTTCGAGGAGCCCACCCCGAGTGGGATGGTGTTCGGCCATGTCGGCTGCGAGGCGACCGTCTTCTCACCAAGCCCTTCAGGATGGTCTCACGCTGCTCCGGCTCCAGGGCGCGAAAGGGATCAAAAGAAGAACGCTCGACCTTGTCAAGCTTGAAGCCGGCGGCCTGAGCGAGGATAGACCACGGTCTTAAGCTGATTGTGGTGGTGATCCGGCCGAGTGCATTCCCCGTCACTGCGGTCCACGACGGGAGTTCGGCTCGCGACGAATAGCTGTCCCCGAGCTCGTAGTTATCAGCCCGGACTTCTTGCCCAGTTCCGTGACGCCCCCAGATCCGCCGTACCATCGATTATCGTGCGCACGCTGCGTCGCACATTTTTCTAATGACCGATGCGTCCTACCTGGCTGTCTCCCCTTCTTCTTCGCTTTCCGATCTGGTTGTGGCACCAAAGTCGCAACCGGAATAGGGGCCTGTACCGTAGGGTAAGTCTCATTCATTGTCAAGCACTGGGGTTTTCTGTCGTCGAGAGGCAACAGTCCACGCGTCGCATACGCAATCTCGGAGGGATGTTCTCGGGTAGTGGTGGCCGAGGCATGTACTGCGGCATCTCGAGCAGCGCCAGCTGCTGGCGCTCCAGATCGCTGAGCCAGACGTCGAAGCGTGGCGCGGTGTCACCGTGGTCGGGCCGAGCATGCAGAGCATCCTCGCTACGTCGACAGTACGAGATCGCCGTGTGACATCGAGACAGCCCTGCCTTCATGCGGAGTGGACGTCACCGCCTCAGCGAAACCCCCCGCGCGGTGGCCGTTGCTCGTAACGGTGAACATCAGTTGCTCCCCATGGGCGCGTTGGTAACCGGCCCCGACATCGCCGACACTCCCCTGGCAGCCACCTCCAACGCGGGGGCCAAACCGCGAGCCGCCATCGCCAATTAATGCGTCGTTCCTGGACCTTCAAGCGGAGGTTGGGAAGGGCTATCACTCCATTGCTAGACAACGCATCACGTCACCCCATCCAGGCCTCGCTAACCTCAGGTGTTGGATCAGCTCCTCCTCCGGTATCAACTACGCAACCGTCAGCGAACGAATCTGCGCAAAGTTCAGGAAAGGCTTGCGCTAGAGAACGTCGTGCGCGCGCTGGCAGGATCCGAGCACCGAGGCAACCGCATCACGCGGCAATTCCGGCTGCAAACATGCGGTCGCTGCAATCGGGTGCAGCGGTGTAGTTTCACGTGCTCCTCGTCGTAGCGCTTCACCGACAGCAGCAGTGGCTGGAACTCCGCATCCTCGGTGCTGTTTTGGTCCGGACGGCCGCCAGAGAAGTGCGCTAGGCGTTTCAGGGCGCGCTGGTAGGCGGTCTTGCTCACCAACAACTCAGTGCGTACTGGCCTGCTTTACGACAGATCGCCCCCGCCTTGTCCGCGCTCGGTGCGCCGACACGGTCAACCGGTATCGGGCCCCAGCAACGTCGAGCACGACACGATTGTTTGCGATAATCCAGGCCCGCCGAAGCTTCTTCTTCGCATCGTGGGGCGCATTCCAGTGTGTGGCCTTCAGCCATGACGGGCGTTGGTGAACAGGATTGCCCTGCGATTGAACAGGTGCAGTTGCCAGCGTGTCAGCGTAGCGGCGGGACGGCTACCTTATAGAGCAGTACACAGACCAGTCCAGGCGGCTGCGCACCTGATCGTCGAGCCCCGCGGCCGCCGTAGACGGGTAGCACGAAGCGTTACCCTCCCCCATGACCCGGGGGGAGTATCGGGGCGACGACCTCCCTGATTCACTCTACGCTGATTCACATCTCTATTGGTCGCGTGGCGATGAGAAGTCGGCCTTCTGCGCCATGTGCTAAGAGTGGCCGCCGGCTAGGATCGGCAGTGCACTGATTTGTATGATCGCCCTGCGCACCCGCAAACTGCCCCTTGGCTACCAGGCTACCTGCGATGTTGCCGGCGCAGACGCGCTCCCCCCGGCGCCGGTATAAGCGTCGCGCTCACCACTCGCAACGGGGTAATCGGACACGTTGAGTTGGGCCCAGGTCGCCCGCGTCCTAAGCCAACGCCCCAGTGTCGTTGACAATTGCGAAACAGTCGCGTCGGCAGATGAGCTCTGCAACCTCGTCCGCGAGGCACTAAGAAGCGCAGCTTTACCCGAAGGAATACGCTCCGAGGTTGCCTACCGCGGTCCCGGTGTGATAAGAAACGGTTTGAGTTACGCGGTGCCAACGGGAGGGATCCAGTTGTTCCAGTCACTCGGGCGCGCGGCAGTCGCGCTGTCCGCGGTTCTATTTCTCACCAGCTTAGCGGAGCACGGTCAGGCGCAGACGCGTTCTGACTACGAGTCGCAGCAGCAAGGGTTTGGGCTTGGTGGGACGCAACCCTCGGAAATCACCTCGACGACGCCGCGGCCGCCCACGATCGTCACTCCCACCGTGCCACCCGGTGCAGACCGCATCGTCTCCCCACCTGCGGGTGCGCAGCCTCGCCCCCCCGGCGCGGAGCAGCCCGAGGCCCCCTCCACAGGCACTGCCGCTGCCGAGGGCAGAAGGGAGCGAAACGAGTTTCAAACCTTGGTGGCGATCTCCACGGGGCGCGAGCTGCCCATGTTCGGCTACGACCTGTTCCGCCTGCCGCCCAGCACCTTCGCCCCGGTGGAGGGCATCGCCGTACCTGCCAACTACGTGATCGGACCCGGAGACGAGATCTACATCCGCGCCTGGGGCCAGGTGGATGTGGACTATCGCACCTTCGTGGATCGCGACGGCCAGATCTATCTGCCCAAGGTGGGCGCCATCAGTTTGGCCGGCATCCGCTACCAGGACTTGGACAGCCGCATCCGCAGCGCCATCAAGCGCGTGTTCAAGAACTTCGAGATGACCACCACGCTGGGGCAGCTGCGCTCCATCCAGGTGTTCGTGGTGGGCCAGGCCAAGCGCCCCGGCAGCTACACCATTGGCTCGTTGAGCACGCTGGTCAACGCGCTGTTTGCCTCCGGGGGCCCGTCCAAGAAGGGCTCCATGCGCCGCATCCAGCTCAAGCGCGACGCCAAGGTCGTGACCGAGTTCGACATCTACGATCTGCTGCTGCACGGGGACAAGTCCAAGGATGCGAAGCTTTTGCCCGGCGATGTCATCTACATCCCCCCCATTGGCCCGCTGGCCGCGGTGAGCGGCAGCGTGAACGTGCCGGCCATCTACGAGCTCAACGGGCGTACCTCGGTGGCCGATCTGATCGCCATGGCCGGGGGGCTGGCCTCCACCGCCCTGGGACAGAAAGTCACCCTGGAACGGATCGTGGGGCGCAGAGTGCGGGTGGTGGAGGAGTTTACGCTCGACGATAAAGACAGCGCGCAGGCGCTAAGCGACGGGGACCTACTCACCGTGTACACCTTGTCCCCGCGCATCGCCAACGCGGTCACACTCAAGGGCAACGTGGCGCAGGTGATGCGCTTTCCATGGCGCGAGGGTATGCGCGTGTCCGACATCATCCCGGACAAGGATGCGCTGGTGGTGCCCGACTACTGGGTGAGCAAGAACATCGCCGGCATGTCGGAGAGCTGGCTCGAACCCAAGATGGGCAGCAACGCGCCGGGCCAGACGGAAAGTTGGCTGCGCGAGCGCAGTCTGGAGCGAACTGACGAGACGAACTCGCGCGGGGACCTCTCCAGCGGCAACCTGAGCTCGCGGGAGGATCTGCTCAAGAACGCAACCAAGCTGCGGGCAGAAGCACGCACCGACGAGACTAAGCTGCGCGGAGAGCTCAAGCGCAGCAGTGCCGAGATCAACTGGGACTATGCGGTGATCGAGCGGCTCAACGTGGGCGATCTGACCACCATGCTGATCCCATTCAACCTCACCCGCGCGGTGCAAGAGCGCAGCCCCTCCGATGACCTGCTGCTCATGCCCGGCGATGTGGTCACCGTGTTCTCCAAGGACGAGATCCAGGTGCCCACCGCCAAGCAGACCCGCTACGTGCGCCTGGAGGGCGAGTTCGTCAACTCCGGGGTGTATCAGGTGCGGGCGGGCGAGACGCTGCGGGGGCTAGTCGTGCGGGTAGGCGGATTGACCAAGCACGCCTACGTGTTCGGCAGCGAGTTCACGCGCGAGACCACTCGGCTGTTGCAGCAAAAGCAGCTCGACGACTCGCTCGATCGCCTGGAGATCGAAGCGCAGCGCCTGGCGCTCAACCGCAGCCAGGGCGTGCTTAACCCCGAGGATGCACAGGCTCTGCGCCAGCAGTCGCTGGCGCAGGGCTCCCTCATCGCCAAGCTACGCGCGATTAAAGCCAACGGGCGCATCGTGCTGGACCTGCCGCCCAGCGAGAAGCTCACCGTGAACGACGTCCCCAATATCGTGCTCGAGGACGGGGATCGCTACTTCGTGCCCCCGGTTCCCTCCACCGTGGGCGTATTCGGCTCGGTGTTCAACCCCAACTCGTACCTGTTCCAGCAAGGTAAGAACTACGGCCAGTACTTGGGGCGGGCCGGGGGGCCCACACGCGATGCGGAGACCGGAAGCTTATATCTGCTGCGCGCCGACGGCTCAGTGATCAGCAAACGCCAGTCCGCCTGGTCCACCTCCATCGTGCTCATGCCCGGGGATGCGGTGATCGTGCCCGAGACGCTGGAGCGGTTCAACTGGACAAAGGAGCTCAAGGACTGGACCCAGATCCTGTATCAGCTCGCCCTAGGCGTAGCTGGGCTGGCGGTACTGCACAGCTTCTGAGCGTTGTTGCGGATCTGCGTCTCGATATGTCCACCTCCTTCCAGAGCATACCCATCTGCATGCCGCTGCACCTCTCATCCCGCACCATGCCGGCCAGAGCCAGGCCCGAGCTTGATTGGGGCCTTCTGCGGGGGTGAAATCTGCGACATCGGGTCCACCTATGCCAAATCAACGCTGCGCTAAACCGGGCGTGGCTCCGATGGCGGCCGGTGAGGACGTTGGCTTAATAGGGACGCAGGCGATCGGGCCTGACCCGAGTCGATCGCGTAGGGAGGCCACTGAACCCCGGGATGGTCAGACTCCGGCGCCGCATGGATTGGAATCAGGACGCTCGCGCTTATCGCAGAGTGGCTGCACCGATGGGACCCAGCGCCCCCTGGCCGTCTCGCCAAGACTGTCAACGTTGGGTTTTTCAACCGAGCGGGGGAGGGCTCGTACACCGGGGTCGGGGCTACCTAGGAGCACGTGCGATGTATCCATCACCTGCCGACGCGAGCGATAAGGAGAGGAGCGTATGAACATGTCTGGCTTTGTCAAGATGCGCGCTAAGCGCGGTCTGAGCCGCGTCAAACGCGATGCGGTTGGAGCGGTCGTAGTGGGCGCATTGTTCGGTTCGGGTCCGGTGCATGCATGCCCGAAACTCCTCATGTTCGATGGCGCCGAGATCGTAAAACAAACGACCGCCGAATCGGCCGAGTACTGGGGCCGAACGGTCGGGGTGCAGGGCTTGTTCGTCAACCATGTCATGTCGGACTGGCAGACCGATGTGGGCGCCGAGCCGGAGAACAAGCTCTGGCAGTTAGCGAAGACCTTCCAGACGCTATACTCCGCCGCTGGCGCGACCGACAACTTCCTCAAGGTCGCCATCTATAGGCGTCATGCGTGGCAAGACCCCGCGGCCAACGCTGCCGTCATCGCAAACTTTGCACATGGGGCAGCGTTGGCAAAGTACGCAGGCTTCAAGGGAGTTGCGCTAGATTTGGAGGCCTACGTGCCGATCTGGGGCGGCGAGGCGGGTGGGCCCGAGTTAGCGCCGACCGTACGCCGGAACGCGCAAGCGATCGGCCGCGCGATGCTAGAGGCATATCCGAATATGACTCTGGTGGTGATCGGGGACGCGCTGGACGTGGCGCGCAAGGGCCAGGGTGCTCACGGAGGGTATGGCCTGTCCGTGCCGTTCTTGCAGGCTCTTCTTTCTGTGGGCTTTCCGCACGTGGTCCTCGCGACCGAGTTAACATTTGAGGATCCAGAAATCACGAGAAATACCGTGTATGTACGTCAACTCCACGAAACCCTCGTCAAAGAGCTGAACATCCGCCTGGTGGATCTGACGGTCGCCCCCGGCCTCTGGCCGCTAGGCGCCTCGTACCAGGACAAGTCAGCGCGAATCACGCCAGAGGAGTTCCGGCGCAGACTACAACGGGCGTACGCCAGCGCGCGCGATTACGTCTGGATATACGGCTTTGGGAGCGCATGGCAGTCCGGCGGTCCCTACGGGGCCGGTCCCGTGACGACAGATTTCCCGGCGTATCTCCGCGTGTTACATGATGTAGAGAGCAGCTGCGGAAGTACACGCTGAAAGGGAGGGGGCGCGACGTGCACGCCATCGCTGGTTCCGGCAACTGTCTGAGCCAATCCAAGAGGCACGCGATCCAGCACGACCGGAGTACCTCGCGACCGTCACGCGGTCCGCATCCGGTCTCGAGGACCCGCCTTGGATCTGCGGAACTTTCGCGGCCCGCACGTCATCCGCAGGGTTGCTGATGCGCGAGACGGGTTGAAGGATCACCTCCCAGGCGATCGGTGCGTTCACTGTTCGCTTGACCGCTGAGTTGTTATCGCAACGCAAGAGCTTTGACGTATCAGAACCCTTGCACATGAACGACGAAACGAACAAGCCTACCGACATGGCGGCCGTCGGTACGGCGGGCACAAACCAAGATGCGGCGCTGACGCCAGAGGGTCCGCCGGGTATTCTCGACTATCTCTTACTTGCGGCAAAGCATAAGAAGCTCGTAATCGGGTTGCCGCTTGCCCTTGGCATTCTCACCGCGATCATTTCTTTTCTAATGCCTTATACCTACACTGCGACGGCGAGGATTCTCCCTCCGGAGCAGGGTCAGTCGTCGATAGCGGCGATGATGCTCGGCCAGGTGATGGGTGCGGTACCAGCAGGTGGCGGTGGGCTAGCTTCTGCGCTTGGCCTGAAAAACCCCGCTGATCTGTACGTCGGTATCCTCAAGGGGCGGACAATCGCCGACGCACTCATCGATCGCTTCAAGCTACGCGAAAGATACCACACAGACGTAATTGAGAAGGCCCGCGACCGACTCGAAAGCCGTTCTCGCATCATCGCCACGAGGGACACCATCATCAGCATCGAAGTCGAGGACCGAGACCCGAAGATCGCGGCCGAGA
>Ga0335085_10015077_pt1 | contig 11229 bp, 7 predicted proteins | sample Lox_Sample_45_FD_206712 | JGI IMG/M metagenome (GOLD analysis project Ga0335085, IMG submission 206712) | Soil microbial communities from Loxahatchee National Wildlife Refuge, Florida, United States - Lox_Sample_4.5 | ecosystem: Environmental > Terrestrial > Soil > Wetlands | place: USA: Florida... | reverse complement strand
CGACATCTTTTCGGCGCGCGGCCGCCGGCCGCCGAAATACGCCTCATCCGACTCCACATGACCCTTGAGCATTTCAAAGCCATCTGCCTTTGCCATGAGCAAGCGGATTTGCTGGCCCATGCGCCATGCCGTTTTATAAGTCACGCCGAGCGTGCGCTGTAGCTCTTTGCCGCTCACGCCGTGCCGCGTCGCGACAAACAGATAGATCGCATAGAACCACACGCGGAGCGGCGTGCGCGTATCCTGGAATACGGTTCCGGCGGTCGGATAAACGTGCGCACCGCAGGACGAACACGAGAACGCACGGCGCTTGGCGAGTTTGTGGAAGGTGCCTTCAACGCCACAAGACTGACACACATGGCGGGCACCGAAGCGCACCTCCATGATATGGGTGAGGCACGCATCATCGTCCGGGAAACGGGCGAAAAACTCACCGACCGTAAGTCTTCCAAGCTTTTGAAGTTGCGAGTCTTTTGACATGACGACCTCTCCAATGTCGCCATATTACCGCATTGCACTACCTGCGTCAAGGGGATAATCCCCAAATTTTAGGTATATTGCAGTGCAGCACTTGCACTCATTGTCGTTTTGTCTAAACTATATGCAGAACGATCGCTCGCCTAATTAGTGTGCAGATGTTCGCCGATCTCTCCACCGCGCAAAAGGCCGATCGACCCTTGACCATTGGCCGTACACGGCTGCCGAACCGGGTCTTCCTGGCGCCAATGTCTGGCGTCACCGACGCACCGTTTCGCCGCCTTGCGGCGCTGCTGGGTGCGGGCTTGGTCATATCAGAAATGACGGCATGTGCGGCGCTTGCCGAAGGCAAGCGTGGTGCCCGCCGCCGCCTCGAGCAACACGGCGTCGGACCGCACGTCGTGCAGCTCGCCGGCTGCGAACCGCGCTGGATGGCCGAAGGCGCGCACATTGCGCAGGACACGGGCGCTACGATCATCGACATCAACATGGGCTGCCCGGCGCGGCACGTCACCAACGGCGAATCCGGATCGGCGCTGATGCGCGATCTTGATCACGCACTCACGCTGATCGACGCCGTGGTGCAATCGGTCGGCGTGCCGGTGACTTTGAAAATGCGTCTGGGGTGGGATGACCGCACGCGCAACGCACCCGAGCTTGCGCGGCGCGCGGAACAATCCGGCGTGCGGCTTGTCACGGTGCACGGCCGCACACGTTGCCAATTCTACAAAGGACGCGCCGATTGGGCGGCCGTACGCGCGGTCAAAGAGGGCGTGTCGATACCCGTCGTCGTCAACGGCGACATCGAGACGTTCGGTGATGCCGATGTAGCGCTTGCTGCTTCCGGCGCCGATGCAGTGATGGTTGGTCGCGGCGCGCAAGGCAGGCCGTGGTTTCCCGGACAACTTGCGCGCTATCTAGCGACCGGCAAGCGAGAGAAACCGCCGGCGCTGAGCGAACAACTCGCCCTCATCAGCGCACTCTACGGCGAAATGCTCGGCCATTACGGTCGCGAGGTCGGCTTGCGCCACGCGCGGAAACATCTCGGTTGGGCGCTGGAAGCCGCGGCCGAGACTGCCGGCGCACCGGCACCCCTCGTCAGGGAGCATCGCTCTCGCGTCTTGACCGCCGATGATCCGGCGATTGTTTTGCGAAGACTTTCCGAGGCTTTCGACGATTTCGCAATGCCGCGTGCGGCTTGGAGGAATGCGGCATGAGTTCCGCCGAATCGCTTCTTGCCACGTCGAACGCCGATGCGGTGCTCAATGCGCTGCCGCATCCGGTGATTGTGGTGTCGCCGGACGGCAAGATCAGCGACGCCAATGTCGCCGCGGAGGCTTTCTTCGAAGTTTCGGTCTCGCTGTTGCGCCGGCATCTGCTGCGCGATCTCGTGCCGTTCGGCAGCCCCTTGCTCACCCTGATCGAGCAGGTGCGCTCGCGGGGCGCGGCCGTTAACGAATACAAGGTTGATCTCGGCACGCCGCGCAATCCCGGCGACCGCTTGGTCGATCTTTATGTCGCGCCGCTGCCGGAACAGCCCGACCACGTGGTGGTGATGCTTCAGGAGCGCACCATCGCCGACAAGATGGACCGCCAGCTCACCCACCGCGGCGCCGCGCGCTCAGTGATCGCGCTCGCCGCCATGCTTGCCCATGAAATCAAGAACCCGCTGTCGGGCATCCGCGGCGCAGCCCAATTGCTCGAGCAATCAGTCGAGGACGAAGACCGCACATTGACGCGCCTGATCACCGACGAGGCCGACCGCATCGTCAAGCTCGTCGATCGCATGGAAGTGTTCGGCGACGAACGACCGGTCGAGCGCGAGCCGATCAACATCCACGTCGTGCTCGATCACGTGAAGCGGCTGGCGCAATCGGGCGTCGCCCGGCACATCAAGTTCGTCGACGAATATGATCCGTCCCTGCCGCCCGTTCTGGGCAACCGCGATCAGCTCATTCAGGTGTTCTTGAACCTGATCAAAAACGCCGCCGAGGCGATCGGCGAAAACACAAGCGGCGGCGAAATCGCCCTGACCACGGCGTTCCGGCCGGGCGTGCGCTTATCGCTGCCGGGCGCCAAGACGCGCATCTCGCTACCGCTCGAATTCTGCGTCAAGGACAACGGACCTGGCGTGCCCGATGAACTGATGCCGCATCTGTTCGACCCGTTCGTCACTACCAAACCGACCGGCTCGGGACTGGGCCTCGCGCTGGTCGCCAAGATCGTCGGCGACCACGGCGGCATCATCGAATGCGAGTCGCAGCCAAGGCGAACCATCTTCCGCGTACTTATGCCGGTCTATACGGGGCAGGACGCCGAACCTGACGGCGGCCTTCAGTCACGAGGGGATCATTGATGCCCGCGGGAAGCATTCTCGTTGCCGATGACGATGCGGCGATCAGAACTGTGCTCAACCAAGCGCTGTCGCGCGCCGGTTATGAGGTTCGATCGACCGGCAATGCCGCGACGCTTTGGCGCTGGGTAAGCCAGGGCGACGGCGACCTCATCATTACCGACGTGCTGCTTCCCGACGAGAGCGCGTTCGATCTCTTGCCGCGCATCAAAAAAGTGCGGCCGGACCTACCGGTCCTGATCATGAGCGCGCAGAACACCTTCATGACGGCAATTCGCGCGTCGGAGCGTGGCGCCTACGAATATCTGCCGAAGCCGTTCGACCTCAAGGAACTGATTGCGATCGTCGGACGCGCGCTGTCGGAACCGAAGGAACGCGCGCGCCAACCCGCCAAGGTGGAAGATTTCGAATCCATTCCGTTGGTCGGCCGGTCGCCGGCCATGCAGGAAATCTATCGCGTACTGGCGCGGCTGATGCAGACGGATCTGACCGTCATGATCTCGGGCGAGTCCGGCACCGGCAAGGAACTGGTCGCGCGCGCGCTCCACGACTACGGCAAGCGGCGCACCGGCCCGTTCGTCGCCATCAACATGGCGGCCATCCCGCGCGACCTCATCGAGTCGGAATTGTTCGGCCACGAGAAGGGCGCCTTCACGGGCGCCAATACCCGAAGTTCGGGCCGCTTCGAACAGGCCGAAGGCGGCACGCTGTTCCTCGACGAAATCGGCGACATGCCCATGGAAGCGCAGACCCGTCTACTGCGCGTCCTCCAGCAGGGCGAGTACACAACCGTCGGTGGCCGCACCCCGATCAAGGCGGACGTGCGTATCATCGCAGCCACCAACAAGGACTTGCGGCTCCTTATCCAGCAGGGGCTGTTCCGCGAGGATTTGTTCTTCCGGCTGAACGTGGTGCCGTTGCGCTTGCCGCCGCTGCGCGAACGCACCGAAGACATTCCCGATCTGATCCGGCATTTCTTCGCCATCGTCGAGCGGGAAGGCTTGCCGCCCAAGCAGATCGATCAGGCAGCGCTCGATCGCCTCAAGCGTCACCGTTGGCCGGGCAACGTTCGCGAACTCGAAAATCTGGCGAGACGTCTCGCCGCGCTCTATCCGCAGGAGACCATCACCACTGCGGTCATCGACGCCGAACTCTCGCAGCCGACCTTGACGGCGCCCGGCGACAGCGCCCGCTCCGACGACAACCTGTCAATCGCCGTCGAACGCTACCTTACGCAGTATTTCTCGGGCTTCGATGAAGGCCTGCCGCCGCCCGGCCTCTATCACCGCATCCTGCGCGAGGTGGAGGGGCCGCTCCTTTCGGCCGCGCTGGCGGCCACCCGCGGCAACCAGATTCGCGCCGCCGATCTCCTTGGCGTCAACCGCAATACGTTGCGCAAGAAGATCCGCGATCTGGAAATCCAGGTCTATCGCACCAGTGGTGGGTAGTGAGCGCGTTCGCGCCGCCGCGAGCGCTGAATTCGTCATCTCATTCTGAGTGGCGTTTGCGGGGTCCAGTGTGGGGCCCGCACGCCCAGGAATTGTCGCAATTGGGCAACATTGTTGTATAAAAGCATCAGTGGGAATGTAGGGTGGATCCCCGAAACCGCGTCTTTTCGGCAATAGCCTCGCGTTTCATAACGTCCAAGAAGTTTCCATGACGACAGTCGATCAGGTCGCCTCAATCGACCCGACTGCGACGACTCCGATGCCGGTGGCTTCCCGGCTAATCGGGGCAGTCGCGGTGGTCATCGCATTGCTTTCGGCGACCGCCACTTTTCTGGTTATGGCGGGGCTTACCCCGATCCCCCCCGTCGACTCGGTGGTAAGAAAGCTCCTGCTGGGCAACTTGGCGACGGGACTGCTCCTGCTCGTGATCATCGGCCGGGAGGTCTGGGTCGCAGTACAGGCGCGCCGGCGTGGCCGCGCTGGTTCGCGACTGCACGTGCAGATTGTCAGCCTGTTTGCCGTCATCGCTGCCGTGCCGACCATCCTGGTCGCGGTCGTTGCCTCGACCACGCTCGATCGCGGTCTCGACCGTTTCTTCTCGACACGCACGCGGGCCATGATCGAGCAATCGCTGATCGTCGCCGATGCTTATGTAAGCGAGCACTTTCAGGCAATGCGCGGCGAGTGCATGTCCATGGCTTACGACGTTGGCCGCGCCAAGCCGCTGTTCGACCAGGACCGCGCGCGCTTTCGCCAGTTTCTGACAGCGCAGGCGACCGGGCGCGGCCTATCGGCCGCCCTGATCATCAATTCCGACGGCAGCACGGTCGACCGTGCCGACGTGACGATGGACAAGACGATCGTGCTCCCGTCCAAGGAACTGTTGGAAAAGATCACCGAAAATGACCCGCAAGCCGCCCTGATCCCGGAGGGCGATCACGTCGCTGCCGTGGTGAAGCTCCACGGCTACGACAACATGTATCTTTACGTCGCGCGGCTCCTCGATCCCCGCGTCGTGCAGCAGTTGCGCAATACCCAGCAAAGCGTCGGGGAATATGCCACCCTCGAGTCGCAACGCTTCGGCTTTCAGGTGGCCTTCGCGCTGATGTTCGCGGTGATTGCGCTGATCGTCCTGTTGTCTTCGGCTTGGATCGGGCTTGATTTCGCCAACCGCCTTGTCGCGCCGATCCGGCGGCTGATCAGCGCCGCCAATGTCGTATCAACAGGCAATCTTCACATCCGCGTGCCGGTTCGCCCTTCCGAAGGCGACCTTGCGCAACTCGGCGAGACCTTCAACAAGATGACGCACGAACTGCGCACCCAGCATGAGGACATCGTGCGCGCCCGCGACCTGATCGACAGCCGGCGGCGATTTACCGAAGCCGTCCTGGCTGGCGCCAGCGCGGGGGTCATCGGCGTGGACGCCGAGGGCCGCATTACCATCCTCAACCGATCAGCCGAGCGGCTGATCGACCGCGCCGAAGCCGACGCGCTCGGCCGTCCGCTGGTCGAGATCGCGCCGGATTTTGGCGAGATCTTGCAGGCGTCGCGCAACAGCAACCAGCGGCTGGTGCAACGCCAGATTGCCATCACGCGCGACGGCCAGGAGCGCAATTACTCGGTGCGGGTCACCAGCGAGCAAACCACCGACGCCGACCACGGCTACGTCATCACCGTCGACGACATTACCGAGCTTGTGCTCGCGCAACGCTCCTCGGCATGGGCCGACATCGCCCGGCGTATCGCGCACGAGATCAAGAACCCGCTGACACCGATCCAGTTGTCGGCGGAGCGGCTGCGCCGCAAATACGGCAAGACCATATCCGACGACCCGGCGGTATTCGAACAGTGTACCGAGACGATCGTGCGCCAGGTCGATGATATCAAGCGCATGGTCGATGAGTTCTCGCGCTTCGCACGCATGCCCAAGGCGGTGATCGCCGACGAGGATGTCGCCGACACGGTTCGGCAGGCAGTGTTCCTGCTGCGCGTCGGCCATCCGGATATCGATTTCGAGGTCGAACTTGCCGCCGAAACCATGCCGGCGCGTTTCGACCGGCGGCTGATCTCGCAGGCGCTGACCAACATCATCAAGAACGCCACCGAAGCGATCGGCGCGGTGCCGCCGGCGGAACTGGGCCGCGGCCGCATCATCGTGCGCGCGATGCGGGATGGCAAAGATGCGGTCATCGACGTGATCGACAACGGCATCGGCCTCCCTAAGGAAAACCGCGCCCGCTTGCTCGAACCTTACGTGACCACGCGCGAGAAGGGCACCGGCCTGGGTCTTGCCATCGTCGGCCGCATTCTCGAAGAGCACGGCGGGCGTCTCGAGCTTCGCGATGCGTCGGAGAAGATTCCGGGCGCCCGCGGCGCTTGGATGCAATTACGCTTCGCGGCGGAGGCGCTCGCGCCCGCCGAGCAGGCAGTCGAAACCCATCATCAGGTGGCGGGCTGATCATGGCGTCGGACATTCTTATCGTCGATGACGAAGCGGATATTCGCGAACTGGTCGCGGGCATTCTGCAGGACGAAGGCCACGGTACCCGCACGGCGCGCGACAGCGACGACGCGCTCGCTGCCGTCGTGGCGCGACGGCCCAATCTCGTTTTCCTCGATATCTGGCTGCAAGGGAGCCGCCTCGACGGCCTGCAGCTCCTTGATGCGCTCAAAGCCGAGCATCCCGAATTGCCGATTGTCATGATTTCTGGGCACGGCAATATCGAAACCGCGGTGTCGGCCATCAAGCGCGGCGCTTACGATTTCATCGAGAAGCCGTTCAAGGCGGACCGGCTGCTGCTGGTGGCGGAGCGCGCCCTTGAGAATTCGCGGCTGCGACGCGAGGTGAGAGAGCTCAAGCAGCACGCGCCGCTCGCGACGACCCTGGTCGGCCACTCGCCCGCCGCCAATCAATTGCGCCAAACCGTCGACAAGGTCGCACCGACCAACAGCCGTATTCTCATCATCGGCCCCTCGGGCAGCGGCAAGGAACTCGCAGCACGCACCATTCATGCCCATTCGGCACGGGCCAACGGCCCGTTCGTGGTGATCAACGCCGCCGCGATCACACCGGAGCATATGGAGGTCGAGCTGTTCGGCGTCGAAGGCGGCAATGGCAGCTCCAGCCGCAAAGTCGGCGCGCTCGAAGAAGCCCACGGCGGCACGCTGTTCATCGACGAAATTGCCGATATGCCGCGCGAAACCCAAAGCAAGATTCTGCGCGTCCTGGTCGACCAGACCTTCCAGCGCGTCGGCGGCAGTACCAAGGTGACGGTCGATGTGCGCATCGTGTCGTCGACCAGCCGCAATATCGAAGCCGACATCGCCGCGGGAAAATTCCGCGAGGATCTCTATCATCGGCTCTCCGTGGTTCCGATCCGCGTGCCGGGGCTTGCCGAACGGCGCGAAGACATTCCCGAGCTTGTCGAATATTTCATGACGCAGATCTCCCAGACCACCGGCCTGCCCAAGCGGAATGTCGGCGCCGACGCGCTCGCCGTCCTGCAATCCCACGATTGGCCGGGCAACGTGCGGCAATTGCGCAACAACGTCGAACGGTTGATGATCCTGGCCGGCGGTGATCCGGGTGCGGTGATCACTGCCGCCATGCTGCCGCAGGACGTCGGCTCGATGATCCCATCGATGCCGAACGGCAATGGCGGCGAGCACTTGATGAGCCTTGCGCTGCGCGAGGCGCGCGAAGTGTTCGAGCGCGAATACCTTCTGGCGCAGATCAACCGTTTCGGCGGTAACATTTCGCGCACCGCCGAATTCGTCGGCATGGAACGCTCGGCGCTGCACCGCAAGCTCAAAGCGCTGGGGATCGACTGAGCCGATGTCGCGCGTTGCCTACGTCAACGGCCGCTATGTGCCGATGCGTGACGCCATGGTCCATGTCGAGGATCGCGGCTATCAGTTCGCCGACGGCGTCTATGAAGTGTGCGAGGTGAGGGGCGGCAGACTAATCGACGAACGGCGCCACCTCGACCGGCTCGAACGTTCTCTCAAGGAATTGCGTATCCGCACGCCGATGTCGCGCTCCGCGCTCAGCGTGATCCTGCATGAAGTGGCGGCGCGCAACCGCATCGGTTACGGCCTCGTCTATCTGCAGATCACCCGCGGCGTGGCCAAACGCGACCACGCTTTTCCGGTACCGGCGGTCGAGCCGAGCATTGTCGTGACTTCGCGCGCGCTCAACCGCGCGCGCAACGAAGCGACTGCGGCAAGCGGCATCGCCGTCGTCTCCGTGCCGGACAACCGTTGGGGCCGCGTCGACATCAAGACCGTCGGCCTTTTGCCCAACGTCCTCGCCCGCCAGGCCGCGATCGACAAAGGCGCGCGCGATGCCTGGTTCGTCGACAAGGACGGCATCGTGACCGAGGCGGCCTCGGCCAACGCGTGGATCGTCACATCGAGCGGCGCCCTGGTGACCCGACACGCCGACAGCGCCATCCTCCGTGGTATCACCCGCACGGTGGTGCTTGACGCCGTCAAGGCGCAAAAGCTTGCATTCGAGGAGCGGGCGTTCACGCTCGAAGAAGCCTATGCGGCGCGCGAAGCGTTCATCACGTCGGCGACCCAGATCGTGCTGCCGGTGGTCCGCATCGACGGGCGTCAGATCGGCGACGGCAAGCCGGGGCCGATAGCGACTGCGCTGCGGCGGGAGTTTCATCGCTTTGCTGAAACCGGATGAAGCCCGGCAGCGGATCAGCCAGTCAGCGGATTGATCACGTTCAAGTCGGGGAAACGGCTGAAGTCTCGGTCCGCCGACCATAATTCCCGTACATCATGCTGGCGGCACAGCGCGGCGATGCGCGCGTCGTGGATTCGAGGTCCGACGATCTTGCCCACCGTTATCGTTGCTCGCAGGTGCGGCCAGTATTCGTCGGCCTCGCCAAGCAGAACAAGCGCCGGGGCAGCGAGCCAAGCATCCACTTGGTCAAGTGCCAAGGCGAGTGGAGTCGGCGGATCATAGATACGTGGGTGAGTAGCAATTGCCAGAAATTCGTGCACGCACGGCCATGGGATGGCCCAGGCTGCGCGACCCTCGGCCAAGCCGGCGACGCGGGAGGAAGCAACCTCGTGAAAGGGAGAATCTTCTCGATGCGCGTAGATGAGAATGTTCGTGTCGAGCGCGATCACTCGCCCTGGTCCCCATAGGCAAGATCACGCAAGCGCTCCCATTCGGCATCACGCAATTCCGGCCGCAGCCCCCGACCGCCAAAACTTGCCTTGCGCAGCCGAAATGCCGGCGACCGCTTTGTGCCGATCACAATCTGCCTGAGCCCCCGTTCCACCAAGGCGCGCAGCGTTGTACCTTCCCGAGCGGCGAGCTTTCGTGCATCGCGCAGCAAGGAATCGGATATTTCAATTGTCGTCTTCATCGAGCCATATTAGTGGGTCAATAGATATGGGTGCCAATATACAACTATAGCAGACATCGCAACAACCGTCTTCTTCTGATGGCTGCGCAAGGACTTCATTCCTTGATCCTTTGCGAAAACATAGCCAAACACCTTGTTTCGTGGGCTTGGGGTTTGCCCATAATCCCGGTGACATTCGTCAATAGTAGGAGTCCTCATGCCCCCAACTTGGGCTTGCAACCCCCGTCGCCGCGCCCTCTAATGGTCGAACCTCAGGCTTCGGGGGCTCTGTTTCGATCCGCCCAGGCGCAAGGGACAAGAAACGACCCGCAGGGCAGGGGCCTGCGGTACAAGAACGGAAACAACGGCCATGGCAGCCGACCGCGCACAAAATCTACAAGACACCTTCCTCAATCACGTCCGCAAAGCCAAGATTCCGCTCACCATCTTTCTGGTGAACGGCGTTAAGCTGCAGGGCGTGGTGACCTGGTTCGATAACTTCTGCGTGCTGTTGCGCCGCGACGGGCACTCGCAGCTCGTCTATAAGCACGCAATCTCGACGATCATGCCGGGCCACCCGGTTCAACTCTTCGAGGGCGCCTAGGAAGCGCCATCTGGAGAATAAGTTCGATTGGAGCCGCGCCGTCGCGACACGCGCGCTGACCGGCTGAGTCCCACGGGCTCAGCGACGACGGGGCGTGCGCTGGTCATCGAACCGGTATTGCGGCGAGCGGCGGCGCGGATCGCCGCCGGAGAGCGGACGCCTGCTGCTCGTCTCGACGAGGCCATAGGCCTTGCGAGCGCCATCGACCTTGAAGTTGAGCAATCCGGCATCGTGACGCTCAGCGCGCTTCGTCCCGCGACATATCTCGGCAAGGGCAAGGTCGAAGAGATTGCCGGCCTCGTTAAGACCCATGAGGCTGGCATCGTGGTCATGGACTGCGCGCTGACGCCGGTGCAGCAGCGCAACCTGGAAAAAGCCTGGGGCGCCAAGGTCGTCGACCGCACCGGCTTGATCCTTGAGATTTTCGGGCGCCGCGCCCGCACGCGGGAGGGCGCGCTGCAAGTGGAGCACGCGCACCTGACCTATCAGAAAAGCCGGCTGGTGCGCTCGTGGACGCATCTGGAGCGCCAGCGCGGCGGCTTCGGCTTTCTCGGCGGCCCCGGCGAGACGCAGCTCGAAGCCGACCGCCGCATGATCGAGGAACGCCTTGCCAAGATCGAAACCGAGCTCGCCAAGGTCAAGCGCACGCGCGAGCTGCACCGCGACAGCCGCCGCCGCGTGCCTTACCCGATCGTCGCTCTGGTCGGCTACACCAATGCGGGGAAATCGACGCTATTCAATCGCATGACGCAGGCGCAGGTTCTGTCTGCCGACATGCTGTTCGCGACGCTCGACCCGACGCTGCGCGCCGTCGATCTGCCGCACGGCGCCCGCGTGATCCTTTCCGATACCGTTGGCTTCATCTCCGAATTGCCGACCATGCTGATCGCGGCGTTCCGCGCCACCCTCGAGGAAGTCGTCGAAGCCGATGTCATTCTGCACGTGCGCGATGTCTCGCACGGCGATGCCGCGGCGCAACTGGCC
>Ga0335085_10015073_pt1 | contig 11233 bp, 10 predicted proteins | sample Lox_Sample_45_FD_206712 | JGI IMG/M metagenome (GOLD analysis project Ga0335085, IMG submission 206712) | Soil microbial communities from Loxahatchee National Wildlife Refuge, Florida, United States - Lox_Sample_4.5 | ecosystem: Environmental > Terrestrial > Soil > Wetlands | place: USA... | reverse complement strand
AGTACTTCAATCCGGACGCCAGCCCCGCCCAGCAGACCAGGGTGGCCCAGACGGTCTCCCTCATCGTCAAGCTGGGCGCGCTGATCTTCGTGCTCGCGCTGAGCAAGACGTTCTCGATCAACCTGCAGCTGCTGGGCGGGATCTGGATCCTGCAGACCTTCCCGGCCATCGTGATCGGCCTGTACACCCGCTGGTTCCACCAATGGGCCCTGATCGCCGGCTGGGCCGTGGCCATGATCTACGGCACCCTCACCGCCTACAACACGCCGGCGCCGGGGGTGCCGGGCTCGCACTTCGGTGGGTCCACGGCCAACGTGCCGGTCTTCAACCACACCGTGTACATCGCGCTCACCGCGCTGGTCATCAACCTGGCGGTGGCGGCCGTGCTGACCGGCGTGCTCCGGCTGGCGAAAATCCCGGCCGGGGTGGACGAGACCCTGCCCGGCCACTACCTCGCCGACCCGCCCGGGCTGCGCCGGGCCAGGGTCCCGATCACCAGGATGACGGTCGGCAAACCCTGACCGGCGGCCGGCCACGCCCGGGCCCACGGAAGATCTCCACACCATCTGCACACGTTCTGCGCCGCTCCTGCACACGCGCGAGTTGCGGTGCTGGGTGATGGGGGGTCTAAGCCGCAGGACATCGGTGGCACGGTCCGGCCGCCACCGGCCGGGTGCGCTCGTCTGAGGCGCCAGCCGTGCGAACGTGACCAGCCACGTTGAGCAGCGTCCGCGGAGCGGCTTCGGCTGGGCCGGGGACGGCTTCCCAGCCAGCAGCAAGGCGGGGCCCCCACGGGACGAGGTAGGGGGAAGCAGATGACGACGCAGACGAAGTCGCTGTACGACCGGCTCGGCGGGCCCGATGTGATCAGCGCGCTCACGGAATCGTGGGTGGCCCGCGTGGGGGGCGATGACCGGGCCAACGGGAAATTCGCCCGGACCGACATCCCGCGGCTCATGAAGGAGGTCTCCGACCAGCTGTGTGAGGTCACCGGCGGCCCCTGCGTCTATACCGGCCGGAGCATGCAGGAGACGCACGCCGGGATGGGGACGACGGCAGGCGAGTTCGACGTCGTCATGGAGCATCTGACGGGAGCGCTCGACGAGCTCAACGTCCCGAAGACGGAGCAGGACGAACTGGTCGATCTGATCATGCCGATGCGCGGTGACATCGTCGAGGTCGAATCGCGGGAGACGGGGACACCGCTGCCCGACACCTACCAGAATGCGCCCCCGCTGACGTAGCCGGCCCCAGGCCCGGCGGGCCGGCTGGGGTCCCGTTCCAGCGCGGGCACACGCGCAGGGCCAGCGGTTAATGCGGTGCGTCCTCGTCGCTTGCAGGTTCCTGCGGGCCAGGCCAGGAGGCACCACGTAGTCGGCCAGGAACACCAGCCAGGTGACCACGCCGACCACCGCGCCGACCCAGCCGGTGGACTCGGGAACGATCACCAGCGGCAAGACGGCCGACACGATGATCGGCAGCTGCATCCAGGTGTCGTAGCGCTTCAGGAAGGCGGCATCGCGTTCCGAGCGGGGCTGGCCCAGCCGGGGCCCTGTTTCAGCGGCGGCATCCACGGCCTCGATCGTGCCAGATCGCCCAGGCCCGGCACCTGAATCTGCCGCGAACTCGGGTTGCGTCAGTCCCGGGGCGAGACCGTGGCCAGGCCGGCATCGGCGGCGGCCCTCAGGAGCCGGTCATCGTAGCTGACAAGGGCATCCAGTTCCGGCGCGAGCACACGCGCAGTCGCGAGATGGATGGCGTCGAGCGACCGGAGCCCGCGGTCGGGCTCGTTCATCGCCCCTTCCACGATGTCGTCGTCGACCGCGATACAGGAGAAGGCCAGGAGCAGATCGCGGGCGTCGGGAAGCAGTGCGGGCATGGCCCGGGCAACTGCACGGGTGACCTCGATCCGCAACAACGCCGAGCTGACCCATTCGGCATCTGCATGAGCGTCGTAGAAGGCCGCGAAGGCTTTAGAGTCCGTTTCCTCGACGAGGAGCTCGATGACGGCAGAGGTGTCGGCGTAGTAGAGGCTCACCAGCGTTCCTCGTCGCGCATTGCCGCCAGTGCCTCAGATAGCGTGCTTGTGCCGTCCCCCGGGCGCATGCGGGGACGGTAGCCAGGCCTGCGGGCGAGCGTCGCCCGCCCGGATGCGACCAGGCGCGCCAGAATCGGCGTGGGCTCGCGCTCTCCCACGGGAACGATCCGGGCGATGAGCCGCCCGTGCTCGGTCACGTCGATGGTCTCGCCATGCCGGACCCGCGCCAGCACCTCGCTTGTGTGATGACGCAGGTCCCGGAGGCCGACTGCGTGTGTGTCCGCGGTCATGGCTCAAATGTATCACAATTTTGTGGATACATTGTCTCCGGGGTCTTTGGCGTCTGCGGCTAGGAGCGGGAAGAAGTGACCGGCGATCTGCCTGAGGACGGCGACGATGAGCCGGGGGGGCAGGTCGGCTCCGGGGTCGTTGAGTTCGGCCGGGAGCTGCACGCCCATCTGCCGGGCCCTGGTGATGAGGGCGGGCCCGACACCCATCCCCAGGGCGCTCAGGCCCTGGCCCACGACCTCGGGGTCCATCGTCCATCCGGGCACCGGACGAGCTTGGGGGGTGGCCCAGGTTTGCGGGTCGCGGGGCGTGGCGAGCGAGAAGAGGTGGTCGAAGGTGCGGGCCGAGCCGTCCCGCTGAGTGAACGCGTCACCCAGTCCCCACCTCTTGCGCAGCGTGGCGATCAGGGAGGTGTGGCGGTATTCGTCGTTGTAGACCGACCCCGGCTCGACCCACGGCGAGACGATGATGGCCGGTACCCGGTATCCGGAGCGGTCGAAGGTGAAGCCGAGCTCGCCGGGCGGCGCCGTCGGGTCCGGCGGCGGGACCGGCCCCGGTGGGACGTGATCGTAAGTGCCGCCCGGCTCGTCCCAGCCGATCAGCAGGGGGGTGTTCCACACGTTGGCGCCGGTCGGGGAGGTGGCGGACCGGTAGGCGCGGTACACCCGCTCCAGGAAGGCCTCACCCGACAGCATCGAGGACGGGCTGTCCATCGCGAGGTCGACGGTGTCCGAGAACGAGCGGCCGAACGCGGGGTGGTAGTCCCCGTGGCCCGACAGCATGTTCGGCTCAATAAGCGAGAAGTCGGGCAGGGTGCCCGCCGCGGCGTCGCTCTCGAACTCGGCGAAGGGCACGAAATGGGTGGCCAGCCGGTCCTTCAGCCGGGGGAAGTGGATCACCCCGGTGAACGAGAGCGGCATCGGCTCCATGACGTAGACCTTCCAGGTCTTGCCGTGGGCCTCCAGCCGGTCAAAGATCGTCTCGGCGTCGTTCTTGGTGAACCACTTGCCCATCGGGCTGTTCACCACCAGCCCCGACGAGGTGGCCGCCGTCCAGAACGACCGGTTCATGAACGTCTGCGACGGCACCTCGCAAAACCAGTGGTCGAAGACCCCGAAGTCCCGCGCTATGCCGTTGAGCACCGGCAGCTGCCCGGGCGTGCAACCGGTCATGATGTGGGCGTACTCGTCGTAGGTGGGCTGGCGGCCGGTCTCGCCGGTGAAGGTGGAGATGTAGTCGGTGACGAACCCATCCATCGCCGGTACCGCCCCCGGCGGCGGCGCATTCCACGGAGCCGCCGCGCCATCACCGATCTTGAACCGGTTGTGGTCGTCGAGGATGTTGAACAGCTGGGTGTTGGTATGGAAGTACTCCTCACCCGAGTCCGGGTTCGGCGAATCCATGTCGGTGGCCACGGTGTACGGGACCACCTTGCGTTCGGCGCCATGCTCCGCCCACGCCGGAATCGGGTTGCTCAGGTCCTTCCCGATGACCCCGTCGAAATTCTTGCCGTCCCCCGGGCCGTACAGGTGCCCCAGCACATTGTCCAGGGAACGGTTCTCAAACAGCACCACCACGATGTGATCCAGGGCGTGGGACCCATCCGGTGCGGGCATCAGCCAAGCCTCCCTACCCAGACCGGCCGTGACCACGGCCAGTTCCCAACAGATACAGCGTGCATGAGCCTCGAGGCCACCAGCGGCCCCAGCTAAAGATCATGTCTCAGTCCGGTCCCGGGTCATCACCCGCCAGAGGCGATCTCGATTGCCGTCAGCCCGGGTGACTACCTGGCCCCCCACAACTTCCCGTGACATGCAGACCACGATCGCAGCGCTACTGGCGCTGGCTCTCTAGACCCTGGACAAGACAGCACAGCCGCGGGGTGGGCTCAAGGCCAAGCTCGGAGTGCAGCAGCGCCCGGTAATGCATGAACTCGCGCACCGCTTCCGACTGGTTGCCCTCGGCCAGGTGGACCCGGATAAGAGCAGCATGCGCGCTTTCCCTGAGTGGCTCCGCCCGCACGGCCGCACCGGCCGCGTCGGCAGCTTGACCCCAGCATCCGACGGCGGTTAGCCGATCGGTCAGCGCCTCTAAGGCGTGCAATCGTAGCTGCCGCCAGTCCTCGGCCTCGACCAGCACCCAATCGTCGTACCAGCCGGGCAGCAGGTCGTCGGACAGGGCCACAATCGCAGCCGGACCGAGGTCGGACTGCGCCAAGGTCGCTGTGGGGTCCAGCAGTCGCCGGGCCAGCGTTTGTGCGTTGCGAATGTCGACCGCCACACCATCGGTGAGGCCAAGCTCCAGCTTGCTCGCCCGCAAAATCCTGCGATGCTGGCACTCCAGGCGGGCCAGGGCTGAGCGCAGATTAGAGTAGGCGCGGGCCTCGGTGGTCTCGGGCCAGAGTGCGCCGGCAACCACAGCCCTGCTGGTCATCCCGCTCTGAATTGCCAGGAACGCAAGCACTCGCTGTGACGCCCTTGGAATACCGGCCTGCGCGCTTCCCCTCCACCACAGGTGGAATCCGCCAAGAACCGAGACGATGGAACTGTGATCAACGCAAAGCCACGTCATGAAGGCCCCCCGTAGCTGCTGGAGCTACCGACTGCCACCCCCGTCCGGTTACTGCAAACGTTTACAGCCAGCATGGATGGCTAAATCCGGGTGTACACCTTGATAAAGCAACCGTCAAGGGAATATGGCGCCATACCAAGTACCCCCGCGCCAACAGACTCATCGTCTGATAGCTGTGATTTGAACGCACTATTGGGGCGATCAAGAGTTAGTGATCGGGTGGCGGCACCTGATCGACACCGGCAAGATACCGGGCATGGCCAGCAGTGGCCGTGCGAGCTAGTGTTGCAGGTCACATTTGCCTCGCGGGACCGGCGTCGGCGGGCACTTTCGCCGCTTGTGCTAATCGTCGCGGCTGGGCCGGTAACCGAACGGCCGCGGCCGAACCGGTGGCATGACCACAATCCAGCAACCCGACTCCGGTACACCCGTGGCCCATTCGGTCTCCGGACCCGCCGGGCGATTCACCGACGACGTCGGCGATCGTCCCGGGAGATCCCCCGGTAGGCCGTCCCGGGAGATCCCCCGGTTAGGTCGTCCCGGGAGATCCCCCGGTTAGGACTCCGGCCGTGTCATGGACAGCAGTTCGGCAAGGCCCGCGTTCTCCACGTGTTCCGGATCCCCCGGATCGGAGACCTTGAACGTCCGGGTCCCTCGATCCGTCGTCACCTCGATTGTGTAGTCGTAGAGGTCCGCGCCGATGCTCCCCTCCGACACGCCGCTGGCAAGGTCCTCCACCACCTGTGGCAGTCTGCCGGCCCTGTCAGCTCCCGGGCCTTCATCGGCGGTGACCGCACTACCCGTCGCTCCCGCGTAGCCCCCGGACCATGTGACCCGCACCCTCATGGTGACGGCTCTCCTCCTTCCATGCTCGGCGGTCGGCGGTTGCCCCGGACGGTTCGGCCGTCACCCGGTCAGGACTTCCGACTCCCCTTGGTGGCGGCCCGCAGCTCCGCGATGTCTTTGGCCAGCAGCTCGTCATCGGAGAGCGACGCGCCGGTCGCCAGGACCTTCGCATCGGGCGAGATGAACTCCGGCAGCTGCATCGTTCCACAGCACGTCGAGCGATCCTGACCCGCGTCCATCGTCGCACCAATGTTGGTAGGTTCCATCGTCAGGACATCATCTCCGTCGACGAAACCCTCGTCAGCGTAATCCACGCGCCCCTCCATCATCGCGGCGACCGGCGTCGGCGAGACGACGACCTCGCGCAGCGTGAAGCGATTCCGGATGAACGTGCGATAGATCGGGGGGTCGCCCTGATTGGCGGAGATCGTCAGCATCTGGTTGACGACGTCGGCGAATGTCGCTGCGGTAGCGGGCGCCGCCACGATCGCCTTGAGGAGCAGCTTCGCCAGGTGCCTGGCGACCTCCAGCAGGATGGAAGCGGGGTCTTGCGACCCGCCCTGGTGCGCCAGCTGGAATGCGTAGATGTCCGCGAGGACGTCGTACATGCCGCCGGTGAATACCTGCGAGATGGCATGCACTTCGTTGCCGACCTGGCTCAGCTTGAGATCGTTGTCGGCGTTCCGCAGGCCGACGGGGAACCCTAGGGCTGCGCCGAATTGCTCGGCGAGGGCGGCTATGAAGTTCCTGTTGTGAAGGTTCGCCCGGCTCTGCACGACCACCGCCTCGACCTGATCGAGCTGTGAGAGGGCGAGGAAGATCGCCGACAGGTCGCCGAATGATTCGTGCAGCCCACCGGTTTGCGGCGGGCCCGCACTGCTCAGCCAACCGGGCTTGAGCCCATCCAGGACGGCATGGCCGGTCTCGTGAGCCACGATGTCAAGAGAGCGGCAGGTGAATACCGGCGTCGTGGCCCCGGTAGGTGTGAAGTGGAAGAACTTCAGCGCCTTTGCGGTGCGGCTGTAATACGCGTTGGCCGTAACGCCGGCGTCTGGGAACGCCGTCAGCCGGTCAGTGTTGCCGCCGGTGTTCCACGCCCATGGGATGAGCTGGCCGCGAAGCCGCTCATACATGGTGAGGGTCTCGCGAACGATGGCCCAGGTGTGCGCGCAGTCGAACTGCGGCGTAAGCGGCGTGTAGATGAAGTCGCCGAGGACATTCTTCGCAATCGGCGTGGTGCCCGGGAGCTCAGTTGTGATCCGGGAGTCCGTCGGGCCGTTCAGAACGAGCCCGAAGATCAGGCTCGTCCGGATTCCGGGATCGCCCACGCTTGGATCCTGCTTCCAGATCAGGAACCGGTGGGCAAACTGCAGCCACGGGATGGGAACGGGAACCGGGATTGGCCGCGGGCGGGCCTCGATGCTGATCTGCCTCGCCGCCGAGGTCGGCTCCAGCCCCAAGTTCGTCAGGGGCGTCGTCAAGTTCGTGAGGTTGATCCCGTTGCCATCCTGTCGCGCCTGCTCGATGGTGGGGCTCGGTCCGGTCATTGGTCTGTGCCTCCTTTGCACGGCCACCAGCGGTCGAGCGGCTCGAATCGCTGCCCAAATGAGCGCAGAAGGTTCCCCCGTGCGTGCGCTGGCTGTAAGCCCGCGAGAGGGGCCGGCCAGGCGCCGTCTGCCCGGGCCCTCGCTTGACTCCACGCCCACTCCTGAGGGCGCCCGCGATTCTCGATTCCCCCCGAATGCCCGTAGCGTTCCTCCAGACAGGGCGAGGGTATGCGGGCCAGCGTTACTGGATCGTCACGCCTGCGTCACCGACGGCCCGCTGATGGCGTCGGATATCAAGAAAACGATCATCCAAAGCTGGATTCACACGAGCGAGCCTTGCTGACCTCTTCGTGACGCACCGGTGACGCAGCGCACATTAGCGTCTCTTCGCACGGAAATCCGGATCGCAAACCCAAGGAGTCCAAGATGTCCGAAACCGATACAGTAGTAGCCGAATCGACCGGGGAACAGCCGCCGCCCGTCCCAGGCGCCGAGGCTCTTGCGGCGCTTGTCCCGGCCACGGTGGCCGGTATGCCTCCCACGGCGCAGACGTTCTTCGCGGTGGTCAACTCCAATGGAACCCTGGCGAGGGGCTTTCAGGCGGTATCTTCCACCCGCCTGGGGACTGGCGTCTACCAGGTCCTCTTCTCGCACGACATCACCGGTTCCGCCTACGTCGGAACGATCGGCCTGTCGGCCAGCAGCGGAATGTCGCCCGCGGGCGAGATTGCGGTAGTGGGCCGCGCCGGCTCAGCAAACGGTGTTTTCGTCCAGACATTCAACAGCAGCGGAACCGCAGCCGACCGGGGATTCCACCTCGCAATCCTTTCCTGAGTACGCAATCGCACCGTCATACCGGCGCCGAAGATGGGAATCTATCGCCACAGCCTGATCCCGCCGCCACGCATAGCGGCGGGATCAGGCTGACCAATGGCGTTCGCGCGCCCGAACCGCGGCCCGGTTTCCCCCGGGCCGCCGTCAAAGACTGCTCCCGGCGGCCTCAGCCGTCGGCGCTGACCACACCGATCGGGCAGGACACGCCGGTGCCGTGGTCCGGGCAGTAGCCGTGCGGGTTCTTACCGGCCGAAAGGTACTGCTGGTGGTAGTCCTCGGCGAAGTAGAACTCACCGGCCGGCACGACCTCGGTGGTGATCTCCCCGTACCCGGCCTCGGACAGCTTCTTCTGGTACGCCGCGCGGGATTCCTCCGCCGCCGCCTTCTGGGCGGGTGAGGTGTAGAAAATTACCGAACGATACTGCGAGCCGATGTCGTTGCCCTGGCGCATCCCCTGGGTCGGGTTATGCGACTCCCAGAACACCTTGAGCAGCTCGGAGTAGCTGACCTTGGCCGGGTCGAACACCACGCGCACGCTCTCGGCGTGGCCGGTCCGGCCGCTGCAGACTTCCTCGTAGGTCGGGTTGGGCGTGAACCCGCCCTCATAACCCACGGCCGTGGTCACCACCCCCGGCGTCTGCCAGAACATCTTCTCGGCACCCCAGAAACAGCCGAGCGCGAACTCGGCCACCTCGGTCCCGGCCGGATAGGGAGGCCGGAGCGGGCCGCCAAGCACCTCGTGATGGGCGGGGACCGGCATAGGGTCGCTGCGCCCGGGCAGCGCCTCTTCCTTGGTCACCATCGCGGTCTTGTGAAAGCCGAACAGGCTCACTGTTGTCCTCCCTCGTGTAATACCACGAGGGTAAGCAAAGCCGAGCGCGGCTCTGTTCCCGGCGCCGCCCCAGCCCGGTGCCGGGGCGTCAGGCGGGGTTCGTCGGCTCCAGCTTGCCCGTCAGGGGCACGGCCGGGTTCAGCGTGTGGTCGACGACCCGCATTTCGAAGGGGAACCTGCTGCCGTTGGTGGTCGCCTTCCACTGCACGCCGACTATCTTGGTGATGGCCACGCCCGGCGCCGGGCCGCCGGAGAAGTCGAGCTGGCCGGACATTCCGGTGTAGTTCACCTTGTGGATGGCGTTGGCGACCTCCGCCCTGTCGTGCGGGTCGCTGACACTCCGGAACGCCTGGTGGGCCACCTCGAACAGGCTGTAGGTCCCCCCGATCGACTGGACCCACTGCCGGCCGGTGCTCGCCGTGAAGTTGTCGGCGAGCTGCTTCGCCCCCAGCTTGGGGTCCAGCGAGGATTTGTAGGGCATGTACGGGCCCCACCAGGAGTCGGTGGCGATGTTGTTGACCAGCGGCCCGAGCGCCACCGTGTCGGCCGGGAACAGCAGCACCTTGGCCACGGTCGCCAGCCTCGGCTTCCAGCGCTGCTGGTTCGCCTGCCGCCAGAAGTGGTTGAAGTCCGGCGGCAGCGGGCAGTTGCTGAGGTACTGGCAGTCGTTCTGCTTGAATTTGGTGATCATCGGGGTGAAGTCGGTGGTCCCGTCGCTGTAGGCGCCACCATCGATCCCGTTGTAGCCATCCGCCTGCATGAGGATCGGCAGGGCCGCGCGGAACGCGTTGCCGTCGGCGTCGTTGGGGTACTGGAGGGCCACGTTCTTAGAGGAGGCCTTGACCCTGTTCCACATCGGCACGAAACAGTCATTGAGATCTTTCAGGCCGAAGAAGAACAGGGTGCAGTACTGGAACGCCGTGGTCGCCTTGGTCGGGTCGCCGCCCAGGCCGGCGTACCAGGACTCCCACGGGTCGTTGGTGCCCACGCAGGGCACGCCCTCGGTCTGGGCCACCACCGCGACCGGGTTGACCGTCTCGGGGGTGGATGAGACCAGCAGCATGTCCACGTTGTTGTTGAGGATGAGCTGGCGGGCGAGCTGGGAGGCCCGGTTGGGGTCGGACTGGCTGTCGGTGACGATGATGTTGACCTGATAGGTCCGGCCGCCGACCCGGAAGCCCCTGGAGTAGGCGGAGGTGCCGCGGATGGTGTCGATGACGAACTTGTCGCCGGACGCGAACCCCGATATCGCGCCGGTGAACGGCGCGATATAGCCAATGTTGATCGTGCCCGTCGAGGAAGAGGCCGACGACCCCTCGCTGCCTGAACTGCACGCGGCCAGGACGCCGCCCGCGGCGGTGGCCAGCGCACCGGCGCCCAGGCCACGCAGCACGGTCCGCCGCGCGATGCTCCGCTCCTGCGGCGGCTGGACAGCCGCTTCGTCAGGGCTCATTTCTTCTCCTTCGCACTTAGCGCCTCCGGGCCGGTCACCGCCCATCGGCCACCACCACGCTGCCGGACTGCATGCTGGCGTGCTCCAGCCCCGGCAGCACCGTCACAGTGCATCATGGATGAAGGGCTCTTTTCGGCTGCTTCGCACTAAAGCCATACGTCCGTGACTTTCCTGAGGCCACAGGGGCGGCCGGGAATTCCCGGTGCCGTCGGCCCCGTCCGGGCGGGCCTGTGGCTTGGCCGGGCCCGGCCGTCCGCCGCGGTGCCGCCGCCGTCTCAGCCGCGCCGCGGCAGCGTGAGCAGCCTGCGCGGGCGTTCGGAGTCCACCCGGAGCCAGTACCCGACCGGGAACAGCCGCACGTTGATGCGGGCGTCCACCAGGCCCCACAGCCCGCGGCGCGCGAACAGGGCCACGAAGATCGCGACCAGCCCCAGGATGATCAGGTACCACGCGTTGTACGAGGCCAGCGTCTGCTGCAGCACCATGTACACCACGGTGCCAACGATCGGCCCCTCGATCGTCCCCAGCCCGCCGATGATGGCCGCGAACGCCATCACCGCGGTCCACTGCACGCTGAACACCGCGGCCGGCTGCACCTGGAGCTGGCTGATGGCCAGCACCGCGCCCGCGGCGCCGCAGCCGGCGCCCGCCACCACGAATACCAGCATCCTGGCCAGGCCGACCCGCGCCCCGGAGCTGCGCGCGGCCACCTCGTCGTCGCGGACGGCGGTGAGCACCAGGCCGAGCCTGCCGCGCAGCAGCAGGTAGATGGTGGCCAGCGCCGCCACCGTGACGGCCAGCCCGGCCCAGTAGGTGTACGCGGT
>Ga0335085_10015072_pt1 | contig 11233 bp, 10 predicted proteins | sample Lox_Sample_45_FD_206712 | JGI IMG/M metagenome (GOLD analysis project Ga0335085, IMG submission 206712) | Soil microbial communities from Loxahatchee National Wildlife Refuge, Florida, United States - Lox_Sample_4.5 | ecosystem: Environmental > Terrestrial > Soil > Wetlands | place: USA... | reverse complement strand
CTCCTTCGTTCATCGAGACCATTCCCAAGCGGGGATACCGCCTGATCGCGAACGTGGCGGGCGGCGACGCCGCGCTGGAACGGCGAGCGCCCTCGGGTCGCCGCGGCGCCTGGCCGCTCGGCGCGGCAGGCCTGGCGCTGGTTGCGGTCGCGGCGGGCATGTACGTCTCAGGAACGTGGCGGCCCGCTCCGGCCCGGGCGCGCATTGAAGCGGGTCGCAGCATTTCGGAGGCGCCGACCCTCGCGGTCACGCCCTTCGAGGCACTGGGCGCCGGCCCCGAGCAAGGCTATCTCGCGCGCGGGATCCGCAGCGACCTGGTGACGGAAATCTCCCGCCTCTCGGGCTTGCGAATCATCAACGCGTCCGGGGTCGCCGCGCCTGGCGCCGAGGCCCTATCCGCCCGCTATGTGGTCGGGGGCACCGTGCAGCGCGCCGGCGCGAAGCTCCGGATCGACGTTCGGCTGACCGACACGCGCACCAACGAGCTGCTGTGGTCGCAGAGCTACGAGCGGCCGTTCGGCGACGTGCTCGCGATACAGGACGAGATCAGCCGCCAGCTGGTCGAGCGCTTGCCGGTCACGCTGGGCGACGCCGAGCGCCGGCGCCTCGCGAAGCGCTACACCCACAGCGCGGAGGCGTACGACGACTTCCTTCGCGCCAAGGCGCTGCTGCTGGTTCGCCGGGCCGACGCCAACGCGCAGGCCCGCACCTACTATGCCAAGGCGATCGACCTGGACCCGCAGTTCGCCCGCGCCTACGCGGGGCTCGCGATGACCTACGCGATGGATTTCCGCTACCAGCGGCCGGACGGGTCGCCGGCGGCGCTCGACCGCGCGATGGAGCTGGCCGAAACCGCGCGCCAGATCGACCCGGGCAGCGCCGAGGTCTACTGGGCGATCGGCTTCATCCATGCGCAAGCCCGGCGCTACGACCAGGCCATCGAGGCGCTGGAGAAGGCGATCGAGCTGAACCGGTCGTATGCCGACGCCTACGCGCTGATCGGCGGCATCTACACCTACGTCGGCCAGCCGGGGCGCTCCATTCCGCTGCTGCGCACCGCGCTGCGGCTCAATCCCGAGGGCGGCTACCTGTACTTCCTGCTGCTCGGGCGGGCCTACCTGTTCGAGAACGATCTCGACCAGGCGCTCATCAACCTGCGCGAATCGCTGAGCCGCAATCCCGAGGACCTGGAGACGCACATCTATCTCGCGGCGGCGCTGGTCGCCAGCGGAAACCCCGGGGCGGCCGAGTTCGAGGTCGACGAGATTCACGCACGCGACGCCCACTTCTCGATGCGCGGCTGGCTCAGGTCCTACCCGCTGGAGAGTCCGGACGAGATCCGAACGCTGCTCGCGCTGACCTCGAAAGTGCGGCTGTAGGCGCCCCGCCGGATAGCGTTGCCGCCGAACAGGAGAACGACATGACACGCCTCGCCCTTGCCGCCCTGCTTGCGCTCGCGCCGCTGACGGCCTGCGCCCAGGACTGGATCTCGCGCATCAAGGCCACCGCCGCGCCCTACGAGGAAATCGTCCGCGTCGCGGTGCGCAAGGACGTCGAGGAGCCCGTGCTGCTGTCGATGACTAAGCCCGAGCAGATGCCCAAGCGCATCCTGCTGCTGTTTCCCGGCGGCGACGGCATCATGAAGATCCAGCAGAAGCCGGGCGGAAAGTGGTTCCAACTATGGGGGAACTATCTGATCCGCGAGCGCGCGCAGTTCGTGGACGACGAGGACATGGCCGTCTCGGTCGACATGCCGAGCGACATGTACTGCTGCGCCAACGACGTCTTCCGCCTCGGCGCGCAGCACGCGGCCGATGTCGGGCATATCCTCGATGCGCTCGCCGCGCGCTTTCCGGGCGCGCAGTTCTACCTCGTCGGCACCAGTAAGGGGACAGTATCAGCGGCTTCAGTCGGCGCCGCGCTCGGATCGAGGCTCGCCGGGGTCGTCCTGACCTCGACCGTGACGCTGCCCTCCCGCGACGGCAACGGGCTCTCGGGATTCGACTTCGGCAAGATCAAGGTGCCGGTGCTCGTCGTGCACCACAAGTCGGACTACTGCCAGGTGACGCCCTACAGCCGCATGGAGGGCGTCGCGAGCGACCACCACTTCGCGATGATCACCGTGGCCGGCTCGGAGAACGCGCACGGCGACTACTGCCAGGCGTTCTCGTACCACGGCTATGCCGGGCGCGAGAAGCAGGTCGCGGCGGCGATCATGGGCTGGGTCAGGACCCGGGCGGTCGCGCCCACGATTCCCTAGGTCCGCGTGGTGCCGGCTGACGGAGTCGAACCGCCGACCAACGGTTTACAAAACCGCTGCTCTACCAGCTGAGCTAAGCCGGCCCGCCCACCATTCTAAATGGGGTCCGTCCCCATTTAATGGCTACTTGACGATGCGGTAGATGCGGCCGCGGCGCTTGCCGCGCGTGGGCGAGCCCTTCTTGAGCTTCGAGCCGAAGTTGTGGGTGTTGTCGCCCATTTCCTTGGCGGCCTCGCGCATGCGCTGCTCGGCGAGGGTCTCGTTGGCGCGCGCGGCGCCGTACTTGCGTTTCATGGCTTCTCCTGGGGGTTACTTGACCCGGCGCAGCGTCGGCTTGCCGCCGCCGGGCTTTTTCGGGGGCTCGTTGGACGGCGCCGGCAGCGCCGCCGGCATCTCGCGCGGCGCCGCGGGCTCGGCCTCGGCGACCGCCTGCGTCGCGGGCTTGGGCGCATCGACGTCGAAGGTCATGCCGTGCCCGGTCTCGCGTGCGTAGACGGCGTACACGCTCGCCACCGGCACCGAGATCTGGCGCGCCACGCCGGCGAAGCGCGCCGAGAACTCGATCAGCTCGTTGCCCATCTGCAGCTTGTGCACGGCCGCGGGCGAGACGTTGAGGGTGATTTCGCCGTTCTTCACGTATTCGGAAGGCACCTGGGTGCGGGAGTCCACCTTGACCGCGAGATGCGGCGTGTAGCCGTTGTCCACGCACCACTCGTAGAGCGCGCGAAGCAGGTACGGCTTGGTGGCGATCTCGCTCACTTGCGCATGACTTTTTCGGACGGGGTCAGCGCCTCGATGAACGCGGGCCGCGAGAAGATGCGCTCGGCGTACTTCATCAGCGGCGCCGCGGTCTTGCCGAGCTTGATGCCGTAATGGTCCAGCCGCCACAGCAGCGGCGCGATCGCCACGTCGAGCATGGTGAAGTCGTCGCCCAGCATGTGCTTGGTCCGCGTGAACACCGGCGCGAGCTCGATCAGGCGGTCGGTGACCTGCTGGCGCGCCTTCTCGACCTGCTTCTCCTTGCCCGACTCGAGCGAATCGATCTGGCTGAAGAGCTCGACCTCCATGTTGAACAGCATCAGCCGCGCGCGCGCGCGCATGACCGGGTCGGCCGGCATCAGCTGCGGGTGCGGAAAGCGCTCGTCGATGTACTCGTTGATGATGTTCGACTCGTACAGGATCAGGTCGCGCTCGACCAGCACCGGCAGGCGGTTGTACGGATTCATCACCGCCAGGTCCTCGGGCTTGTTGTACATGTCGACGTCGATGACCTGGAAGTCCATGCCCTTCTCGTACAGCACGAAGCGGCAGCGGTGGCTGAAGGGGCACGTCGTGCCGGAATACAGTTGCATCATGGGGCGGGGGTCCTGAAAAAAGGCCGGGCGCGCGCGGGGCGACCGGCCGCGGGTTCGGGCGCGGGAGCTAGCGGACGTCCTTCCAGAAGGCCGCCTTCATGGCGTAGGCGAGCACGAACAGCACGCTCAGCACGAACAGCACGACGATGCCGATGGCCTTGCTGCTCTGGGCGGAGGGCTCGCCCATGTAGACGAGGAAGTTGACGAGGTCGCGCACGGTGCGGTCGTACTCCACCGCGCCCATCGTGCCGGGCGCCAGTTGCGTCCAGTGCTGCTCGGGCCCCCCGCCGTGCTCGCCCTCGCCGCCGCCTTTGTTGGCCTCCGCGGTCTCGAGCGTGCGCACGCCCTGCAGCGACCACAGGACGTTCGGCATGGCGACGTTGGGGAACACCATGTTGTTCCAGCCGGTCGCGGACTTCTCGTCGCGGTAGAACGAGCGCAGGTAGGTGTAGAGCCAGTCCGCGCCGCGCGAGCGCCCGACGAGCGAGAGGTCCGGCGGCGCCACGCCGAACCACGCCTTGCCCTGCGCCTCCGACATCGCGACGGTCATCGTGTCGCCGGTCTTGTCGCTGGCGAACATCAGGTTGTCGCGGACCTGCGCGTCGGTGAGGCCCAGGTCCTCGAGCCGGTTGTAGCGCATGTAGTGCGCGCTGTGGCAGCTCAGGCAGTAGTTGACGAACGTGCGCGCGCCGGCCTGCAGGCTGACGAGGTCGCGCGGGTCGATCGGCGCGCGGTCGAGCGCGGGGCCCTCTTCGCTCGCGAGCGCGAGCAGCGGGACGAAGGCGAGAATGGCGATCAGTCGTTTCATGGTCGCGGCCCTCACATCGTCACCCGGTCGGGCACGGGCTTTACCTTGTCGCGCGCGGTGTACCACGGCATCAGGAAGAAGAAGCCGAAGTAGATGATCGTGCAAACGCGCGCCACCCAGGTCGCGCGGTCCTTGGTGTCGAGGAAGAAGGCATCGAAGCCGAACTGCCCCCAGACCGTGGTCGGCTTCACGCCGAGGTACCCGAGGATCAGGAACACGACCGCGAACACCGCGAGCGCGGCCTTCCAGTACGGCCCGCGGTAGCGGATCGACTTCACCGGCGAGCGGTCGAGCCAGGGCAGCAGGAAGAAGACCAGCACCGCGACGCCCATCGCCAGCACGCCCGGGAACTGCGAGTTGAACAGCGGCGGCACCGCGCGCAGGATCGAGTAATACGGCGTGAAGTACCACACCGGCGCGATGTGCGCCGGCGTCTTCAGCGCGTCGGCCGGGATGAAGTTGTTGGCCTCGAGGAAGTAGCCGCCCATCTCCGGCGTGAAGAACAGCACCGCGCAGAAGATCGCGAGGAAGACCACCGCGCCGACCGTGTCCTTCACCGTGTAGTAGGGATGGAACGGGATGCCGTCCAGCGGCTTGCCGTTCGGGCCCTTGTGCTTCTTGATCTCGACGCCGTCGGGGTTGTTCGAGCCGACGTCGTGCAACGCGAGAATGTGCGCGACCACGAGCCCGAGCAGCACGAGCGGCAGCGCAATCACGTGCATCGCGAAGAAGCGGTTCAGCGTCACGTCGGACACGACGTAATCGCCGCGGATCCACAGCGCGAGGTCGGGCCCGACGAACGGGATCGTGCCGAACAGGTTCACGATCACCTGGGCGCCCCAGTACGACATCTGGCCCCAGGGCAGCAGGTAGCCGAAGAACGCCTCGCCCATCAGCGACAGGTAGATCAGCACGCCGAAGATCCAGACCAGCTCGCGCGGCTCCTTGTACGAGCCGTAGAGCAGGCCGCGGAACATGTGCAGGTAGACGACGATGAAGAACGCCGAGGCTCCCGTGGAATGGATGTAGCGGATGATCCAGCCGCCCGCCACGTCGCGCATGATGTACTCGACCGAGCCGAACGCGAGCGCGGCGTCGGGCTTGTAGTTCATCGTGAGGAAGATGCCCGAGACGATCTGGATCACGAGCACCAGCAGCGACAGTGCGCCGAAGTAGTACCAGAAGTTGAAGTTCTTGGGCGCGTAGTACTCCGCGGCGTGCTTGCGCCATTCCTGGCCCACCGTGGGCATGCGCGCGTCGAACCAGTCCCACAGCGCCATCAGTCGGGAAGCCATCGCTACGCCCCTTTCGTGTCGCTGCCGATCAGGAGCGTGCTGTCGGACAGGTACTCGTACGGCGGCACCACCAGGTTGGTGGGCGCCGGCGAGCCCTTGTACACGCGCCCGGCGAGGTCGAACTTCGAGCCGTGGCACGGACAGTAGAACCCGCCCAGCCAGTCGGCGCCCATCTCCGCCTTGTCGCTGATCGGCTTCTCCTTCGGCGAGCAGCCCAGGTGCGTGCAGATGCCGACGACCACGAACAGGTCGGGCTTGCGGGAACGGTATTCGTTCTGCGCGTAGTCGGGCTGGTGATCGACCTCCGATTTCGGGTCGCTCAGCCGCGGGTCGGCCCGCTTGATCGCGTCCAGCATCTCCGGCGTGCGCTTCAGGACCCAGACGGGCTTGCCGCGCCACGCAAAGACCTTCATCTCGCCCTCGGCGATCGTAGAGGTGTCCACGCGGATCGGGGCGCCGGCGGCCTTGGTGCGCTCGGAGGGCCACAGGCTCGCGACGAATGGCACCGCCGCGCCGACCGAGGCCGCGCCGCCGGCGAGCGAGGTCGCGACGACGAGATTTCGGCGCGTCTTGTCCACTTTCTGCTGTTCGCTCATTGAATTGATTCGGAAATGGGTGGAAGTCGGGAAGAAGCGGGGAAGCCGGCATTCTAGCGGCGAGCCTACGGGATGTCCACGATTTCCGCCCTAACCGGTTCAATATTCAGGGAATTGTGCTAGTCTCTCGGGTCCCTATGCTGCACCGCCTCTGGCTCGTCTTCGCACAGGTCGCGACCGTGTGCCTCGCCGTCCTGTTCGTCGTCACGACGCTGCGCCCCGACTGGCTGCCCAGGCGCCAGGCGAGCCCGCCTGCGCAGGCCACGCTCCCCGCGCCGGCGCAGCCCGTCGCGAGCGCGCCGGCGCCCGCGCGACCGGAATCGTTCCAGGAAGCGGTAGGCCGCGCGACGCCCGCGGTGGTCAACATCTTCACCTCGAAGGAAGTGCACGCGCAGCGCAGCCCGATGCTCAACGATCCGCTGTTCCGGCGCTTCTTCGGCGACCAGCAGTTCGGCGACGAGACGCAGCGCTCGCTGAGCCTGGGCTCGGGCGTGATCGTCAGCTCCTCGGGCTACATCCTCACCAACCACCACGTGGTCGACGCCGCCGACGAGATCGAGGTCGCGCTCAGCGACGGCAAGAAGATGCTGGCGAAGGTGGTCGGCATCGATCCCGAGACGGACCTCGCCGTGCTGCGCGTGGACGCCGAGGGCCTGCCGGCGATCAGCTTCGGACGCTCGGAGGCGCTGCACGTGGGCGATCCCGTGCTCGCCATCGGCAACCCGTTCGGCGTCGGGCAGACCGTGACCTCGGGCATCGTCTCGGCGCTGGGCCGCAGCGGGCTGCACATCAACACGTTCGAGAACTTCATCCAGACCGACGCCGCGATCAACCCCGGCAATTCCGGCGGCGCGCTGGTGGACGCCCGCGGCAACCTGGTGGGCATCAACACCGCGATCTACTCGCGCTCGGGCGGCTCGATGGGAATCGGCTTCGCGATCCCGGTGTCGACCGCGAAGACCGTGCTCGACCAGATCATCCGCAACGGCTCGGTCACGCGGGGCTGGATCGGCGTGGAGGTCCAGGAGATCACGCCGGCGCTCGCCGAGTCGTTCGGGATCGAGGACGCGCGCGGCGCGATCATCGCCGGCGTGCTGCGCGGCGGGCCGGCGGACCGGGCCGGCGCGAAGCCGGGCGACGTGCTGACCGCGATCAACGGCAAGCCGGTGTCGGACCCGCAGGCGATGCTCAACCTCGTCGCCGCCCTGAAGCCGGGCTCGAGCGCGACGATGCGGCTGCGGCGCAAGTCGCAGACGATCGACGTCAACGTCACCGTGGGGCGGCGCCCCAAGCCGCAGCCCAGTGACTAGGGCGCCGTCGCTGCCGCGCGACGCGGCGAGCATCCTGCGGCTCGCGGCGCGCTCGATGTTCGACCTGTTCTCGAGCATGAGCGAGGGCATGATGCTGGTCGACCGCGCGGGCCGCGTGGTCTGGATCAACGACAGCTACCGCAAGTTCCTGCCCGCGCTCGGCTTCAGCGACGCGGGCGAGTTCGTCGGCCGCCCGGTCGACGAGGTGGTGCCGAACACGCTGATGCGCCACGTCATCGAGACCGGCAAGCCGATCCTGATCGACCTGCTGACCAACAAGGCCGGCACCTTCGTCGTCAGCCGCATCCCGCTGCGCGACGAGGCGGGCGAGGTGATCGGCGCGCTCGGCATGGTGCTGTTCGACCACCCGGAGACGACGCTGCAGCCGCTGATCGCGAAGTTCGCGCGCCTGCAGCGCGACCTCGACGAGGCCAAGCGCGCGCTCGCCGAGCAGCGCCGGCCGAAGTACACCCTCGCGAGCTTCGTCGGCTCCTCGCCCGCGGCGCTGGAGGTCAAGCGCCAGGCGCGGCGCGCCGCGCAGACGCAGTCGAACGTGCTGCTGCTCGGGGAGACCGGCACCGGCAAGGAGCTCCTCGCGCACGCCATCCACGCCGCCTCGTCGCGCGCCGACAAGCCGTTCATCAGCGTGAACCTCGCCGCGGTTCCCGAGACGCTGCTCGAGGCGGAATTCTTCGGCGTCGCGCCGGGCGCCTACACCGGCGCCGACCGCAAGGGCCGCGACGGCAAGTTCAAGCTCGCCGACGGCGGGACGCTGTTCCTCGACGAGGTCGGCGACATGCCGCTCGCGCTGCAGGCGAAGCTGCTGCGCGCGCTGCAGGAGCAGGAGGTCGAGCCGCTCGGCTCCAACAAGGTCATCAAGGTCGACGTGCGCGTGATCGCGGCCACCAGCCGCGACCTGAAGGCGCTGGTCGCTGCGGGTCGCTTCCGCGAAGACCTCTACTACCGGCTCAACGTGCTGCCGATCCGTCTGCCGGCGCTGCGCGAGCGGCTCGGCGACCTCGAGGCGCTCGCCGAGCACCTGCTGGAGAACATCGCCGCGCGCATCGGCATGCCGCAGCGCGAGCTCGGCCCCTCGGCCATCGGCGCGCTCGCCGCGCACGGCTGGCCCGGCAACATCCGCGAGCTGCGCAACGTCCTCGAGCAGGCCGCGATGCTGACCGACGCGGCGCGGCTGTCGGCCGCCGACTTCGCCACGATCCTGCCCGCGAGTGCCAGCCGCGAGGCGCGAGCGGGCTCGGCCGTGCGGCCGCTGCCCGAGCAGATCGCCGAGCTCGAGCGTAGCTCCATTCGCCTCGCGCTCGCCGCGACGGGCGGCAACAAGGTCTCCGCGGCGCGAATGCTCGGAATATCGCGCGCCACGCTCTACGAGAAGATGTCCGCAATGCGGACATAGTGTCAGTCGAACAGACAGTCGTTAACTGTCTGTTCGAACTCCGCTTTCCCCAAGTCGTGCACAATGTCCAGACGGGTGGGACGAAATGAGCTCGCGCCCCGATGCGCGCGACTTCCGCGAAATCAAGAACTTGACCAACCTGGCACGGCCGTTGCGCTGATCTTCCTGCTTTCACGATCCGAGGAGGGAACATGAAGCGCACGATGCAGGGGTTCGCCGCGACCATCCTGGCCGCCGCCGCCAGCCTCGCCCTGGGCCAGGGCAACGAGCTCAAGATCGCGCACGTCTACGGCAAGACCGGGCCGCTCGAGGCCTACGCGAAGCAAAGCCACACCGGCCTGATGATGGGCCTGGAGTACCTCACCGGCGGCACGATGCAGATCGACGGCCGCAAGATCGTGGTGATCGAGAAGGACACGCAGAACAAACCCGACGTCGGCAAGGCGGGCCTCGCGGCCGCGTACGGCGACGACAAGGTCGACATCGCCGTCGGGCCCGTGAATTCCGGCGTGGCCGTCGCCATGCTCCCGGTGGCCGAGGAGTACAAGAAGGTGCTGATCGTCGAGCCCGCCGTCGCGGACTCGATCACCGGCGACAAGTGGAACCGCTACATCTTCCGCACGGCGCGCAACTCGACGCAGGACGCCGTCGCAGGGGCGGCCGCGCTGCCGGCCGGCGCCTCGATCGCGATGCTCGCGCAGGACTACGCGTTCGGCCGCGACGGCGTGAAGGCGTTCAAGGAAGCGCTCGCCGCAGTGGGCTCGACCGCGAAGATCGTGCACGAGGAGTACGCGCCGCCGCAGACCGCCGACTTCACCGCGCCGGCGCAGCGGCTGTTCGACGCGCTGAAGGACAAGCCCGGGCGCAAGATCATCGGCGTCATCTGGGCGGGCCCGCATCCGATGGCGAAGCTGATGGACCTCAAGCCCGAGCGCTTCGGCATCGAGGTCGCGCCCGGAGGCAACATCCTGCCGGTGATGAAGGGCTGGAAAAGCTTCGCCGGCACCGAGGGCGCGATCTACTACTACTACGGCTTCCCGAAGAACAAGATGAACGACTGGCTGGTCGCCGAGCACGAGAAGCGCTTCGGCACGCCGCCCGACTTCTTCACCTGCGGCGGGTTCGCCGCGGCGAGCGCGATCGTCGCCGCCGTCACCAAGGCGGGCGGCACCGACACCGAGAAGCTGATCTCGGCGATGGAGGGCATGTCGTTCGAGACGCCCAAGGGCACGATGACCTTCCGCAAGGAGGACCACCAGGCGCTGCAGTCCATGTACCACTGGCGAATGAAGAAGGACCAGAAGGGCGAGTGGGACCTGCTCGACCTGGTCGAGGAGATCCCGCCCTCGAAGCTGCCGATTCCCATTCGCAACAAGCCCTGACGGTGCTTCGTACGGTGGGCCAACGGCCCACCGTACCGACTCGGGGCCCTGTCATGGCCGAGCATCCGGTCCTGGAAACGCATGACCTGACAATCCGCTTCGGCGGGCACGTCGCGGTCGACGCGGTCAGCTGCGCCTTCGCGCCGGGCACGCTCACCGCGATCGTCGGCCCGAACGGCGCGGGCAAGACCACGTACTTCAACCTGATCTCGGGCCAGTTGCGCGCGACGAGCGGCCGCGTGACGCTCTTCGGCGAGGACATCACGCGGCTCGCGGCCCCGCAGCGCGCGCATCGCGGCCTCGGTCGCGCGTTCCAGCTCACCAGCCTCTTCCCGCGACTGACGGTGCTGGAGAACGTGCGGCTCGCGGTGCAGTCGCGCGCCGGGCTCGGGCGCGACTTCTGGTCGACCTGGGGCCGGCACGTCGAGCTCGTCGAGCGCGCCGAGCACACGCTGCATCGCGTGGGCATGGCCGACCAGCGCGGCGCGGTCGTCTCGGCCCTCGCGCACGGCGACCAGCGCAAGCTCGAGGTGGCGATCCTGCTCGCGCTCGAGCCCGAGGTGTACATGTTCGACGAGCCGACCGCGGGCATGAGCGTGGACGAGGTGCCGGTCATCCTCGAGCTGATCGAGCACATCAAGGCCCAGGGCGACAAGACCGTGCTCCTGGTCGAGCACAAGATGGACGTCGTGCGGTCCCTGGCCGACCGCATCATCGTCCTGCACCAGGGCGCGCTCGTCGCCGATGGCGAGCCGGCCGAGGTCATCGCCTCGCCCGTCGTGCAGGAGGCCTACCTCGGCGTGAGGATGCATG
>Ga0335085_10015071_pt1 | contig 11233 bp, 9 predicted proteins | sample Lox_Sample_45_FD_206712 | JGI IMG/M metagenome (GOLD analysis project Ga0335085, IMG submission 206712) | Soil microbial communities from Loxahatchee National Wildlife Refuge, Florida, United States - Lox_Sample_4.5 | ecosystem: Environmental > Terrestrial > Soil > Wetlands | place: USA: Florida... | reverse complement strand
CGCGGCCGTGGCCCTGGCCGCCCGCAACCAGGCCCGGCTGGAACAAGTGGCCGGCGAGATCGCGGCCGCCGGCGGCACCGCCGCCGTCTTCCCCATGGACGTGGCCGACGAGGCCCAGATCAAGTCTGCCATCAAGGCGGCACTCGAGCGCTTCGGCAAGATCGACATCCTGGTCAACAACGCCGGCATCACACGCGACGGCTTGGTGCTGCGTATGAAGCGCGCCGACTGGGACCAGGTGCTGGCCACCAACCTGACCGCCGCCCACCTCGCCATCCAGCAGGTCATGAGTTCCATGCTCAAGCAGCGCTGGGGGCGGATCATCAACATCACCAGCGTGGTGGGGCAGATGGGGCAGGCGGGGCAGGCCAACTACGCCGCCTCCAAGGCCGGCTTGATCGGGCTGACCCTGGCGGTGGCGCGCGAGGTGGCCTCGCGCAACATCACCTGCAACGCGGTGGCCCCGGGCTACATCGAAAGCGCTATGACCGAGGGCCTCACCGCGGAGCAGAAGGAGGCCATGCTGAAGGCCATCCCCCAGGGACGGCCGGGCAGCGACCTGGACGTGGCCCACGCGGTGCGCTTTCTGGCCTCCGACGAGGCCGGCTACATCACCGGCCACGTGCTCAACGTGAACGGCGGGATGCTGATGGGATGAGGGCGGGCACCCTCCAGATCGAGCGGGCCGAGAGCCCGCAGCAGATCGAGCAGGCCCGCAAGCTCTTCCTGGAATACGCCGAGTGGCTGGGCTTCAGCCTGTGCTTCCAGGGCTTCGACCGGGAACTGGCGGAGCTGCCCTGGGAATACGCGCCACCCGCGGGGCGCCTGCTGCTGGCTCATGCGGAAGGCGCAGAGGAACCGGCGGGCTGCGTCGCCCTGCGTCCGCTGGGCGGATCCATCTGCGAGATGAAGCGCTTGTACGTGCGTCCCGCCTACCAAGGCAAGGGCGTGGGGCGGGCGCTCGCCGACGCCGTGATCGCCGGGGCCCGTAGCATTGGCTACCAGAAGATGCGGCTGGACACGGTCGCCGACAAGATGCAGGCCGCGGTCGCCATGTACCGTTCCATCGGCTTCCGCGAGATACCGCCCTACCGCGAGAATCCCATGGCGCACACCCTTTACCTGGAACTGGAGCTGCGCCCGAAGTGAAGCCGGGTCGCGGCCGCAGCGCGCGCGCCTGGGGTATCGAGAAAGAAAAATTCTGCTTGCAACCCGGTTGCCCCCTGATTACTATTCCCGCACTCCCCGAACGCCCTTGGATGACCTGCTTGACCGGCCCGCTATGAATATCGGCGAAACCATTCGGAATTTTCGTTTGCAGAAAGGGATGTCGCAAGGCGACATCGAGAAGCGCACCGGGCTGCTGCGCTGCTACCTCTCCCGGGTGGAGAACGGTCACACCATTCCCTCGCTGGACACGCTGGCCAAGATCGCCGGGGCCATGGAGATGCCGCTGGCCCACTTCTTTGCCGAGCACGTCAACGACAACGGGCATGCCAAGAACATCCCCCAATTGAGCGAGGACGAGATCCGCTTCCTCACTCAGATCCGGCGCTATTCCTCCAGCCTGAACGACAGCGACCGCAAGCTGGTGCTGGCCATGGTCAAGAAGATGGCCGCCAGCGGCGGACGCTAGCCGCGGGAAACGTCTCCGCCCTCCGCGTCCATCGTGGCGGCCACCATGAGGGTACCCAGGAAAGCGTCGCGCACGCTGGGCGCCATCCTGGGATCCTGCAGTGCGGCCGCGGTTGCTTTCAGCAGGTGGCGCTCCACGGTTTCCGGCTGGGTCGCGAACAGCACCTCCAGGACGGCGTCGCGCGGCGATTGCGCCGGCGCCTGAGCGAACAGCGCGCCGGCCTGCAGCACCACCGCAACCAGCGGAATGAGCCTTCGCAGATCCATCTGGGACTCCGGTGGTGAGCGATTGGGGAGGATTGCCGAACTCGGGAGGCCCATTCCAGCACCGCTTCCACTGCGGCCGAGGAGGGTGCCCGGCGTCCCCGGGGCGAAGAAGCAGACGCTGCCCGGAGGCACGCTGGCCGGGTAAGATTTTCAGTGGTATATTCCGTTCTTCCTGGGAGATACTCCGTGACGGTCGAAGAAGAACTCAACGCCCTCGACGAAGCCGTGAGGCGGCTCAAGATCGAGTACGACATGTTCTTCGGAGGCGGCTCCAAGAAGCCTCCCGAGGACACGGAGTGGCGCGTGAAGTCGCTGCTGAAGAAGTACAGCGACTCGCAGCGCCTGAACTTCGCCCAGCGCTTCAAGTACAACTCCATCGCGCAGCGTTACGCCCTGTTCAGCGACCTATGGCGCCAGAAGATGAAGATCAAGGAGGAGGGCTACCGCCGTCCCCAGGACGCGGTCCTGGGCATCGCCGGCATGCGCCGCGAGGAAGAGGTGGCGGCCGCCGAGGCCCTGGAGGAGGCGCCCGAGGGCCAGGTGGCGGCCGAGCCCTTCCGGGTGCGCTGCTCCGACGTGGAGAAGGAGCACGACAACGTGCAGAAGCTGTTCGACGCCATGATGGACGCCAGGAAGCAGTCCGGCGAGGCGGCGGGAGCCGGGGGGAACTTTGATTCGTTCAAGGCCTTCGTGAAAAAGAAGACCGAGCAGATCCGCAAGGACTATGGCTGCCATTCGGTGGAATACTCGGTGGAAGTGGAAAAGGGCCAGGTGCGTCTGAAAGCCAAGGCCAAGACGTGAATCCCAGGAGCGCGGCGGGCCCGGCCGCGCTCACGAACGCATTACCAACCACAATCGGACCGGAGCCCGCCTTCGCGGCCGCGACGCGACCGGGGCGCGGCTGCCCGTGGCCCAAGGGGGGAACGTGTCCAGGATCCAGCGCGCCGTCCTCAGCGTCACCGACAAGACCGGAGTCGCCGACTTTGCCCGCCGCCTGGCCGCGCTGGGCGTGGAATTGGTCTCCACCGGCGGCACCGCCAAGCTGCTGCGCGAGGCCGGCATCGCCGTGAAGGACATCTCCGAACTCACCGGCTTTCCCGAGATGCTAGACGGCCGGGTCAAGACCCTTCACCCCAAGGTGCACGGCGGCATCCTGCACATGCGGGCCAAGCCTGAGCACCGCGCCGCCGTCGCCCAGCACGGCATCCTGCCCATCGACATGGTGGTGGTCAACCTCTACGCCTTCGAGAAGACGGCGGCGCAGCCCGGCGTGGACTTCCAGGAGATCGTCGAGAACATCGACATCGGCGGGCCTTCCATGATCCGCTCCGCCGCCAAGAACTTCCAGGACGTGGCGGTGGTCACCTCGCCCGCCGACTACGCTGCCCTGGCCGAGGAGATGGAAAAATCCGGCGGGGAACTCTCCCTGGCCACCCAGTGGCGGCTGGCGCAGAAGGCCTTTGCCACCACCGCCGCCTATGACTCCGCCATCGCTTCCACCCTGGAGCGCATCGCCTGCCGCGACGGCCGCTTCGAGACGGCGCCCCCCGCCGCCTTCCCCGAGACCCTGCGCCTGTCTTACCGCAAGGTCATGGACCTGCGCTACGGCGAGAATCCGCACCAGAAGGCCGCCATGTACTCTGACGGCTCCAGCCGGGGCGTGGCCAACGGCAAGCAGCTCCAGGGCAAGGAGCTTTCCTACAACAACATCGTGGATCTGCAGGCGGCCTGGGAGCTGGCGCTGGAGTTCGACGAGCCCTTCTGCTGCATCATCAAGCACACCAACCCCTGCGGCAGCGCCACCGGCAAGGACGCCATCGAGGCCTTCCAGAAGGCCTTTGCCGGCGACCCCGTCTCCGCCTTCGGCGGGGTGATCGCGCTCAACCGCCCGGTGGACGGCGCCCTCGCCGAGGCCATCGCCGGACTGCGCCACAACGGCGTGGCCCTGTTCATCGAGTGCATCATCGCTTCCTCCTTCGACCCGGCCGCGCGCGAGCGCTTCGCCAAGCGCAAGGACCTGCGCCTGCTGGAGGCCACCCCCGACCCCCTGCGCTACGTGCTCAAGGCGGTCTCGGGCGGCGCCCTGCTGCAGGACAACGACCTGCACCGGCTCGACCCCAAGGACGTCAAGGTGGTCAGCACCCGCCCGCCCAGCGATGAGGAGATGCGCGCCCTGCTCTTCGCCTGGAAGATCTGCAAGCACGTGAAGTCCAACGCCATCGTCTACGCGCGCGAGGGGCAGACGGTGGGCGTGGGCGCCGGGCAGATGAGCCGCGTGGACTCCGCCAGGATCGGCGCCATGAAGGCGGTGCTGCCGGTGAAGGGAACGGTGGCCGCCTCCGACGCCTTCTTCCCCTTCCCCGACGGGGTGGAGGAGATCGCCAAGGCGGGCGCTACCGCCATCATCCAGCCCGGGGGCTCGGTGCGCGACCAGGAGATCATCGAGGCCGCCAACCGCCTGGGCCTGGCCATGGTCCTGACCGGCATCCGCCACTTCCGGCACTAGACGCAAGCTCCGCCGGCCGCCGCGTTCTCCAGAGCAGGGGCACGAAAGGCGCGCGTCCTTGGGTCACGTCCGTCGCGGGTGGCAAACAGGGTAAAATAGCCATCAACCCGACCAATGGCGCCCGCATCTATTCGGTGGCTGGCGTGTTTCAAGGGGCCAGGGGTGCTTTTCCCGGAAATCAGGTCTGCATGAGAATGCGATACGCCGTTCCGCTCGTCTTCCTGGCATCCCTTCTGGCCTTCGCCCAGCAGGCGCCCAAGCCACCGCAACCCGCGGCCCCGCCGGAGGCCACCGCCAAGGCCCCCGACCACGCCGCTGCCTACTATCACGCCATGCTGGCGCACAGTTACGAGGAGATGCGGCAGTACAGCAAGGCCATCGAGGAGTACAAGCTGGCCATCGCTGCCGACCCCACCGACTCCTACCTGGCCGGGCAACTGGTGGAGCTTTACGCCAACAGCGGGCGCATCCGCGAAGCCGTGCTGGGGGCCCAGGAGATCCTCAAGCGCGACCCCAACAACGTGGCCGTGCACAAGCAGTTGGGGCGCATCTACCTGCGCTCGCTGGGCGAGGTGCAGGCGGGACAGCAGTCCGACGACCTCTTGCGCCTGGCCCTGGAGCAGTACCAGGAGATCGTGCGCCTGGAGCCCACCGCCGAGAACCATCTTCTGCTGGGACGGCTCTACCGCCTGAACAACAACACGGCCGCGGCGGAGAGTGAGTTCAAGGCCGCGGTCGCGGCCCAGCCCGACTCCGAAGAGGCGGTCAGCAACCTCGCCCTGCTCTACAACGAAGAGGGCGACTACGCGCGCGCCATCCAGATCCTGACCGCGGTGCCGGAGGCGGCCCGCTCTCCCAAGATCTACGCCACCCTGGGCTACACCTACGAGCAGCAAAAGGACTACCCGCGCGCGGTCGAGGCCTACCGCAAGGCCGTCGAGCTGGACCACGACAACCTGGACGCCCTCCGCGGCCTGGCCCAGAACCTGCTCAACGACGGCCAGATGGATGCCGCCCTGGAGCAGTACAAGGCCATCGCCGAGGCCGATCCCCAGGATGCCCAGGCCTACCTGCGCCTGGCCGAGATCTACCGCCGCACCGGGCAGTTCGACGCCGCCCTCGACAACCTGAAGAAGGTGGAGTCGCTGGCTCCGGGCTCGCTGGAGGTTCCCTACAACATGGCCCTGGTCTACGACAGCGAGGGGCGCTTCCCGGAGGCGGCGCAGAAACTGCAGACCCTGCTCGACCAGACCGCCAAGGCCGACGGCAGCTATAGCTCCGCCGATCGCGCCAACCGCGCCATCTTCCTGGAGCGGCTGGGGAATGTCTACCGCGAGATGAACCAGCCGCAGCAGGCGGTGGACGCCTTCCGCAGGATGCTGGAGCTGGGCGACGACAACGCTTCCCGCGCCTACCAGGAGATCGTCGAACTCTACCGCGACGCCAAGCAGTGGAACCTGGCCATGGCCGCGGCCCAGGAAGCGGTGGCCAAGCTGCCCCAGGACCGCACCCTCAAGATGGTGCTGGCCGCGCAGATGGCCGACGCGGGCCAGGCCGACGCCGCTGTCGCCCAGGTCAAGGCCCTGCTCCAGGGCACGCCCGACGACCGCGAGGTCTACATCACCTTGACCACCCTGTACAGCCGCCTGAAGCGCTGGGAAGACGCCGAAGCCGCCCTGCGCAAGGCCGACGCCCTGGCCTCCCGCCCCGACGACCGCGACTACGACAACTTCCTCTGGGGCTCGCTCTACGAGCGCCAGAAGAAGTACGACCTGGCCGAGGAGATGTTCAAGAAGGTGATCGCCGGCGATCCCCGCAACGCCGCCGCCCTCAATTACCTGGGCTACATGCTGGCCGACCGCGGCCTGCGCCTGGAAGAGGCCCTGGGCTACATCCAGAAAGCGGTGCGGCTGGAGCCGGAGAATGGCGCCTACCTGGACTCGCTGGGCTGGGCCTACTTCAAGCTGGGCAACTACGACCTGGCGGAACAGAACCTGCGCAAGGCCACCGAGCGCATGGGCAACGACGGCACCATCCAGGACCACATGGCGGAGGTGTACGAGAAGAAGGGCGACCTGCGCCAGGCCGTCGCCCACTGGGAGCGGGCGCTGGCGGAGTGGGGCAAGTCCAACTCCGCCGACGTGGACTCCGGCGACGTGGCCCGGGTGCAGAAAAAACTGGAGTCCACCAAGGTCCGCCTCGCCCAGCAGAACCCGAACAGCAAGTGAATAGTGAATAGTGGATCGTGGATAGTGAATAGGAGCGCCGGCGTCCCGCCGGCTGTCGCGGGGCGTCCCGCCCTCGCTCCACGCGCCCGCCTTTCTATCCACTATTCACTATCCACTATCCACTGGGTTTAGACTCTCTCCATGCTCGCCCCGTATGCGGTCAGAGTGGAGGAATCGCGCGGGCGCCGCCATCCCGAGCCCGCGCACCCCTACCGCAACGACTTCCAGCGCGACCGCGACCGCGTGGTCCACGCCCGCGCCTTCCGCCGCCTGGAGAGCAAGACCCAGGTCTTCACCCGCCGCCACTCCGACCACTTCCGCAACCGGCTGACCCACACCATCGAGGTCTCGCAGATCTCGCGCACCATCGCCGCCGCCCTGGGGCTGAACCTGGACCTGGTGGAGGCGCTGGCCCTGGCCCACGACCTCGGCCATCCTCCCTTCGGGCACGCCGGGGAGCAGGCTTTGGACGCGGCCATGCGCGCCCACGGCTCCTTCTTCGACCACAACCTGCACGCCCTGCGCATCGTCGAGGACTTCGAATCGCGCTACGCTGCCTTCCGCGGCCTGAACCTGACCTTCGAGGTGCGCGAGGGCATCGTCAAGCACTCCCGCGACTACCGCGCGCAGGATTTCCCCGACCTGGCCGAGTACCTGCTCGAGCAGCGCCCGCCGCTGGAGGCCCAGCTCATCGACCTCACCGACGAGATCGCCTACAACACCGCCGACCTGGACGACGGCCTGGAGTCCCGCCTGCTTACCCTGCGCCGCATCCGCGATGGGGTCGAGGTCTTCGACCGCCTCTACCGCGAGGTGCAGAAGAAATATCCCGGCGCCCCCGAGAAGCTGAAGTTCAACGAGGCGCTGAAGCGGCTGATCGACCGCATGGTCACCGACCTGATCGAGAACACGCGCGTGCGGGTGGCCGCCGCGGGCGCGCAGTCGGTGGAAGACGTGCGCCGCCATCCTGAGCGCCTGGCCGCCTTCAGCCACGCGGTCGAAGCCGAGCGCCGCGCCGCCAAGGAGTTCCTCTACCAGAGCCTCTACTTCAGCCCGCGCCTCGACCCGGAAAAACAGCAGGCCGAGCGGGTGATCCGGGAATTGTTCGAGCATTGGCTGGCGCGGCCGGAGACGTTGCCCGCCGGCTATCAGGAGAAGGCCCGGCAGGAGCCCCTGCCGCGCGTGGTCTGCGACTACATTGCCGGCATGACCGACCCCTTCATCGTCAAGCAGCACCGCAAGCTGCTGGGCGGGAAGCAGGGGTAGCGCCGGCGTCCCGCCGGCAGTCGCGAGGACGTCCCGCCCTGGGTCATGCGCCGGGGCAGCCTCCCGCCTTTGAAAATTATTTCGTTCCCAGCGCCACGCCCGCGCGTCTAAACCTGCATTGGCCGGTCCCCGCATGGCCGGCTTCATGACTGCTTCCTAACCGGCAAACCACCCACCAGCCAACCACAGGAAGGAGACACCATGGCAAGCAAGCCCACCCACGAACAAGCCCAACTCCATCTCCAGCTCTATGACCTGCGCCGCGAGGCCCGCCTCCGCCAGGCCCGCGACTGGTATTTCAAGAACTACTTTGTGGACACGCTCGACGACGCCATGCGCATCGCCCCTCCCGGCAGCGAGGGCGGCACCAACGCCATGATGGTGTGGAGCTATTGGGACCAGGCCTGCGCCCTGCTCAACTACGGTCTGCTCCACGAAGACCTGTTCTTCGAGACCAGCGGCGAGTTCTTCGGGGTCTGGGAGCGGGTCAAACCCATCCTCGCGGAAGGCCGCAAGCGCTTCGCGGACCCGCACTTCCTGGAGAACCTGGAACAGACCGCGCAGCGCTTCGAGAAGTGGATCGAAGCCCGCTCCCCGGGGCACCTGGCGGCCATGCGCCAGTTCATGGAACAGATGCGCCGCCAGGCCGCCAAGGCGGCCTAGCGTTCCCGGAAGACGTGACCAACCAGCCTGCTGCCGCGGCTCCCGCGCGGCAGCAGGCTTTTCTTGCTTAGACCGGACCGGGGGAGGGGGCTATCCCATCGGGTGATCGGGTGATTTGGGTTTGCTGACTCCTGACCCCTGACTTCTGATCAGCCGCGGCGGCGGCGGTCGCGTTTGACGGCGCGGCCGCGGCGTTCTTCGGCGGCCTCGCGGCGATGGCTGCGGCTGGTGAGCAGGCGGGCATCGGCGCGGTTGATGGTCTTCTCCAGGCGCTCGCCGCCCTCGCGCACCGCCCAGCCCACCGAGAAGGGCGCCAGGCCTTCTTGTGCGGCCGTGGTCTTGAGGCGGAGGGCGGCGCTCTCTACCCGGCCCGCGTCGGCGGCCGTCAGCAGCACCAGGAACTCGTCGCCGCCCATGCGCACCACGCCTTCCTCCGCGCGCGTCTGCCGCATGAGGAAGCGGCTGATGCGGATCAGCACCTGGTCCCCGGCCTGGTGGCCGTGCTGGTCGTTGTAGCGCTTGAAATGGTCGATGTCGAGGATGATGCAGCCCCAGGAGTGGCGGCTGCGCCGCGCCCGGCTCTCGAACTCGGTGAGATAGCGCCGGTTGAAGCACCCGGTGAGCGGGTCGCGGATGCTCTGCTCCACCAGTTGCGCCTCCAGCAGCTTGCGCAGGGTGATGTCCACCAGGATGCCGTAGTAGAGCTGCTGGCCGGTGTGGGGATCGTGGTCGGCGTAGGCGGTGTCGAGCACGGTGCGGATCTGCCCGTCGGGACGGCGGATGCGCAATTCGAACTCCCGCACCGAGCCTTCCGTGGCCAGCAGCTCCAGCTCGTGGGCGCGGACCTCGGGCTCCACCAGGAAGTCGCGGGCATTAAAGGAGCGCAGTTCCTCCAGGGAGTGGACGCCCATCATCTCCAGGAAGGCGGGGTTGGCGTCCAGGATCTCGCCGTGGGCGTTGGTGATGTACATGCCCTCTTTGAGATTGCGCACCAGCGCGCGCAGGCTGTCGGGATCGTCCAGGCTGCGCAGGCGCGAGCCCGCCTGCGGCGCCTCCAGCAGCTTGTCGGCAACGGCTCCGGGTTTTGCCTTGGCCGGCATCCCCCGCTTGGTTCCTCTGCGTCCCACTGCGGCTCCTCGTTCTGGCCAGAGGGGAGGGAAACAACAGAGCTATCCTACGCCTGCGGACGCCGCCAAGAGAAGCTCCCTCGCGGCGGGTTTCAGCGGGCCCCGGCCACGCCCACCACCACCTCGTAGAGCACGCGGTAGCCGCGCCGCACCTCCTCCACGCGGATGCGCTCGTTGTCGCCGTGCTCGGTGTCCGATTCCTCCGAGGTGGCCGTGTAGGGCGAGAAGCCGTAGCACACCATCTCCAGTTGGCGGTAGCGCTGGTTCTCGTCGTAGCCGCTGGTCAGGCGGGGCGTGACCGGCGCCCCCGGGAAGTAATGCGCCGCCACCTTCTGGATCTCGCGGAACAGTTCGCTGTCGGTGGAGGAGGAGTTGGCCGCCAGGAAGGTGGAGGACAGCGGCTCCACCGTCACCTGGGGATCCGCGACCACCCGCCGGATGCCCTCCAGAAAGCGCTGCGGGTCCTCGCCGGGCAGCAGGCGCACGTCCAGGTTGGCCCAGGCCTGCCCGGGGATGACGTTGGTCTGCTGCGAGCCGCCCAGCATGGTCAGGCTGAGGGTGTTGCGCAGCAGGTAGTTCAGCGACTCATCGCGCTCCACCTCGGCGCGGAAGCGCGGGTCCTTGAGGGCGGCGGCGGGGTCGGCGAACCAGCGCGCCCGCGGGCCCTGCTGGTAGGGCGCCATGTCGCGCAGGAACTCCGCCACCGCGGGAGTGACCTTCAGCTCGGTGGGATGCGCGAGGATGCGGGCCAGGGCGCGCACCAGGCGGTTGGGGGCGGAGTCTTCCAGGGGGCGGGAGCCGTGGCCGGGCTTGCCGTGCGCCACCACGTGCAGCCAGAAGGGCACCTTCTCGGCGGTGTCGATGCCGACATAGGCCACGCGCCCGTCGTCGCGCAGCAGGTTCTCGCCGCCCTCGGTCAGCAGGTACTCGGCGTGGCCCAGAAGCTCGCGCTGATGATGGATCATCCAGTCGGTGCCCGCGCTGTCCACTTCCTCGTCGGCGGTGCCCAGGAAGATGACGTCGCGGTCCAGGGGGATGTGCTCGCGCTCGAGCATGACCATGACCAGCAACTGCGCCAGGGCTTCGTTCTTCATGTCCTGGGCGCCGCGGCCGTAGAGGGAGCCGTCCACGATGGTGCCGCTGAAGGGAGGCACGCGCCAGCGCTGCAGGTCGCTGGTCACCACGTCCATGTGGTTGAGCAGGATCAGCGGCCGCCGCGCTCCGCTGCCCCGCACCCGCGCCCAGATGTCGGCGCGCCCGGGAGCGAACTCGAAGACCTGGTTCTCGATGCCCTCCTGCTCGAAGATCTTCTTCAGGAAGGTGGCGGCGCGCAGTTCGTTGCCGGGCGGATTGGTGGTGTCCACCTGCAGGTACTCCTGCATCCAGCGCACTGCCAGGTCGGAATACTGCTCCAGGCGCTGTGGCTCCAGCCGGGCGGAGGGGAGGGCGGTGGTCTGTGCCGGCAAGCCAGGCGCGGCCAGAACCACCAGCACGGCAAGAAAGAGACCAAGGCGGGCAGTGCGGAGGCGAAGCGAGGAAGG
>Ga0335085_10015070_pt1 | contig 11234 bp, 6 predicted proteins | sample Lox_Sample_45_FD_206712 | JGI IMG/M metagenome (GOLD analysis project Ga0335085, IMG submission 206712) | Soil microbial communities from Loxahatchee National Wildlife Refuge, Florida, United States - Lox_Sample_4.5 | ecosystem: Environmental > Terrestrial > Soil > Wetlands | place: USA: Florida... | reverse complement strand
CGTCCCACGTCGAGTATGAGCGGGCGACCAGCGTCGACCATGCGCTTCTGCTGCTGAGCAGGCCGGATGCCCGGGTTCTGGCCGGCGGCCACAGCCTGATCCCGATGATGAAGCTGCGGCTGGCCCAACCGGAGATGCTGGTCGACATCAACGGCCTGACCGAGCTCTCTTACATCAGGCTCGACGGCTCCCAGCTGCGCATCGGCGCGCTGGCCCGGCACGCGGACCTGCTCGACTCGCCCCTGGCCGGCCAGCACTTCCCGATCTTCCACGACGCCGAGCGGGTCGTCGCCGACCCGATCGTCCGGCTGTGGGGCACCGTGGGCGGGTCGCTGTGCCAGGCCGACCCGTCCGAGGACCTGTCCGCGGCGTTCGCCGCGACCCACGCCACCGCGGTCATCCGCGGCGCCGACGGCGACCGGGAGGTACCGGTCAGGGAATTCCACCTCGGCCCCTACGAGACCGTGGTCGGCCGCGGCGAACTGCTGGCCGAGGTCCGCGTGCCGGTCCAGCCAGGCACCGGCAGCGCCTACGAGAAGGTGGCGCGGCGGGTGGGGGACTGGTCGGTGGCCGCCGCGGGTGCCGTGATCAGGCTGGACGGGAAGAACGGCATCGCCCAGGCGGGCATCGGGCTGACCGCGGTCGGCGCCGAGCACTTCGTGGCGGCCGAGGCCGAGGAGTACCTGCGCGGCCGGGCGCCGGACGAGGAGAGCTTCATCGAAGCCGGCGCGATCGCCGCCGTGCACTGCCACCCGGTCGCCGACCAGCGCGGGCCCGAGGACTACAAGCGGCACCTGGTCGCCGAGCTCACCACCCGGGCGCTGCGCCGAGCCACCGCCCGTGCTACGGGTCCGGCCGCGGCGGGCGCCAAGCGGAGGAAGGCCGCATGACCATGCGGGTCGCGGTGACCGTGAACGGCACCGATTACGCGCGCGACGTGGAGCCCCGTCTCCTGCTCATCCATTTCCTCCGCGACGAACTCGGCCTGACCGGCAGCCACTGGGGCTGCGACACGTCGAACTGCGGCAGCTGCGTGGTGTGGCTGGACGCCAGGCCGGTCAAGGCGTGCACGGTACTGGCCGCGATGGCGGATGGCCGCATCGTCCGTACGGTTGAAGGCCTGGAGCGGGACGGCCAGCTTGACCCGGTGCAGCAGGGGTTCGTCGAGTGCCACGGCCTCCAGTGCGGGTTCTGCACGCCGGGCATGATGATGACCGCGCGCTGGCTGCTCGACCGCAATCCGGACCCGGACGAGGCGGAGATCAGGGAGGCCATCTCCGGCCAGATCTGCCGGTGCACCGGCTACGAGAACATCGTCAGGTCGGTCCGCTGGGCCGCCGAGCATCCGGAGGGCCCGACATGACCGGGGGATTCGGGTCGCGGCCGCGCAAGGAGGACCAGCGGTTCATCCGCGGCCGCGGCACCTACGTCGACGACGTCAAGCTGCCCGGCATGCTCCACGGCGCGGTGCTGCGCAGCCCGCACCCGCACGCGCGGATCCTGTCCGTGGACACGGTCGCGGCCGAGGCGCATCCCAAGGTGCGGGCGGTCCTGACCGGGGAGAGCCTGGCCAAGCGCGACCTGGCCTGGATGCCCACCCTGTCCGGGGACAAGCAGGCCGTGCTGGCCACCGACAAGGTCCGCTTCCAGGGCCAGGAGGTGGCATTCGTAGTGGCCGACGACCACTACGCCGCCCGGGACGCCCTCGAGCTGATCGACGTGGAGTACGAGCCGCTGCCCCCGGTGATCGACGCGCGCCGGGCCCTGGACGCCGGGGCGCCGCTGGTCAGGGACGACCACCCCGGGCGCGCGGACAACCACATCTTCGACTGGGAGGCCGGCGACGCCGAGCGGACCGACGCGGTGTTCCGCGCGGCCGAGGTCACGGTCAGCCAGGACATGCTCTACCCCCGGGTGCACCCGGCGCCGCTGGAGACCTGCGGCATCGTGGCGGACTTCGAGCAGATCAGCGGGAAGCTGACCGTCTGGGCCACCAGCCAGGCCCCGCACGCGCACCGGACCCTGTACTCGATGGTGACCGGCCTGCCCGAGCACAAGATCCGGGTGGTCTCGCCGGACATCGGCGGCGGGTTCGGCAGCAAGGTGCCCATCTACCCGGGCTACCTGTGCGCGATCGTCGGGACGATGATCACCGGCCGGCCGGTGAAGTGGATGGAGGACCGCTCGGAGAACCTGATGTCCACCGCGTTCGCCCGGGACTTCCATATGCGCGGGGAACTGGCCGCCGACCGGGACGGCAAGATCCGGGCGGTCCGGGTGCAGGTGCTCGCCGACCACGGCGCGTTCAACGGCGCCGCCCAGCCGAGCAAGTACCCGGCCGGGTTCTTCGGCGTGTTCACCGGCTCCTACGACCTGGAGGCGGCGCACTGCCAGGTCACCGGCGTGTACACCAACAAGGCGCCCGGCGGGGTGGCCTACTCCTGCTCGTTCCGCATCACCGAGGCCGTCTACCTGGTCGAGCGGATGGTCGACGTGCTGGCCTTCGAGCTGGACATGGACCCGGCCGAGCTGCGGATGCGGAACCTGCTGCGCCCCGAGCAGTTCCCTTACACCTGCCAGACCGGGTGGGTGTACGACTCCGGGGACTACCCCCGGACCCTGCGGATGGCCATGGACCTGGCCGGCTACGAGAAGCTGAGAGCAGAACAACGGGCCGAACGGGGCAACGGTCACCTCATCGGTATCGGCCTCAGCTTCTTCACCGAGGCCGTCGGGGCCGGCCCGCGCAAGGACATGGACATCCTCGGCATCGGCATGGCGGACGGGGTGGAACTGCGCGTCCACCCGACCGGCACGGCCGTGCTCCGGATCTCGGTGCAGACCCAGGGGCAGGGCCACGAGACCACGTTCGCCCAGATCGTCGCGGAGGAACTGGGCCTGTCCCCGGACGACGTGGAGGTGGTGCACGGGGACACGGACCAGACCCCGTTCGGCATGGGAACCTACGGATCGCGGTCCACGCCGGTATCGGGCGCGGCCACCGCGATCGTGGCCAGGAAGGTGCGCGAGCGGGCCCGGGTGGTGGCCGCGGCCATGCTCGAGGTCGACCCGGACGACCTGGAGTGGGAGCGCGGCCGCTGGTTCGTCCGCGGCGACCCCGACTCCGGCCGGACGATCGCGGAGATCGCCTGGGCCGCGCACTCCAACCTGGAACTGCCCGACGGCGTCGAAGGGCACCTGGACGCCACCTGCGTGTACAACCCGCCCAACCTGACGTACCCATTCGGCGCGTACATCTGCGTGGTCGACGTGGACCCGGGCACCGGGAAGGTCGACGTCAGGCGGTTCGTCGCGGTCGACGACTGCGGGGTGCGGATCAACCCGATGATCGTCGAGGGGCAGGTGCACGGCGGGCTCGCGGACGGGATCGGGATGGCCCTGATGGAGAACATTGCCTTCGACGCCGAGGGTAACTGCCTGGGCGGCTCGTTCATGGACTACCTGCTGCCCACCGCGCTCGAGTGCCCGTCCTGGGAGCTCGGCGCGACCGTCACCCCGTCGCCGCACCATCCCATCGGGGCCAAGGGGGTGGGGGAGTCCGCCACCGTCGGGTCCCCCCCCGCCGTGGTCAACGCGGTCATCGACGCGCTGCGCCCGTACGGCGTGCGGCACGCCGACATGCCGCTCACCCCGGCCCAGGTGTGGCGGGCCATCCAGGGCCGCCCGTTCCGCACCGATCTGGCGATCAGTTGACTTTCCTCCCCCCTCCCCCCGCCCCCTCCGCCCCGCCTTTCCCGCCCCCTGCCCCCTCCGGGCCGCCTTCCCCGCCCTACCCCCACCCGCCGGCACCAGCGCGGTTCGTCCGCAAAGATAAACTCGCTCCTTGTGAGCATCCTGTCTTCCCATGATCTGCACGAGCGGTTCCCTCAGGTCGGCGACTTGTCCTCCGCCCTGTCGGAGGTCGGTTACCTGGCCGGGGACCAGCTCGGGGCCGCGCTGTTCCTGGCGGTGCGGATGGGGCAGCCAATCCTGCTCGAGGGCGAGCCGGGCGTGGGCAAGACCGAGGCGGCCAAGTCCCTGGCCGCCGCGATCGATACCCCGCTGGTCCGGCTGCAGTGCTACGAGGGCATCACCTCGTCCGAGGCGCTGTACGAATGGAACTACCCGCGGCAGCTGCTCGCGATCAGGCTGGCCGAGGCGGCCGGCGACCGCATCCAGGACAAGGACCTGTTCACCAGCGATTACCTGCTGCCCCGGCCGCTGCTTACCGCACTGCTGCACCCGGGCCCGCGGCCCGCCGTGCTGCTCATCGACGAGGTGGACCGGGCCGACGACGAGTTCGAGGCGTTCCTGTTCGAGCTGCTGGCCGAGGCGGCGGTCACCATCCCCGAGCTGGGCACCCAGCAGGCGGTGCTGCCCCCGGTCACGGTGCTGACCTCGAACCGGACCAGGGACCTGCACGACGCGCTCAAGCGGCGCTGCCTCTACCACTGGATCGCCTACCCGGACACCGCCCGGGTGGCGGAGATCGTCCGCCGCCGGGTGCCCGAGTCAGGGGAGCAGCTGTCCGGCCAGATCGCGGCGGCGGTCGCCCGGCTCCGCACCCTGGACCTGACCAAGCCGCCGGGCATCTCGGAGGCCATCAGCTGGGCTTTCGCGGTGAACGTGTTCGGTGCCGCCGAACTCGACGCGCCGGTCGCCGACCAGACGCTCTCCACCGTCCTGAAGTACCCCGAAGACGAGGACGCCGTGCGTCAGGCCGGGCTGGCCTCGGTCGTCGGGCGCATCGACTAGGCCGTTCGTTGATCCAGATCCTGCCTGGGCCGAGACCTGTACCGCTGACTGAGACCTTCTGCTGACCGGACCCCGCCTTGACCGAGACCTCCTGCTGACCGGGACCTTGCTGTGACCGAGACCCTGCCTGAGCCGGACGTGGCCGCCATGGCCACCGGCCTGGGGATCGCGCTGCACACGGCGGGCCTCCCGGTCGGCCCTGACCGCTGCGAGCGGCTGGCCCGCGCGGTGACGGTCATGGGCGCCACCTCGCTGGCCGAGCTGCGGGCCTGCGCGCTGGCCACGATGGTGTCCGACCCGAGCCAGATGCCGGTCTTCGACCGGGTCTTCGCCGCGCTGTTCGGCGGTCCGTCGCCGTTCAGGAACCTGCCCATGCCGCCCGCGCCGCAGCGGTTCCAGCGGGCCGAGCCCGACGGCAGCCCGCCGCCGTCCGCCCTGTCCCCGGGCGATCCGGGCGGCGCCCTCCCGGACGGCCTGCGCCTGTCCGATGCCGAACCGTCCTCCGCTGACGGCGACGAGCCGCTGGCCGAGGGGCCGGCCATGCGCCGGGTCGCGTCGGCCACGGAGCGGTTGCGCGGCCGTGACTTCACCGAGCTGTCCGCCGCCGAACTCCGCCAGCTGGTCGTGCTCATGCGCGAGATGACGCTGGCCGTCCCGCCCCGGCGGACCCGCCGGTACCGCCCCGCCCGCGACGGCAAGCGGCCTGACCTGCGCCGGACGCTGCGGCTGGCCCGCCGCAGCGGCGGCGAGGCGATCCGCTTCGCCCGCCGGGCGCCGCGGATCCGCCCGCGCCGGCTGGTGGTGCTCTGCGACATCTCCGGCTCGATGGAGCCCTACGCCCGCGCGCTGCTGATGCTGCTCTACGTGCTGAACGGCGGCGGCCTCGCGCGCAGTGTCCAGCCGGGCGGGAACCAGGCCCGGCCCGAGGTGTTCAGCTTCGCCACCCGGCTGACCCGGCTCACCCCCGCGCTGTCCGCCGCCACCCCGGACACGATGCTGGCCAAGGCGGGCGAGGCGGCCCCCGACTGGTCCGGCGGGACCAGGATCGGCGCCGCGCTCAAGGAGTTCAACGACCACTACGGCAGCCGCGGCATGGCCCGCGGGGCCGTGGTCCTGATCATCTCCGACGGCTGGGAGACCGGCGACCCGGCCCTGCTCGGCGCCCAGATGGCGCGCCTGCACCGGGTCGCCCACCGGATCGTCTGGGCCAACCCCCGCACCCAGTCCCCGCGCTACCGCCCCGAGGTCGGCGGCATGGCCGCCGCCTGGCCCTACTGCGACGCGGTAGTCAGCGCCCACAACCTAGACTCCCTAGACGACCTGCTCTCCGCCCTCAGAGCCCGCTGAGCGCGCGGGGCCCTCACAGCCCGCTGAGCCCCCGAGCCCTCCGCGCTCGCTGACCGAGCGGGTCTCTCCGTGCCCCCGGACCGCCCGATGCCCCGGACCGCCCGGTGCCCCCGGTGCCCCGCGCCCCTGCCCGCGCAGGCCTTGTGCGCTCCACCCCTAACCAGACCTCAGCGCACGCGTCCGCCCCATGAGTCCCTCGCGCCCCGCAGTGCCGCCTTGGGCAACCACCGCAATGTGATTCTGCGGTCGCCCAGGCGCCCGCAATGTGATTCTGCGGTGGTTAGCCGGGCCGTCCATGGGAGACGTCGTGGCACCATGCGCACCACATGCCCCGGTGGTGGGCGTTCACTAGAAAGAGCCGCCCCGCCTGTGCCCACGACCCTGCGGGGCCGCTGGCCGCCGTGCGGAAGACGGCGGCCAGCGGTCGCAGGGACAAGCCGATGGTGCGCGAAGCGGGTGCGCGCCATCGGCTGGCTCAGGTGACGTTGACCAGGATCGTGTGGTATCCGGTCGCGCCGTCGGGATCAGTCCTGTGCTTGAGCGAGGTCTGGGTGTAGCCGACCTTGTTGGTCGCCCGGACCTGGAGCGTGTGCTGGCCGGGGGTGGCGTCCCAGGTGTAGGACCACTGGCGCCAGGTGTCGATGGTGTCCTGGGCGGGCAGTGTGGCCTCGTGGAAGACGCCGTCGATGCCGACCTCGACGGCCTCGATGCCCTGGCGCTGCGCCCAGGCCACGCCGGCGATCGTGACCTGGCCGGCCGCCACGGTGCTGCGCCGCTTGGGCACGTCGATGCGGGATTCGGTCTTGATCGGCGCCTGCTGTGACCAGGCCGGCTTCTGGTTGACCCAGTAGGCGCTGAACGCGTCGAACGTGGTGAACTCCATGTCCACCACCCACTTGGTCGCGGACACGTAGCCGTAGAGGCCCGGGATCACCACCCGCACCGGGTAGCCGTGCGCCTGCGGCAGCACCTTGCCGTTCATGGCCACCGCCAGCATCGAGTCCCGGCCGTCCAGGGTCGGGTCGGTCGCCACGCCGATGGTCATCCCGTGCACGTCGCGCATGACGATCTGGTCCGCGCCGCGCTGGATGCGGGCCTTGCGCAAGATCGGCGCGAGCAGCGTGCCCTGCCACTGGGCGTTGCCGATGAAATTGCCGCCCACCGCCTCGGAGACGCAGGTCAGCGTGATATCCCGGTCGATCATCGGCTTCTGGATCAGGTCGTCGTAGGTGAGGGTCATCGGCCGGTCCACCATGCCGTGGATGCGCAGCTGCCACTGGGCAGGCGAGACCTTCGGCAGGACCAGGGACGTGTCGACCCGGTAGAACTTGGCGTTCGGCGTGAAGAACGGGGATATCCCGGCGATGCTGTCCAGCGTCTCGTCCGCGGCCAGTTGCCTCATCGGGTCGATCTTCAGCTCAGGAACCTTGGCGGCCGGGGGAGCCGAGGCGGCCGGGGCGGTCATGCCCGGCGTGGGCGCGGCCGTGGTCCGCCGGAAGTCCTTGCCGAACATCAGCTCGCCGCCCACCCCGGCGGCGGCTGCGCCCACGGCGGTGAGGCCGGCCGCGGTGAGGAACTTGCGCCGGTCGACGGTGCCCGTCATCGTGTCCTCCTACGAGTGCCGCCGCGGGCTGGCCGGAGCGGGGTGACTTCCTGGATCGGTGCCGAGGCCCGCACCAGCCACAGCAGCGCCGCGATGCCAGCCAGGCCGCCGATGACGGCTGGCATGACGTCGGACACGTGGCTGCTCGGCCTGGTGACCGCGACGAAGGCGACGACCAGCGCGAACGCCGCGACGCCGGCCACGCCGACCGCGACGGCCCGGCGGGCCGCCGCCCCGATGACGATCGCGATCACCGCGATAGTGCCGAGCAGCAGGACGGTCCCGCCGTGCGTGCCGAAGTGGTGCATCACGGAGCCGCGCAGCATGGCCGGCATCCGGTCGATGAACGCGGTGCCCATGGCGCTGACCGGCATGACCGCCGACTTGAGCAGGCCCGCGGCCAGCGTGGAGACGCCGATCACGACGGCCATGGCCAAGACCTCGGCCGCCGCGCTGACCATCAGCCCGCGGTGGCCCGCGGCCCGCCTGAAGGCCTGATCGGCCTGCCAGCTATACGGGTCGACGCCCGCGTCGGGCGCCGTGAGCCCCGGATCGGAATATCCGGATCCGGAGTATCCAGGATCGGAATACCCGGCCGTGGAATAGCCGCGACCGGGAAAATCCGTCTCGGAATAGTCAGTGTCTGCATAGCCAGCACGCGCATACCCAGCGTCGGCACGCCCGGGAGCGAGGTACTCGGTACTGGAATACCCGGGTTCGGCGTATGCCGTCCCGGCGTACGCGGTCTCGGTGTAGCTGCCCGGCCCCAGGTAGGCGGCACCGCCCGGGTAGCCGTCCGGGGCGCTCCCGGTACCGTTCATGGCGCCCGCGTACCCGTCCACGGTGCCCGCGTAACCGTTCGCGGCCCGGCCGTAACCGTCGACGGCCTGGCCGTAGCGCGTCTCGGCCCGCCCGTAGCCGGTCTCGGTCACGGCGCGGCTGTCCCAGGGCTCGGCGTACCCGTCCTGAGCTTTGGTGTAGGGATCCGTGGGGTAGCCGCCTGGGCTGTCGGCGTAGCCAATCCTGGCCCAGTCGTAGCCCTCGGCGGAGTTCTGGCTAGCTGCCTGTCCGCGGCCCAGGTCGGCACGAGTACGGCCGTCCGAAGTCCGGCCGGATCCGTCGGCCGTCCCGTTGAAGCTGTCCGCGGCGCGGCCGGAACCGCCGGCCGTTCCGTCGAAGCTGTCCGAGCGGCGGCCGGAACTGCCTGGCGCCCCGTCGAAGCCGTCCGTGGCGCCGGAGTACCCGTCACCGGTTCCGGAGTAGCCGTAGCTCTCCCGGCCGCGGCTCCCTGCGGTGTAGTCGCCCACCCGGAAGCCGCCCGTGTCGAAAGCGCCCGTGTCGTATGCGCCCGTGTCGTAAGCACCAGTGTCGTAAGCACCAGTGTCGTAAGCACCAGTGTCGTAGCCGCTCGTGTCACGGGCATCCGCGGTCCCGTAGGTGTCCCCGGCGACCGGGAAGGCCGCGGTGGCGACCGCCGACCGGGGGCCGGCCTGGCGCCGGTGACTGCCGACGGGCTGCTGAGCGCGGGCGCCGGGCCGGCCGGCCTGCTCTCCCTCGCCGTCCCGGTAAGGCGTCCAGCCCTCGGCCGGAGTCGCCTGCGGCCAGCGTTCCTGGCGCGGCGGCGTCCGGTGCGACGGGTCGTAACTCATATCTCTATTCACGGTCCTGATCGCTGGTGCCGTTTGATGTTTGGGCGGTGGGTAACCAAGCGGTAAGAAAGCGCGATCCAGGCGTCCGAGGTCAGACCGGGACCTCACGGCCCACATCGGCGGCGGATCCGGCGGACGCGAATCCGGCCGTCACAGTCCCAGCCGCCGCGGTCGCACCCGGCACGGTCGCACCCGGCACGGTCGCACCCGGCACGGTCGCACCCGGAGCAGCTCCGGCTGGCATGGTTGCGGTCGGCACAGGCCGTCTCGGCAGGGATCCGGCCGGTGCAGATCCGGCGAGCACCGGTTCCGCCGGGACCAGGCCCGTCAGGGCCAGCCCCGCCGGGGCCGATTCCACCGGGACCGCTTCCGTGGCTGCGGATGCCACGGGCACGCCGGCCAGCGGCACCGTCCCGGCGGCGCTCGCCGCGGTCCGTGCCATGGCCCGCCGGGCCAGTTCGCGGCGCACCAGCCAGCCAATCGCCACCACGACCAGCGGCACGCCGTAGGCGATCGCGTTCACCAGCCGCCACGGCGGGGTGAACCGTCCCATGTTCGCCTCGGCCGCGTAATACCCGCCCGCGGCGAACGCGAGCCACTCCGGTCGGCCGTCGAGGGCGACCAGCATGACCAGCAGCAGCGAGTACCACTGGTAGTGCGGAGTGGTCACGGCGAGCGCGCCCGCGGTCATGTACATGGCGCCCTGCCAGGGCCGGTCAGGGTCACCGAACTCCAGCACGGCCAGGGCGATCGCGGCCAGGATGAGCACGGCTACCACGCTGGCCAGCGGTCCGGTGACGAACAGGCCGACGATCCCGTACCTGGTCCCGCTGGTGTAGTTCTCCTGCTGGAGGTAACCGGGCAGGAAGCCGATCACCTTGCCACCGACCCGGAGCACGTGCGGGATGTAGACGACGACGAACGCGCTGCCCGCGGACACCGCGACCGTCACCCAGCGGCGGCGCAGCACCGCGGGCATGACCAGCGCCGGGGTCATCTTGGTCGCGATGGCCAGCCCGAGCAGGACGCCGCCGAGCGCCGTCCGGGTCCTGGTGCGCGCGGTGGCCAGCACGAGGATCGCCACCGCCGCGATGCCGACCGCGATCACGTCGACGTGGGCGCTGTTCCCTGCCTCCAGGGCCACCGTCGGGCACCACGACCACAGGGCCGCCATCTTCACGTCCCGGCCCAGCCAGCCCAGGGCGAACAGCAGCAGCACCGTGATGAGAATGGCCGCGAACGCCGTGGTGGCCTGGATCGGCTTGGCCGAGACGCTCCCGGTGGGCAGGTAGTGCACCCCGAGGAAGTACGCCTCGGCGACCGGCGGGTAGATGGTGGGCACCGTCGGCCGGTTGATCCTGGTGCAGCCGGGGGTGAGCTCGGCCGCCTGATGGCGGCTCGTGTAGGACGGCGTGACGCAGTACTGGGCCTGGGGATAGAACAGGAAGTCGTTCCGCAGCCCGGTGAGCTGGGTAGCGGTGGGGACGTACTGGTACGGGTCGATCCCCGCGGCCTGGACCTTGCCGTCCCAGACGTAGCGGTACAGGTCGTTGCTCTGCTTCGGCGGGGCGGACACCGCGGCCAGCTGGACGGCGATGCCGCCGAGCAGGATGAGCGCCACCGCGGTCCGCCGGGGCATCTTGCGCAGCAGCCACGCGGCGGCGAGGAACACCATCCACGCGCCGGCGATCAGCGGCAGCGGGCGCATCCGCGCCGGGTCGAGGCTCGGGCGCACGATCAGCAGCACCAGGCCGGCCAGCACCACCAGGGCCGCGACGACGGCGGCCACCCTCAGTTTTCCGTTCATGTTGCGAGTGCCATCCATCTGGGCGGATGCGTCATCCGCGGGCGGGGCGGTCAGCATGTCTTTACAGCGCGAT
>Ga0335085_10015069_pt1 | contig 11237 bp, 10 predicted proteins | sample Lox_Sample_45_FD_206712 | JGI IMG/M metagenome (GOLD analysis project Ga0335085, IMG submission 206712) | Soil microbial communities from Loxahatchee National Wildlife Refuge, Florida, United States - Lox_Sample_4.5 | ecosystem: Environmental > Terrestrial > Soil > Wetlands | place: USA... | reverse complement strand
CCGATTTTCGCGCTGGAAGTTGCGAACGGCGGGACGAAATTGAAGGATTCGCCGGAAGGAGACAACGGTGCGCCAGGATGCGTGCGATCATTTGCCGAGACGCCGGGGGCGACACTCGCAGCCGTGTGCCACAGCATGACTGCGGCGGACATCGCGCAGCAGGTGCAGGCGCTCGCGCCAGGGTATTTTCGGGATGGTCCTGTGATCGACATGACGGGCCTCAAAGGAACCTACGAGTTCAGGCTCGAATGGGTGACGCGTCAGGAGGCGAATGCGGGAAGCGAAGGGCTCAGCATGTTCGAAGCGGTGCAGCGCCAGCTTGGGCTGAAGCTGCAGGGCCGGAAACAGGCGATGGAGATTCTCGTGATTGACAACGTCGGGAAAGAGCCGACCGCGAACTAGTCATATCCCGGGCGAGCTTCGCTCGGTCGAACAGACTAAAGGCCGCTCCCACCGTCCTGGGTTTGCGGCCACTCCAGCGTTGTGGATCGCCAGGGATTTGGCGGAGACGCTTGTTTTCGTATCAGAGTGTGAATCAGGTTCCAGAGAAAGATCAGCTGTACTGCCGCGAGGAAGAATGCTGAGTAGGTGATCCAACGCTGGAGCGGCATTACCTGGGCGAGGAAGTCGAACGAAGTGAAGTCGGAATAGCGGCGCGGATTGCCTGCGAATCCAGCGAAGTGCATCGGCAGGAAAGTGGCGTAAGCGCCGATGAACGTCAGATAGAAGTGCAGCTTGCCCAGGCGCTCGTTCAGCATGCGGCCGAACATCAGCGGGAACCAGTAGAATGTCGCGGCGAAGACACCGAACAGCGCGGCCATTCCCATAATCAGGTGAAAATGCGCGACGACGAAATAGGTGTCGTGGAAGTAGGCATCGATCTGCGGCTGGCCCAGAAACAGCCCGGAGAGGCCGCCGGTCACGAAAATCGAAACGAAGCCGAGCGCGAACAGCATCGCCGTAGTGAGCTCGAGCGAGCCGTTCCACGCGGTCGCGATCCAGTTGAAAGTTTTCACTGCAGACGGAACTCCGATCGTCATCGTCAGCAGTGAAAACGCAATCGCCGAATAAGGATTGAGGCCGCTGATGAACATATGGTGGCCCCAGACGAGGAGTCCGAGAAACGCGATCGAGACCGACGCCCACACCATAACGGTTCGTCCGAAAACCGGTTTGCGTGAAAAATTCGCAATGATCTGCGACACGATTCCCATGCCGGGCAGAATGGCGATGTAGACCTCGGGATGTCCGAAGAACCAGAAGAGGTGTTGCCACAGCAAAGGTGAGCCGCCGCTGTGAGCGATGGTCTGGTCGTTCACGAGGAGACCGCCGGGCACGAAGAAGCTGGTTCCGGCGACGCGGTCGAGCAGGATAAGAATGAATGCCGCGAAGAGAACGGAAAATGCGAGCAGGCTGAGGATGGAGGTGACGAACCAGTTCCAGCAGGTCAGCGGCATCTCCATGAGCGCCATCGAATGCGCGCGTTCGTCGATGACCGTCGCGATCATATTGATAGCGGTGAGGAGCGATGCGATTGCGAAAAGTCCGAGGCTCAGGAACCACAGGGTCTGGCCGAGACCTTCGCCGGGACCTGCAATGGACCCGACGGCGCTGAGCGGCGGGTAGGCAGTCCAGCCGGACAACGGCCCGCCGCCGATCGCAAAGAACGATGCGATCAGGATCACGAATGAGAGCGCCGTAATCCAGAACGACAGCATGTTGAGGCGCGGGAACGCCATGGCTGAAGCGCCGAGCTGTTCGGGCAGCACGAGATTGCCAAAGGCGTTGAGCGGCGCGAGCGTCAGGACGAAAAACACCATCAGTGTGCCGTGCAGAGTGAGCAGCGAGAGATAGTATTCGGGCGCCATGACGTCGCCCCCGATCGGGGTCATCGGATAGATCAGATGGAAACGCATCAGCAGAGACAATGCGGTGCCGGCGAGTACGGCGACAAGGGAGAGGAAGAAGTACTGGCGCGCGACGACGCGATGATCCGTGCTGAAGATGCGCCGGCCGGGATTTACGGCTGGGGTTGCTGACGTTTCCATCTGTCGTAATCTTCGGGAGACATCACGATCATGAAGCTGCGCATCTGGCCGTGGCCGAGACCGCAGAGTTCGGCGCAGGCGATTTCGTAAGTGCCGGGTGCATCGACGTGGATTTCGAGCGGGATCTCCATGCCGGGGACGATGTCCTGTTTGGTGCGCAGTTCGCGGACGAAGAAGTCGTGAATCACATCGCGCGAATGGAGCAGCAGAAGAACGTCGCGATGCGCGGGGATGCGCAGCGTGGCCGTGACGATGTCGTCTTTGCCGCGGTCGTCTTTCGGGTCTATGCCGATCGGATTGCCGCCGGCGTCATTGATCAGTTCAATTGACGTGTTGCCGAAGCGGCCGTCTGGACCGGGATAACGAAAATTCCACGCGAACTGGTGCGCCCACACTTCGATCGTCTCTTTGCCGGCGGTGCGTTCCGGCATTTTGGCCCAGCCTCGCGAACCGACGACGGACAGCGTGAGAAAGAGCGCTGCGGTCGCAATCAGCCAGGTGAGTTCGAGGGGCTTGCTGCCGGTTGCGGGAGAACCAACGCTGCGTTTGCGGCCGCGCAGGATCGTCCACGCGAGCAGCAGTTGTGCGCCGACGAAAATGATGCCGCAGATCCAGAGCGTCCACGTGAATTGGTGGTCGTAGGCGATTGCGTCCGCGCTGATAGCAGCCGGGAACCAGGCGGGCCTGAGAGCGAAGAGCGCGCAGCCGGCCGCCGTCAGGCAGATCAGAATGAGGCCCAGCAGCATCGGGAAAACCCTAGTATATGGCGCTGCGCTTAAACTGAAGTTGATGTTGAGGGGATCGCTGCTCATATTCATGTGTGCGGCTGCCGCATCGGCGCAGACCATTTGTCCGCCGACACCGGAGTTTACGCCGTGCGACCTTGTGTTCGACATTCCGTCCGCGCCCGGAAGCGTCGATCGTCCTGTCGATTTAGAAGCGGAGTTCCGTTCGCCGCATAACGACACCGGGCGCGCGAAAGCCTTCTGGGATGGCGGCACGCGCTGGGTCATCCGCTACTCAGCGGCGGAATCCGGCAACTACGTCTGGCGCATCAACAGCAGTCTGGCGGGTCTGGGAGGCAGGCAGGGCCAGTTCACGGCCACCCCGGCGGACAGGGTCGGGTGGCTGCGCGCGGCGAATACGCACCATTTCGCGTTCGCCGACGAGACCAGTCCGAATAATCTGAAGCCGCATCTCTGGATGGGTGCGATTGTAGCGGGATTCACGTCAATGGGCGATCCGCAGTGGCGATCGCTCGTGGATACACGCGCGAGTCAGCATTTCAATCATCTCGGAATTACGCTGGTGGATGATTCGTCCGGCGCGAATTTCCGCACGCCGGAGTTTTTCCGCGCGGCGGAAGCGAAGATCGCATATGCGAACGGAAAGGGCATCATTGTCGACGTGGCGTTCTTCGGTCCGAACGGTCTGATGGATCGTCTGCTTCCGACGCACAACGATCGCGAGAAGTGGTTTACTTATGCGCTGTCGCGCCTCGCGGCTTATGACGTCACATGGCAGGGGCTTGAGGGCTGGGAGACCTATAACGACGGCCGTGCGCTGCTCAAAGAAATCTTCGGCTACGTCGCGAATCTCGATCCTTATAAGCACACGCGATCCTCGCGGACGAATGCTTCCTCAGGGCCGCTGGTTGATGATGGCTGGCTGCGCTACCGGTCGTATCAGACGGGTGAGGACGCGATTGGCGCGATCGATCAGCAGGTGTACAAATTTCCTTCCGTAAACAATTTTGCGAGCGATGCGCCCGACGCCGACACGTTTCGCCATCGGCTGTGGAACGCGACGATGAATGGTCAGTATCCGGACGCCACGATAACGAACGAGCAGGCTGCCGCTGAAATGAAAATCTGGTACGAGTTCATGGAGGGGACGCGCCATTGGGAGCTCGAACCGTTTTTCGACGTGGAGAACGGGCGCGGACTTTCGCTGGAGGAGGTCGAGTACATCATTTATGTGGAGAAGCCGGGTCCGGTAAGTGTGAAGCTGGAGCCGCATAGTTACGATGTGCGCTGGCTCAATCCGGCAACCGGTCAGTCGGTGAAGGGTAAAGAGGCGAAGGGAGCGACGTTCACGACTGAACCGCCCGACCGCGCGCATGACTGGGTGCTGCAGATTTCGCGCGAGGGCCACAAGGCGTCGATGCTGAGGAGCTATCGGTTCGATTCACGTGAAGAAGGCATCATCATGCAGGAGATTGAAGGAAATCCGGAGAAGGTGCCGTTCGAGGTTGTGCAGCCTGCGGGTGACCGGATTTCGCTGAGCGCTCCGGCGCAGTTTGAGATTAAGCTGACCAGCGACAAGAAAGCGCTGCAGCACATGATGTACCAGTGGACGGGCGAGGTGACCGTTGATCAGCGCAGCTATCGCGTGATCGGCACCGGCGCCGGCGGGACGTTTCGGATTCCGGCAAACATCGCAAAGGAATATCCGGCCGCCCTGCACGTGCACATTCTCGGCATGAACGCGCTGGGCAAGGTGTATGCGCTCGACCGAAATTACACGCTGACGAAATAATGCTGATTCTGGCAGCGGATTCGGCGGCCGCATACGGGAGTATCGCGTTGGCGGATGAAAACGGCGTGCGCGAAGAAGTGCTCATCGAAGCGCCGCAGGGATTCAGCCACGTGCTTTTCGGCGCGATTGAGGCGCTGCTGAAGCGGCAGAACGTGCGTTTGGGGGATATCGATTTGTTCGCTGCCGCATCCGGGCCCGGCTCTTTTACCGGCGTGCGCGTCGGATTATCCGCGATGAAAGGGATGGCCGAGGTTTGCGGGAAACCCATAGTCGCCCTGTCGAATCTGGATGCGCTATCCGCGTTCGGCAAGTCCGATGCGCGCGCTGTTGTCATCGATGCGCATCGCGGCGAAGTGTACGCGGCGGTTTACGACGGCGCCGGGAACGCGATTCTGCCCGAGGTCGTGCTGCCGTTCGGGCAGTTCCTGACGATGCTCGAGGGGCGGACTGTCGAGTGGATTTCGCAGGAACCGCTCCCCGCTGTGACCTCTCCGATCGTACTGGCGCCACGCGCGCTCGCCGGCGCCGTCGCGCTTTTGGCCCCGAACCGGGCGCCGCAGAATCCGGCCGCAATCGAAGCAAACTACGTGCGCCGATCGGATGCCGAAATATTTTTTCGGGGATGATGTCGATTTTCTGCGACGCTCGTTCGACGCGTCAGTAGAGCCGGGTTGCGGCTCGAAAGGAAAACCACGATGAAATTCATGTTGATGACGAAGCTGGGCGCCGAATCGGGTCCTCCGCCGACGCCGGAGCTGATGGCCGCGCTCGGAAAGTTCACGGCGGAGGCTATGAAATCCGGGAAGGTGATTGCAACCGGCGGGCTTATGCCGACGGCCAGAGGCGCCAAAATGCGACTGTCCGGCGGAAAGGTCACCATCACCGACGGCCCGTTCGCCGAAGCGAAAGAGTGCATCGGCGGCTACGCCGTCGTGCAGGTCAATTCGAAAGAGGAAGCCATCGAGATGGCCAGAGAATTCCTGCAGATCCACGCGGATGTGATGGGGCCGGGGTATGAGCTTGACTCCGAAGTGCGGCAGATGTATGAACCTGGCGCGTCGCCGGGAGCACGCTGATCATGCTCTGGACCGGGCGAATTCTGAGCGCACTGGGTGCGCTGTTTATGGTGATGGACGCCGTGATGCACATGTTGAAGCCAGTGCAGGTGGTCGACGCGTTCCATCATCTCGGCTTCGGCCTGAATACGGCGATTCCCCTGGCGGTAACGGTGCTGGTTTGCGTCGCGCTTTATGTTGTGCCGCGAACGCAGTTTTTCGGCGCGCTTCTGCTCACCGGCTACCTCGGCGGCGCTGTAGCTACCCACCTCCGGGTGGGGGATCCGGTGTTCGACACGTGCTTCCCGGTGATCATCGCGGCGCTACTGTGGGGCGGACTTTTTCTGCGAGATGTGCGATATCGGACGCTGATCGCCTGATAGTCTAGCGGCGATGGCACGCGCCGCGCGACAACTGGAACTCGCCGGGGTGTTCGCCTCAGCCGTCACGCCGCGGCGCGCCAAATCGCAGGACCCCGATTTTTCAGGCCTTCTCGATCTCGTCGATTTTCTGGCAGCGGGTGGCGTCCGGGGCATCTGCCTTTCCGGCGCCACTGGCGAGTTTCTCGATTACAGCATCGCTGAACGCCAGCGCATGCTGTATCTGGCGGTGAAGCGCAGCCGGGTGCCCCTGATTGCGGGCGTTTCGCATTCGACTCTCGCGGGAGCGCTGCAACTGGCGGACGAAGCCATCGCCGCCGGAGCCGATGGCCTCGTCCTGATGCCGCCCATCTTCTATCCCTACACCCAGTGCGAGATCGAAGAGTTCTACCTGCAGTTCGCTCGCGAAACCGGCGACGCCGTACCGATTCTGCTGCACAACCTGCCTCAGTGCACCTCTCAACTGGAAATCCAGACTGTGCGAAAGCTGATCGATACCGGCCGGTTCGCCGGCATCAAAGATTCGGGCGGCGACCGGGAGCATTTCGATCAGTTGCTGGAACTAAAGCGCGAAAGGCCGCTGGCGGTGTTCAGCGGGGCGGATCATCTCATGGCGCACGCGCTGGCCAATGCCGCGGATGGAGCGATATCGCCGTCCGCATGTGCGGTGCCGGATCTGGTTGTCGGACTGGCGGAGGCGATCGCGAACGGCGATGAACAGCGGGCGCATCACTTGAACAAACGGCTGCTCGAATTCGTCGAATGGACGAATCGGTTTCCTTTTCCGGTGGCGATCAAACGCGCGGTAGAACTGCGAGGCCAGAAATCCTCTCCGCCATTGACTCCCCTGTCGCCCGAAAACGCGCGCCGCCTTGACGAGTTTTCAACGTGGTTCAGCGGCTGGTGGAAAAATGCATGAGTTCCGCGAGTGGGGCCATCGGCTGATCGACTGGGTGGCCGATTATCTCGAAACATCGGAGCGCTACCCGGTGCTTCCGGCCGTACAGCCGAACGACGTCGTGAACGCGCTGCCCGAGCATGGCCCCGAGCAGGGCGAATCGATGCAGCACATCTTCGAAGACTTCGAGCGCATCATTCTGCCCGGCATCACCCACTGGAATCATCCGCGCTTCCTGGCTTTCTTCGCGAATTCGTCGTCGCCGCCCGCCGTTCTTGCCGAACTGCTCGCGGCAGCATTGAATGCCAACGGAATGCTGTGGAAGACCTCGCCGGCGGTCACCGAGCTCGAGATCGTGACCCTGCGCTGGCTGCGCGACTGGATGGGATTGCCGGGGGATTGGTTTGGCATGATTCACGACACCGCATCGACCGCCACGATGCACGCGATTGCCGCAGCGCGCGTAGCCACTGCGCCCGAAACGCGCGAGCTCGGCGCGCCGGCGAACCTGATCCTCTACACGTCAGATCAGGCTCATTCTTCAGTCGAGAAGGGCGCGATGTCACTCGGAGTCGGCCGGCACAATGTGCGGGCGATCGGGTCGGATGCAGAGTTTCGCATGCGCCCGGAGTTGCTGGCGGACGCTATTAAAGCGGATCGCGCCGCCGGTTTGCGGCCGTTCTGCGTCGTCGCCACAGTCGGCACAACTTCGACGGCCAGCATCGATCCGGTTGCCGCCATCGCTGATATCGCCGTCAGGGAAGGGTTGTGGCTGCACGTCGACGCTGCCTACGCGGGCTCGGCTGCCGTGGTCCCGGAGTTCCGATGGGTGCTCGACGGCTGCGACCGGGCCGATTCGCTCGTCTTCAATCCGCACAAATGGCTGCTGGTGCCCGTCGATTGCAGCATCTTCTACTGCCGCCGTCCTGATGTGCTGCGCCAGGCTTTCTCTCTGGTTCCCGAAATTCTGCGCACCTCTGACGGAGGCATAAATTTCATGGACTACGGCGTCCCGCTCGGCCACCGCTTTCGTGCGCTCAAGCTCTGGTTCGTCCTGCGGTATTACGGTCACGCAGGATTGGCTTCGTTTATTCGCGATCAGATTGCGATGACGCGCGAGCTGCGCGACCGTATGGCAGCCGATGCGCGATTTGAGATTTGTGCGCCGACGGTGCTCTCGCTGATCTGTTTCCGGCGGCGGGGAAGCGACGCAGCGAATCGCGAGCTGCTGGATGCCATCAACGCTTCCGGTCGCTTTTTTGTGTCTTCAACCGTAGCTCAGGGACGCTACATGCTTCGTATTGCAATTGGCAATATGTTCACCAGCCGGGCGACGCTCGAAGAGCTATGGGCCCGCATCGATAAGCTATGCGGCATCTGATTATCTGAGTGATTCGTTGTCAAGAAAATTAATTTCAATATTTTTCAATAACTTACGGGTCATCGATTAGCACTCAAGTGGTTAGTGTGCTAATAATGGCTTTGGAACGAGGCACCACACTACCTCTGTTCCAACGGGACATCCCAACCATTCCATTGGAGGTCAATACAAAACTATGAACATTCGTCCGCTCTATGACCGGATTGTGATCAAGCGAATTGAAGCTGAGGCCGAAAAGACGCACGGCGGTCTCTACATTCCCGACAGCGCAAAAGAAAAGCCGCAGGAAGGCGAAGTCATCGCGGTTGGAAAGGGCAAGCGCTCAGACGATGGAAAGATCCACCCGCTCGACGTGCAGCCCGGCGATCGCATTCTGTTCGGCAAGTACTCAGGCAGTGAAATCAAACTCGAAGGCGAAGAGCTGATCATCATGCGCGAAGACGAGGTGCTTGGCATCCTCGACGCGGCGCCGCAGAAGGTCGGAAAGAAAGCCAGCTAATTTCAAGAGTTCAAAAAGGAGAATTCAGAACACCATGGCAAAACAAATTGTTTACGCAGAGAATTCCCGCCAGGCGATTCTGCGCGGCGTGAATCAGCTGGCGGATGCTGTTAAGGTTACGCTCGGCCCCAAGGGCCGCAACGTGGTCCTCGAGAAAAAGTTTGGCGGCCCGAACATCACCAAAGACGGTGTCACGGTCGCGAAGGAAATCGAACTGAAAGACCCGCTCGAAAATATGGGCGCGCAGATGGTGCGCGAAGTCGCTTCCAAGACTTCCGACATCGCGGGCGATGGCACCACCACGGCGACCATTCTGGCGCAGGCGATTTTCCGCGAAGGCGTGAAGTCGGTGGCGGCCGGCGCGAATCCGATGGCGCTGAAGCGCGGCATCGACAAGGCCGTTGAAGTGGCCACCGCCGAGGTGAAGAAGATGGCGAAGCCGGTTTCCGGCGACATGATCGCGCAGGTCGGCACGATTTCTGCCAACAGCGACCACACCATCGGCGACACCATTGCCGAAGCGATGAAGAAGGTCGGCAAGGACGGCGTCATCACGGTTGAAGAATCGAAGACGATGTTGACCGAGCTCCAGACCGTGGAAGGCATGCAGTTCGACCGCGGCTATCTTTCACCCTACTTTGTGACGGATGCCGAGCGGATGGAAGTGGTTCTCGAAGATCCATACATCCTGATCCACGAAAAGAAAATCAGCAACATGAAGGACCTGCTGCCGCTGCTCGAGCAGATCGCGCGCTCCGGCCGTCCGCTCCTGATCATTGCTGAAGAAGTCGAAGGCGAAGCGCTCGCGACTCTCGTCGTCAACAAGCTGCGTGGCACGTTGAACGCCTGCGCCGTGAAGGCTCCGGGCTTTGGCGATCGCCGCAAGGCCATGCTGGAAGACATCGCGATCCTGACCGGCGGACGCGCCATCTTCGAAGAAACCGGCATCAAGCTGGAAGGCGTGAAGCTCGACGATCTGGGCAAGGCGAAGCGCGTCACGGTCGACAAAGACAACACGACGCTTGTTGACGGCGCCGGGCAGCAGAAGGCCATCGAAGGCCGCATCAAACAGCTGCGCACGCAGATCGACGAAACCACCTCCGATTACGATCGCGAAAAGCTGCAGGAGCGGCTGGCCAAGCTGGCCGGCGGCGTTGCAGTGATCAAGGTCGGCGCGGCCACCGAGACCGAAATGAAGGAGAAGAAAGCCCGCGTGGAAGATGCTCTGCATGCGACGCGCGCGGCGGTCGAGGAAGGCATCGTTCCCGGCGGCGGCGTGGCTCTGCTGCGCGCGGCTGCCTCGCTCAAAGACCTGAAGGTGGCGGGCGACGAGCAGATCGGCGTCGACATTATCCGGCGCGCCTGTGAAGAGCCGATCCGGCAGATCGTGCAGAACTCCGGTGAGGAAGGCGCAATCGTGATGGGCAAGATCCGCGAGAACAAGAACCCCCACTACGGCTACAACGCCCAGACCGATAAGTACGAGGATCTGGTGGAGTCCGGTGTAATCGATCCGGCCAAGGTGACCCGTTCGGCGCTGCAGAACGCAGCCTCAATCGCCGGCCTGATGCTGACGACGGAAGCTATGGTCTGTGAGATTCCGGAGAAGAAGCCGGCAGCGGCTCCGCATCCGGGCGGTCCCGAAGGCATGGACTACTAATCCATCACGTCACAATTGAAAGCGAAAGCCGCGGTTCCCGAAGAGGGGATCGCGGCTTTTTTAATTTCTGTAAGGCCCGAAAGCGAACGCAATCTGATCGATCAGATCCGGCGTAATCTTCCCAGGTCGATGAACCAGCGGACGAACTTCCTGCGCAAGCGCGCCGGGCTGCGCGGGCCGGTGATTCAGGCGCTTCGCCGCACCGCCCACTGTGCGCATTTTTCACAGCCAAACGCCTTGGCCGCGAGAGGTTTCGCGGCCTGAAACCCGGCTCCGGGTATCCTCGTCTGAGTTACAATCAATGGTACTGGCACGGATCGCAGAAGCAATGCTGAATTCACCCTTCTCCGGGACCCGCCACTGCCATTCCTGCTGGGGGCACACGTACCTATGACCACGAAAGCGCTTTGGGTTTTGCCGGCCGGCCTGGCACTCCTGCTTGTTCTTCCGGCCGTATCGCAGAACAGCGATCCGTCGAACAGCAAAGACAAGGACAAAAAGAGCGTTTCGCCGCGCGAGACCGTGGCCAAGCCGCTGACCGAAAAACAGCTCAAGAAAAAAGAAGCGGCACTCAAAAAAGAGCTGGAAACTCCCTGGCGCAAGTGGCTGAACGAAGACGTCGCCTACATCATCACCGATGAGGAGCGCAAGGCGTTCAAGCAGATGAATACCGACGAAGAGCGCGAGCAGTTTGTCGAGCAGTTCTGGCTGCGGCGCGATCCGACTCCGGACACGGTGGAAAACGAATACAAGGAAGAGCACTACCGGCGTATCGCAT
>Ga0335085_10015068_pt1 | contig 11237 bp, 12 predicted proteins | sample Lox_Sample_45_FD_206712 | JGI IMG/M metagenome (GOLD analysis project Ga0335085, IMG submission 206712) | Soil microbial communities from Loxahatchee National Wildlife Refuge, Florida, United States - Lox_Sample_4.5 | ecosystem: Environmental > Terrestrial > Soil > Wetlands | place: USA... | reverse complement strand
CGCGTTCAGCGAGCCGTCGATCGGGTCGACGACGACGACGGTCGAGCCGCTGCCGAGCCTGCCGGCCTCCTCGGAGACGATCGACACGTCGAGGCCGCGGAGGCGCGAGAGGATCGCATCCTCTGCCGCCCGATCGATCGCCGTCGTCTCGTCACCGCCCCGGCCCTCGCCGACGACCGGCTCGCGCTCGGCGCGGGTCGGCAGCTCGGCCAGCACCGCGTAGACGTCCGCGGCCGCCCTGCGGCAGACGCTCAACCAGTCGACTCCCGCTCCGTCGAGTCGGGGCCTGGCGGGCGGCTCCGTCGAGCCGAAGCCGCTCACGGCTCGAGCGGCTGGAAGAGGAGCCCCGACGTGAGCTTCGGGTAGAAGAACGTGCTCTTCTGCGGCAGCACGTCGCCGCGGCGCGCCACCTCCCACACGTCCTCGATCCTCGTCGGGCGGAGCAGGAACGCCGCCTCCGCCTCGCCGCGGTCGACGGCGGCGACGGCCTCGGCCGCGTACGGCGTGTAGCTGACGCCGCGCGGCTCGAGCCGGTCGACGAGCTCGGGGTCGAGCCCCTCCCCGGCAACGAGCTCGTAGCGGCCGTTCCGGTAGAGGACGAGTCCGGGCAGGTCGTCGCCGGGAGGGTCGATCGGCGTTCCCTCGACGCCGTCGAGCGACTCGACGAGCCGATGCGTGGGAAAGATCGTCAGCCCCTCCTGGTCGGTGGGGACGATCACCACCAGCAGCCAGGCCGACTCCTCGGTCCCGTCCTGCTCGTGGAAGGAGAGAGTCGTCTCGTAGCGGTGGTGGCCGTCTGCGATCAGCAGCTGCGCGTCGCGGAGCTCTTCGGTCAGCGCATCGCCGAAGCCGGCGTCCAGCCGCCAGAGCCGCGAGCGGACCCCGCTCTCCTCGACCGCGAGATCCGGCTCGCCGAGGCCGTCGAGCTCGATCGAGCCGTCCCAGAGCAGGAAGATCGGCTCGAGGTGCGTCCGGGTCGCCTCGAGCAGACGCAGCCGGCCCTCCTTCGGCCCCGCGTGCGTCCGCTCGTGAGGGAGGACGACGCGGCGCTCGTACGGCTCGGCACGCAGCGAGGCGACGAAGCCCTCCCGCTGCCGCTCGACGCCGTCGGGGCCGATGTAGTCCTGGCAGAGCCACCAGTACGCAGGCTCAGGCTCGCGGACGAGAACGCCGCGCTCGCGCCAGGCGGCGAGATCGCGGGCGGCCTGCTCCTCGGAGTCGGGGAGCGTCAGATGGACCACGTTGTGCTGGCTTCGCGCCCGGAGCCGCTCTCGCTGCTCGGTGGAGACGACGTCGTACGGCGGCGCCGCGAGCACCTCGAGCGGGCCAGCCACTGATTCGTCGTAGCGGAGCGCTCGGAAGGGCCGGATCCCTGCCACGGCAGCTGACGCTATCAACGGTGACCCCCCGCCCACCCGGACCGCAGGGCGGGCCTGCCTCGGCCGCCGGAGGCGCCCGGGCGGCGGCCTAGACTGCGCCGGTGACCGCGATCTCGCAACTCGAGGAGAACCGAACCGTGGAGGGCGTCTATGCGGTCGCGAAGAAGGAGCGCCTGCGCACCCGAAACGGTGCGCCCTATCTCGCGCTCGAGCTCGTCGATCCGAGCGGGCGGATCACGGCGCGCGTCTGGAACGACGTCGAGCTGCTCGACGGGCGCTTCGCCGAGGGCGACGCGGTCCGCGTGCTGGGCCGGGTCGAGCGCTTTCGCGACCGCTTGCAGGTGGAGGTGCGAACGCTCGAGACGGCGGCGGGCGTCGACCCGGCCGGCCTCGCTCCCGCGCTGCGCCGCGACGCCGACGAGCTCGAGGGCTTTCTCGACTTCCTCGCGGCGGAGATCGTCCATCCCGGCCTGCGCACGACCCTGACCCGCGTTCTCGACGCCGGGACGCGGCAGCAGCTGCGCGGGCTGCCCGCGACGCTCGAGGGTCACCACTCGTACGCCGGCGGCCTGCTCGAGCACACGGTCGGCGTGGCCACGGTCTGCCGCGAGACGGCGGAGCTGCACCAGCGGCTCCGCCCCGACCTCCTCGTCGCGGCGGCGCTCCTCCACGACGTCGGGCGGACGTTGGAGCTCGGGCCGGGCCCCGTGTTCGCGCAGACGGACGAGGGCCGCCTGCTCGGTCACGTCCACCTCGGACTGCGCCTGATCGAGGAGCAGGCGGGGTCGCTCGACACGGCGATCCGAGCTGAGCTGCTGCATGCGGTCTCCTGCCACCACGACGTCCGGGCTGCCCGCACTGCGGAGGCGGCGGTGCTCTACCACGCGAACCAGCTCGACGCGGTCGCCGCGACCCGCCCCGTGCCCGAACGCGCGTAGCGTCCAGCGAAGCTCTCCGCGAGGCGCGGCTAGACGTTGAAGCGGATGTTCAGGACGTCGCCGTCCTCGACGACGTAGGTCTTGCCCTCGAGCCGCTGCCTGCCGGCGCGCGCCGCCTCCGCGTGACCTCCTGCTTCGACGAGGTCGTCCCAGCGCACCACCTCGCAGCGGATGAAGCCCCGTGCGATGTCCGAGTGAATCGTCGCCGCCGCCTCGAGGGCGGTCTGGCCGCGACGCAGCGTCCAGGCGCGTGTCTCCTTCTCGCCCGCGGTGAAGAAGGTGATCAGGTCGAGCGTCTCCGCGAGCCGGCGGACGACCTCCCCGAGCGCCGACTCGCCCTCCTCCCGGAACTCCGCCGCCTCCTGCTCGGAGAGCTCGGCCAGCTCCGCCTCCAGCTGCAGGTCGATTCCCCCCGGCCCGTTCACGAGCGCGATCAGCGGCTTCGTCGTCAGCGGCTCGAGCTCCGCCGGCAGCTCCCCTTCCCACTCCGTCGACGCTCCGCCGGCATCGAGGTGGGCGAGCAGCCTCTCCAGCTCGAGAGCCTCGGCCTTCAGCTTCGCGTCCCCCGACTTCGCCTGCTTCGCCACGCGCTCGAGCCGCCGCTCGACGTGATCGCGATCCGCGACGACGAGCTCCAGCTTCAGCGTCTCCAGGTCGTCCTCCGGAACCCGGGTACCGGAGAAGCCGTCGAGCACGACGAGTAGCGCGTCCACCTGGCGCAGGTTCCCCAGGAGCTGCGGTCCCGTCCCCGGGACGTCGACCACGCGAACGGCTGCCGGCGTGACCTTTCGCGCTCCGACGACGCCGGCGAGCCGCTCCAGCCGCCCGTCCGGGATCTGCGCCATGCCGACGTGCTCGGAGCCAGAGCCGTGCGGCGCGGCACCGGTCAGAGCCCGGAAGAGCGTCGTCTTTCCCGAGCTCGGCAGCCCCACGATCCCAGCCTCGAGCGCCACGCCGCCAGGCTAGTGCGCCGGCGCCATCGCCTCAACTGGAGCCGAAGCCCACCCGTCCCGCGCGGACGACGCGCTTGTAGTAGACGACGCGCGGCACGACGACGTACAAGGGGCCGTCCTCAGTCTCGAGCGCCACGACCCGCGGATCGTCGCTGTGGAGCGCCGACTCCAACCGGTCGGCGGCGGACGCCTCGACGAAGCTGCCGACGATCTGGCCCCCCTCGAAACCGATCTCGATCCTGACGCGGTCGTCAGCCACGCGACACCACCTCCGAGAGGACGCCGTGGACGGATTCCGGATGGACGAACGCCACCTCGAGGCCGAACATCCCGTGGCGTGGCGCGGCATCGATCAGCTCGGCGCCCGCAGCCGCGAGCTCGGCGAGGGCGGTGCGGATGTCCGCGACCTCGTAGGCGACATGGTGCATGCCCGGCCCGCGCCGGGCGAGGAAGCGGCCAACGGGCGTGTCCTCGTCGAGCGCGGCGAGCAGCTCGACCCGGTCTTCGCCGACCCTGACCGAGGCCGCCTCGACGCCCTGCTCCTCGACGCGCGAGCGCTGCTCGAGGCGGCCGCCGAAGAGACGCTCGTAGGTCTCGACGGCGCCGTCGAGATCCTCGACCGCGACGCCGACGTGGTGGATGCCGCTCGCCTGCACGCGGCGATGCTATCGGGTCAGGGCGCAGGCTCGGTGCTGCTCGCGACGACCTGCGGCACGCCGACGCTCTCCGCCGCTCGCGACTCCGCCTCGACGTCGGCGACGAGCGCGAGCAGCTGCTCGCGTACGAGCGTCTCCTTCTCGAGCAGGGCGGCGGCGATCCGGTCGAGCGGGCCGCGGTGCTTCTCCAGCAGCCGCACTGCCTCCTCGTAGGCACCGTCGGTCAGCCGGGCCTGCTCCTCGTCCCGCACGCGCTTGGTCGCCTCGGAGAGGGCATAGTTGTCGGCTCGCATCGTCCGCGAGCTGACACTCTCGGCCATCCCCCACTCGAACACCATCGACCGAGCGATCTCGGTCACCTTCTCGAGGTCGTTCGCCGCCCCGTTCGTCACGCGGCCGAAGACGACCTCCTCGGCCGCCCTGCCCGCGAGCGCCACGACCATCCGGTCGACGAGCTCCTCCTTCGTGTGGAGGTAGCGGTCCTCCTCCGGCAGGTAGAAGGCATAGCCGAGCGCGTTGCCACGCGAGACGATCGTCACCTTCTGCAGCTCCATCACCGATCCCATCAGGTGCGCCATGAGCGCATGCCCGCCTTCGTGGTAGGCGAGGATCCGCCGCTCCTTCTCGGTCAGCACCTTCTTCTGCTGCAGACCGGCGACGACGCGCTCGAGTGCGGCGTCGAAGTCGGGAAGCGAGATGGAATCGGCGCCGCGGCGGCCAGCGAAGATCGCCGCCTCGTTGCAGATGTTCGCGAGCTCGGCGCCGGTGAGCCCGGAGGTCTGGCGGGCCACGACGCGCAGGTCGGTCTCCGGGCCGAGCGGTTTGTCGCGCGTGTGCACGGCGAGGATCGCTTCGCGGCCGGCGAGATCCGGCGGCGGGACGAGCATCTGCCGGTCGAAGCGCCCCGGACGCAGCAGCGCGGGGTCGAGATCCTGGATGCGGTTCGACGCACCCATGACCACGACCTGCTCTGCCCCCTCGAAGCCGTCGAGCTCGACGAGCAGCTGGTTCAGCGTCTGGTCCTGCTCGCGGTTGAAGCCGTGGCCGGTGCGCTGGGCGCCGACGGCGTCGAGCTCGTCGATGAAGACGATCGCCGGAGCGTTCTTGCGGGCCTCCACGAAGAGCTTGCGAATACGGGCGGCCCCGAGGCCGGCGAACATCTCGACGAACGACGACGCGCTCGCCGAGTAGAAGTTCGCGCCCGACTCGAAGGCGACCGCCTTTGCGAGCAGCGTCTTGCCGGTCCCCGGGGGACCGTACAAGAGCAGTCCCTTCGGAACCTTGGCGCCGAGCCGCTCGAAGCGCTTGGGGTCACGCAGGAAGTCGACGACCTCCATCAGCTCGGACCGCACCTCCTCGACGCCGGCGACATCCGCCCAGGTGGTCCGCGAGCGCGAGCGGGTCGCCATGTTGGTCGGCTTGATGCGCGGCATCATCCCGACCGTCTTCCAGAGCAGCCAGGCGGTCAGGACGAGGATCCCGAAGAACGCAAGCGGGAGCCAGGTCGTGGCGAAATCGGCCGCGGATTGGAACCAGTGCCCGACCATCTGCGAGTCCTCATCGGCAGAGCGGAACGGATCCCTTAGCCGAGTGAGGCGATCACCTCGTCAACCGTCGTGAAGATCGCTCCCCCTTCGCGCCAGGCCGCGGTGCAGGCTGCAGTTCGGGATTCGTCGAGACCGCGCGCCGCGTCCTCGACGAAGCGCACCCGGCGGCCACGCCGCAGAAAGCCGCGGATCGCAGCGTCGTCGCAGACGTCCGTCGCGACGCCGAAGACGACGATCTCCTCCGGGTCGAGCTCGTCGAGGAGCGCATCGGTGTTCGGGTTCGTGAAGACGTCGAAGCTCTTCTTCAGCAGTAGGATCTCGCGCCGGCCCCAGATCAGTGCGGCGATCCGGCCGGGCGGGAAGGGGACGAGCGCGAGCGGGAGCGGATCGCGCTGCTTCGTCTCGAGGATCTTCTCGGCACCGCGCGAGCCGCGCAGGCAATGGGGTGGATACGTGTCGCGGAAGTCCGGCTCGTCGGAGATCTCGGGATCGGTGAGCTCGTGGTCGTCAGCGGAGGCGACGTGCGTGACACCCGCCACTCGCGCGGCGTCGACCAGCCGCTCCATGGCAGGCGCCACGTCCTTCGCTCCGGGCACGTAGAGCTTGCCGGCCGGTTCCATGAAGTCGACCTGGGTGTCGACGTCCCAGAGAATCGCGCCGGGCATGCCGGCGTTCTATCACCGCCGCGCCCTTACCTGTCGTTGCCGCCCACGTCCGGTAACTGTTACCGGCCACGACCGGTTCGTCCCAGTCCGACCAGGCCATCTTGTGGAAGACCCGCGGACGTTGCAGTCTGCTCCGCGTGCCTCCCGCATCTCGCGACTACAACCCCGGAATCCACCACGTGTGGGTCAACGCAACCGGGAACTGGTCGTACTACCTCGACGAGGTCGACCGCATGACCTGGATTCGGAGGTTGGTACACACGGTCGAGCGCTTCGACTGGACGTGTCTCGCGTTCTGCCAGATGAAGACACACGTGCACGGCCTGGTCGACGTGCCGAACGCGTCGCTCCCGGACGGAATGCGCTATCTGAATCGCGAGTACAGCAAGGATTTCAACGCCCGCCACGGCCGGGCGGGCTACTTCGTGCGGAAGCGCTACGGCAACCGCCGAATTCGGGGAGCGGTCGACCTACTGGGTGCGTACTCCTACGTCGTTCTCAACCCCGTGGTCGAAGGTCTGTGCCCGAGCCCGGAGGACTGGCGCTGGAGCAGCTTCGCAACGACCGTCGGCCTCTCGAACGACTTCCCGTTCGTCGACGCCTCTCTCGTGCTCGCCGACCTCGACGGCTCGGTGACGGCGCTCCGCGATCTCGTCGCCGGCCAGCTCGTCGGGAAGGCCGTCCGCACAAGACACGACCGGTAACTGTTACCAGACGTGTCCGGCAGGGGCAGTCGCCGCCCGCTGGGGGACGGACGACGCGCGGTTTCGCGTTCCTGGCTTTCGCGACGCCGGTCCCTCTGTCCCTCGAACTGCTCGGAGACCTCTCCCCGGGGCGGCGCCGACGGCCGTCCCCCTGGCGGCTCACTCCACGAGTTCGAGCCGCGAGTTCTCACGGAGATGCCTGCCGAACTTGCCCGACGGCTCGCCGTCGGTCATGACAACGTCGGCGGTGAAGTCGTTCGAGCCGCGGATCAGCGACGAGCCGACGCCGTACGCGTCGACCGGCACGCCGCGCTCCTCGAAGGACCGGATCTTCTCGACGGTGAAGCCGCCGGAGACGACGATCCGCAGCCGCCCGTAGCCCGCTGCGTCGAGTGCCTCCCGCACCTTCAGCACGAGACGCTCGTTGACGCCCGTCGGCGAGAAGTCGCCCATCTCCTCCCAGAGCGAGCGGTCGACGAGCGACTCCGCGGTGTCGAGGCGGACGCCCCAGAGCCTTTCCCCGAGCGCGTCGGCCACTGCGAGCGCGGTGCGCACCGAGTCGTTGTCGAAGTCGACGAGGACGGTGACGGACATGTCAGGCGGCGCCCAGTCTGCGAACTTGCGCGACGCCAGGACGGTGCCGCCTCCGTAGGCGGCGATCAGCGAGTGCGGCACCGTGCCGATTCCACGGCCGCCCCACCACGATGCCTGCTCGTCGGTGGTGACGCCGATCTCCGCTCCTGTGATCTGCCCGGCCACGTAGGCCGCATAGCCGTCGCCGGTCTGCACCCGGTGATGGTCGTGCCGGGCCGGCATGAAGATGATCGGCTTCCCGTTCGCCGCCTCGAGCACCCTGACCACATTCGTCGTGATCAGCGTGCGCCGGGCGAGCGTGCCGAGATAGACCGTCTCCAGGTGGGCGAAGGTCGTGTAGTCGCCCTCGATCGTCATCACCGTCTCCCACGGCTCGATCCGATCGCCGTCGTGGAGGGCGCGGATGACGAGCCCGTCCTGCTCGAACGCGCACAGCTTGAGGATCGCGATCGCCTCGTCCATGCCCCCGAGGTACGCGTGGTTTCGCTGGAACACCTGCATGACCACCCGAGGACGGCGGTCGTCCCGAAGCAGCACTGCGCGCGCATGGTTGAAGTACGCGTCGGTGTAGTAGCCGGCGCGCATCTTCTCGACGGGGAGGTCGAAAACCTCCGGTTCCAGCCGCTGTCTACGCCCCGCCTGCTGCACGCTCGAGCTCCAGGCAGGCGGCGAGCGCAGCCTCCGCGACCTCGAGCTGCTCGGGCGACGGCTCGACCGTCGAGAGCCGGTGCTGGAGCTCGTGTCCCGGCTTCGAGAGCGCCTGAGCGAGCGGGTGCGACGGGTTGCGCGTCATCCAGCCGAAGATCTCCATCGCAGCTGCGATCGCGCCGACCTGGGCTGCGGCGCGCGCCTGCCGGCGCATCCGCTCGGGGGCGAGCCCGGCCAGCAGGTTCGCGGCCGCCGAGGTGGCGATCAGGGGCCCGACGAGATGCCCGCCGCACCGCTCGTGCTCCTTCGTGGCGCCTGCGCCGTACTCGTATGTCCCGATCGAGATGTGCTCCGCCCCGTGGTAGCCGGCGACGTCGGAGCCGTGCAGGGAGAGCACCGCCGGGGCGAGCGACGTCAGGCCGGCGAGGAGCTCCTGCGCGGCGGGGCGCAGGCTCGAGCCCCGGATCCCGCGGACGACGACAGCTGCGCCGAGCATCGACGCGAGCACGCGCGGGTTCTCCATCGGCAGCTTCGCCGCAGGCAGCTTCCGCTTCACCTGCGGCAAGAGCGCGATCGCCTCGGCGAGCCGCAGCGGGCCGCGGAGGAACGGGCTCTGCACGCGTGAGGCCTGCAGGCGCTTGGAAGACGACGTAACCTCGATGCGGCCGTCGTCGTGACGGATGGCGCACGCCCACGCGTGCGGACCGTGCACGAGCACGCCGTTCGGAAGCGCCATCCCGCCGAGCCGGATCTTCTCCTCGTCAGTCATGGCCGGAGAGTAGCGCCCGTCAGGCGGCCGTCGCGCACGCACGCAGCGCCCGCTGCAACGCGCCGGCCGCGTCGCCGGGACGACCGCCGCCCACCGGCGACCCGTCGAGCGAGACGACCGGCATCACCTCGCGCACGGAGCTGGAGAGGAAGAGCTCGTCCGCGCCCGCGGCGCGCTCGAGCCGGAAGACGCCCTCCTCCGGGATGAAGCCGGCCTCTGGTGCGAGCTCCCAGATCGCGCCGCGCGTGACGCCGGCGAGGATCGGCTGCTCGAGTGAGGGGGTGAGCAGACGGTTGCCCTCACGCCACCAGACGTTCGCGGTCGGCGCCTCGAGCACGACGGCGTCGGCAGAGACGAGGAGCGCATCGTCGCAGCCGCGCTGCTGGGCCTCGTCCTGGGCCGCGAGGTTCTCGGCATAGCTCGTCGACTTCGTCGCGGCGAGCCGGTGGCCCGGAGCCCAGGAGAGGACAGCGAGACGGAGACCGCGCGCACGGAGCTCCTCGAGGCCGGGCGGCAGGGTGGAGACGAGCGCGAGCCCGGTCGGCGGACCCATGCCCTCGCGGCCCGGCGTCCACAGGAACCGCAGCACCGCGTCCCGCTCGCCGCCGTCGCGGATCGCCTCGGTCCCCGCGACCGCCAGCGACGCACCGTCCGGCTCGGGCAGGCCGAGGAGCGACGCCGAGCGCCGGAGCCGCTCGAGGTGCGCCTCGAGCCGGAACGGCCGGCCGTCGTAGACGCGCAGCGTCTCGAAGACGGCGCGCCCGCGGAGGAAGCCCTCGTCGTCGGCGTGCACGGCGGGCCGGTCGACGGGAAGCGCCCCCACGCCCGCCGCGTGCACGGCGAGGAGCGTCACGCCGCCGCCGACTGAGAGAACGGCCCGTGCCTCGCTCCGGCTCCGGTCATACCGGCGCCTCGGCTCTCCGTAGCTCCGCCGGGACGACGCTGCCGATCGCCGCAAGCAGCGGGCGCGCCTTCACCCAGGACTCCTCGATCTCGGCGGCGGGCTCGGACTCCCAGACGATGCCGCCGCCCACCCAGAGGTGGATTCGGCCCTCGGCGACGGCGAACGTGCGGATCGTCAGGGCGAGATCGAGGTCGCCGTTCGGGCGAATCGTGCCGAGCGCGCCCATCGAGGCGCCGCGGCCGACGGGCTCGAGCGCCGCGATCAGGTCGAGCGCCGCGATCTTCGGCGCGCCGGTGACCGAGCCGCCCGGAAAGGTCGCCTCGAGCAGCTGTGTCAGCGTCGTCCCCGGCTGGAGCGTCCCCTCGACGGTCGAGACGAGATGGGTGACGCCGGCCATCCCGCGCTCGGCGAGCAGCTCCGGCCAGCGCACGCTGCCCGGCGCGCAGACGCGCGAGAGGTCGTTCCGCTCGAGGTCGACGATCATCACGTGCTCGGCCGCATCCTTGGCCGACTCGACCGGAACCCCCGCGGGCCGCGTCCCCTTGATCGGCGACGTCCACACGCGACGGCCGCGGCGCGAGAGGAAGAGCTCCGGCGAGGCGGAGACGACCGCCCAGTCGCGGCCGACGAGCGCACGCGGCTCGAGCGGGCGCAGCGGCGCGAGCGCGACGGCGACCCCGTTCGGGTCGCCCGCGAACTCCGCCGAGAGATGCTGGACGAGGTTCGCCTGGTAGACGTCGCCTTCCGCGATCGCGGCCCGGACGGCGGTCACGGCCTCGGCGTACTCGGCGTCGCTCCAGCTGCGCTGCCAGGCGCCGATCGAGAAGCCGCCGCCCCGCGGCCGCGGGGCGCCCTCGCGCTCGATCGAGACGGCGGCCGCCGGCAGCGCGCACGCCTCGGGCGGCGCCGGATGCGCGGTGCGCCGGAGCTCCTCGCCGCAGCGGTAGCCGATGTAGGCGCGCGCGATCCAGCCGTCGCGCCCGAAGAAGCCGTCCGCGCGGAGCGCCGGCTCGAGGTCGGCGAGCGACGAGAGCTCGAGCATCAGGAGAGCACGGCGCGCGCAACGTGGCGCAGCCAGTCGAGCCCGAGCACGAGATCGGAGATCGCGATCCGCTCGTCGGCCGAGTGGACGAGCTCGTGCACGACCTCCATCGGCATCTCGCCCGTCATCGGAAAGAAGCCGTAGGCGACGGTGCCGAACGCCTCACGCAGCCAGTGGCTGTCGGTGAAGCCGGCGGTGCACATCGGCACGGCCTTCGCCCCCGGCTCCGTCTCGGCGACGAACGACTCGACGGCGCTCCAGAGTGGGGTGTCGAGCCGCGAACGGGTGCCGCCCTCCGGCTCGCCCCAGAGCAGCTCGTAGTCGACGTCGCTGCCGAGAACGGCACGAACGAGCGGATCGACGTGCTCGGGGTGCTGGCCGGGCAAGAGCCGGCAGTCGACGACGACGTCGCACACGGCCGGGATCACGTTCCGCTGC
>Ga0335085_10015067_pt1 | contig 11238 bp, 9 predicted proteins | sample Lox_Sample_45_FD_206712 | JGI IMG/M metagenome (GOLD analysis project Ga0335085, IMG submission 206712) | Soil microbial communities from Loxahatchee National Wildlife Refuge, Florida, United States - Lox_Sample_4.5 | ecosystem: Environmental > Terrestrial > Soil > Wetlands | place: USA: Florida... | reverse complement strand
GCTTCGGATAGTCGATCTCGGGAATGTCGACACCGGTTTCTTTATGGATGGCGATGATGAAGTTCAGGAAGTCCACCGAATCGAGGTCGTACTGATCGCGGAGGTTCGTCCGCGGATCAATCGCCGTGAGGTTCAGCTCGGGCGCTACGTTCGCCAATGCCCGCAGTACGGCGGCGCGAATCTCTTCCGTCGTCATAGCTTCTCCGGCTCCTGAAGTAGACGATCGATCACCGTGAGGAAGCGGCCGCCGCGGTGACCGTCGCTGGCCCGATGGTCGGCGGCGAGAGTGGCGGTGAGCATCGGGTGAACGCCAATCATGCCCTGCGCCGCTCGTGGCTGGTCGACGATCTTTCCAAAGCCGACGAGCGCGACCTGCGGCGGATAGATCACTCCGAAGACCGTCTCGACTCCCTGCTCGCCGAGGTTGGTGACCGTGATCGTCGCGTCGGCAATCTCCGAGCTGCGCAGCACCCCGGCACGCGCCCGCTTCACCAGGTCGAGAAGGCGCTGGGAGAGATCGGTGATGCTCATCCGATCGGCATCGTGAATGGCCGGCGCGACGAGGCCGCCGGTGCGCAGCGAAATGGCGACGCCGACGTGCACCGCCTCTCGCGGTTGGAACGACCCGTCGACCCAATAGCCATTCGTCTCCGGCACCTGGCGCGCGGCCAGCGCCACGGCGCGTAGGAGCAACACGGAGTAGAGGATACGATCGGTCACCGGCCGCTTCCGATTCTCGGCTTCGAGCCACGCCAGCGTTCGGCTCATGTCGATCGCCGTCGCCAGGTAGTAGTGCGGAATCTCACGATTCGATCGCGCCATCGCCGCCGCAATCGCTCGGCGCATCGCCGCCGCTTGATCGCTGGTCGGCTGCGCCGCCATGGGTAAAGGGCGAGCCTCGGGAGCCACGGGCGGGACGCCACGTTCGACGTCGGCAACGGTGACGGCTCCACCTTCACCGCTGCCGGTCACCCTGGTCACGTCAACCCCAAGCTCGGCAGCGCGCCTGCGTGCCAGCGGCGAAATGCGCGGCCGCGCCGCGCCAACCTCCGCCTCCGTCGGAGGAGGAGCTACAGGTCTAGGCTGCGGCGGAGGCTCGGCCTTGGGTTCGGGTTTGGCAACCCCGGGGCCGGCGCCGGCGATGAGGGCCAGAACCGTTCCCACCGGTACCTTCTCGCCTTCCTTCACCAGAATGTTCTCGACCACGCCGCTCTCGAAAATCTCGACCTCGATCAGCCCCTTCTCGGTTTCCACTTCGGCGACGACGTCGCCGTACTTGACGGAATCGCCGACGCGGACCTTCCATTCGACGAGAGTGCCGGCCTCCATGTCGGCACCGAGCGAGGGCATGCGGAACTCACCCATGGTGCGCCAGCCCTAAGCCTGAGCGCAAGCCTTGCCTGAGCCTTCCGTGCGCGGGGCGGCGCGCAGGGCTGAGGCAAAGACTCAGGCTGAGGCTGAGGCCGGATGATTCACGCATGCCCTTTCACCATCTGTCTCGCTGCCGCAACAATAGCGGGCACCTGCGGCAGAGCCGCATCTTCGAGGTGCTTCGCGTAGGGCATCGGCACCTCGGCGCTGCAGACGCGCGCCGGCGGCGCGTCGAGGTCATAGAACGCCTGCTCCGTAATGCGGGCCATGATCTCCGCGGCGATGCTACCGCTCTTCCAACCTTCGTCGACGATGATCGCACGGTGCGTGCGTGAAACCGACTCGATGACGGCCGGCGTATCCAGCGGTCTCAAGGTGCGCAGATCGATCACTTCGGCGTCGATTCCTTCAGCCCCCAGTGTTTCGGCCGCTTGCAGGGTCTTACCGAGGGTGCCGCCGTAGGCAATGAGGCTCACCTGGCCGCCCCGACGCCGCACTGCGGCCCGGCTGATGTCGACGGGACCAGCGTCGGGCGCAAGCTCGCCCTCCATGTTGTAGAGCGAGCCGTGCTCGAAGATGAGGATCGGATCCGGATCCTCGAGCGCGGTCCACAGCATGCCCCGGGCATCTTCCAGTGTCGCGGGGGTGAGGACCTTGATGCCGGGGATGTGCGCATACCAACCCTCGAGACTGTGCGAATGCTGGGCCGCGAGCTGGCGCCCGGCGCCGGTGGTCATGCGGATGACCAGCGGGATGTTGAACTGACCACCCGACATGTGCAGGATCGTCGCCGCGTTGTTCATGATCTGATCGAGGGCAAGCAAGCTGAAGTTCACGGTCATGATCTCGACGATGGGCCGCATGCCGCCGAGAGCGGCGCCGATGCCGGCGCCGACGAACGCCGATTCGGAGAGCGGCGTGTCACGGATGCGCTCGGGCCCGAACTCCTCCAACAACCCTTTGCTCACCGCGAAACAGCCGCCGTAGCGGCCGACGTCCTCGCCCATCAGGAACACGCGCTCGTCGCGCTGCAGTGCCTCGCGTAAGGCGGCGCGTATCGCTTCGCGGTAGGAGACCTTCATGGCCGGCACGGCGGTCATCGATTTTGCGGCTCCGAGTAGACGAAGCGGGCCAGATCCTCAACGGGCTCCCACGTTCCCGCCTCGGCGAAGGCGACCGCCTCTTGGATTTCGGCGGCGATCTGCTCCTCCATTCGCGACAAGTCTTCGTCCGTGAACAGCTCGCGCCGTTGGAGAAACGCAGCGAAGGTCGGGATGGGATCGCGCTTCTTCCACTCTTCAACCTCACGCTTGTCGCGATAGAGCTCCGGGTCGAACATCGAGTGCGCACGGAATCGATACGTTCGCAGCTCCAGGAAGTGCGGTCCGCCGCCGCCGCGGATCGCGCCGACAGCACGTCGTGCCGCTTCTTCGACGGAGAGAACGTCCATTCCGTCGACGGGCCATGCCGGTATTTCGAAGCTCGAAGCCTTGAGCGCGAGGTCGGTCTCCGACTCGGACCGTTCGAGGGCGGTTCCCATCGCGTAAAGATTGTTCTCGCAACAGAAAAGCACGGGCAGGTTCCACAGGGCGGCGAGGTTCAAAGACTCGTGAAACTCTCCCTCGGCTACGGCCCCCTCGCCGAAGAAGCATGCGGTCACGCGCGTTCGCCCTTGCATCTTATCCGCCAATGCGAGGCCGACTGCGAGCGGCAGGCCGCCACCGACGATGGCGTTACCGCCATAGAAGCGCGTCGTCGTGTCGAACAGATGCATCGAGCCGCCGCGGCCGCGACTGCAGCCCTCCACCTTGCCGTACATCTCGGCCATGATCGACTTGGCGGATACACCACGTACGAGGGCGTGCCCGTGCTCGCGGTACGTGGCGACGATCGCGTCGTCTGCCTCGAGCGGTTGCATCGCCCCAACCGCCACCGCTTCCTGACCGATGCACAGATGCAGGAAGCCGCGAATCTTTGCCGCGCTGTACAACTCGACGCACTTCTCCTCGAAGCGCCGCACACGCAGCATCTCGTGCAACAAGTGGAGCGCGTGCTCGCGCTTGGGGACCTCCGACGATGCGGGCCGGGTCACGTGTCCGTCTCCAAGGTTGAAGTGTCGCCTTCGGGCAGGCCGAGCTCCTGCGCCTTGAGCAAGCGGCGCATGATCTTGCCGCTGCGCGTCTTGGGCACGGAGTCGCGAAAATCGATCTCCCGGGGCGCCACCGCCGGTCCGAGGCGCACGCGCGCGAAGGCGAGCAGCTCGCGGCGCAACTCTTCGCTGGGCGCGTAGCCGCTCTTGAGCGACACAAAGGCCTTCACCACCTCGCCGATCAACGGATCGGGCTTGCCGATCACGCCCGCTTCGGCCACAGCCCGATGCTCCATCAGCGCGCTTTCCACCTCGAACGGGCCGATGAGATGTCCGGCCGACTTGATTACGTCGTCGGCGCGGCCCACGAACCAGATGTATCCGTCCGCATCGCGCCTGGCGAGGTCGCCCGTGAGATACCAGCCGCCGGCAAAACACTTGCGGTAGCGCTCCTCCTCGTTCAAATAGCCGCGAAACATCGACGGCCAGCCCGGCCGCAGTGCCAGCTCACCATCGCGGCCCGCATCGTCGATCACCTCCACGGTGCCGTCCTTGTGCTTCTGAACGATCGCGGCCTCGACGCCGGGCAGCGGCTTGCCCATCGAACCCGGACGGATCGGCATGGAAACGTAGTTGGCGATCATGATGCCGCCGGTCTCGGTCTGCCACCAGTTGTCGTGGATCGGCAGACCGAATGCCTCCTGCCCCCAGACGACGGCTTCCGGGTTCAGCGGCTCGCCGACGCTGGCGATGAAACGCAGACGGCTCAGGTCATACTGGCGAGCGACTTCGGCGCCGACCTTCATCATCATGCGCACCGCGGTCGGCGCCGTGTACCACACCGTCACCTTCTGGTCTTGCAGGAGCGCGTACCAGCGCTCAGCGTCGAAGTCGCCCTCGTCCACGATGCTGGTGATCCCGTTCGTCAGCGGGGCGATGATTCCGTATGACGTTCCGGTCACCCAACCCGGATCGGCCGTGCACCAGAAGACGTCGTCCGCGTGAAAATCGAGAGCCAGCTTGCCGGTGATATGATGTGCGACCACCGCGTCGTGGACGTGAACCGCTCCTTTGGGCTTGCCGGTGGTACCGCTGGTGAAATGAAGGAGGGCCATGTCTTCGGGATCGGTGGGTGGGATCGTAAAGTCCGCCGGCGCCGCCGCCATCAGTGTCCAGAAGTCGCTCGAGCCCGGAATCGTCGTCCGCTTGTCCTCGTTACCAACGAGGATCACTCGTTCGAGATCCGGCAGCGCGGCGCGCAGCGTCGCGACCTTGCGCTCATAGAGGGATACGGTGGTAACGAGCACCTTGGCGCCGCCGATCGACATGCGCGCATGGATCGGTTCGGGGCCGAAGGCAGAGAAGAGCGGGCAGAAGACGCCACGGTTCTTCAGCGTTCCGAGGGCCGCGATGTACAGCTCGGGGATGCGCCCGGCAAGTACGTAGACACGATCGCCCTTGCCGACCCCGAGCTTGCACAGGACACGGGCGAACCGGTTGGTATGCTCGCGCAGCTGCGCGTAGGTGTAGTCGACCACTCTACCGCGCTTACCGAGCCAGCGGATCGCAACGCGATGGCGCAACGCTCCCGCGGCGTGGCGATCGACCGCTTCGTGGGCGATGTTCAGACCGCCGCCGTCAGGCAAGCCGCTGAGCTCGCGACGCGCCGCCGCCCAGGAGAACGCACGACGCGCCTGATCGTAGTTGACCAGGTTCGGGGCGACGTGGAGGGCGGCGGCCGCCTTGTCGATCTGTCGAGAGACTGCAGGCATCAAAAAACTCGACGGCGATGCGAAAGGACAGCAGCGCCGAACAGCGAACGATGCCGACCACAGGCGATGTCGTCGAGGAGCTATGCCGCAGAGATGGCGATCTTCTTGCTGCTACGCGCTTTTGCGCTCTTCGGCATGGTGATCGTCAGGACACCCTTCTTGTACTCGGCTTTGACCTTGTCCGCATCGACCTCGCATGGAAGAGCGATGCGCCGCTCGAAGGCCCCGTAGCTGCGCTCGACGTAATACCGACCACCGTTCTTCTCTTCCTTTTCGGACTTCTTTTCACCTTTGATGATCAAGCAATCATCGCTGAGCGAGATGTCGAGGTCCTTTTCGTCGACACCCGGCAAGTCCGCCGTCACCCGGACCTCCTTGTCCGTCTCGCTCATGTCGACGTCCACCGCAATCGCCCCGGCCGCCGGCCACGCCGGGAAATCCCTGTCGAAGAACCGAGTGAAAAGATCGTTCATCTCCCGCTGCAAGCTCAAGAAGGGGTCACCCCCAGGGGAAACCTCGCCCCGCCGCCACGGAACCAAATCTCTCAAGGCCATCGTCGTCTCCTTTCTCTTACGGGATGCTGTGGCTCCAACACCAACAGAGAAAAGCGATTTCGGTGCCAGACTCTTTCGCGCGCCGGCCGCGGGAATAGAGATAGACTGTTGGCCGTGTGTTTCGCAAGCTTGAGAATCGATCGCGACCGCGCTTACCGCTCTTTGCGATCTCGACTTCGACGTCGCCTCGTCTGGGCTGGGTCGTTGGCTCGATCGTGAGCGGATTTCGCCGGCTCACCAGGATTTGCACCCGATCATGTCGACGCGGCCAGGCGCACGGTGCTTGCCTGCGGGCCCTGCTCGCCCAGCTCCTCGACGAACTCCACCAGCGTGCCGACCTCGAGTTCGGCGAAATCCGCTCCCACCACCGCGTTGCGGTGAAAGTAGATCTCGCGCCCGTCGGGAGTCGCGATGAAACCGTACCCGTCATCGGCAAAATAGCGAGCGATCCGACCCCGGGGTGTGGGTTCGTGCGTCTTCACCGCGCCCCGCTGCTGGTGCGCATAGTCCTGGAGCCGGCGTTGCATCGCATCAAAGGCGTCGCGAATGGCCACGAAAACATCCTCGTGCGCGTGGTTCTCCTCAGGCTCGCGGTTCACGACAATCTCGCCCTGGGGCACGGTCAGATCAATGCGAACGTGAAAGACCTTGCCTTGATGGCGGTGTCGGTGCGGCGACTCGACAACCACCCGACAGCTCATGATTCGGTTGTGGTATTGATCGAGCTTCTTCGCCCGCTCGCGCACGCGTGCCTCGATGGCAGCCGAGGACTCCATATTGCGGAAGGCGATCTGCAACGGCATCTGCATGAGAGCCTCCGAGTCAATAAACGCGCTAATTTCTGCAGCGATTTCTGTGCCGGCGAGCGCCAGCGCCAGCGAGCGAACTCGACGGCGGAGCTCGTCTCAGAGATGAGAAGAAAACGCTTGGCGTTACGGCTTCGCACGAAAAACCCGCCTTGTGAGAGACACCGGAGCGGCGTGGCGACACGCGCTCTCCCAGAATTCCATGTCTCCTGGAGACAGGCTGCGCTCAGCCAGGCCGGAAGAACGACTTCTGTTCAAGACCGGTGTCGAAGAGTGCTCCGGCGGCGTCAATCCCCTTGGTTTGCCACCACTTCGATATGGCCCGGCATGCCGGTGATCACCTCGCCGACGATCGCCGCAGCCGCTGCCTGACGGCGTTGCAGCTCGCCGATCAATCTGTCGGCTCTGTCGCGCGGAACGGCAATCAGGAGACCTCCCGACGTTTGCGCATCGGCAAGGATGAGTCGTTCACCCGCCGCGACATCGCTGCGCCACGTACAATATGGGTCGACATAAGCGAGATTTTTCTTGCTGCCGCCGGGCACCGCACCCGCTGCGGCAAGGGGTCCAACGAAATCGAGAATCGGCACGGCCCGGTGCCACAGTCGCGCGGCGTTGCGCGCCCCGAGCACAAGGTGACGCAAGTGGCCGAGCAGACCGAAGCCGGTCACATCGGTCGCCGCGTGCGCCCCGGCGACAAGAGCTGCATCCTTCGCCGACTTGTTCAGGACCGTCATCAACTGCGTCACCCGACGCAAGTCGTCCACCGAGATCTCCTGCTTCTTGATCGCTTGCGCGGCGATACCGAAGCCGATGGGCTTGGTGAGAACGAGCAGATCGCCGGGACGCGCGTGGGTCTGAGTCAGGATATTGGACGGATCCACCGCGCCGATTACACACAGACCGTATTTCAGCTCCGCGTCGTTGACGGTGTGGCCGCCGGCGATGGCGCAACCCGCCTCGGCGGCCTTGTCGCGTCCGCCGCGAAAGATCTTTTCGAGAATCTCCAGCGGCAACTGGTCGGCGGGAAAGCCGCATATCGCCAGGGCGGCCTGCGGCTCACCGCCCATCGCGTAGACGTCGCTCAGCGAATTGGCCGCGGCGATCGCGCCAAAGTCGTACGGGTCGTCGACGATCGGCGTGATGAAGTCGACCGTGAAGGCCAGAGGCAGAGACCCGGGCGGACGCAACAGCGCAGCGTCATCGAGCGGGCCGACGTCGGTCTCGACCCACGAATGCGCGAACGGGGCAAGATTTCTCAGGACCTGAACCAGGTCCTCGGCACCGAGCTTGCGGGCTCAGCCACCGGCCGCAACCAGTGCCGTCAGTCGGATCTCGTTCATACACTTCTCCTTTCGCAAAAGATCGTCCCCAACCCTGTTTTGAAACGAGAATGAGCCCGGCCAGAGACGCGATGCCGCCAAGCAAGGACGCGCGGAATCAGACGAGAATCAGACGACCAGAGCGTTCTTGTACATACTCATGACGACGAGGTGAGCGGCAAGCGCTCGAACGCGAAGGTTGCCTTGACGTCGGCAACCGGAACACCGTCCGCTTCGACGTACGGATAGATGAAATAATTGAGGGGCGGCCCATCTTGCGGCGGCTCGAGAGTCAGATCGCGGCCTACCGTGAACTGAATCCGATCACTCGGTAACCAACCGAAGTAGGCATCGAACCATCCCGATTTTTTCGCCTCGCTGGCATCGAGCGGGATCCAACCGCGGTCGCTGCTGAAGTACTCCGCCCAGCAGTGATAGCCGGGAATCGCGCCGCGTTCGACGCCCGCTGGGATCGGAAAGCCGATCAGAAATCGTGCTGGGATGTTCTGGCTGCGCGCCATGCCGACGAAGAGTGAGTGAAAGTCGGTGCAGTTGCCGCGCTTGTTGGTGCACGCCCAGACGGCGTCGCCGCGACCCCAGCCGGTGCCGTCTTTGTTGTACGTCATGGTGCGCACGACGTAGTCGTAAAATGCGCGCGCCTTTGCGCCTTGATCGTCGATGCCGCGGCCTTGCTCGGCGGCCACGTCACGGATCAGTCCGTCGAGCGGAATGAGCTTGTTCGACTTCAAGTACCTCGCCGGATCGAGCGGGCTGTCGGCCGTCACCTCGCTGCGCGGAATACCTCCCGTCGGCCGCCGTTCCACGACGAAACGCATGACGATGTCGCTCGGAGGAGCGTCATTGCCTTCGACGTAAACCATGCGATTACCGAAGGTATCGCGGGTGACCCGATGCGCCCAGGGAGACTCGACCTCAGCGGAGAGAACCTTTTGATCGTCCGTATCCGCGGGGTACGGAAGCCAAACACGCAGCCGCTTTGCCTTCGCCGTCGTCAGCAAAGACGCATCGACTCGATACTCGAAACGATAACGTGCAGGACGACTCCACACGTCATACGATTCCTCGCTCCGACCGACGCTCGGGAGCAACAGCAGCAATGCCGCCAATCCGAGATGACGCTTCATCGCGCGATTCCTTTTTGCATTTTCCCCTTCGTTTTTCTTTCTCGCGTACCATAACACGGGAATGGTACCAGCTGCCCGCCTGGCCCATAGCGAGCAAGCAGAGGCGGCGCCCCCCCGCGTCAGGAGCTCTGGCGCTGCCATCCGCGGGCGCGGACGAATTGAAGTACACGATCGCGAATCTCGTTGCGGATGGCACGCACTCGTTCCGGCGGTCGTCCCTGCGGATCGGCGATGTTCCATTCCATACGGACATCCACGCTCGCGGTCGGGCACGCCTCACCGCATCCCATGGTCACCAGCCACTGAGCCTGCGCCGCCAGCTCATCGGTGAGCAACGAGGGCTTTACCCCGCTGAGATCGATCTGGGCTTCGCGCATCGCTTCAATAACCTCGGGATGCACTCTGTCGGCGGGCCGAGTGCCGGCCGAGATGGCCCGGGCAACGCTTGGGTCGGCCATGGCGTTGAAGAACGCAGCTGCCATTTGCGAACGGCCGGCGTTGTGGACGCAGGCGAAAAGAACCGTCGTCATACACTTAACCTACCGGTTTGAGGAATCTAGCGCCAATTCCAAAAAGTCGAAACCGCTGGCGCGCCGAAGCTGGTAACGACGACAGGCATTGGTGCAGTCAAAGGGGCGCCCGCGGGATGAACTATTCATCGGCCCCAAGCGCCTTGACCGTCGATTCGCCCTCGGCAGCGCTGGGATCGACTCCGCCGTCGTCAGATCGCGGGCGCGGAGGTGGGGGCGCAACACCGGCGGAATCCTCTGCTCAAAGGCGGCGTGCCACCCGTCGTTGCGTGACCACACCGACGGCGATGAGAATCAGGAAGCCGGACACGACGAGCATCACCGCCAGGCGTCTCTCCCGCTCCGCTTGCTCACCGGCGTGCACCAAGGCGAGAACGCGGGAGAGACCGGAACCCGCCTCATCGTAGACCGTGAGGTTCAGCGTCGCAGACAGCTCTGCGGCACGGCGCAAGTAAGCATTGGGGGCGTCCGCAGGCGCGGGGTTGGTCTCAACCGGTATCTGCCGCGGCAGGGCGCCGTACGGCGTCAGATCGGAGGTCGTGGTGAAGTAATCACGCATATCCGTGGCGTTGCGGTCATATTGACTCATCGGCGGCAATCCAAGGATGAGCGCGATGGTCTTCCACATGCTGACGCTAGAGTGGTGCACGTGGGAGACGTAGCCATGCTTGGCATACGGGCTGATGACCAAGCTGATGCTGCGGTGTGCAGAAACGTGATCCTCACCGTCCTGGGCGTCGTCCTCGGTGACGAAGATCGCCATCTGCGGCCAGAAAGGCGACTGGGTCAGCGCGTCGACGATCATCCCAAGCCCAGCGTCGTTGTCGGCAACGGCGCTGCGCGGGGTCGGCTCGCCAGGGGTTGCGCCGAAGGTGTGGTCGTTGGGAAGCCAGATGTGTACGTAGCTCGGAAACTCGCCACGCGCGGAGAAATCGTCGAGCTCCCTCTTGAACAACTCGGCACGCTCGACATCTGTCCGCTGCGGCAGGATGTTCGACGGAAAGTCGAGCATGTGGTTGGGAAAGATCTCGTTGCGGATTCGGTCGACGTCGACACCGGAGGCGCGCAGCGTCTCGATGTCGCCGTTGATGATGGTAGTGATTTGATCCGCTGTCGGGATGTGCCCCCCGAAGGACTGGATGAGCGCCGGGGCTAGGCTGGCCGGTCCGCCGCCGTCGATGCCGCCGCCGAAGCGCGACAGCAGCGCCAGGGTTTCGCCGTAAACTCGATGGGAGAGGCCATTGCGCTCGAGCGCCTGGAAGATGAATCCTCTTTGGGAGAACCCCTCTTGCCCCTGCTCGAGCGTCGAGCTGGGAAGATTGCGGTCGTAGTTGGACGGCCACAGCTTCTCGGTGAAATCGTTGCAGTTCGCTTGATCCGCCCACTCATGCCCCGGCGTCGACACTTCACCGTCGCAGTAGAAGTTGTCGCCGAACGCGTACTGCTGGGCGAGGGCGCGAAGATTCGGCGTCACCTCGCTGCCATAGAAGACGAGGTCAGGATTGCCGTTGCCGCTCGGGAGGTCGCCCAAAACCTGATCGTACGTGCGGTTCTCCTTGAGAATGAAGACCACGTGCTTGATCCGGTCCGACGGCCCGCTGCCGTAGTCGATCGGAATCGGGTTACCGCGCTGCACCTCGTCGGCGGCG
>Ga0335085_10015065_pt1 | contig 11238 bp, 10 predicted proteins | sample Lox_Sample_45_FD_206712 | JGI IMG/M metagenome (GOLD analysis project Ga0335085, IMG submission 206712) | Soil microbial communities from Loxahatchee National Wildlife Refuge, Florida, United States - Lox_Sample_4.5 | ecosystem: Environmental > Terrestrial > Soil > Wetlands | place: USA... | reverse complement strand
TTTGCCCAGGTGACCATCAATTCGCAATTTTCCGGCGGAACCGTTCTTGCGCTGGTGCTGATCGGGTTGGGAATCGGCGCGGTGATAATCCCGATGCTCATTCGCATATCTGGCCGCACCGGTGCTTTGCAAATCGCTTTGCTCGCGACCTGCATTTGTACCGCGGCGCAGCCGTTTGCCTTCACCTGGATGCGAGGAGGAGTGAGCATCCTGCCTTACGAATTACCGGTGGTTCCTTACACCATCCAAATTTTCAAGCTCGGCGCGATGACAGCAGTGCCCGTATTTGTAACTGCGGGGCTTATATTTCCGTTGCTCCTGCGTAACAGTCCGCAGGAAGCCGGGCGATTGCTGGCGTGGAACGGACTGGGAGGATGGCTTGGCACGGAAATCACGCAGGGCATTCTCGCGCCGCTCGGCGGTCTTTGGTTGAGCGTCGAAATCCTGGCCGCGGCATATTTTATTGGCTGGCTCTGGTTGAAGGGGGGAATCATCGTGAAAAAGCCGTTGGCTTTGGGGGCTGCAGGGGTTCTCGTTGCATGCTGGGTTGCGACTGCATTGGCTGCCACTCACCTTCCGCAGGCAACGACGTTACCGGGGGAACACCTTGCGGCGGTGAAAGTTGGTCGCGAGGGCGTCGTGGCCACGGTCGAATGCGCACCGGACGACTGGCGCATTCTCTTCAACAACAGCTATACGCTCGGCGGTTCCAAGGCGCGGTTCAACCAGGAGCGTCAGGGCCTGCTCCCGCTCTTGCTGCACGGCCACCCGGAATCTGTCGCCACGCTGGGTATCGCCACCGGCGGCACGGTCGCCGGCGTTTCGTTGTATCCTGGAATCAAACACATCGACGCGATTGAACTTTCGCCGCTTGTGTTGAAGCAGGCCCGGCAGTTTTTTTCGCCGTTTGACCGGGACATTTTCCGCGACCCGCGGATTTCATTCATCGTTCAGGACGCGCGCTGGGTGATGATGCGAAAACAAAATCAATATGACGTTGTGGTGGGGGATCTTTTTCTGCCATGGCGCACGGGCCAGGGACGGTTGTTCACGCTGGAACATTTTCAAAACGTGCGCGGCGCTCTCAAGCCGGGCGGCATTTATTGCCAGTGGCTCCCCATGTTTCAACTGACGCGCGCTCAATTCGAAACCATTGCGCGGACTTTTCAGAAAGTGTTTCCCGATGCGTTCCTGGTGCGCGGGGATTTTTATTTTGAACTGCCAATAATTGGCCTGGTGGGCGGGCGCAGTCTTTCCGAGATCGATTGGCATCAGGTGGAAACCGGCTGCGCAAAAATTCGCGACGCGGGCATCGTGACGGACCCGCTGGTACGTCACCCGGAAGGCGTCGCCATGACGGTTTTGGGGCCGCTGCCTGATCCCGGTCCCGGCCCCATCAATACGCTGGCGAATTCCTGGCTGGAATGGGACGCGGGGCGAAACATTATCGGGATGAAGACGCCGTGGTTTTTGGGTGTGCCTTACGCCGAGTACGTCCGCCAGGTTCAACGGGCTGGAAATTCGTTTTTGCCGGACACGCTTCGCGCAAACCAGGATACCGGACAATTCTTCCTGACCTTGGAAGTCGCAGCCGCCTGCAACCTCCCGGCGAAGGCGAACCTGGAGGAACAAATTCCCAGCCGCCTGCCCAAATCCCTGATCGAAGACAGCGCTGCCGACTGGCGGCAATGGCCGAGCCGGGTGAAATTCAGTTTCGCTCCAATCCATAAAATTGACGCATCTCCGCAATGAATACCGCCCCTCAAACCGAGCCCTCGGGCAAGCAAAACGGCGAACAATTAATTCTCCGAGCCATCACCACGGTGACCCTGTTGTTTTGTGCCATTTTCGGCGCCGTACTTTTTGCGCTGCATCGGCAGCAAAATTCATCCGGTGCCGTTCCGCGGACTGATTCAGAGCCTCTCGTCCTGACGCCGGACAAACCGCGGACGCTGACCGATTTTGCGCTGACCGACCGGACGGGACGGGCGGTCACACAGGCCGACCTCAATGGAAAGTTTCTGGTGGTCAGTTTTCTGTTCACGAGTTGCTCGTTGACTTGCCCTGCTGTGAGCAAACAGATGGCCGAAATCCAACAACTCACAACAAACCAGGCAGACGTGAAATTGATTTCGTTAACCGTGGATCCCGAAGACGATACGATTCCGGTCCTGGCAAAATACGGCAGACGTTTTGGCGCTGACACCAATCGCTGGCTGTTTCTGACCGGCGGCAAACGGGAGGTCTATTCTTTGATTCAAAACAGTTTTCTATCCGCAGACAGCAACAGCGCTTTTGCATACATGCCGGGAAACTTTGCTCACATCGAGCGCATCGCTCTCGTGAACACAAACGGCCAGGTGCAGGGCTACTTCGACGGTTTGAACCAGAATGTGGCCGGCGCGGTTGTTTCGGAGATTGCGCGCTTGCGCAAATGAATTTTATGAAAATGAAAAATCCAGCCGAAATGATTCGAGTACCGATCTGCGTTGCCATGGTTTGGGTGCTGACCATGATGGGCAACCATCTGGCTCTGGCCGCACCCACAAACAACCCCCCGAATACCTCGTCCTATTCAGCGAAAGGCGTTGTCGAAAAAGTCGCCCCCGATAATCGGCAAGTCACCATTCATCACGAGGCCATTCCCGGTTATATGATGGAAATGACGATGGATTTTCCGGTGCACAACGCCAATGAATTGGAGGGGATCTCGCCCGGTGACAGAATCACATTCACTCTCGTGGTCGATCAAACGAACGCGTGGGTGGAGAACATCCGTCGCACGGGGCAAAAGGGAAAAGTGATGGATGACGCCATGCCCATGAAAGCCGGCGAGGATTCCGAGTTGAAACCGGGAGATACGGTTCCAGACGGCGAATTGATTTCAGAAAGCGGCCGGCACATTCACTTTTCCGACTTTCGAGGGAAGGCCGTGGCGCTCACGTTTTTTTTCACGCGTTGCCCTCTGCCCAATTATTGCCCGCTGATGAATCGGAACTTTGCCGCAGCGCGGGAATTGATCCAGTCCAGGACCAATGCCCCAGGCAACTGGGAATTTTTATCCGTATCCTTCGACCCCGCGCATGATACGCCCGAAACGCTGGAAGAGTTTGCCAAAATCCATCGCGGTGAAAATGCCGGCCACTGGCTGTTCGCCACCGCCGATACAAACACACTGGCCGGTTGGGCGCCGCGCGTTGGCCTGATGGTCATGCAGCAGGGTTCCACCATTTCCCACAATCTACGGACGATCGTGGTCGATCCGGAAGGGCGGCTCTTTCGTCAGTTCAACGGCAACGAATGGACTCCCCAGGAGCTTGCCGATGCTATGATTGAAGCTGCGGCGGAACGGGTTCGAAAATGAAAGGAATATTTATGACAATTGCTTCATCGAACTCATCAAAACGGCTTTGGATGATGATTCTTCTTCCAGCCGCTTTGCTCTGTTTAATTTTGGTGTTCTTGTTGATTCACCTGGTCAGCATGCGTCCGCCGCTGCCGGTGCTTGGAGATATTGCTGACTTCACGTTGACCAATCAGGATGGACAAACGACCACGCTAGCCACGCTAAGCAATCACGTCTGGGTGGCGGACATCATTTTCACGCGTTGCGCCGGTCCTTGCCCGGTCATGACCGCACAAATGAAATCACTGCAGGAGGCATTGTCGGCGAAGAGCAAGGCCAGATTGGTGACATTGACCACCGATCCGGGCTTCGACACGGCGGCAATTTTGAAGAAATACGGCGAGCGCTTCGGCGCGGATTTTCATCGCTGGACATTTTTGACAGGCACCAAAAAGGAAATCGCAGGTTTGGCCGGCGGCAGTTTGAAGCTGAGTGCTGTGCCGATAAGTGCTGCCGACCAGGCCAACGCGGCGGATTTGTTCATCCACTCCACGATTTTCGTAGTCATTGGGAAGCACGCCAAACTGCGCGCGATATTCGAAACCGAAGGCCCGGAAACCACCTGGAGCAAAGTGCAGCCGCGAATCATTGCGACTGTGAACCAGCTTGAGGAAGAATCGTAGAATGTCAAAGTCCACGTGAGTGCGCGGACTGTCCGTATAGAAACCAATGCAACCAAGGAAAGTTATGATAAATCGACGCCAAGCCATAAAAACCGCCGCCCTCGCTACAGCGGCATTAGCCGTGATGCCCAAAACAATAGCTCAGAGCAGTCCAGTCACAACCGCCGTGAAAACCGAGGGCGGTCCGTTCACGCTGCCCGCACTGCCGTACGCCTACGATGCGCTCGAACCTTATATCGATGGGCGCACCATGGAGATCCACCACGACAAACATCACGCCGCCTATGTCGCGAATTTGAACAAGGCGGTCGCGGACATTCCCGAACTCGGGAATAAATCAGTTGAAGATTTGCTGAAAGACCTGTCCGCCATGCCTGAAAAAGTGCGCACTGCCGTCCGCAATAATGGCGGCGGCCATTTCAACCATTCGTTGTTCTGGCAAATGATGAAAAAGAACGGCGGTGGTGAGCCGTCGGGAGAATTGGCCAAGGCGATTGACGGGAAGTTCGGCAGTTTCGGCGCATTCCAGGAGCAATTCACCAAGGCGGCGCTTGGGCAATTCGGCAGCGGTTGGGCTTGGCTGGTCCTCGACAACAATGAATTAAAAATCGAGCCTTCCGCGAATCAAGACTCTCCGATTAGCGAAGGCAGGCGACCCTTGCTGGGTGTGGATGTTTGGGAGCACGCCTATTACCTGAAATATCAAAATCGCCGGCCAGATTACGTCAGCGCGTGGTTTAACACCATAAACTGGGATTACGTCAGCCGGAGATTTCAAGCCGAAGGAGCCTGAGGCAACATGGAGCCCTGCAGAGCCGAAGACGGCTCAGCACCCTCTCAGTACACGGTTTGCCTCGTTTTACTTGGATCCGGCCTACTGATGGCGAACGTTTGAAAACTCCTTCCGGCAAGAATTCCCGGCGCGCAATCCCTAAGAGCCGAGCCCCCCGTCTGTACTGTGGTTGTCAATGGTGGAGCCGCAAACAACACCTCGCGCGAAGCGCGTTCGTCAATTCGGACAACCTTGACAAGCACAGGCCAGACATAAAATCGAACAAAGGCGCGCACGCCGGATGTGGATCTTTTTGTGTGCGGATTTTTCAATTTTCTAACTTTGACAGGAATTCTCCGGCCTCGCTTAGTCTCCGCGTTGCCGCTCAGTTTCGGCTTCAATGATCAATTTTGAGAGTGGAATGTCCAATGCCTCGGCAATCGCATTAGCCCTGTCCAAACTTGGGTTGCTGATGTCTCGTTCAATCAGTCCGATGTACGTCTGATGAACTCCTGTTTTTTGAGCAAGTGCTTGTTTGCTCAAATTCTTTGCCTCCCGGTGTCGTTGCAATACCAAGGCGAAGTTGATTCGTGAAACTGCAGGAATATCTAAGAGTGACCCTGCAAAAAAAGAAATTTATATGACAACACTACGCGCTGAGTTTGGAAAGCAGCGGCGAGTATACCACGCCACACGTATCGAAATCCGCCACCTGTCTGATCAACTGATTCGTAGTGCGCAGAGTGAGGAGGAGTCGATCTTTCTTTGGACTTTAATTTGTTATTTTTTGCAAAACATGGATGCGCACCAAACCCCTGAAATGCTGACATTTCAGCCTAACAGACTAAAGCGAGAAGGATATCACGCGGTACTTGATACCGTATCCCCACATGATGCTGCTCGATTTGAAAATGCCAAAGATGACGGCTTTGGTGTGCTGCGCTGGATGCAAACGAACCCGATGCTAAAACCGCTGCCGGTTACCGTATTGACTTCATCGAATTTGGGCTAAGATGTGGATCGAGCATACGGCTTGGGAGCCAATTCATACGTCGTTGAGCCGAGTTCATTGCGCGGTTATATGGAGATTGCAGAAACGCTCCACAAATACTAGACGGAGCTCACCCGTCCTTGTTCCGTAGTTGCGCGGGAGCAAGCTTCACGTGCCAATCGTAATCAACGAAGGCTTAAGGGTAACAATTTTTCGCTTTCGGACGTCTATGCCAGCAGGTGTGCGAATACGTGAGGCCGAGACGCGCGCTTAATCGGATGATTCTTGGGGCAGCTATGTCGTTATTCATTAGTTGCTAGTCGCATTTTCAAATAGGAGGTGATTGAGGATGCCCGCCAAAAGCCCAACGGCAGCAATGATAATGAGAGCAAGGCAAGCTCTCCGTTTCAATTCTGGTTCTTTGGTAAGACCGCGGATGAGCGGAATATTGGCCAGAATACTCGTCAAACTCGAAAGGATGATGCCATTTACCCCGGTCATCATCGGGAGTTCGCCATGCGAAATCAGGGTCGCGGCTGAAGTGATGGATGAGGCACTGGAAAGCAACCCTCCCGCGATGCTCACAAAATAGAAGCTCGCCGACCCAAAGTTTCGCTGAGCCAAAGCGCCCACTACGTTCAGAATCAAGAACACGAGGCCAAATTTCAGCGCTGCCGACAATTTGAATGGTGACTCCAGCGCCATGGAGGGCGTTTGTTCATTCCCTGGCCGTGAAATGCGCCCACGCCACCAAAGAAAAGCATTTACCGCCAACATCAAAGCCAGAGGAATTGCGCAATAGGGAAGCGCAGAGAAGGCGAGGATGGCGACAATCAAGGCATTGCGAATAATCATCGCCCCCGTGGCCAATAAAACGCCTTGCTGGACGGTCGGAAGCAGCACTGAACCGACTTCGCGCAGCCGGGTGGCCAGTTCCACAATAACTTTCCGGCTATTGACCAATCCGCCGAAGAAGGCGGTGATTTCCATACCGCGAGCACCCAATGTCTTCATCAGGATATAATTAACGAACCCCAATGCCGCGATAATAATGACGCTCAACCAGTTTGATCTCGGTTCCACAAGCCCCCACGGGTCGACCGGATGGGAAGGAAGCACGGGCAGTATGACGACCGTCAAAATCGCGAGCAGCACTGCTGACTGGAGTTCCTTATCCGACAAGCCAAGCGCGAACTGTGAGATCGGCCGTTTCCAGGCGAGAAGTGCAGTGGCTGTGACGGCGGCAACGGCCGGAGTAAAGACGTGTCCTTCGCCAAAAAGCACGCCGGCAAAACCCACAATGGCCGCGGCAGCGGAGGTTGTCAGCACTAACTTTTCGTTGCGGACGATTTCCTTGTAATTCATTCCCAAAATAATCAGAGCAACGAAGAACAAAGCGATGGCCGCAAAAAGATTGCCCATCAAACCACCCATGCAACCGAGCACCGCAATCATTGTAAAGGTGCGCACACCGGTCTTTTCCTTGTGCTCACGCTCCAAGCCGACAAGAACCCCCACTGCTACAGCCATGGCCATCCGCAACAGAACGACTTCAAATGGCCATTGAACCATGTGCTCTGAAGGGACTGGCTCGGCAAGGTTCATGATCAGTGGTGCGGTGTTGGCTCGGAAGATAACAGATGCGGCCGGATTTCGCCGCGGATGGCGTTCAGAGCATCCTGCATTGCAGGGGAAGCCAGCATCTTTTTTGCGATAGCCTCACCAAGCATTTCGCCGGCGACCGTGTCACTGGGATAATGTGCACCACCGATAACCCGGCACCACATGACCTCATGAATCTGACGATTGAACTCCGCGGCTTTTTCTGGAAACGCAGCGGAAAGGATGGTTCCCCATAGTGCGGCGGCAGCCGCGTGGCCACTGGGATACGAAGTGTTGTCAGGGCGTCCCACCACTGGGTGGACCGCCGAGGAGTAATTGTATGGGCGTACCCGGCTCCAGTGCCGTTTTACCTGATCATCCACAATATGTCGGCTTTCGCGGTCAATTTCCTTAAACAGAGCCATGGTTCGAGGAAAATCGCGAGCATTAAACCATTCGCCAAGGATAGGGCGGGCAAATGAAGTGATTGATTGACTGGCAACGCGCTTAGCGCGTGCAACCTGTTCGGGAGTTCGATCCTGCTGGACCTCCAATACCGTTTCCAAATCTGCGCGGCCCGCGGGAGAATCCATTGAGGGCGGCGGTGGGAGCAGATCGACAAGGTTTGTGCAATCTGCCGGAAGAAACGGCTGCGCTTGACACGCTGAAAGTAGCGCGAATAACGACGTAATAATTGGCAGGAATCGGCGAATCATGAAATGAAAGTAGGAGACCGGCCCTAAATTCGTCAACTACGAGTCTATTTTGAATGGTGTGATTCGAAGGGGAACGAAAGAAGCTTGCGTGATTCCAAGTTATCGGGTAAAAGAACTTCAGTCCGTGGCAATGGGGTTTGCCCGCTCGCCGCAGGCGAGAAAACTGCCTGAAATTTCAGGGCTGATAACTCCTACCGAAACGATACGTGTCGGTTGGAGTTTTTATGCTTAATTACATTCTGGTTGCGATGGGCAGCGCGATTGGAGGCACCGCTCGGTTTTGGGCTTCGGGACTTATTGCAAATCGCTACGGACAATCATTTCCGTGGGGAACACTCTTCGTTAATGTCACAGGTTCATTTGTCATCGGGCTCTTCGCAACATTGACAGCGCCGGAAGGCCGATGGTTGGTCGGCCCATCAGGTCGTAATTTTTTCATGACCGGCTTTTGCGGCGGCTACACGACTTTCTCTTCGTTTAGCCTTCAGACCCTGAACCTCGCCCAGGACGATGAATATGTTTACGCCGCGGGTAATGCCGTCTTCAATTTGGTTTTGTGCCTGGTAGCGGTGTGGCTCGGGCATTTGCTGGCAGAATACCTCAGTCGAACGAAAGGAGTATGAACATGCATCTTCCTCATGACGCGATGTTGTTGAGAATTTTTATCGGCGAGAGCGACCGCTGGCATCACCAGCCGCTTTACGAAGCGATCGTGCTCAAGGCGCGTGAAATGCACATGGCTGGCGCGACGGTGTTGAGGGGGCCGATGGGTTACGGCAAATCGAGCCGCATTCATACCTCTAAAATCATTCGGCTCTCGTTTGATTTGCCGCTGGTTATTGAAATCGTAGATACCGAGGGAAACATCAACAAGTTCCTGCCGGTACTGGACGAGATGATGAAAGGCGGGCTCGTCACTCTGGAGAAGATGCGGGTAATTGACTATCGCGCCGATGAAACGCCGCGACAGACGCAATGATTTATGAGCAAAATCCAAAATATCGGTTCACTTGAAATCCTCGATTCTCGCGGCAACCCGACCGTCATGGTCACGGTTACGCTCAACAACGGGATCGCCGCTTCGGCTTGCGTGCCGAGCGGAGCATCCACGGGCATCCGCGAGGCTGTTGAATTGCGCGATGGTGATCCGAAGCGTTTCGGCGGCAAAGGCGTCCTCCGGGCCGTTGCCAACGTGACCAAAACCATCGCGCCCAAATTGAAAGGCAAATCGCCGCAAGCGCAGCAGGAGATTGACGACTTGATGTGCAGGCTCGACAGGACGGAAAACAAATCCAAACTCGGAGCCAACGCGCTACTGGGAGTTTCAATGGCGGTTTGCCGCGCGGCGGCATTGGATCAAAAACTTCCATTGTATGCCTATATCCGAAAGCTGCATGGCGGAAGAGGGCCATTCGTGTTGCCCGCGCCGCAGATGAACGTGCTAAACGGCGGCGCTCATGCGACCAACAACGTGGACTTCCAGGAATTCATGCTGTTCCCGATTGGCGCGCCGTCATTTGCCGAGGCGCTGCGCTATGGGGCGGAAACATTCCACACCCTGAAAAAGATTCTGCAAAAGCGGGGACTTGTCACGGCAGTGGGCGATGAAGGCGGTTTCGCGCCGAGTCTTGGCAAGAACGAGGACGCTGTGGATGTCATTGTCGAAGCGATCCAGTCGGCGGGTTATCGGCCAGGCAAACATATTGCGATCGCGCTTGATCCGGCTGCGAGCGAGTTTTACGACGAAGGATCCTACGTCTTTAAGAAATCCGATAAATCCCGCAAATCGCCGGACGCGATGGTCAAGCTTTATGGCGAATGGGTGAAGAAATATCCCATCGCCTCGCTGGAAGATGGCATGGGGGAGGAGGACCGTGAAGGCTGGCTGGCGATCACCCAGGCGCTCGGCAAGAAATTGCAGTTGGTCGGAGATGATAATTTTGTCACGAATCCGAAGATTTTCGCGGAAGGTATTCGCGATGGCATAGCCAACGCCATTCTCATCAAGCTGAACCAAATCGGAACCGTTTGGGAGACGTTGGAAACTGTTGCGATGGCGCAAAGGGCCGGTTATGGCGCGGTCATTTCGCACCGCTCAGGTGAAACCGAAGATGCATTCATCGCGGATTTTGCGGTTGGCACTGGCGCGGGTCAGATTAAAACCGGCTCGCTGTGCCGCTCAGAACGGATTGCGAAATACAATCGGCTGCTGGCCATCGAAAAGGAATTGGGCAAGAAATCGCGCTACAGCGGCGCGGTATTTAATGCCCGGTGGAAATGACAAGGGAGTTTGGGAGCGCTGCGGCTTCGATACCGCCTCAAACGCAAACTCCATTGCAGCGGTGAGTGGCCGGGAGAAATCCGGCCGCCGCTTCGGAGCGCAGCGTTCCTTCAGATTGAAAAGGGCAAGTGTTTCAAACGGGCGAATGTGAATGCGCCGTTTGATTTTTGACTGACCATCGGTTAGCTTTCGGCAGTTGGGGCGATGGAGTTCGCCTTGAATTGTCCTGCCACGGCAGGACTAATGACTCCTACTGCTGAATGAGCAACGTAGTGGGAGTCGGCTTCCGACTAACCCACCTGTAGCAAACTCGTATGAGCCATATACAGGTAGCGAATGGAGTGGAGCGCAACTCATGGAGCGGGGAGGCTCTGTCATGAGCCGCCGCATTGTTTTCAATCTTCTGCAAATCCTGGTTGTGCTCGTGTTTGCGCCATTGATGTCTGGCATATTGGCGCGTCTCAAGGAAATGGTGCAATCGAAGCGTGGGCCAAGCATTTTCCAACCGTATCGCGATTTGTGGAAATTGTTTCACAAGGATGAGATTGTTTCGGAAGACAGTTCGTGGATATTCCGGTTCACGCCGTACATCGTTTTTGTCGCGCCAATTTTTGTTGCGACGCTCATCCCGGTGCTGACGAATTACCCGCTGTTCTTCGCGTTCATGGGCGACATGCTTGGGGGTGGTTTTGTTCTTTCGCTTGGCGGATTCTTCGCCACTCTCGCCGCCGTGGACACGGCCAATCCGTACGGACCAATTGGGGCAAGCCGCACGCGCATGGTTGGATTCCTGGCCGAGCCGGTTTTTATGATTGTGTTCTTCACGGTTTCGTTTGTTGCGGGCTCG
>Ga0335085_10015063_pt1 | contig 11240 bp, 9 predicted proteins | sample Lox_Sample_45_FD_206712 | JGI IMG/M metagenome (GOLD analysis project Ga0335085, IMG submission 206712) | Soil microbial communities from Loxahatchee National Wildlife Refuge, Florida, United States - Lox_Sample_4.5 | ecosystem: Environmental > Terrestrial > Soil > Wetlands | place: USA: Florida... | reverse complement strand
CCGCCGCAGTCCAGCCTGGGTAGCGTTCGCCATCACAGCCCCCCCTCGGTGATCGCGACCGCGGATCCCAGATGGGACCCCAATCGGCCCCGTTCGCCCAGTGCGCGACTCGGCCGCTGGCGGTGAACTTTCCCCAGGCCAAGGCAACTAGATAACATGGCCGCAAGTTACGGTCGACCCGGCCGGTGAGTCAGGGCTAGAAGCCTCCTTCAGCCAGGACCTTCGACCCCACGGAGCCGCCCTGGCCCAGCTTCCGGGCCAGCCACTGGCGCAACCGGACTCACCTCGGGGGCGGTTGTCATCCGGGTGAGCACGGCCAAACCGGCGAAGTCATGAGATCGATCGGTTCCAGGCGGCAACCAGACGTCCCCGACCGGCAACCCGCCCATATCTGGATCATCCCTACCCGTACACCTGCGCGGCCAACACTGTCGTCATGCGCTCCGAGTCGGCCGTTATATGGGCGATCAAAGATCACCGAGGCCCTCCGGGCCATATAACGCTAACGTTAGATATACGGGTGATCATCGCAATTTTGTTCGATCTGATATGCGGAGATGATCACCCGTATATCACTCGATATATGTGCACGATAACCTCATGATGCGCTATAGAAAAGAACACCGTAAGTGACATGAAATACCTGGGCAATCACCTCAGCAGACCCTCTTCAGGAACGGCAGTAGCCGCGATGAAACGGCAATTCCTCGACGCTGGCCGCTGATCATTGAACGCGGCAGACCGGGCTGGGAGGACAGCGTTCTTCCTGGTCGGTTGTGGGTGTCATCGGGGCACGCCGCCGAGTCTGGATCTTGGAAGCCCAGCTGGCTGCCGAGGGCTGGTGCTAGGCATTGGCCCGGCGGAGGCGTTCGGCTGCCTGTGCGCGGAGTGCATCGCCGGACAATGGGGTGACGCCGTACAGTGCTTGCTCCCGGGCGTTGTACGCGGCCATCCACAGGCTGGCCGCCCACGCGATCTCCTGCTCCACGGCGGTGAACAAGCGTCCCCGAATGTCTTGATAAGCCCCCAGGAACGCCTCGGAGCTTTCGATCGGTGCCAGCGTGGGCGGCCCGGCACTGGCGAACGACCCACTCGCCGCTCCTGCCAGTGCCGCCTCCGGTTGCCATGCCAGGCTGTCCCAGTCATGCACTGCCCACACCTCCTGACCCTGCCACCGCAGGTTCTGCGCCTCGAAGTCGGCGTGGCCCAGCACGCACGGCCGGTCGGCGGCCAGTAGCCGTCCCCGGGCCCGCACGGCCGTGTCAACGACGTGCGCGGGCACGGTGCTCTGGTCCCGGTTATCGAGGAAGTCGATCGCCGGCCACACCCCGGAATCGGTGTGGTCCCAGCGCACCCAGGGCGGATTCGGCAGCGGCGGCGCGACGGTCACGTCGGCAAGTTCGACCATCAGCTGGGCGAACACCTCCGCGGAGCGCATGGCTATGTCCGGCGAGTCTCCGTGCAACACCTCGCCGCCGGGCCGGAACTCCTCGGCGTGCACAGCCAGCGAACCGAATCCGACCACTGGCGTGAGTGGCCGGGCACACGGAAACCCGCGCTCGGCCAGCCGGGCCTGCACCGCGACACACGACACGGCCCGGCCGTCATCGGCGCGCGCCTTGACCACGACGTCCCTACCATCAGCCAACCGCAGGCCGAACACCATCGAGACCTGGTGCAGCTGGAACAGCACGCCGACGGGTTCGCCACCCAGATGATCCAGACACCAAGTCGGCAACCAGTCCGGCAGATCGTCCAACGGCACACTCAGGACTGTGCCATAGCCACCGAACGCACCCGAAGCGAGATTCGTCTGCTGGACGATCACCGGACCTTCGTGACGATCCGCCCTGCCAGAAACGCCCATCGCAGTGCCGCGGTCATCACCGCCCGCACCCATGAATGACCGCCAACTGGTGTCAATGGTCCCTGTTGATGACCCGGCCAGAATCGTTTTCGCAGGTGGAGCTAGGGGGACTCGACCCCCGACCCCCTGCTTGCAAAGCATGACCAAGATGTCCAGCACGGTGGGTCTATGGCCTGGCATGGAGCGCTCTTGGAGTCTGTCTGCGTACAGCAACGTCCAAGCCTGTTGGTGTCGGTGGTGGGTGTCATGGCGACTCGCTGAAGTCCTGCAAAGCCGGACCGTGTGGATCGTCTACCGGGGGCGGCCCGGGTCGCTGCCGCCTAGGCGGGCGCTCATCTCGGCCGGGAAGCCGGGGAAAGCACTGGCTGATGACATCCAGGCTGAACTCGCGCAGGAGCGAGGTGGCAGGCTCGCGTTCGAGGAGGAATTCAAACGAAGCCCTGACAAGCTCGTCGGGGGCGACGTGATCGCACCCCGAGGCTGGCGAAAACCGGCCGGCCGGGGCGGCGGAGTAGCCGGGGCTGGCGGCTACCTGCGTGTTGGGCCACTTCTGCGACGGAGACCGCCTGACGTCCCTGGTGCATCTGAGTTTCCTCAGTGGCTGGAGAGCGTGCCCGGTAGCCGCCGGACCCGCGCCAGCTGCCGACGTAGCGGCGCAGGGATGCGCGCACGAAGCGGCTGGGCGCTGGTGCGCGTCGTGACGGTCCGTGGCTGCACTGCCTTGCCGTTCGCCGGCCGGCCCGCGTCCGGGGACTTCCTCGCCCATCCCCACCAGTCGTCCTCGATCATGAACTCGTCGAAGGCCTCGTTCGGCTGGATGAGCAGGTCAAAGACGGCGCGCAGGTGTGGCTCGGTCCGCTCCTGCTCCGACAGCTTCGCCACCTCGATCTCGTAGTGGCGCTCCTGGTCGGTGTTCTTGTCGTAGGTCCAGTCGAGATCGTCGAGCAGCAGCCAGCCACCCGGCCGCAGCAGCTTCTCTATCAGCACCACGGCCAGGCCGTCGGTGCTCCAGTACTTCGCCCCGTCGAGGAAGACGAAGTCGTACCCCGGCTGAACGGCCCTCCTGTCGTCCAGGCAGCTCTCCAGCTGCGTTTTCAGGAACCAGGTATAGGTCGAGAACCGCTTGTCCAGGGTGATCCGGTGCGCCAGCCCGGACCCGTCGATCACTTCCCGCGGCGTCGGGTTGCGCCAGTTCCACCGCGAGGAGTCGACGCTGGTCAGGTGGCCAAAACCGTTCGCCTCCAGCGCCGCGGCGATGAAGATGGCCGAGCCGCCCCTGGCCGTGCCCAGCTCCAGCAGGCTATCCGGCCGGTGCTTGCGGATGTGCTCATAGAGCACCCGGCCGCGGCTAGCTGGTATGTGCGGGGCTGGTACTGCATCCACCAGCCGTGCAGCGTCCTCGAACTTCATCGGCGTACCTCACCGCTCACCCGGAGCATCCGCGGGAGCGCTGCTACCGGCCTGAGCGGGACCAGTCAGGGTGAAGGTTTGCTCCAAGTTTGCCCTACATCGCCGCAACGATGGCTCAACTGAGCCTAGGTATTGGCACATGCCCGGGTAAGCGGGGCAGGATGCGGGAGATGAAGAGGCCAAGATCCGTGGGGGACGGTGGAAGGACCCTGCCATCACGCAGGTCACGTTCGGCTAGTTCGCTGAACCGCCCGCGACATTGAACTCCGGATCATCGCCCAAGACGACGGAGAACTCACCCGCGAACCGCCTCGACCAAGCCGACCACATGAGTGCAGCCAGAGTCGGCAAAACGGACAGTGACCGACCACCAACTGGTGTCAATGGCCGGTTTCATGACCTGGCCCGGATCGTTTTCGCAGGTGGAGCTAAGGGGACTCGAACCCCTGACCCCCTGCTTGCAAACAGGCGGCAGCACGTCCACCGGCGTCCATCGCCGCAGGTCACCGTCCTGGGACGTGCACCTGCATCCGGTCAGATCCGGGCCGGTTGCTGTACCTTCCGGCTGTACTCACCACCAGGGTTCCGCAACAGCCAGGGACGTTGCGGCACCGCCCACCGCGGCACCAGGTGGGTCCCTGAGCCAGGCCAGGTGACGGGTGACCTGAGACACTCTGTCACGGATTTGATCTTACTCTTCTGCATGATGACAGCGTGTTCGCTGAGCCCATGCTCATGCTCGGCTGCGCATACCTATGCCTGATGATCATGACGAACGGAGCACAGCTTGCCGATCACCTCGGAGGTGGTGAAGATGGAGCAGACCATCTGGGCGCCCGAGGACGGGCGTGGTGGCCAAGGCCGGGCGAGCAGATCAGCATCGGCCAGATCCTGCCGCGGCGGAAGCCGGGACCAGGCACACGGCGGCGGGCGGGGAGGTGACGTGATGCCGGCAGACATGGCCGTGCTGGCTAGGGACCTCGCCGCCGAGAGCGCCGTGACCCGGGACCTGGTGGCCGACCTCGACGAGGCGGGGTGGCGGACGCCGACGCCCGCGGCCGGGTGGGACATCGCCGACCAGATTGGCCACCTCGCCTACTTCGATGAGGTCGCCGTCCGCTCCGCGGTCAGCCCCGGACAGTTTCGCGCCGAACTAGCCGAAGCGCAGGCCATGGGCGGCAGCGATCCGGACACGATCGCCGCCCGGTTCCGCGACCGCACCGGAGCCCAGATGCTGGCCTGGTTCGATGCAGCCCGCGCCGAACTGCTCGGCATCTTCGCCGAACTCGACCCGCGAGCCAGGCTGCCGTGGTTCGGCCCTGACATGAGCGCCGCGTCGGCGCTGACCGCCCGGCTGATGGAGACCTGGGCGCATACCCAGGACATCGCCGACGCCCTCGGCGTCAGCCGCCAGCCGACCGGACGGCTCCGGCACGTCGCGCACATCGGCGTGGGTACGCGAGCCTTCAGCTACGCCATCCGCGGGAAGACCCAGCCGCCCGACCCCGTGCGGGTGGAGCTCACCGCACCGGACGGCACCGTGTGGACCTGGGGTCCGGAGGAGGCCGAAGACCGGGTGGCCGGGCCCGCTCTCGACTTCTGCCTGCTCGTCACCCAGCGCAGGCACCGGGACGATCTAGCCCTGGCCATCGAGGGCCCGGGCGCAACCGAGTGGATGGCGATCGCGCAGGCCTTCGCCGGAGCGCCAGGCCCGGGACGTCCGGCGGGCCCGGATACTTATGCACGACCACTGGCGCGGTAAATGTCCGGTTCTGCCGCATGGTGAGCGCGCCTCGGTGTCGGCCGACTTTCAGGTCAGACTGGCGACAACCTCGTCAGGGTTCTCGACAGTAGCGACGATCCGGTCATAACGCTGGCCAGTCAGCTCGAGAACCACAGCGGGCCTACGGCCGTGGCAGACCGCGAAGGTAACCCTCTCCTTGTCCCGCCAGCTCCCCACCATGATCACGCCCGGGAGCCCGGTACCGGGCATCCGCAAGCCATGGACCTCGTCCATGCCGTCTGGCACGATCCGCGCGGACACGATGGCCGCCCGCGGAACCGAAATGTCACCGTGTGCCGCCTCGGCCTTTTCGATCGCCGACAGTGACACTGTGACGACGTCGTCATTAACGAGCAGCCTCGCCATAAGCCTTCATTCTGCTACAGCTTCCTGGTATCCCCTTGGGGCGTCGGTTGGCGGGCCGCCGACCATCCGCCATGAGCGTGTCGTTCACCGGATGCGGGAGCCTTACATCTCTGAAGGAGAAGGAATCGAAGGCACGCATCGCTTGCCGACTTGGGTAGATTACTTTGGCATGCCAAGCGGCCGCCGCCCAAAGCGGTGACCACTTGGGCGGGGCCGCTGGCGCCAGCTCAGCCCTGCTGAGCCAGCCCGACGACGTGTCCCTGCGGATCTGAGATCAGCGCGAAGCTCACCCCCGGCGCCTGCCGCGGTTCTTGCACCACCTGGCCGCCGAGCTTCTTGGCCATCTCGATCACGCTGTTGATGTCATCCACGCTGACGAAGAACGTGACCAGGTCGGAGCCGCCCTGCAGCGGACTGATTGCGGTGTACAGCGCATCGGGCACACCAGTATCGACGAAGGTGTAACCCGGCACAGCGCCCTCGCTCGGGTAGGTCCAGCCGAGCAGGTCGCCGAAGAACTTGCGGGTCGCATCCGGGTCTTTCGAGCGTATCTCCGCGTGTACGACGGGGTGTGCCATCATCCCTCCCTGGGGTATCGGCGCTGGCGGCCCCGGTGGCGCCCAGCACTCACACGACGAACGAGGGTGCCCCAGATCGACACAAGACGCGAGACGAGACCAGAAGCGCTCGACTCCCGGCAGGGACGCTCGCTATGCCGCCGACCGCGTAGCGCTACGATCTACGCCTTTGTCTTGATGGAGCCGCGTTCGGCCATTGCACTCGGGTTGCACCACCACGACCGCAACCCCGGTCAGCCTTTCGATGAGAGACGGACGGGCCTGGACCATACGTCGATCGCGGTCGCTGACCGCGCTGATCTCGACGCGTGGCAAGCTGGCTCGACAGCCTGGGTGTCGAGTTTCCGGTGTGGTCGACACCGGCAATCCGGTGCCTTACTCGGTGGTCGTCTTCCGGGATCCCGACAACATCCAGCCCGAGCTCATCTACATGGCCAGCTGACAAAGGGACCACACCGGCATGACCAGGCCGGCCAAGCGGAAGTCACGCACTCACACCACGCTGGTGGAGCGGGATGCGAGGCCGATCAGGTAGCAGCGGCTCCAGCCTGGGATCTGCCATACCCCCAGCAGACCCCAGACCGGCAGCCCCGTCACCACCAGCCAGTCATCTGAAACAGAACACGGCTCAAGTGGTGATGAAAGAACTCAAGACCGGCTCACTAGTGCCATACCGGCCGGCTGGTACTGGCCGACCGTGGCGTGTGGTTCGCTTCACTGCCGCCAGACAGGTCACTTAACTGCCGCGGCGATCGGCCGCCACGCCACCTGATCCGCGTCGCAGCGCAGATTGCAGAACTGCCAAGGGTCGGTGGGATCCAGCTCTCCACGGCCGTCGGGTTCGTCGAGCGGCGACCACTCCGCCCTGTGCCCTTCAAAGGCGCCGAGGTAGGGCATGGCCACATCGAGGGCAACACGGAAATCTACCTCATCTGGTTCGACGATTCCCCGGTGTGGGTTATCGAGCGCCCATACCACCGCCGCTAGCGCCCCGGCCGCGACCTGCAAGCTCGTGGCATTACAGGATGGGACAAGCCGCCGCGCCGTGTGGATATCCAGGCGTGAGCCGAGCCAGTAAGGGCCGTTCGAAGGCCCGCAGACAAGCACGCCCAGGTCGTCGTTGCCGTCGATAATCTCGTGGCCCAGAACACGTTGCCGCGGATGCAGTTCGTAGCCGGCGGAACGGAATTCAGCCACCGAATCGAGGGCGGCCTGGCAAGGGCGGTAGGCGAACTGCACGGTAGGGCGGTAGCTGCCTATGTCAGGCTCGTTCAGGGAGAAATAGTCGGCTATGGAAAGGGATTCGTCATGACTGATGAGAAACCCTTGCTGGGGGCCATGGCCGGGTACCCAGCTCCGTACCTGGGTCTCCCCCCCGAAACGATGCAAGAATATTCCGCTGCGGCAGCCCGAGGCATGTTCTCCGGCGTCAGCGGGCATTCGCCGCTCGTGGGTACCGAAGCCAAGCTCGGCTGGCTGGAGCAGTTCGAAGGCGAAGCCGGGGACCGACCAGGTGTTCACGAACTCATGAGGGTCTTTCGCCTCGTTCGTGCGTTGCGAGTCACGCTCTGCGATCTGCACAAGCCGCACGTCAAGGCGCTGCGCGAGCCGCGCCCAGTCCGCCTTCGCGTGAGGAGTGGGCCGAAACCCCTGGCCGGCTGCCAGATCGATCAGGGCCTGCTTGAAGAAGTGAGACACCAGACCGGGATTGGCGCCGTGGTCAAGGACCGCGGTGCCGGAACCGCCGAGTTCGCTCTTCAGCGCAAGTACTGATTCGCGCATCACATAGTTACTATTCTCGGCGTAATCCGTGCCGGCAGAAATGACGTCGCTCTCCCAGGTTTCGATCGAGGTGTCCACGTACGTGATCTCACGCATCGAGCAGAAACATGCCAGATCACGGCTCTCAACACCAACCGAAACATTCACAATCAAGTCGCCGGGTGCGACCAGTGACTCTATGATCGACTCGAAATTTCGCGCCGTGAGCGGCTCGCAGTGAAAAGTAACACCCAGTGACTCAGTAAAGCCGCGGCCATCTTCGTCGGCAGCGATCACTGCGAACTGTGCCCTCCCGGAAAAGTGCTCCAACAACATCGGGAGAAGAGTCTGGCCGATGCTCCCGCAACCCACCATCAGCACCCGCTCAGTATGCCCGGATCCGCTCATTTCCAATCCCCCTCGACGCAGATGAAAGTGTCTGAGAATTCCATTATGGCCAGTGCCTGGCCGAGGGCCATCGGAGCCCGGATCTCTTTCATCAACCAGAACCTCTCTGGCCTTCCCTGGGCCGTCGCGATCAGGCGCAGTCCAGCGCGGTCTATGTCACCGCCGGGCGTCAGCGGCAGGCCTGGGAGCATGACCCAGGTGGACAGCAGCATGCCCGGTGGCACCTGGCTCCGCAGGTGCGCTCGACCCTGGGAAACCAGGGCCCGGCATAGTGGCGTTATGCCCGTGTTCACCGACGACTACTTCACCCAGCCCGCGCCGGATCCCGTCCTGTTCGCGATGTCGGCCGGTGACGACGGCTCCCGTGACGACCCGCCGCTGTCCGACCGGTCCTGGGCGGTCAGCAGCTATCGACCCGACGCAGGCGCGCTGGCCGCAGCGCCTACTCGACCGCGTGGTTCAACGGCTTCGAGCCGCTGCGCACGTTCTTCGTCCCCGCAACTACTCCCACGACGGAGGTGCCGTCATGAAACCCACCGCAGACCGGTACCCGCGTTACGGTCAGCTGGCTGGCCCGGTGGTCATGATCGGCTTCGGCTCGATCGGCCGGGGCACGCTCCCGCTGATCCTGCGGCACTTGGACGTCGATCCGGCCGACATCGTGGTGGTCGCACCTGACACCGGTAACGACGGGCTGCTCAGCCAGCTCGGCATCCGCAAGGTCACCGCCCCTATTACCGCCGGCAACTACCGCGAGCTGCTGAGCCCGCTGCTGCGCGCCGGCGGCGGCCGCGGCCAGGCGTTCTGCGTCAACCTCTCGGTTGATACCTCGTCGGTGGCGATCTTGGCCCTGTGCCGCCAGCTCGGCGCGCTCTACGTGGACACGGTCATTGAGCCGTGGCCCGGTTTCTACGACGATGCGACCGCGCCGCTTGCCGCGCGGACTAACTATGCGCTTCGTCAGACGCTGCTGGCCGAGCGGGCCGCCAGCCCGGGCGGACCGACCGCCGTGTCGGCCTGCGGGGCCAACCCGGGCATGGTGTCCTGGTTCGTCAAGCAGGCGTTGCTTGACGTGGCCGCGAATGGCGGGCTTGTCCATGCCGAGCCGGCCAGCCGGGCGGACTGGGCGGAGCTGATGCGCCGCAGCGGCGTGACCGGAATCCACATCGCCGAGCGCGACACGCAGCGGGCCCTCAGCCCGAAGCCCATCGGGACGTTCGTTAACACCTGGTCCGTGGACGGGTTCATCTCCGAGGGACTCCAGCCGGCCGAGATCGGCTGGGGCACGCACGAGCGATGGCTGCCACCGTCGGCCCACCGCCATCCCGACCCGCTGGCGCCGTCTATCTACCTGGACCGGCCCGGTGCCGACACCCGGGTCCGGACGTGGTGTCCCACCGCCGGACCGCAGTACGGGCTGTGCGTGACCCACAACGAGTCGATTTCGATCGCCGACTACTTCACGGTGCGTGACGGCAGCATCGCGACCTACCGGCCAACGTGCCACTACGCCTACCATCCCGCCGACGATGCGCTGCTGTCCTGGCACGAACTGCTGGGCACCGCTGGCCGGTTGCCGCAGCGGCATCACGTCCTGGACGAGTCAGAAATCGCCGACGGCATCGATGAGCTCGGCGTACTGCTTTACGGGCACCAGGCGAACGCCTACTGGTTCGGATCACGGCTGTCAATCGAGGAAACCCGGTCGCTCGCGCCCTACCAGAACGCCACCGGACTCCAGGTGACATCGGCCGTGCTGGCCGCCATGGTGTGGGCGCTCGAGCACCCAGGCGAGGGAATCGTCGAAGCTGACGACATCGACTTCCGGCGCTGCCTCGAAGTCCAGCGGCCCTACCTCGGCCCGGTCGAAGGACACTTCACCGACTGGACGCCGCTGTCTGCCCGGTCGCCGCTGTTCCCGGACGACATCGACGAGTCTGATCCGTGGCAGTTCCGCAACGTGCTGGTCCACTGACATGGCGCGCGCTGTGCTGCCGGGTGCCCGGCACTGGCCGCTCGCGGCTCTGGTGCTGGCGTCAGCTCTGTGGGGCTGCGCCGTCGCCGGCACGAAATATGCCCTGCGGGCATTCAATCCGGTGACATTGCCGAGCGTCGAACTGGTCGCCGCGACCGCCGCCTTGTGGGCGGTCGTGCTGCTCAGTGCCAGCCTCTACAGCGTCGTGGCGAAGCGCTTCGCCGGACGCTCTCGCTGACGACCTGGCAGCCGTCATGATTCTCAATAGCGCGGAATCGGCATCGATATGTGCGCCCTGGACCTCATGATGTGTCACGGGAAAGCACACCGTAGGTGACATGAATTACGTGGCCACTCACCTCGGCTGACCCTCTGCAAGAGCGGCAAGTGCCAGCCGTAAGACGGGAATTTCAGGACTCTGGCCTCTGAGGCCGAGACGGGTGGCGCAAGACCGGATGGACGGCGTTCTTACTCGTCAGCGGCTCGACGTCCTGGTTCAGCGCCTGGGATTTGCGCCAACTGTGGCCCAAGCCGCCCCGCGTCCGGAGCCCACTCGAACGTCCGTGCGGCACGTCATGCGGTCTCTCCGGGAGAGTGTCTCTCCGGGAGAGGAATCGGGCACGTGAGGGGCACGACCGCCTCATAAGCGATCTTCGTCCGGGAGTTTTGCCTGGTGGAGCTAAGGGGACTCGAACCCCTGACCCCCTGCTTGCAAACAGACGGCAGCCCGTCCACCGGCGTCCATCGCCGCAGGTCACCGTCCTGGGACGTGCACCTGGGTCCGTGCAGATCCGGGCCGGTTGCTGTATTTTCCCGCTGTACTCACCGGCAGGTTCCACAGCAGTCCAGGAACGTTACGGCACCGCCTGCCGCGTCTTCGGGTTCCTCCCTCCGCCGCGCGTGATGACCGGCGGGCTGTGGTGGCCTGTCACGGATTTGGTCTTACTCTTCTGGCTGATATGGCGGCGATCGTGAGGCTCCAAGACCAAGGGCACAGCGCCCCGATCCCCTACATGATCAGGCATTATGTGGCCCGAAGGGCGAAGGTGATCTTCGATCACCCGTAGTGCGCCACGAGGCGCTGCTGTTACC
>Ga0335085_10015062_pt1 | contig 11240 bp, 8 predicted proteins | sample Lox_Sample_45_FD_206712 | JGI IMG/M metagenome (GOLD analysis project Ga0335085, IMG submission 206712) | Soil microbial communities from Loxahatchee National Wildlife Refuge, Florida, United States - Lox_Sample_4.5 | ecosystem: Environmental > Terrestrial > Soil > Wetlands | place: USA: Florida... | reverse complement strand
GAGCTTGCCCGGCTGCGCCGGCTGACCAACCGGATGCTGCTGCTGGCCTCGGCCGGCACGCCGGGGTTCCTCCAGGTGGCGCCGGTCGCCACCGACTCCCTGGTGCTGGACGCGCTGGAGCGGTGGGGGCACGTGCCGCGGCACTGGCGCCTGGGCGAGGCGGCCGAGGCCGTCGTGCCCGGCGATGCGGACCGGCTCACGGTGGCGCTGGACGCGCTGCTGGAGAACGCCGTCGCGCACACCAAGCCAGGCGACCGCATCGAGGTCAGCGTCGCCCTCGAGGACGGCCACGCGGTCATCGGGGTGGCCGACTCCGGCTGCGGCATCGCGCCGGACGACCTGGCCCGCATCTTCGGCCGCTTCGCCCGCGCCGAGCCGTACCGCAGCCGCGAGGCCGGCGGGTTCGGGCTCGGCCTGCCGATCGTGCACGCCATCGCCGAGGCACACCACGGCTCGGTCCGCGTCCGCAGTAACAACGGGCACGGCGCCACGTTCGAGATGGTCATCCCCGCGGCTCGCTAGCCCTCCAGCCGCTAGCTATCAGGGGAGAGCAGGCGCAGCGCGAGCGCGGTGACGCCGTCCTCGACCCGGTCAGGGTCCGACGTCACCACCGCGCGGAAGGACCGTGTGGACAGGACGGAGAGCAGCAGCCAGGCGGCCGGTTCGGGGTCCAGGCCGGCCCGGATGTCGCCGTCGGCCTGGCCGCGCCGGATCAGGTCCGCCAGGTGACCGGCGATGGTGCGGGCCGCCCGCCGGGCGGCCTCCGTCAGCTCGGGCTCGCCGATCAGCGCGAACGCGTCGGAGAAGAGCACCCCGTGGGCGCCGAACCCGTGCGCGTGCGGCCCGTGCGCGTGCGGCCCGTCCGCGTGCCCGTGCCGGTGCCCGGGCTCGAGCGCGTGCGCCAGCAGCCCGGCGGCCGAACCCGGCTGCGAGGCCAGCCGGTCGAGCTCGGCCTGGACGTGGTCGGCCACCCGCTCGACCACCGCCGCGAACAGCGCGGCCTTGGAGCCGAAGTTCTGGAAGATCACCGGCTCGCTGACCCCGACCAGCGCCGCCACGTCCGATACCTTCCCGGCCCGGTATCCCGCCGCCGAGAACACCTCCACCGCCGCGGCCAGGATCGACTCACGCCGCTGCTCAGCGCTCAGCCGGGTCCGCCGGGGCGGCGCCACCTGCCGTCGCGCCATCTCCGGCCGGCCCGTCCCCGGTTCGCTCATCTCCGGCCGGCCCGTCCCCGGTTCGCTCATCTCCGGCCGGCCCGGCGCCATCTCCTCCACCCTCCGCATCGTAGCTGTCTCTCTAGCAACTTAGTCTCAGCTAAGTTATGTTAACTTAGTCACAACTAAGTTAACCGGAGGATCACGTGCTGAACCACATCCTGAAGTCCCGCCCGGCCCCGCCGGGCAGCACCATCGAGCGCATCAGGACCTACGAGCTCACCACCGCGATCGCGTTCGGCGGCCGCCGCCGCTCGGTCTACCGCCGTGTCGTGGCGCTGAGCGGCGCCCGGCCCGGCGACCGGGTCCTCGACATCGGCTGCAACGGCGGCTACCTGGCCCGCCTGCTGGCCGCCGCGGTGACCCCGGGCGGCCAGGTCACCGGCGTCGACCCGTCCCAGCCCGCGATCGCCCACGCCGCCCGGCGGGCCCCCGCCAACGCCGCCTTCGCCGTCGGCGCGGCCCAGGACCTGCGCTGGCCCGACGGCTCGTTCGACGTGGTGACCAGCACGCTCGCCGTGCACCACATCACCGAGGCGGACCGGGCTACGGCGTTCGCCGAGATGTTCCGGGTGACCCGCCCCGGCGGCCGCCTGCTGATCGCCGACTTCCGCCCGTCGCGCTGGCACCGCGGCCCGCACGGCATGAAGCACGCCCACGGCATCGACCTGGCCGCCCTGGCCGAAACGGCCGGCTTCCGCGTGGAGGCCGCTGGCGACCTGCCCCTGCTGCGCTACATCCAGGCCACCCACCCCGCCCCGCCCGCCACGGCCTGATGCGGTGCGATAATGACCAGATGCTACGGCGAGCAGCGACAACGATCCTGATTGCGGCCGGCGTGGCCGTCGGCGGCACCTTGATCGCCCGGCGCCTGGGGTACAACCTGGGCACCAACACGATCGTCCGGTGCCGTCAGGGCCACGTGTTCACCACCATCTGGATCCCCGGCATCAAGCTCAAGGAAATCGACCTGGTAGTCGCCCGCATCCAGCACTGCCCGGTCGGCAACCACTGGTCCCTGGTAGTCCCCGTCCGCGCCGAGACCCTCAGCGCCGAAGACCGAGAATTCGCCCAGTCCCACCACGACGTAAAAATTCCCTAGAACCTACCGAGCCAGCTTCCCCGCCGTACCCACCAGCGGCAGCGGCTCCCCCGTCGGCACCCGTCGCAACCCCGGCACGAACCCATCGAGTTCCCCCGGCTCAAACCGGCACAACTTGATCGCCCACCACAAACCGCCGCCAAGGTCCCCCCGGATGTCAGACGTCGATGTCCAAGGATGCCTCGTCCAGGCCGGATTCGGGGTAAGGAACGGCGATGCCCAGCCGTTCGGCCAGGGTGCGGGCCCGGGTTAGCAACGGATGGGCTTCGCCCAGGGCCGGGCGGCCGTGGGCCAGCAGGGTCCGGTCGAGCACCGGCGCGAGCAGCTGCGCCGCCTGCCTGGTGTCTCCGGCGGCGGTTTGGCGCTCGGCCTCGTCGCAGTGGGCGGTGAGGATCACCGGATGACAGGGGTCGACCCCCGCGGCGGTCAGCTGGGTGACCGAGCGGAAGCAGCCGGCCGCGCGTTCGGCGTCGCCGAGCCTGGCCGCGGCCCGGGCGAGCAGGACGAGCGTCCAGCCCTGGGCGGGCCGCGGGGGCCCGCCGCCGCCTCCGCCCGCGGTCCCGTTGTCGGCTTCCTGCTCGGCCAGCCGGGCCAGCGTGTCGGCCGCGTCGGCCGGCTCGTCCCGCAGCAGCGCGAGCTCGGCCAGGGACCGGTCGAAGTCCGCGATCAGCGGGTCGAGCCCGGCGTCGAGCGGCCAGTCGCATAGCTCGTCCCTGGCCGCGCGCAACGCGGCCGTGCCCTCCGCGGGCCGTCCGAGCTCGCCGTCGGCCAGCGCGAGCAGCCGCCGGGCGGTGTAGCCGAGCCGGAACGACACCTGGTCACGGAACCAGCCGGTCTCCGCTGCCTGCCCGGCCAGCAGGTCGAGAACGGTGCGGGGGTGGCCGAGCACGAGGGCCGCCTTGGCCAGCCAGATGACGTCGTCCTGAACCCGGTAGGAGGTCGGCAGGAACCGGTCCCGCCGGGTATCGGCGGCCTCCTCCAGATGCCGCCGCGCGGCGGTCGGGTGGCCGCCCGCCAGCAGGGCCTGACCCAGCACGATCTGGGCCTCCGCGGTGTCGGCGTGCGCGCTGTCGCCCAGCCGGGCCCGCCGGTCCGCCAGCAGGGCCATGGCCAGCCGCACGCTCTCGGTCGCGGCGCCGTTGAGCCTGGCTATATCCGCCTGGGCGCGGTCGGTCACGGTGAGCCGCCGCCACGCCGCGGCGTCGTACGGCTGGCGGTCGAGCAGGGCCAGCCGGGTCTGCCTGACGTCGCCGATGAGGGTCCAGGCCTGCTCGCCGTGCCCGGCCTCGGCCGCCAGCGCCGCCAGGTTGTTGTCGGCGCGCGCCACCCGGGACTCGTCGTGGCCCAGCCCGCCGGCGATCAGGCGGGAAAGCCGCCACGCGTCGGCGGCGGTCCGCCGGTCCCCGTACCTGACCGCGGTCAGGCCGAGGTGGCTGGCCGCGTCGCTCAGCCGCTGCTGGTCGTGGCCGGTGGCATCGGAGGCCGCCGCGGGCGCCGGGGCTACGGTACCGTCCAGGTCGGCCGTGAGGCTCTGCCAGAGCGCGACCGTCCGCTGCGCTTCCGCGATGCCGCGCCGGTGCAGGGTGCCCGCCTCGAGCATGACCCGGACCACCACGGCGCAGGCGTTCGCCTCGGCCCGGGGATCGGTCCGCCGCCGGGCCACGGCGGCCAGCGCCGTCTCGGCGCTTTCCAGGTCCCGCGGCAGCGGTCCGGCCACCCGGGCCAGGTCACGCTCGAACCACAGCGCAGCCAGGCCGCGCGCGAGCAGGTCGGCCGGACCGTCGGTATCGGCCAGGCAGGTGCGGAAGGCGACGTCGGACAGCCGGGAGGCGCTCTCCCCGACGCTCGGTTCGGGCAGGTAGGTGACCGATTCGGCGCAGGCCTTGAGCACCGGCCGGAGGAAGTCGGTGAAGACGTCGCAGCGGCCGTGCCACGCCGCCGCCGCGACCCGGCCCCACCGGCTGTCTGGCCAGCTTGGCGGGGTGAGGGCGGTACCCGCGGTCAGCTTGCGCTTCTCGGCCGTGGAGATGTCGCCGATCCCGTAGCCGACCTGGGTCATCAGCGACTGCTCGGTCCGGTGGAACGAGATGATGATGCCGAGCGCGCGGACCGCGGTCGCCCGGGCCGCCGTGACCGAGCCGACCGGCCCTGGCCGCGGCCAGTCCGCCTGCCCGGTGAACTCGCCCCAGGCGTGGGCCGCGGCCAGCGCCACCAGCACCCGGCGGTTGTGTACCTCGTTGTAGAGCCAGACCGCCGACCGGCCGGTCTGCCCGGGCAGCCGGACGGTGGCGGCAACGTCCCCGGCCCGGACGACGTGATAGGGCGTCTGGCGCAGCACGGCCGCGGCGGCCTCGGCGATGGCCGCAAGCCGCTCATCTTGAGCCGCCATCGCGCCCTCCTCTGTGTCTGCCTACTGGGCCTTCCCCCCGGCCGGGCCGCTCACCTGCGTCAAGACCGTCATCATAGGCGCAAACCAACCGGTTGGGCTGCCTGGGTTTTACATGACTAAAGCGAATATCTGATATTTATCTTGCTTCAGGTACTAGGCTCCCGCTGCCGGGTCGCTGACGGTCCCGGCTTACCACAGCTGAACGAAGGCCATCCCAGCAACTTTCGGAGCCGTGTCAATGCCGGATGGGTAGTGGGGTGCGCGGCCCGGGAACTGACGCTCCCGGGCCGTCGCATGTCGCGGCGCCTGTTGCGCGCGCATGGGCGGTCGCCGCGGCGACCGCGGCGGTCAGGGTACCGGCCGGAAACGCGGAGGCCGACGCGTGGACGGTCAGGGGCTGGGCGGATGTAGCCGTCGGCTGCGTCGCCCTGGACGGCCCTGGTTCGGCCGTCCCGGGCTCCCGGGTGGCCTGGCGGGGCGATCCCGGCGCGTTCAGCGGCCTGGACGAGGTGGTCAGGTCGCTGCGCGTCGTCTCCGCCGGGCAGCACGCCGCCCGGCTCCGCCAGCTGCGCCGGTTCGCCGGTCCGGTGCCGCCGTGGTATCCGGATACCCAGCCAGTGGCCGGGCCGATCCGCGGCGTCCGCGAGGCCGCCTGGAATGCGGCCCGCCTGATCGCCGGCTTCGGGGAGCAGCTCATCGCGGCCGCGGACGCCCTGCCCGGCGGTACGGCGTGCCCGCTGATCAGCGCGCAGCAGCTCGCCTGGGGAGTGCGCTACCGGCCGTCGCCGAGCGACGGCCACGTCGCGCTGCGCCTGCCGGTCAACCGGCGGCTGGCCCGGCGGACCTGGATGTGCCTGCCCGGGATGCCCGCCCCAGGCACCGCGATCGCCGAGGTGCCGTCCACCGCGACCGCGATGGCGCAGCAGGTCTGGCGCGGCATCCACGAGGGGGCGCACCTGGACCACCTCGGCGCGCTGGCCCGGGCCCGCGGCAGGCTGGCGCCCAGTCCCGGGGAGTTCGGGGCCGGGTTGCTCCTCGCCGAGTCGTACGCGATGGCGGTGGAGATCCTCGCCGGGGTGGAGTGCGTCCTGGCTGGCGAGGGGGACGCGGTGCGGCAACTCGGCGCCGGGCTGATCGAGCGGGCGACCCGCCTGCCCGGCGGCTCGAACCCGGCGGCCGAGTTCGTGGAACTGCCCACCCTGGCCGAGGTATACGTGCTCGGGCCACTCGAGGTGCTGTCGGATGGCCCCGCTTCGGCGACGCTGCCGGCCGAGCTCACCGGCGCGCTGCTCGATCGCTGGCGGGCCGCCTGCGCGGCGTACCCGCCGGCCGGCGCCTTCGGCGCCAGCGCCGCCAGGCTGGTCCGCCATCTGTTAATCCTCCCCGTCCGCCGGGCTCCCGCCCGGTTCCGCGGGGCTCCCGCCCGGTTCCGCGGGGCTCCCGCCGGGTTCCGCGGGGCTCCCGCCGGGTTCCGCGGGGCTCCCGCCGGGTTCCGCCGGGCCTTCGCCGGGTAGTGACCCCGCCAGCGGCGGGGCGGCCTGATGCGGATGCGAAATGGGGTGTACGTGTGTCGGGCGGCGGGTATTGCCATAGCGGCGCGGGCCGCCTCATCGGCGGGCGTGGTAGTCCTGCGTCGCAGGTCAGCCCGGCTGGCCGCATGTCGCAAGCCACTCTCATCGGAAATCTTTATTTGTGTTAATACCACATAGATAGACATGGTTTATCTAGCTACACTAAGCTCATCGATGGTGCTCACGGGATCCGGGGCAGGCAACGTCCTGGGTGAGCCGTAAGGGGCGGATGAGGGGAGGACCGCAAGGGCCTGGGTGGCCGATGGCGTGGGAAGGGCCGCGCGGCGACTGCTCTGGTCGGCGGAGAGGGTCGTGAGGGATGAATACAACTTAAAAGGGTTAAGCGATGCGTGATCGCATCGCCATCCCATGAATGCTCGCGAAGTCGCCGGGCGGGGCAACCTCAGCCGCTCCCGGCTCCCGGGCCGCAGGCATTTATTTCGCTAGTCAAAGGGTCGCACAAAACTTAGCAGCGCTTTTTAGCGAGGTATCTGCCGCACCTTTGCCGACCATCGGCGATCGCCAGCCTGGCAGGTAGCGCAGGCGGGTAGCCGCCGGTGGACGAATCAACAGCCTTGGGGGGCGGATGATTCAGCCGGTCGGATGTGGTAATTCCCGCAAGCGACTCATGGCCACGCCGGGTGCTTCCGGCCAGCGTTTCCCTCCAGCCGGTCACGGCCATCTCGCCCGTGACATCTAGACCCCAGGTGGCGGTCGCCATGGCCCTGACGGAGCCGACCGTCACCTGGCACAAATTTCTGGAGGGGGATCTGCCATGAATAGCATCGCGAGCCGCCCGCTGCTCAGCGGGGAGGACCTAGACACGGCGATCGACCAGGCGCGGACCGAACTGGCCGGACTGCTGCGGGGCTCTGAGGACATCGTGGGGACCGGCGGCCCGAAGGCGGTCGCCGAGGCCCGCGCCCTGCTCGCCGCCCTGCTCGACCGCCGGGTGACCGAGGCGGCGGCGCGGATGGACGAACGGGACGCCCGGGCCGTGGCGGCGGCCCGGGCGGACCGCAACGAGGCCATCGCCGTCACCGGCGCGCTGCTCTACTGGCTGTCGGCCGACGAGGCGGCCTGGCCGGAGGTGGCGCTCACCTTCGGACGGCTCAGCTACGACCGCTACACCGACCCGTGGCCAGGCGCCGAGTCCCCGGATCCGGACGACCTGGACGCCGCGTGCGACCTGCTGCTGCGCGGAGCGCGGTACGACGACGTCGATGAGCGCACGACGCGCTACCTGTTCCTCGCGCTCCGCGACCGGCAGCACCTGCAGGCCTGCCCGAACGACGCGAAGGCCCTGATGACCTGGGGCAGGCGGCTGCTCACGTTCCCGGACGCCGGCGGCCTCGGCCGCTCGAGCCTGCACGACATGCTCGAGTTCGAACCCCTCAACCGCGTCAGCTCGGTGACCCCCGCAAGGCCGGTCGCCCAGGCGGGGCTGGTGACCCCGGCAGGCCCGGTGGCGCCGGCAGCGTCGGTGGCGCCGGCAGCGTCGGTGGCGCTGGCAGGCCCGTTCGTTCCCTGGAGCAGGCCTCCGCTCCAGTTAGCAGCCGTGCTCATCTAACCCGCCGGGATCCGCCCTAGCCCACCGGGACCCGGCGTAGCGCACCGGCCTCGGTGCCGCCGGCTATCTCCCGGCGGCACCGAGGCGGTGCCCAGCCCGGTCAAGGCTCAGCGCCGGACGCGATAGCGGATGTGGGTCGCGTCCGGCGCGTCGATCACCCGGACGATCTCAAGCTCGATGCGCGACGGCAGTACCTCGAACAGCCGTCGCCCGGCGCCGAACAGCACCGGGATCTGGTGGATTTGCAGCTCGTCGAGCACGTCGGCCTCGAGCGCGCGCTGCGCTGTGTACGCGCCGTGCACCATCACGTTCCGGTCGCCGGCCGCGGCCTTGGCCTGCGCCATCGCGGCGGCGATCCCGTCGGTCACGTACGTCACCAGCGGATAGTCCGCGACCGACGGGTCAGGCGGCCGGTGGCTCGGCACGAAGATCGGGACGCCGTGATGATCGCCGCCCCAGTGATCGACTTGCTCCACGGTCCGCCGGCCCGCCAGCACGGCGCCGGTCGCATCGAACTCGTCGATCAGCTGTCCAGCCGGTCCGGCTGGCCGGACGAACTCCCCGTCCCCGGTGACGAACCACTCGTGCAGCCGCATGAAGCCGTCGCCGCCCGGGTTACCCGGCTCGTCGTTCGGGGCCGCGATGTACCCGTCGACCGACATCGACATGTAAAGCACGGATACGGACATTCTGGCCTCCCATGGTCTGGATCCAGGCTCGCTTCACATGCGTGTAGACCGGGCCCGCTGGCCTATCTCATCGGCCGGCCCCAGGCCTGGCCTGCCGACAATCCCCGGTCACCTCATCCAGCGCGCCAGCCTCAGCACCCGCCTGCCGCTCACCCCCGGCCGTCAGCGCCACCGCGGCAACCGGCACGATGCGAATCTGTACCGCCTATGACGGCTCTGGCTCATATTTCGGGATGATCGCCGTAAGCGCACGGGCTGGTAACGAGGCCGGTGGCCCCCGGGTACCCAAGAGGGATGTTGTCCAGATCTCACAGCAGCTCAGGCAGCCCGGCGCACCGGCTGAGGATCGAAGCTGCTCACTTGCTGTGATCCTGTGGCCCGGCAGCCTCTGGCGTCACGGTGCTAACGGCCCTGGCCTCCGGAACTATGTCATGGATGCTGCAATGTCTACCTCAGGACGTGCATGGTGTGGCAACCATGCGCAGGTCGTGATCTTCGCCGGGGGCCTGTGGTGCGTGAGTGGCCAGCGGTAGGCAGATGCCGCCGCTGCCCCTCGTCCGGATGGGCTGCGGGTGCCTCTGGGTACCCAAGACGGTACCCCGGGGCACCGGCCCCCGGGCGGGCAGCAGGGCAGTGACCGGTGCTGCTTGTGAGGTGCATGTGCCGGCTGCCGAAGACCGGGCAACGTTATCGTCCCGCGAGATATGGGCCAGAGCCCCTATGACCGGTACAACTTCACATCGTGTCGGCCGCAGCCCGTCCGCGCCGAGGTCCGCCCGGGACGGCTGAGACCTCCGGCGACATCTGGGACCCGAGATGCCACTGCCCGTGGTTCAACCAGAGAAAGCCGTAGCCCGCTCCGCTATCACCCGGTGGCGCGGGGCGCGGGCAGGCCGATGGGGCTGGGGAAGGGGAGCACGCTGGCGCAGGCCGCGGAGATCGGGGCGAGAGCGGCCGCGATCTCCGCCGTAACCTCAGGACCGAGCTTGGCCCACGGCCGGGCCGCGGCCCAGTCAGTGGCGTTCTCCACCGCCGCGTGCGCCTCCCGCCCCGCGCCGGTCAGCGTCAGCACGCTGTCCATGCCATCCCCGCCGTCCCTGCCGTCCCGGCCGTCCCCGCCGCCCCCGCCGTCGCGGCGGACCTCGCCGTCCCGGCCGCCCCCGCCGTCGCGACCGTCCCCACTAACACCGCCGACCCAGCCGCGGGCGGCTAGCCGGGCCAGCGCGTCGTCCCACGCCTCGTCGGTCCAGCCGCGGACCGGTTGCATGTTCTCGCGCGAAAGGTCCATGAGGCAGCGCAGTGCCACGGCCTCGCAGCCGTCGATGTCGGCCGCCGCCAGCGCGGCGAAGTGCCCGTCGCCCCGGTGCTCGCGCAGCACCGTCGCCGCCTGCCAGAGCCGGCCAAGCCCGTCCTCGGGCATCGGCAGCGCCGCGTTCGCCGCGGACAGCACCCGGCCGGGGAAGTCCAGTTTCCCGACCGCCCGCCAGAGCAGGTCGGCCGCCGCGGCCGCCGCGGACTCCTGGCCGGCGAGCAGCCCGCGCAGGGCCGCGGTCGCACCCTCCAGCCGGGCCCGCAGCGCCTCCTCCGGCGTGATCAGCTCCCACACGCCAGGGATGGCCCGGCCGACGAAGGCGGGCGCGAAGTTGAAGAACGAGGCGGTGACCACCGCGGCGTTCACGGTGCCGAGCGCCGCCGCCCGGCCGGCGAAATAGCCGCGCCAGAACCCGCGCAGGCCCGCCTGCTCATAGGCCGAACGGGAGTCCGCCGTGAAGTAGGTCACCGCGTGGACGGGCTCGAACAGAGTCCACATCGTCCTGGCGGTTGACGCCGCGTCGGCCACGACCACGCCTCCTCAAAAGTACGCCGGGGGATACGCCGGTTCGACCGCAGGATAACCCTTGTTGCTCGTGTGACCGCGTTCTTGCCCGCCGACCGGGTAATACGGTGGATATGCGGACTGACCCGGCGGAAGCCGGCCGGAAGCCCGGTGACGGCCTCGCCGAGGCCAGCGAGCAAGCCAGCGACCAGACCGACGACCAGGCCGACGACCAGGCCAGCGAGCAGACCGACGAGCAGACCGACGACCAGGCCGACGACCAGGCCGACGACCAGACCGACGACCAGGCCGACGACCAGGCCAGCGAGCAGACCGACGACCAGGCCAGCGACCAGGCCAGCGACCAGGCCAGCGAACGAACAGAGCAGGCCGGCGAACCCGCAGCGCAGCCCGCCACGCCAGGCAGCGACCTCAGGGGAAGGTGGCGCACCTGGCTCCCCTTCCTGGTCAAGCCACTGCGGCGCGGCATCATCCTGTTCGCCCTGGTCTTGATCGTCGAGTACCTGGTCGTGCCCGAACTGGTCGGCGCGAGCAAGGATCTCTTCCTGCTCGGCCAGGTCGATGCCGCCTGGCTGGTCGCGGGCCTGGCGCTCGAGGGCCTGTCGCTGTTCTGCTACGGCCTGCTGACCCAGGCCATGCTGCCGCCGGGCAGCTTCAACCCCGGTCTGTCCCGGCTGTTCCGCATCGACCTGGCCGCCGCGGCGGTCGCGCACGTGATCCCCGCCGGGACGCTGGGCAGCGCCGGGCTCGGCTACAAGCTGTTCACCGCCGAGGGCATCAAGGGCAACGACGCCGCGGTGATGATGGCGAGCAAGGGCCTGGGCTCCACCGTGGTGCTGAACGTCCTGCTCTGGCTGTCCCTGGT
>Ga0335085_10015061_pt1 | contig 11241 bp, 10 predicted proteins | sample Lox_Sample_45_FD_206712 | JGI IMG/M metagenome (GOLD analysis project Ga0335085, IMG submission 206712) | Soil microbial communities from Loxahatchee National Wildlife Refuge, Florida, United States - Lox_Sample_4.5 | ecosystem: Environmental > Terrestrial > Soil > Wetlands | place: USA... | reverse complement strand
CCGCAACACGACGTCGGCCGCGATCTCGGTCCCGTCCGCCAGCACGATCTTCACGTCGCTCAGTTCGCTCTCGAATTTCAACTGCGATGGGTCGCCGCCGCGGGCGGCCATGGCCCGCGCGTAGGCGTCCTTCACCACGCTGCCGGGATCGGTCGTCATCAGCGAAACGACGGTCAAGCCCGAGGGATCGATGATCGTTCCTGTCGTTTCGGTCTTCGTGTCGGTCTTCGATTCACGGCCGCCCATCGACATGCTCTGTTTGATCGCCAGTTTCACGGTGACCACCGCGTTCTGGTATTTCGCCAACACATCGCGGCCCGCCTTGGCGACGTCGTCCGCCCGCGCGGGGACCGTCACCCCCGCCCCGACTGCCGCAACCGCCAGCCACAAAACGAAAGTGGATCGTTTCATTTACAGTCTTCCTTTCACGATTTCTTTCCGTCGCTCCCAATTTGGTTCCAATTCCAGATACAACGTGTGGACTCCCCGCTCCACCCGCAGTACGACGGTCTTGTGTTTCTCGGCCGCGACGCGTTTCATCTTTTCTTTCAGGGAAACGATATCCGTCACCGGGGCGCCATCGACCGCCGTGATGATGTCGCCGTTTGCCAGGCGGCCCAGCGCCGCCCAGCCGCCTTCCTTGACGTCGGTGACCAGCGCGCCCGGCCGAGCCTGCGGCCATTCCTCTCGCACCTTGTCGAAGAACGTCATCTCGCGCACGGTGAACTCGAAATCGTCATCGCGATATTTCTTCATCTCGCGTTCGAGTTTCGGCGAGCGGACGAGTTCCGCCGGGAGACTCAACTTCTCCGCGGCGCGCTGGACCGTCAACGTCGCCGTTGTCCCGATCTTGTACTGTCGCACCATGGTGTTGAGCACCTCCTCGTCGCCGGGCTGCGACGCGGGAATCGGGTCGCCATCGAGTGCCAGGATCAAATCGCCCACCTTCAGCCCGGCTGTCTCCGCCGTGCTGTTCGTGTACACCTGTGTGACCCGGACGCCGTCCATGTTCGGATTGCCGAGTTGCTCGGCCATGTCGCGGGTGATCGCCTGCGTGGCCACGGGCAACCAGGCTTTCTGCGCTTCCAGACCCGGGTCTTCCAATTCTTTCAGGCCGACTCTCACGACCGTCAGCAACTGTTCGGTCTTGCGCAGGAACCCGAGCCGGGTCGGCACCGGTTCCGTTTTGCCCGCGGTCAGGCTGTCGGTCACCTGACGCATCTCGGCAACGTCATGCAAGGGCGCGCCGTTGATCTCGACCAGAATGTCCCCCGTCTCGACCGGTGGCTTCGCATCGTTGCTCGGACCACCGGGCCGGACGGAAGTGACGATCACGCCGTCGCGGCTCTTCAGTCTCATCTCCCGCGCCGCCAACGCCGAGATGTCCCGCGCGGTGATGCCCCACCGCTTCAACTCGAAGGTTTTCCGCTGGACCTGTTCGCGCTCGACGGTGCGCAGCTTCACCGTCCGCTCTTTCCCGTCGCGCAAGACGACCGCTTCGATCTCCTGTCCGACCGGCAAATCGGCCGCCATCTGGTTCAACAGCGGAATCTCCTCCGCATAACGCACCAGGATGTCTTTGCCGGCCAGCCGCACGAGAATATCGCCGGATTGGATCCCCGCCAGCGCAGCCGGCGAACCGTCCACCACGTCCGAGATGAGCACGCCGCGTTCGTCCTTGTCGCCCTTCAGCAACGGTTGGATCTCCAGGCCCAGCCAACTGCGGCTGACGCTTCCCTTCTCGATCAACTGGCGGGCTACCTGTTGTGCGAGATTGCCGGGAATCGCGCCGCTCAATCCAAAGCTGATTTCGTTGATGCCGATCACCTCACCGTTGAGATTCACGAGCGGCCCCCCCGAATTGCCGGGATAAATATCGGCGTCGTGCCCGATCCAGCGCACGAGCGAGCCGACGTCTTCCCCGTCCAACGTGAACCGCTCCGCCGAAAACGCCTCGGGCATCACCATCTTGATGTTGCTGACGATGCCGAGCGTAACCGATTGCGACATCGCCAGCGGGCTGCCCATCGCCAGCACGGAATCACCGACCTGCAGGCGATCGGAATCGCCGAAGGTGACGGGCACGAACTCCCGTTTGGTGTCCGGCTTCAACTTCAACACCGAAATGTCCGCCAACGGATCCGTACCGACCAATTCCGCAGCGACCTCTTCGTTGTCGGGCAGAATGCAGACGATGCGCGTGGCGTGGCCGGCCACGTGATGGTTCGTGATGACGTATCCCTCCTTGGAGATGATCACACCGCTGCCGCTCGCCTCGTACTTCACCTCGCGGCCTTGATAGTAGTGCGTGGCGACGACCTGGATCCGCACGAGCGACGGTTTCACCCGCGCCACGGCCGCTTCGATTGCCTGGTGAGTGGAGCCAGCCACCTCCGTTGCGCCGGCGGTTCGTGAGGTGAACAGGGCGAGCACCGCGACGAGACAAAGTGTGGGTAAAACATTTTTTGGGTCAGCCATGCGCCGCAGTATGGCAGAAGAACCTATTGGCGTAAAGGTACCCTGCCTTCCAACTTGTAGACCGGGCTTACACCACACGGGCGTACACCACGAGGAAGACCAACACCAGCCCGCACAATAGAACCACCGCATTCATCTGCACGCTGAGGCGGTGCAACGCTTTCCATTCCTGCTCCAGTTCCTCGTCGGGCTGGCCGCCCGACGATTCCCCTGCGGCACGCCGGTCCCGCAAGGAGTTCATGTGCGGCATGACGCCCTGACGCAGCCACAAATCCGTTCCGCCCATGCCCGCCAGGAGCAGCAAACTCAGGATCGCCGGCCACTTCCCGAACGCTCGATCGGCCAGCAACAATCCGACGCACACAATGCCAACCGCGGCGCACACGATCCCGATCATGTAATACTTCGAGAAGATGCGGCGGATCAGCGCCGCCGCGTCCTCGGGTTTCAACGTTTTGAACACCGTCGGCGCCACCGCGAAGCTGAAAAACACAATGCTGCCGATCCAAACGCCCAACGTTACCAGATAGAACCATTTCGCAGTCTGGGTCATCGCCGGCGAACGTAACAACTCCTACGGGCAGCGGAAAGCCGAAAATAGTAGCGCGGGCGTCTCGCCCGTGCCACTGCTTGCACCGATGGCTGCAACCGGTTACGCTTGCGCCGTGCAAGCGAAAGAACCTCTCCGCTGCGGCGTTCTCGGCACGGGATGGATGCTGGGCAAATACGCGGATGCGTTTCGCCTGATCGATTCCGCGTCGCTGGCCGCCGTCGCCAGCCGCGACGGCGAACGCACGCAAGCGGCTGCCGCGAAACACAGCATTCCGCGAGCGCATCCGGGCTACGAGTCCCTCGTCAACGATCCCGATGTCGACGTCGTCATTAACGCACTCCACAACGGGTTGCACTGCAAGTGGAGTGTCCGCGCACTCGAAGCGGGCAAACACGTTCTCTGTGAGAAACCGCTCGCCCGTTCCAGCGCGGAGGTCGACCAGATGTTTGCCGCCGTGCATGCGAACCGGCGCTGGCTGATGGAAGGGTTCATGTACCGGTTTCATCCGCAGATGGCCGAAGCCAAACGCCGCGTCGTGGAAGGCCAGATCGGCCGCGTCGTGTATATCCGTTCCTGCCGCGCCGCTTACGGACGCGACCGCAGCAACCCGCGTTACCAGCGAGAGGCGGGCGGAGGCGCGCTCATGGACATCGGCTGTTATTGTGTGAATCTGGCGCGGCTCTTTGCGGAGGCGGAACCGAAACGCGTTTCCGCGCACGCCCATTTCGATGCCGAGGCGGATATCGATCTCACGCTGAGCGGTACGCTGGAATTTGCCGGCGGTCTGACCGCGCACTTCGTGTGCAGCATGGAAGCCGAACCCTCCTACGCCTCGGAAATCCTCGGCACCGAGGGAAAGTTGCTGATTCCTCATCCCTGGCTGCCGCCGACGTGGCCCGCCGAGATCCACCTGACGCGCCACGACAAGTCGGAGACCATCCGCATCGAGGCCCCGACAGCACCCCAACATGTCTTGGCAGCGTTCGCGTTGGAGATCGATTATTTCTGCCGTTGTGCGCGGGAGAATCAGCCTCCGCAATTCCCGCCGAATGTCGACGTCGAGCGCGATGCGCGCGGCAACATGCGCGCGATCGAGGCCCTGCTAGCGTCGGCGCGCAATCACCGGCCCGTGAACGTGAAAACGTGACGGCTGGTCAGCGGAACAGGCGTCGCGTCAACTGTTTAGTCGACACGCCGGACACGTTTCCCTCCCCGGGCTGCGTTGACACCAAATCGTGGCTGTCATAGTTTATCGCCATGAACCTTGATCGGATTCGCCAGCGAATCTCCGGCGGGTTTCGCGCCTTCTGTCTGCGCACCTCGGACGGCCATGAATATGCTGTCCGCCATCCGGAATGGCTTCTGATTGGCCGTCACAGTCTGGCAGTGCTCGATTCAGACGGCGAAATTGCGACCCTCGATCCGCTGCACATCGTGGCAATCAAAGACCTGCCCAAGAGGAATGGCGATTCCAAGCGCTAGCGGGCTTTAAGCCACGGACGCGACCCTTCGGCTTCGCTCAGGGCAGGTTCGGCAGGCCCCTCCAGTAACTTCATTCGCGTTTAATTCTTGATTCGCAGGGCGTTCGTCCTATGATGCGGTCGCAAGGAGGATTGATTTTTTCTGTGACCAAGATTACTCGAATTCAAGCCCGCGAAATCCTCGATTCTCGCGGGAATCCAACGATTGAAGTGGACGTGGAGCTTTCCGGTGGCGCGGTCGGCCGCGCCGCCGTCCCCAGCGGCGCCAGCACGGGCGAACACGAGGCCTGGGAATTGCGCGACGGCGACAAGACCCGCTACGGCGGGAAAGGCGTACAGAAGGCCGTCGCCAACGTCACCGAGAAGATTTTCCCCGAACTCGACGGCCACGATGCACTCGATCAGGTCGCCATCGACCGGACAATGATCGAACTCGACGGCACGCCGAACAAGGGCAAGCTCGGGGCGAATGCGATTCTGGGAGTGTCGCTCGCCACGGCGCACGCGGCCGCTTCGCAACTCGGCGTGGAACTTTTCAAGTATCTCGGCGGACCGAACGCGAAGGTTCTCCCCGTGCCGATGATGAACATCCTCAACGGCGGCGCTCACAGCGATGCGCCCGTCGACCTGCAGGAATTCATGATCGTGCCGAAAGGCGCCGCCAGCTTTCGTGAGGCGTTGCGGATGGGCGCGGAGATTTTCCATGCCCTGAAAGGAGTGCTCAAAGCCGGCAAGCTCAGTACGGCGGTCGGCGACGAAGGCGGGTTCGCCCCCGCACTCAAGAGCAACGAGCACGCGCTGGAAGTCGTCGTGGCGGCCATCAAACAGGCCGGTTATAAGGCGGGCAAGGAAGTGTTCATCGCGCTCGACCCGGCGGCGAGCGAGTTCTACGACGCGGCGTCCAAGAAATACGTGTTCAAGAAATCGGACGGCTCGAAGCACACCGCGGCGGAAATGGTGAGTTTCTACGATCGACTCGCGCGCAAGTATCCGATTGTTTCCATCGAGGACGGCCTCGCCGAGAATGATTGGAGCGGCTGGAAACAATTGACGCAACGGCTCGGCGAGAAAATGCAACTCGTGGGCGATGACGTCTTCGTGACGAACACCCAGTTTCTCCAGAAAGGCATCGACGAAGGTGTCGCCAACTCGATTCTGGTGAAGGTCAACCAGATCGGGACACTGACGGAAACGTTGGATGCGATCGAGCTGGCGAAGGAAGCCGGCTACACGGCGGTGATCAGCCATCGCTCGGGTGAAACGGAGGACACGACCATTGCGGACATCGCGGTGGCGACCAATGCCGGCCAGATCAAGACCGGCTCGTTGTGCCGGACCGACCGCGTGTGCAAGTACAACCAATTGTTGCGCATCGAAGAGATTCTCGGCAGGGACGCCGTGTATGGAGGCAAACTGTAAGCGATGAGTTGGCTCGCAGGATTGTGGACCCGGCTGCAATCGCTCGGGTTCTTTGTCTTCGTCGCAATTGTGGGGTTTGGAGTCATGTTGCTGTTTGTTCCCCTGCTCCATGAACGGCATGCGATGCAGCAGGACATTGCCCGGCTCGACCGCGAGTTGGAACAACAAGACGCGTTGGAGAAGAAACAGAAGACGGAGATCGAGGCTTTGAAGACTGACCCCGGCTATGTTGAGCGCACGGCCCGCAACAAACTGAATCTGGTGCGTCCCAACGAGGTCATCTTCCGTTTCGAGCCGCCGCCGACCGCCAACGCACCCGGCCGTTGAGGCAAGATGGTCATCCAGTAGAACGGGCGCTCCGCCTGTCTGTCCACGCTGTGGGTTCGACCCGAACGGGCTGGAAGTCTGTTCCATCTTGGCAAACACACTTGAGGCTCCCTCCTTAAGCGGATTCGAGGCTTGACGAACCCACCCTGCCCTTCTAAGGTTCAATCAAATCTTTGACTGCGGGGTGGAGCAGCCCGGTAGCTCGTCAGGCTCATAACCTGAAGGTCGTGGGTTCAAATCCCACCCCCGCTACCAAATGTGAGGGCCCGGAGCTTGATGCTCCGGGCCCTTCGTGTGTAGCAAGCCCTTCTATCTCCTATTCAGTTTACGTCCTCTGGTCGGTGAGTCGTAAGCGCTTCTACATCGGCGTTTCCGAAAACCCCGAGAAGCGTTTGCGCGAACACAATTCAGGAGTCTCAAGGTGGACACGCGGCAAAGGCCCATGGGTCAAAGTTTGGCAACGAAGCTTCCCCTCGCTGAGCGAGGCTAGAAGGTTTGAGAACCTGCTGAAGTCTCAGAAGGCCGGCCACGGTTTTTACCGGTTGACCAGCTTGAACCGGGGGAACTTCGTCCCGTCAAGCTCATCATCCCGCGTCGGGGATCGTGGGTTCAAGTTTGTAGAAGCCGCCAGCGCTTGCGGTTATCCTGTTTCCGTTGCCAAATAGTTGCGAAAGCGCGCAACGACGTTTGGGTTACCACCTCTTCCTCGGCGCGGCGTTGAGAATGCGGTCGATCCTGTCCAGATTCGCTTCGATCGCCTGCAGATAGTGGTTCGTGCCGTCGGCAAAATGATACTCCAACACCCGGTAAACCTTTCCCCATTTCTGATCCAACATTCGCCGCACGTACTTCTCGTAAAATCCTCTCGTCTTGCGCAGGAGATCCTCGACGTTCGCGTAATGGCCGACCTCTTCCCCTCGGAAACGCGGGCTCGACGCCGCTTCGACAAATTCCTCATACAACGCCGGGAGGCGTTCCGGATAGTCCGGCGCGGCCATGGTTCCCAAAATATCGCCCGTGCCCAACGCACATCCGATGAACCGCTCGCGGTCATCACGAAACGCCGTTTCGTCCCTGTCCTCGTTTGTTGCCGTGCAATGGATGGCTGACCGGACCACGCGGACCTCATCGGGAGCCACTTCCAATCGGGGAAGGAATTTCTCCGCGAATCTCGCGCCGCGCCCCACATGGACAGCTGTGTATTTGGCTCCCGTACCGGAGTCGTCGCCGACCTCTTTCAAGAACCCGATGTCGTGCAAGAGGATTCCCGCCACTGCCAGTTCAAAATCGCGCGGCGCCAACGTCGGCGGCCGGCCGCTCTTCAGATGTCCATCGAAAATGCGTACGGTTGCCGCCGTCGCCTGACACGTGTGGGCGAGATCATGGAACGCGGTATCGCAGCGCTGATAACCCGGATACGTGCCCGCAAACGCGCGTTGCACCTCATGAAACGCCGCCGAGATGAATTCAGTGCCCTGACCGGGAAAGTGAACCGGGAGAATCGCCGAAGCGAGGCGCAACGTCTCATCGGGCGTGACCGGACCAATGAATCGATCGCGGGGAGGTCTTCTCATCGAGTCAACCGCCACGGCAAGATTGCCAAAATCCCGGCGTCATAGAGGATCGACCGAGTGCGTTACGGGACTCCGGGTAGACATCCTAGCGTGGATGCGCCGCTGTTCCCGAAGGGGGCATGCGAGACAGCGACCCCTTGCGCCAGGGATACGAGACCAGCATGGAATCGATGTATTTCTTGTCCATCGTCCGGACGCGCCCGGCCACGGTGCGCAGCATGGCCCGCAGAAACAGAGCGGCGAGGACCGGGTGCGTTTCGATCATGCTGTCGAACGCCTGTCGGGTGATCTTTAACAAGATACACTGTCGGCTCGGAGAGACGGTGGCGGTGCGAGGCGTTTCGTCGAACAGGCACATCTCCCCAAAAAAATCACCGGCCTCCAGAGTGGCCAGCGTTGTTTCGCGGCCACCGGTCGTTCGAGAAACCTGAACCTCGCCGCTCAAAATCAGGTACATCGAGCTGCCCAACTCGTTCATCCGGACGATGGGACTATTGAGCGTCGCTTGTACCGGTTCAACCAGACTGACGAACGTGGCCAGTTGATCGTCGGTGAGATCGGCGAACACTTTGAGCCGCCTGAGTTGGGTCGTGCTCAGTTCGAGGGCCGGTATGTCGTCGGACGTCATGATGTTTCGCTGGCGAGTCTACCAAACGGCGCTCGGAACGCGAGGACAATTTACCAGCGCGTGAACGGCTGGCCGCGGCCGGAATGTTCTTGCACCATGTGGGAATTGCGCTATACACGAGCGATTTGTTCGGCGTGAAACGAGGTTCGGGCTCGCCGCTGTACCCGAAGAGGTGAGGTACCGGTCGTGTGGCGCACACTACTTCTGCTGACATTGTTCGCCTTCCTCCCTGGCAGGATGGCCAACGCGCAACAGTTGACGTTGCCCCCGTTGACGCTCAGCCCGGCGGAGTCGGATGAGCTTTCCTCAGGCTTGCGGGTGTTCGTTCGCGAATTTCGCTTCCGAGGTAACACCGTGTTTTCGAGCATGGAACTGTCCACGATCACGGCTCCCTACCTGAATCGCGAACTTACGTCGGAACAACTGGAAGAAGTTCGTCGTTTGCTCACGGCGTTCTACGTCGATTTTGGCTACGTGAATTCTGGCGCCATCCTACCCGACCAGAGCGTCAAGGACGGCATCGTCACTTTCCAGATCATCGAAGGCACGCTCTCAGACATCCAGATTCACGGAAAGAATCGCCGGCTGCGCGATCGGTACGTCACGAGCCGGCTGCAGCGATGGGTCGGGCCGCCCTTGAGGATTAACGAACTGAAGGAGGGACTCTTGCTCCTGCGACAGGATCCCAACGTGAACCAGATCAACGCGGAACTGAGGCCCGGGACGAAGCCCGGCGAAAGTTATCTGGACGTCTACTTGCAGGAACAACAACCATATCATTTGGGATTGCAGGTGGACAATCATCGTCCGCCCAGCGTGGGGGCTGAAGAAATCATGGTGTTCGGTGCCGACCAGGATCTGACCGGCAACGGCGACCTGGCGGAGTTCAGTTATGGAATCGCGCACAACGGAGCCGATGGGTTCGAGTTCTCCGGCACGCAGGACGAATCAGGCTCGTACACGTTGCCCGTTCATCCCAGCGGAACGACGATCCGGGTGTTTGGCAGTCGCAACGATACCAGTATCACCGAGGAGCCGTTTACGATCCTGGGCATCACCAACAATTTGATCCGCTATGGCGTCACCCTCCGACAACCCATCTATCAGACCGTGAATCGCCAACTGGCACTCGGAATCACCTTCGAACGCGATCACAACGAAGCCTTCTTTCTGGGTGGGCCGGCTGGTGGCGATGTCGTGCCGGGATCGGTGAACGGAAAGATAAACACCTCCGTCTTGCGGTTTACGCAGGAATGGCTTGATCGCAGCCCGACCCAGGTGCTGGCACTCCGCTCCACGTTTAACGTGGGCATCGATGCCTTCGGCGTAACGGACGATGGCACCGACCGGAACGCGAAGTTTTTCAGTTGGCTGGGCCAGATGCAGTATGTGCGGCGGGTGTTTGACACCCAGAATCTCATCATCGTGCGAACCGATGGACAATGGACGGACGAGCCGTTGTTGCCGTTGGAACAATTCAGCGTTGGCGGGGCCGACAGCGTCCGGGGATATCGAGAGAACCAACTCGTTCGAGATTGTGGGTTCGATAGTTCAATCGAAGGTCGCGTGCCTGTCCTCTTTGGCAAAGGCGGCGTGGGCATCGTCCAACTGGCGCCGTTTTTCGATTGCGGTGGGGCTTGGACCCTGGAAAGCAAGACCCCAAGTCCCGAGACGATCTTCAGCAGTGGAATCGGGATCCTGATAAACCCAAACAAGCACCTGAATGCCCAACTCTACTGGGGTCATCGGTTCACACAGGTTCCCAATCCCCACAACAACGCCCAGGATTTGGGAATCCACTTCAAAGTGATAGTTCAGGCGTTTTGAGCAAGCTCAGTCGCCGGGGAGGGCACGACCGGCGTACGCCGCGGCTTTGGTGAGACCGGCTTGGTTCAATAGTGCGGCGCTGTCGGCCCGCAGGGATCGGTCACCGGGCCGTTCGTCGGCCAACGTCATGAGGGCGTCCACCGTATCGTACCAGACGCCTTCTTCAGCGTAGATCGCCGGAAGTTCTTGCTTGTCGGCATGAGCCAACCGCGCCGTCAACTCAGCCGTCGGTTCGACCCGCTTGATGAACCCGCTGGCGACGACGTCTTTGGATCGATTTTCCGGATCGACCACCAGCGCCACGACCCACTCGTATTCGACGCCGGTGATAAGCTTCACGTTGTAGTCTGACAGGCGTATGTGTTGAATCCCGGATTTCCTCGCATTGGGAAGCCTCACGCGAAGGAGCGGTTCCGGTTTTCCCCATTCGATCACGGTCAGCTCAAAGGGCACATCCGCCGGCTCGGATTGATACCAGAACAAAGCGGGCTGGTCGTGAACGGTCAGACCCGTGTGATCCGGGGCCAGGACTGTCAGGCAGATCAGCGACACACCGCTGCCGCGTGACCCCCCATCAATCCGAACTGCAGGAGCCCCCCGAAGTGGCGGTTTGTACACAATTCTTGCCCCGGCGAGTGAGCCTTGTGTGGTGACCTGGACCGGCTTGTTGGTCTCGACCACTTTGACTTCTTCCATAGGAGACGCAATCGAGGGCTGGTTGGTGGGTTCCGCACAATACGCCATATCCGGAACGACGATGCTGATTCCCGCGGCCAGCAACCAATACTTTGACACGTTACGTTTCATGACCATGTAGTTCGCGTTCGCTGGTTATGCCGACGACCTGATAGATTGTAACCTTCTCCGCCTTGCCTTTCAGCGGCACGGTACCGACAAGACTGGCGTGAAACTGGTTCTCCAACAGTTTGTACGTACTTTCACCAATCAGGATGC
>Ga0335085_10015057_pt1 | contig 11243 bp, 9 predicted proteins | sample Lox_Sample_45_FD_206712 | JGI IMG/M metagenome (GOLD analysis project Ga0335085, IMG submission 206712) | Soil microbial communities from Loxahatchee National Wildlife Refuge, Florida, United States - Lox_Sample_4.5 | ecosystem: Environmental > Terrestrial > Soil > Wetlands | place: USA: Florida... | reverse complement strand
CTTTGCGGGGGCGGTGGGGTGGACGATGCCGCGGTTGAGCTGGTACCTCGGCCGCTGGATCCGCCACGGCACGTGGTATCCGGACCGGGTGCTACGCCTCTACGACCGCCGTCATGGGCGCTGGGGCGGGAGCGAGCCGCATGCACACGTCGAGCTCGACGCGGAGGCGGCGCCGCTGCGCCACGACATCCTGCACTACCCGTACCGCAGCTTGACGGAGCATCTGCGGACGGTCGACTCGTACACCACGATCATGGCACGCGCGCTGTGGGAACGCGGCCGGCGTGCCCGACCGAGCGACCTGATCTTCCACCCGCTGGGCCGCTTCTGGAAGTTCTACCTGCTCAAGCTCGGCATGCTCGACGGCTGGCGCGGGCTCCTGCTGGCCTACATCGCGGCGCATTACGTGCGGCTGAAATATGCGAAGCTGCTGGTCCTGCAGCACGAGGGGACGCCGCCTCAAACGGGTGAGGCGTGCGCCACTGCGGCGACGAACTCCATCCAGCGTCGCGACACCGCCTGATACGTGTAGCCGCTCTCGACCGTCCGGCGGCCGGCGGCGGCGAGCCGGGCGCGCAAACGGCCGTCCGCGAGCAGCCGGCCGATCGCGGTCACCCACTCGTCTTCGCTCGCGGCCAGCAGGCCGGTCTCACCGTTGGCGACCACGGTGGCGTTCATCCCGACCGGCGACGCGACGACCGCGACCTCGGCGGCCATATACTGCAGCAACTTGTAGGCGCACTTCCCGCGCGTCCACGGCGAATCGATCAGCGGCATGACGCCGATGTCGAGCCGTGCCAGCTCGGCCTCCTGCGTTTCCAGCTTCCACGGTACGTGCTCGATGCGACAGCCGTCGATCTGGGGTGCGGCGTCGGCGATGACGGTGAGGATGAAGTCGTGCTCGCGCGCCAGACGCCGCAGCGCTCCGCCCAGACCGACGAGCGAGTGCAGGTTCCCCTTGCTCCCTATCCAGCCGATCCGCGCGGGTCCTGACTGGAGGGTCTGCGGTCGCCGAGGAACGTCCGCGGGAACCGGCGAGGCGGCCACCAAGACCGGTTTCCCGCTGCCGGCGACGAACGCGGCGAGGTACTCGTTGCCGCAGATGAACGCGGCGCAGATGCGCCGCGTCCGTTCGAACCGTGCTCGGCGGGTGCGCGAGACGTGTGAGCCGGCAGCGTCGTCGCGGAACATGATGGCGTCGTCGAAATCGAAGACGACCGGACGGCGGACAAAACGCCACCACACGGCGTCGAGGTACGACGGCAACTTCCGTTGCAGGACGACGGCGTCGGCATGCGCGGCACGATACAAGAGCTCGCGCTTGACGCGCCACGAGTTGGGGTACGGGACCACCTCGCAGCGCGCTCCGAGCGCCTCCAGATACGGAGCCATCCGCTGGATGCGAATGCGAGAGGACGCCAGGCGCGGGTCTTGATAGACGAGCAACAGGCGCATGCACGCTCAACGGGCCAGCTCGGCTTCCAGAACCTCCCCGCGTCCGACGGCGGCTGCCACCCGCGCGACCGGACCGACGAGTGTACGGTAGAAACGGTCGGAGCGGGGCACCCCCCCCGCCGTCGCGACGATCGCCGCGCGGGCGGCGAGATCGGGCGGCAGCGTGCGGCCCTGGGCCTTCGCGTAGTGATGGCTCTGGCGCAGAATCGCCGTGCCGACCGCCGTCTTGAGGGAGCGGACGTCGAGTCCGGCCCGCCGGCTGAGGGCTCGCAGCGTTCGCGGGCTGAACAGCATCAGGTGGCGCGGCGCGTCCAGCGCGTACCAACAGGAGCCGTACCAGGCGAAACCCGCGCCCTCGATATTGGGCGTCTGGACATCGGCGAGACCGGCGGGTCCGAGGAGCTCGCGGACGCGGCGAAGGACACCGACCGGGTCGAGGACGTGCTCGATGACGTGGTGCAGGATGATGAGATCGAATTCTCCTTCCGCAAACGGGGCGTCGAACACCGTGCCGTGATGAACGTCGATGCCGCGCTCCCGGCAGACGGCACACGCCCGGGGATCCATCTCGATGCCCCGTACGGTCCAGCCCAGGGCGCGGTAGCGGGCGAGTAGACTGCCCGACCCACAGCCGACGTCGAGCACGCGATTGTCGCCCAGCGGCTCGCGGATCGCTGCCATGACCCGTCCCGAGATCGCCCGGAACAGCCTCCGCAGCAGTGGCGACCGCGAGCGGCTGTCGACACCATAGAGATAGCGAATCGCCAGCCGGTTGATGAGCTTGCGATCGTCACGGCGCGCCTCGCCGACGTGGGGCCGATAGTGGTCCGGATAGAACATGGCGATCTCGCCCGGGCTTGGCATGGGATTCAATCGGACCAGGGCACACGTGTCGCACTGAACGTAGGCGTAGTCGGCGGGGCGTGCCACCATGCGGTCGTAAGCGGTGACGACGGGATGGCTGCTCTCGCCACCGCACAACGCGCACGCCTCTGCGCGGACCGGTGCTTCCGCCGGCGAAACCATCGCGAAGGGTTGTAGCGCTCGCCGCGACGAGGGGCTAGAGGACCTGTAACGACTGAAACGATAGTGCGCGAGAGATCCCCTTCCTTACCTCCCCCGTTGCCGGAATTGGCAACGGGGGAGGGGCCGGTGACGCCGGGTCACGATCGGAGGCGGGCCAGGATCAGGCGGCGCCCGCTCTTCGCGTCGGTGGGATTACTGTCGCTCAGGCGTTCCAGACGGGCGCGCTCGTCCGCGGCGAGCCGCTGCCAGTCGTCGTCCCAGATGAGCAGATAGGTGCGCTGTTCGCCGGCCGATGCCGGCAGATCGCGCAGCTCGCGAATGTCGCGGCCGGCATAGAAAACGGCGCCGAAGTCGAATGTCCGGTAGAAGGCGAGGTCATCCGAGTCGTGCACGACCTGGCGAATGGAGGTGAGAAAAGTCTTCAAGCTCCGGCGGCGGGCGAATTCCGGATAGAAGACGGCGTTGATGACCGTGGTGATCCCACCGCAGAGGACGACGAGCCAGAGAAAAACAGCCGCCCAACCGTGGCGCGGTACCGAGAAGGCGAAGATGCCGGTGACGGCGAGAAGGATCGCCATGCCGAGCCCCAGCGCCGCTGCGCGCTCGCGCAGGATCGCCTGCACGAGCGGCACGTTCGCCTGGTCGCGCGGGTGGAACAGGGGCGTGAGCAGCGTGAGCGGCTCCGCTCCGAGCGCACTGGCGATCACGATCAGCAGGACCGCGCCGAGCGCGGCTGCCCCGACGACATTGACGACGCGCAGGACCCGGGCAAGCGTCGGCGTGAGAACGGACGATTCGTGGATCAGTCCGCTCCACCAAGCGCCGAGCAGCAGTGCCACGGCGGGGTAGGCCGGCAGGATGTAGACCGTCCGCTTTCCCGCCGACGCCGAGAAGAAGAGGAACACCACGACGAACCATACCAGAGGATAGAGGGACCCGCGGGCATCCAGCGTCGCGCGGTCACGGTAGAGACGAGCGGCCAGCGGCACGAGGAAGGGGCTCCAGGGCAGGAAGCCGGTGAGAAATCCGGGCACGTAGTAATAGAAGGGATGCACGTGCGATCCCCCGGGGCCGCCAGTGCGGACGAAGCGCAGCAGGTTCTCGCGGTAGACCAGCTTCATGAAGCTCGTGCCGCCGGAGGCGGCGGCGAGCGCGTACCACGACCCGGCGATGAAGAGCACGATGGCGGTTCCGGCGACGAGATGGAGGTGGCGAAGACGGCCGAGGTCTCGGCGAAGGGCCAGGTAGGTGAAGCCCACCAGTGCCGGGAGCACGATGCCCACGGGGCCCTTGGCGAGCACGGCGAGTCCGACGCAGAGATAGAGAAGTCCGATGAGGGGAAGGCTCGGTACCGGTACGTTTACGGCGCGCTCGAAGACGACCAGCGCGCCGACGATGAAGGCCGTCTCCGTCATGTCGACGCGGGCCTCACGCGCCGCCCGCAGCCACTCGAAGCTGGTGGCCAGGACCAAGCTGGCGCACATGCCGGCGGTGGCGCCCCAGCGCCCGTTAGCTCTCCAGAAGACGACGAGCACGATGGCAGTCGCGAGAAGGGCGGACGGCAGGCGCAGGGCGAGCTCGTCCAGCGATCCGGTTGCGAGCGCCGCGAGGCCGCCGAGCCACGGGAACAACGGCGGCTTCGACGGGAGGAAGCGTCCGTTCAGGCGCGGCAGGATCCAGTTACCGCTGCGGAGCTGTGCTTGCACCTGCAGGCCGGCGCGCGGCTCGCCTTTGGTGTTCAGCGGCGCGCTGCCGAGGTCGAGGAAGAAGAGCAGCACGCAGGCGGCGAGCACCACGGCCGCACCGACGATCACCTTCACCGATGGACACTCCCGGGTCCCCCGCCGGCCCTGATGAGCAGGAGAACCGCGACAGGACACGCTCGGGAGTTTGTGTTAGTGGCTTTCGACGACCGTGGCAAGCTCACGAAGCAGGCGCCGATGACCGCGTACCGATTCGTCGAGCGCGGCCCCGCATGGCGCGAGGAGTACGCCGAGCTGCTCACCGATCCCGAAGGCTTGCTGGGGCGGGCGGGCGTCGACGTCGTCAACCGTGGCAAGAGGCGTACGGTGGTTCGCGCGCCCGTCGACGGTGCCACCTTGGCGGTCAAGCTCTTCGACGAGTCGACATGGCTCGATCGGCTCGAGGGGGTCTTTGTCGGCTCGTCTGCCCACCGCGTAGCGCACGGCATGGCGCTCATGCGAGCGGCCGGCCTGCGCGCCCCCGGGCTCGTCGCATTGCTCGAAAAGGGGCGTGGGCTCGTCCGCAGCGGGAGCTGCGTCGTCAGCGAATGGATCAGCGACGGCGGGCAGCTGCATCAGGTCGCGGCCGTCCTGACGCCAGCAGAGCGGCATCGCTTCGCGCGCGCCCTGGGTGCGTACCTGCGGCGCCTGCATGCCGCCGGCCTGTTTCCGCAGGACACGGGGTCGGGGAACATCCTCGCTTGGCGCGACGCCGGCGGCTGGCAGTTCGTGCTCGTCGACCTCGACCGCGTCCGCCGCTATCGACGGCTTTCCTGGCGCCGGCGGCGGAACAACCTCGTTCAGCTCCATCGCTCGCTCGGCCGTCACGCGCGGCCGGCCGACCAGGTGGCGTTCTTGCGGGAATATCTCGGCCCGGTCGACAAGGGCGAGCTCACCAGTGTCGGTGCCGACATCGTCGCCGCCAGCCGTCGCAAGGACGCGGAGAAGGGTGAGCCAGTGTGCCAGTGAGCCAGTGCGCCAGTGTGCCAGTGAGCCGGTGCGCCAGTGTGCCAGTGAGCCAGTGAGCCAGTGTGCCAGTGAGCCAGTGCGCCGCTCGGTCGGCGCGCCCGCGGGTGCTGCTGACGAGCGCATCCTCGTCGTCCGACTGGGGGCGATCGGTGATGCGCTGCGCGTATTGCCTGCCGTCCGCCGACTGCGCCAGGAGCGCCCGGGGGCGACAATCGCCTGGGCGGTTGAGCAATGGGTCTATCCGGCGCTCGCCGGCAATCCGCACGTCGACCGGTTTCACGTGCTCGACCGCGGCGCGTTGCGCGCCGGCCCGTGGCGCGCACTGCCGGAGATCGTGCGCTTTGTTCGTGAGGTCCGCGCGGGCCGGTACCAGACGGTGCTCGATTTTCATGGCCGCTTGAAGAGCGGACTGGTCGGCTGGAGCACCGGCGCGCCGGTGCGGATCGGCTACGTCCGCGGCCAGTGTACCGAGGGCAATCATCTCTTCACCAACGTCCACGTGACCCTCGACGATCCGTTGGAGAATCGCGTCCTGCGCTTCCTGCACCTGCTGCGGGCGCTCGGCATCGAGGCCGATTTCGACCCGCGCGAGACCGGGCTGTCAGTGCCCGCAGACGCGCGCGAGCGTGCCCGCCGTTGGCACCAGGAATACGGCCGGCCGGTGGTGGCGGCGTTTCCGGGTACGAGCCGGCGCCAGGCGGCCTATCATCGCTGGCCCGCGGAGAAATGGATCGACCTTCTCGGCCGACTGGGTTCCGAGGGTCTCGGCACCATGGTCTTCTGGGGCCCGGACGACGCCCCAGAGGCGCGGGCAATCGCCGCCGCCGTACCCACCGGCTGCCGCCTAGCCCCAGCGACGACACTGCCCGAGCTGATGGCGATGGTCGCGCTCTGTCGCGTCTACATCGGCTCGAACACGGCAGCGACGCACATGGCGTGGCTGCAGGGCGTGCCGACGGCGGTGTTCCTCGGGCCGGCCCACCCGCGCACCGATGCGCCCCTACCGCCTGTCCCATCGCGGGTGCTCTCGGCCGTCGAGCACTTCGTCCCCGGGCAGCGCAAGCGCGAGCAACCTGCCGTCGTGGCCGCACTCAGCGTCGACACGGCCTACGCCGCGGTGCACGAGCTGCTCGATCAGTGCGCCAGTCGGCCAGTGAGCCAGTGAGCCAGTCGAGCAGTCGGATTCCATGCTGCACTGGCGCACTGGCGCACTGGTATATACACTCCGCGGGCGGAGAGTGGACGCGTGGTGTCGGTAACCGAGGTGTGCGCTTGGCAAGACCGGGCGCTGGCGGAGTGGTCTGATCAGCGGCCCGACGACGTGCCACCGGGCGCCGACTTTCGATCGCTCGTGTTGGCGGAACACCTCTGCAACGTGACCCTCTGGGACCTCGAGGACGAGGCGCGTCGGCGCGACGTACCTGATGCCTACGTCGCCGAAATGAAACGCTCGATCGATGCCTGGAATCAGCGCCGGAGCGACTTGATCGAGCGCATCGACGAGACACTCCTCGCCGCCCTCGACCGCGTCGATGTGTCGCATGCCGAGCAGCATTCGGAGAGCGCCGGCCAGATCATCGACCGGTTGTCGATCCTGGCGCTCAAGATCCACCACATGAGGCGGCATGCCGCCCGGCAGGACGACCGCGGCGTCGCCGAGGAAGCGGCGGCGAAACTCGCCGTGCTGCAGGCGCAGCGGCAAGATCTCGAGCACGCCCTGCAACGGCTCATGGCCGACTTCGCTGCCGGGCGCCGGTACTTCAAGATCTACCGGCAGTTCAAGGTGTACAACGACCCTCGGTTCAGTCCGCACCTCTCCCGACCGTGATGGACGCGTCCGGCATCAGCGCGGTTCTCCGCCGCTTCCCCTCCACCAAGGTGTTGGTCGTGGGTGATCTCGTCCTGGACGAGTTCGTCTGGGGGCGTGTCGAGCGCATTTCGCCCGAGGCGCCCGTACCGGTGGTGCATGTGCAGGCCGAAGGTTACCGCCTGGGCGCCGCGGCCAACGTCGCCCACAACATTCGCGCCCTTGGCGGCCGGGCGCTCATGTGTGGAGCGCTCGGCGATGATGCCGCCGGCCGCCGCCTGATGGATGAGTTGCGCCGGGTGCGCATCGATGCCAGGGGCGTCTTCCTCAGTCGGGACCAGTCGACCATCCGCAAAACGCGCATCATCGCCCATCAGCAGCAAGTCGCCCGCCTGGACCGCGAGAGTGACAACCACGCGGACGCGCGCGCCACGCTCCGGGCGCGTGCCTATGCCCTGGCGCACCTGTGGCGGGCGGACGCCGTGATCATTTCCGACTACGGGAAGGGTATGATCACGGAACGCTTCTTGGCCGCCCTGGCGGCCGCGCGCCGGCGTCGGCCCTTTCGGCTGATCATCGATCCCAAGCGTGCCAACTTCTCCTTTTATCGTGGCGCCAGCTTGCTCACGCCCAACCGCGACGAGGCGAGCGAGGCCGCAGGCGTCGAGATCCGCGACGAGGCCAGCCTCGTCCGGGCCGGTGCGGTGCTGCTGGACCGCTGGGAGGCGGAGGCCGTCTTGGTCACCCGCGGGGAATGGGGGATGACCCTGTTCCGCCACGATCGCCCGCCGCGACACTTCCCGACGGTGGCGCGTCAGGTGTTCGATGTGACCGGTGCGGGCGATACGGTGGTGGCCGCCACGGCGCTCGCCCTCGCTGCCGGGAGCAGCCTCGAGACCGCCGCGATCCTGGCGAATCACGCCGCCGGCGTCGTGGTCGGTGAGGTGGGCACCGCCGTGGTGACCGTGGAGCAACTCCGAGCATCGGTCCGGAGCCACCGCCGCCAGCCGCCGACGGTGTCACGCCGTGAGCAGGCGTGGAAGGGAATCGGGCCGGCGCAGCCTCGGGAACCGCGGAGCTGAGAAATTTGGTGATTTGGCTGTTTGGTGATTTGGTGATGGCCTCTTCCGCCCAACCCAACCCACCCGATCGTTCATTCATCAATCACCAAATCACCAAATCACCAGATCACCAAATGGAGCTTTCATGCGCAGCATGACCGGATTCGGACAGGCGGGCTGGCAGGGAAACGGGCGCCGCATCGTCGTCGAGGCGCGCAGCCTCAATCAGCGCTCCGCCGATGCCCGTCTGAACCTGCCGCGCGAGTATCAACCTTGGGAGGCAGAGCTGCGGCAGCTCGTCGTCGCCGCGGTCGCACGCGGCAAGGTCGACGTCAATGTCAGTCGCTCGGGTAGCTCGCCCTCCGACTACCAGGTCGAAATCGACGAGCATCTGGCGCGAGCCGCGGTGGAGGGTTGGCGCCGTCTCCAACGGCGTCTGCGGCTGCCGGGCGAGATCGACGTCTCGCTCCTCGCCGGACGCAACGAGTTCGTCCGCGTCGTCGAGCGCCGCCGCGACCCGAGCGCGGACATCCCCCGCGTCCGCCGCCTTCTCAAGGCCGCCCTGGCGGCCATGAACCGCGAGCGCGAGCGCGAGGGCCAGGCACTCGGCCGTGACATGCGGGCGCGCGCTAAGCGTCTGGCCGCCATCGAACGCGCGTTGAGCCAGCGGACCCAGAAGTTGCTCCCGGAGCTGGCGCAACGAGTCGCCGAACGTATGGCGCGGCTGCTGGGGGATCAACCGCTCAGCCCGGAGCGGCTGGCGCAAGAGGCGGCGCTCATCGCCGAGCGCGCCGATGTGACCGAGGAGCTGGTCCGCTTGCGCAGTCATTTGCAGCGGCTCGGTGCCCTGCTGGGCCAGCGCGGGCCCGTCGGCAAGGCGCTCGACTTCCTCCTTCAGGAAGTGCACCGCGAGGTCAACACCATCGCCTCGAAGAGCGCCGACCTCGAGGTCACCAACCTGACCCTGGAGGCAAAGGGCGAGATCGAGAAGCTGCGCGAGCAGACGCAGAACGTTGAATGATTTGGTGATCTGGTGATTTGGCGATTTGGTGACTTGCTGACCGATACATGACGATCGAGTTGGGCTGGGCGGGTGAAGCCCTCACCAAATCAGCAAATCACCAAATCACCATTCATCGCATCGGTCGTTGTCCCGCGCCCGGCCCGTGGTTAAAATGCAACCGTGTTGATCACGGTCTCCGGTGAGCCCGGCAGCGGGAAGACGACGGTGGCCAGGTTGCTGGCGGGGTGTCTCGGTCTGCCCCACGTCTATGCCGGCGACCTGTACCGGCGGCAGGCCGACGAGCGTGGGCTCACCCTCGAGCAGTTCATCGAGCTGAGCGAGCGCGACCATTCGATCGACCGCGCGCTCGATGCCCACATGGTCCGGCGCGCGCGCGAGGGAAACGTCATTCTCGAGGGCCGCCTGGCCGGCTTCTTTGCCGCCCAGGAGCGCCTCCCGGCACTGAAGGTGTTTCTCCGGGCTGACGAGGAGGTACGCGCCCGGCGGGTGGCGGAGCGGGAGCGGCGAGAGTGGCGGGAAGTGCTGGCCAGCAACCGGGCGCGGCATCGGTCCGACACCACGCGCTATCGCGACATCTACGGGTTCGACCTCGCAGACACCTCGGTGTACGACATCGTTCTGACCACCGACGACGAGACGCCGGAGGCGCTGGCCGCATGGCTCGCGACCCGCGCCCGCGAGCACTTCGGCGCGCGAGAGGACCGGCCATGACCCGGGTCGGGGAGCTGGTCGACAAGGTTCGCTCGTACTACGGCGCCGCCGACACCGACCTCATCCGGCGTGCGTACGACTTCTCGGCCGCCGTCCACAAGGGGCAGAAGCGGCTCTCCGGCGAACCGTATCTCGTTCACCCGGTCGAGGTGGCGGGCATCATCGCCGACCTGCGGCTCGATGTGCCGAGCGTCGTCACCGGGCTCCTGCACGACACGGTCGAGGATACGCTGACGACGCTCGAGCAGATCGAGCGCGAGTTCGGCGCCGAGATCGCCATCCTGGTCGACGGCGTCACCAAGATCAGTCAGATCAACTTCACCAGCCGTGAGGAGAAGCAGGCGGAGAACTTCCGCAAGATGATCCTCGCCATGGCGCACGACATCCGCGTGATTCTCGTCAAGCTCGCCGATCGCACCCACAACATGCGCACACTCGATCACCTCGCCCTCGATCGGCAGCACGACATCGCCCAGGAGACGCTCGACATCTACGCGCCGCTCGCCCATCGCCTGGGCATGTTCGGCATCAAGAACGAGCTCGAGGACAATTCGCTCCGATTCTTGCGTCCCGAGGTCTACTACCAGCTCAAGCGCAACGTGGCGAAGAAGAAGGCGGAACGCGAGCGCTACATCCGCGAGTTCATCGCCCTGATGAACAAGAAGCTCGACGAGGCGGGCGTGGAGGCCGAAGTCTCGGGACGGCCGAAGCACTTCTACTCCATCTACCAGAAGATGCAGCGGCAGAACATTCTCTTCGACCAGATCTACGACCTGGTGGCCTTTCGCGTCATCACCGACACGGTGAAGGAGTGCTACGAGGCCCTCGGGGTGGTGCATGCGAGCTGGAAGCCGATCCCGGGGCGCTTCAAGGACCACATCGCCCTGCCGAAGAACAACATGTACCAATCGCTGCACACCACGGTCATCGGGCCGTACGGCGAGCGGGTGGAGGTGCAGATCCGCACCCACGAGATGCACCGGGTGGCGGAGTTCGGCGTCGCCGCCCACTGGAAGTACAAAGCCGGCGAGCACATCGCCACGGCCGAGACGCAGCGCTTCGCCTGGCTTCGGCAGCTGCTCGAGTGGCAGCAGAACATGCCCGATCCACAGGAGTTCATGCACTCCGTCAAGGAAGACCTGTTCAGTGAAGAGGTCTTCGTCTTCACTCCCAAGGGAGACGTCCTGAACTTCCCCGACGGCGCGACGGTGATCGACTTCGCCTATCGCATTCACTCCGAGGTCGGGCACCACTGCACCGGCGCGCGTGTGAACGGCCGGATGGTGCCGCTGCGCTACCGCTTGCGGAACGGCGATACGGTCGAGATCATCACCACCACCAGCCAGACGCCGAGCAAGGATTGGCTGAACTTCGCCAAGACGAGCCGCGCCAAGGCGCGCATCCGCAGCTGGCTCAAGTATCAGCAGCGCAGCCGCAGCCTGGCGGTG
>Ga0335085_10015055_pt1 | contig 11244 bp, 12 predicted proteins | sample Lox_Sample_45_FD_206712 | JGI IMG/M metagenome (GOLD analysis project Ga0335085, IMG submission 206712) | Soil microbial communities from Loxahatchee National Wildlife Refuge, Florida, United States - Lox_Sample_4.5 | ecosystem: Environmental > Terrestrial > Soil > Wetlands | place: USA... | reverse complement strand
GGCGCGGCCCGCCGCGACGGCCCGCACAGCGACAACGGCGGCGTGATCGTCGAAGCGCCGCTGCCCGCGGACATAGACCTCCGCGAGCTGGCCCGGGCGCTCAAGGAGATCCCCGGCGTGGTGGATCACGGCCTGTTCCTCGATCTCTCGCCCACGGTGGTGGTGGGCGGGGAGTCGGGGGTGCGGGTGATCAGCGGCGGCTGACGTAGCCGGCGGCGGAGATCGCCTTCTCGATGGCCGCGGGGCTCGCCGCCGCGTCGTCGTAGACCACGGTGAGCTTCTTTCCCGGCAGATCGGAGGAGACGCGCACCACGCCCTTCAGCTTCTGGACCGCCTGCTCGGTCTTGTAGACGTCGCCCTTGCTGTGCCAGCCCTCGATGGTCAGGCTCAAAGTCTGCTGGGCGGCCTGGGCGGCGGCCGCGATCGCGATCAAGGCGATGCCGATCCGCTTCATGCAGGGAGTCTAACCGCTTTGCACCGTTCTGGGGCCGTGGCGGAGGGGGGAGAACCAGCCGCGCACCCCTTCTGACCAGAGCGTGGCCAGCGCCAGCCCGACCAGGACGACGGCCGCTGCCGCGCCGAGCGGCGACGAGGCCGCCTGCTCACCCGCCCCCTCGCGCAGGTTCTGCAGCGCATGGCTCACCGCCGCCGTCGCTCCCGCCAGCGCGCCGGAGAAGGAGAGCAGCTTGCCCGCCCCCGGGGCGAAGATGCCTTCCACCAGCAGGGCGAGGGCGGCGGTCGCCGGCCTGTCTCCCAGAGACCGCGCCACGGCAGACCGGGTGAGCGGCCCCAGCGCCAGGAGCGCGACGGCGATGCCGGGGTCGAGCCCCTTCGCGATCAGCACCGCCCCCACCGCCACCGCCCCCGCCTCGTCGAGGCGGGCGGAAAGCGCCACCACCGCCAGCAGCGCCGCGGTGGGCAGGAAGGAGGCGGGAAACGAGTCCATGCTCACCCACAGGCCCGCCGCGGCGAGCATGAGCGTGAGCAGGGCCGGCGCCCGCTGGCGCACCACCGCCACCAGCTCGGCGGGGGCCGGGCGGGAGGCCTGCCGGGCCTGGAAGAGCTTCGCGACGGGCAGGGAGAGCACGACGGTGAGGGCCGCCCAGGCCATCGCCGCGGCCGGCCCCAGCAGGACCAGGGCGAGGAGCAATGCGTCCCAGCGGAAGAAGCGGGTGCGGGCGGCCAGCAGGGCGAAGGCGACGGAGCCCACCAGCACGGCCGGAGCGCACGCCAGGGCCACCCCGGTTAGCACCCGGAGCATCTCCAAAAGAGGCGCCGCTCCCTCGCGCAGGTGGATGAGCGCGCCCAGCCCGGCCACGGCGAGGCCGGCGAGGCAGGCGGCGAAGTCGAGAGCGCGCTCGGCAGGGGAGCCGAAGCGCTGGGCGCGGATCTCGTCGGCCACCACGTGCAGGAGTACCCCGGCCGTCACCGCCATCGCCGCCTGCAGGACATCTCCTCCAGCGAACCCCGGGAGCGCCCCGCCCAGCAGGGCGCCCAGGACGCCCGCGACGGCGATGAGCACCGCCCGGACGCCGGCCGCCCGCGGCCCCTGCACGTCGAGGAACGGCAGCACCACCGCCGCCGTGAGCGGGGCATGGTGGGCGACGATGGCGATCTGCAAGTCGAGCTTTCCCCCGGGCCGGGCCAGCGCCGCGACCAGCGCCAGCCCTTCCACCACCGAGTGGAAGATGAGGGCCGCGAACCCTACCTCGGCAGAGACCCGCAGGCCGGAGAGCCCGCGGCCGCGCAACACGCGGGGACCCAGGAGCCGCGCTCCCGTCTCCAGCGCCCAGGGCAAGGCGAAGCCGGCCGCCATCCACAACAGCCCTGCCAGACCCTGCGAAGGGAGCACCTCGGGCAGGAGGTGGAAGGCGACCACGCCCGCCGCCGCGGCGAAGGCGAAGGTGCGCGTGCGCTCGAGCACGGCCGGCCGGCGCTGCGCCGCCAGGGCGATGACGCCCCCCAGCAGGGCGGAGAACCCGGCGAGGAGGCCGGCGTGGATCATCGCCGGCACCGCCCGCAAAGGCCCCGCAACTCCAGCACGTGGCCCTGCACCCTGTACCCGGTGGCCCGCCGCACCTCGCCCAGGGCACGCTCCAGGGCCCCGGAGTGGAACTCGCGCGCGCTGCCGCACCCGCTGCAGACGATGGCGTGGTGGCAGCGCTGCTCCCGATCCCCGCAGGGACGCACCGCCCGGGAGCCGACCGCGCGGTGGAGCAGGCCCAGCTCGAGGAGCGCGCCGAGGTTGCGGTAGACGGAGACGCGGTCCATGCGCACGCCCTCGGCCGCGAGCAGGGCCTGCAGCTCGCGGGGGCGCAGCGGCCTGGGCGAGCGCTCCAGGGCGCGGAGCAGGGCCCGGCGGGCCGCGGTGATGCGGCCGCCGTTGCGCCGGAGAGCCGCCTCCGCCCGGGTGGAGAAACGCATGCGGCGGCCCTCTAACACAGATGCAACAACGTTGCATCAAGCGCCCAGAACGCTCGAAAGGATTCGCGCGCCCTGGAGAAAGTCGGGCGGCGGAGCGAGCAGCGAGAGCACCAGGTGCGCGCCGGAAGGAAAGTCGAAGAAGTAGCCTGGGTGCACCAGCACGCCGGCCTCGAGCAGGGCAAGCGCCCACTCCTCCTCGCTCCGGGAGCGGGGCACGGAGAGGACCTCGCTCCATCCCCCCTCGGCGCGGAGCACGTCCCAGGGCGCTCCCGCGGGACGGGCGGAGAGGAGCGCCGCCCGGTTCTCCCGCAGGCGGGCCTGGACGGCCCGCTGGAAGACGGAGCGGCTTGCGAGCAGGCCGGCGGCGGCCATCTGCACGGGCGTGCCCACCGAGAGATAGGTGTCGGCGATCAGCTCCAGGTTGGCCAGGGACTCGTCCGCCCCCGGCCCGGAGGCCGCGATCCAGGCCAGCTTGAGCTGGGGCAGGCCGGCCACCTTGGAGAGCCCGGAGAGGGAAAAGGCGGGCGCGTCGTCGTAGCTGGCGGCGCCGCGGGCCCGCCTTGCGTCCTCGAACGCAGGGTAGTCGGCGAACACCTCGTCGCAGATCAGCGCGCAGCCGCGCTCGCGGCAGGCGGCCGCCAGCGCCCGCCGCTCCTCCTCCTTGAGATAGGCGCCGGTGGGATTGCCCGGGCTCACCGCCAGCACCGCGCGCGTGCGCGGGGCGAAACGCAGGGCGGAGGCGTCGAGATGCCACTCGCCGTCCCAGCGCAGGGCGTAGGGGACGGGGCGCACGCACTCCAGGGCGGTGAGATACCCGAAGAGCGGATAGCTGGGCTCCGGCACCAGCACCTCGTCGCCGGCCTCGCAGAGGAGCTTGAAGAGCCAGGAGTAGGCCTCGCTGGTGGAGGAAGCGAGGATCACCCGATCCGCGCTCACCCCCTGGTACGCGGCCACCGCCTCCCGGGCCGCCCGCAGGCCGCGCGGATCCGGCTCGTACCGCGGGGCGGCGGGCAGCGCCACGGCGGGTACGGGCAGCCCCGCCGCGGTGGGATTCGACAAGGTGAGGTCGATGTACGGGGCGGTGCGGGCCGCCAGCGCCTGGGCCAGCGCGTTCTGCGGGGGCCGCGGTCCCAGCCTCACGCTTCCGGCGCCGAGATCTCCGCGCTCCGCGGCAGCGGCAGCCGGTCGCGCTCCTTCTCCACGAAGCGGAGCGCCGACCAGATCTCGTCCATGGCGATGATCTTGTTGTCGGTGAGCCCCCCGGCCAGCCCCACCGCCCGGACCAGCTGCTCGTCCAGGTCGGTGAAGAAGCCCGAGCTCTTGCGCGGCCAGGCCACCCACAGGGCGCCGCGCGGCGCCAGCACGTGCTTGGCCTTGGGGAACAGCTCCCCCAGCACGGCCCGGGAGGAGGCGAACACCACGATCACGTCCGCCAGGCTGACGATCTTGGTGGTGACGCCGACTCCGGAGGGAAGCGGATCCAGCCGCTTCACGAACCCGGTCGGGGGATCGAGCACCAGCACGCGCCGGCCTTCCTTGATGCCCAGTTTCTGGCAAAGGCTGGTGATCTCGCCCATCCGGGACCTCCTTGTAGAAAATGCAGCCACCGATCCGCAAGACGCTCGACGCGGGGTGTCGTAGACTCGCCTCATGAAGCAGGTGCGCATCGGGCTTCTGGGCGTCGGAACCGTGGGCCAGGCAGTGGCGCGCGCGCTGCAGGAACGGCACGACGTCCTCTCCCGCGCCGCCGGCACCTCGCTCGTGCTGCAGCGCGCAGCGGTGCGCGATCCCGCCCGTCCCCGGGCGCAAAAGGTCGAGCGGCTGACGGCGGACGCGCAGGCGGTGGCGGCCGCGGACGACGTGGATCTGATCATCGAGCTGGTGGGAGGCGAGGAGCCGGCGCGGACCTTGATCGCCACCGCCCTGGAGCGGGGCCGGCCGGTGGTTACGGCCAACAAGCGGGTGCTGGCCTGGCACGGCCCGCAGCTGGAAGAGCTGGCCGCGCGGCACGGGGTGGAGCTGCGCTACGAGGCGGCGGTGGGCGGGGGCATCCCGCTGATCGCGCCCCTCACCGACGACCTGGCCGCCAACCGGGTGCTGGAGCTGCGGGCGATCATCAACGGCACCTGCAACTACGTGCTCACGCGGATGGCCTCCGGCGAGTCGCTGGAAGACGCCCTGGCCAAGGCGCAGCAGGCCGGCTACGCGGAGGCGGATCCCAGGGACGACATCGACGCGGTGGACGCGGGCGACAAGCTCTGCGTGCTCCTGCGCCTGGCGTTCAACGTGGAGTGCACCCCGAAGCAGCTCCACCGCCAGGGCATCCGCGGGCTCGATCCCCGCGACCTCGCCTACGGGCGCGAGCTGGGCTACGTGCTCAAGCTCCTGGCGGTGGCGAGGCGGGTGGAGTCGGGGGTGGAGGCGCGCGTGCACCCGGCCTTCGTGCCCTCGGAGCATCCCCTGGCCCGGGTGGACGGCGCGTACAACGCGGTCCACGTGGTGGGCGACCTCTGCGGCCCGGTGATGTTCAGCGGGCTGGGCGCGGGGGGAGACGCCACCGCCAGCGCGGTGCTGGCGGACGTGGTGCACGTCGCCCGGCGGATGGCCCTGGGAGACCCGGTCCCTCCTCCCCGGGAGAACGGCCCCCTGGCCCGCCTGCTGTCCATGGCCGAGGTGAGGACCCGCTGCTACTTCCGGCTCTCGGTGGACGACGAGCCAGGCGTGTTCGCCCAGATCACCCGGGTGCTCGCGGAGCACCGCATCGGGCTGGCCAGCGTGATCCAGCGCGAGCCCGGCAAGCACGGCGCCGCCGAGGTGGTGCTCCTCACCTACGAGGCGCCGGAGGCGGCGCTGGCGGCGGCGGAGGCCGAGCTTGCCCGCCTCTCCTCCACCCGCTCGGTGCTGGCGCGCATCCGCGTGGAGGCGCCGCAGTGAAGCCCTTCACCGTCCTCGTCCCCTGCTCCACCGCGAACCTGGGCGCGGGATTCGACGCGGTGGGCATCGCCTTGTCCGGGCCTGATCTGATGGTGCGCGTCGCCCCCGGAGGCGAGGGCCTGCGCATCGTCAAGCTCTCCGGCGAAGGCGCGGATCGGCTGCCGCCCGACTCCACCAACCGGGTGATCGAAGCGGCCTCCCGCGCCGCCGCCGCCGCGGGAAAGGACCCGCGGGCGCTGGCGGCGGAGCTGTCGATCCACAGCTCCATCCCCCTCAAGCGCGGCCTGGGCTCCAGCGCCGCGGCGGCCGTGGCCGGGGCGCTGCTGGCCGACGCTTTGTTGGAAGGAGCGATCGGGGCGGAAGCCGTGCTGGCCGCGGCGGTGGCGATGGAAGGGCACCCCGACAACGTGGTCCCCGCCCTGCGCGGAGGAGCCCAGGTCTCGGTGCGCGACGCCAAGGGAGCGGTGCTCACCTGCCCCATCCCCATCGGCGCGCCCTTGCGGGCGGCGCTCTACATCCCCGACCAGGAGCTGGCCACCTCCGCGGCCCGGGCCGTTCTTCCCGCCCAGGTGCCGATGGCGGACGCGGTGCACAACCTCGGCCGCGCCGCGCTGCTGGTGGCGGCGCTGGCGCAGGGCAAGCTGGAGCTTCTGGCGGAGGCCATGGACGATCGCCTCCACCAGCCCGCCCGCGCCGGGCTCCTTCCCTGGCTCCCTTCCTTGCTGGCGGCGGCGCGCTGGGGCGGGGCGCTCGGCGCCGCTCTCTCGGGCGCGGGCACCACCGTCTGCGCACTCTGCTCGGCGGACTCGGCCCGGGAAGTGGCGCGGGCGATGAGCGACGCCGCCACTTCGCTGGGAGTGGCGGGAAGGTCGGAAGTGGTGGACGTCGCCGTCCCAGGCGCCCGTGTAGTCTGAGACTGACGTCTGAGATCGGGGACACAATACGCAACTACCCATGCCAACCGTTACCGGAGCCAGGCAATTGGCACGAGGGGTTGCGTATTGTGTCCCCGAATTCCGACGAACGTAGGAGGGACCCCGAAACTAGGCGCTTCGGCGGTTGGTTTCGAGCAGGTGGGCGATGGCGTCGTCCATCCGCTGGCGGAACTGGTCATCCGCGTCCATGAACTGCACGCCCATGCCGGCCATGGTGCCCTTCTCCTCCGCCTCCTGCCGCGTCACCCGGTGGACCACCATCCCCCGGGCGGGAACCGCGCCGGCCCCGCCGGGAAGCTCCATCTCCACCTGCACCACCGTCTTCAGGGGCGGCGGGTTGTCGGTCTGCACGAACACGCCCCCGGCGCTGATATTGGCCGCGTACTCCAGGACGAAGTCCTGCACGTCGGTGAAGCGGACGGCGAAGCGCGCGTTGTAGCGGGGGAAGGCGCGCCGGGGATCCTCGTGCGGGTGCAGGGCGATGGCCCCGATGGGCACCGCCTCGGAGGCGCGCTCGCGGCGGGCGATCACCTCGCCGATCTTCCTGCGCTGCGCCTCGCTGGTCTCGACGAAGTCCGCCCAGAAGCCCGGCTCGCCGCCGTTGGAGTGCTCGCGCACCACCCCCGAGAGCAGCACCGCCTCCCGGGCGCCCGGCAGGTAGAGGCGGATCTCCAGGGCGGTGCCCGCGGGAGGCGGCTCGAGGCAGCGCACCAGCACGCCGCGATCGCTCAGGGCCCGGGTGGTGGTCTGGACCGCCATGTCGCCGGAGGCGAAGCGGATGGGAAACACCAGAGGCGCGCGCTCCATGCAGCTTTGCAGTTTCGCCCGACGGGCCCGCAGGCGGAAAGGCGCGCCTGTGCTCGCGGGCCCGCCGGGGTGGGCGGCCGCCCCCGCCTGCGGCAGGAGGAGGAAGTGGTCGCACGGCGCGCACTTGCGCTTGCGCCCGCACCCTGCGGAAGCTAGCTTCGCGGGCCCCGCTGGAGGCTTTCGCCGTGGCCCTGCGCACGCCGCTGTACGAAGCACACGTGGAATCCTCGGCCCGGATGGTGGAGTTCGCCGGCTTCGACATGCCGGTGCAGTACAAGGGGGTCCTGGAGGAGCACGCCGCCGTCCGCGAGAAGGCGGGGATGTTCGACGTCTCGCACATGGGCGAGCTGACGTTGGAGGGCCCCCGCGCGCTGGAGGCCGCGCAGCGCCTGGTCACCAACGACCTCTCGAAGTGCAAGGAGGGCCAGGCCCAGTACAGCGCTCTGTGCAACGAGCAGGGCGGGGTGATCGACGACATCATCGTCTACCGCTTCTCCCCCGAGCGGCTCTTCGTCTGCGTCAACGCCAGCGGGCGCGGCAAGGACTTCGAGTGGATGCGGGCGCACGCCGGCGCAGGGGTGGAGGTGGGGCAGCGCTCCGACGACTGGGCGCAGATCGCCGTCCAGGGGCCCGCGGCGCCGCCGCTGGTGGACTCGCTCTGCCGGCCGCGCGTGCTCGACCTCGGCTACTACCACTTCCGCGAGGCGGAGGTGGCCGGCGTGGGGGGCTGCATCGTGGCCCGCACCGGTTACACCGGCGAGGACGGATTCGAGGTCTTCTGCCCTCCGGACGGCGCACGGAAGATCTGGAACGCGCTTTTGCAGAAGGGTGTGGTCCCCTGCGGCCTGGGCGCCCGCGACTCCTTGCGCCTCGAGGTCGCCTTCCGCCTCTACGGCAACGACATGGACGAGGAGCACACCCCGCTGGAGGCGGGGCTGGGCTGGATCGTCAAGCTGGACAAGCCGGGCGGCTTCATCGGCGCCCCCGCCCTGATCCGCCAGAAGCAGGAGGGCCTGAAGCGCAAGCTGGCCGGCTTCAAGCTCACCGGCAAGGGCATCGCCCGGCACGGGTACCCGGTGCTGCAGGACGGCCAGGTCAAGGGCGAGGTGACCAGCGGCACCATGAGCCCGGTGCTGAAGGAACCCATCGGGCTGGCCTACGTCCCCACCGCGCTCGCCAAGGAAGGCTCCACCTTCGAGGTGGAGATCCGCGGCAAGCCGGTGCCGGCGCGGGTGGTGAAGACGCCGTTCGTGGAGAAGGTGAAGGGATGACGCCGCTGTTGCTCAACCACTTCTACGTCACCCCCGACCAGGAGACGTTCGAGGCTGCTGCGAGCAGCGACCTCCTCTCCCGCTTCGGCGCGCTGGAGAAGCGGACCACCGTCCGCAAGGACGCCACCTACACCGGCCTCTACCTCTACGGCGAGCGCACCTACCTGGAGCTTCTCCATCCAGACTCCACCCCGTTCGGCGCCAGGACCGGCATCGCCTACGGCGTGGAGGAGGAGGGCGGGCTGGAGGAGATCGGCCGCGAGATGGCCCCCGCCAGGATCGACCTGGTCTTCCGCGGGGAGGTCCCCTGGTTCCGCCGCTGCCGCTCGCTGCAGTCGCTGGAGGGCCTCACCGAATGGACCATGGAGTACGAGCCCGCCTTCTTCCGCGGCTTCCACCCGGACCTGCCCCCGGAGCGCCCGGCGATCGCCCGGGCCGACGCGCTCACCCGCTACGCGGCGGCCTGCGGGAAGCTGCGGCAGCGGGACGACGGGCTCTTCGAGGACGTGGTGGCGCTGGAGGTGGCGCTGGCGCCCAACGACCTCGCCCGCTGGAAGGCCCGCACCCTGCGCGTGCAGGACGCCGCCCTGGGCATGACCGCCGCCGCCGGATCGCCCACCGGGATCCTCGCCGCCCACCTGCGCCTGCGCCGCGACGCCGGCCGGTCGGTGGAGCGCATCGGCCGCAGCACCCTCTCCCTCGACGGCAAGAACGCCGTCTGGCAATTCGAGAAAGGCTTCCATGGCCAGCTATCCTGAGACCCTGCGCTACACCAAGGAGCACGAGTGGGCCCGCATCGCGGGCAACACTGCCACCGTGGGGATCACCCTCTACGCCAGGGACCAGCTGGGCGACGTGGTTTACCTCGAGCTCCCCGAGGTGGGGGCGGCGGTGAGCAAGGGCCAGCCCTTCGGGGTGGTGGAGAGCACCAAGGCGGTGAGCGAGCTGTTCGCCCCGGTGAGCGGCAAGGTGACCAAGGTGAACCAGGCGCTGGTCGACGCCCCCGAGGGGATCAACGACGACCCCCACGAGAAGGGCTGGATGGTGGAGATCGAGATGAGCTCCCCCGCCGAGGCCCAGGGCCTGCTCTCCGCCCGGCAGTACGAAGAGCTTCTCGCCGCCGAGCACTGATGGAGACGCTGGACCTGCGCGGCCTGCTCTGCCCGCTCACCTGGGCCCGGACCAAGTACGCCCTCTCCCGGCTGGGGCCGGGAGGGCTGCTGCGCCTGGTGATCGATCACCGGCCGGCCGTGCCGGACATCAAGCGCAACGCGGAGGAGACGGGGAACGAGGTGATCTCCTCGCGGGAGACTTCCGCCGGGGTCTGGGAGATGGTGCTGCGGAAAGCGTGAGCTCGCGAGTCGGCGCCTGGATCGCCGGTCACTTGCGCGGATCGCTCGCGCTCGACGAGGTGGCGCGCCCGCAGTGGGCCGCCGGGCTGCGCGCCGCCACCGCCATGGCGGTTCCCCTCCTCCTCGGCCTGGCCCTGGGCCGCCCCGAGCTGAGCTGGGCGGGCCTGGGCGGCTGGCTCACCATGATCGCCGATCCCGGCGGCCCTTACCGGGCGCGGGCGGAGGCGATGATCGCTTTCGCCCTGGCCGGATCGCTGGCCACGGTGCTGGGGGGCGTGACCGGCCATCCCCCCTGGCTGGCTGCGCCGGCGCTGTTCGCCTGCGCCCTCTTCTGCAGCCTTTTGCGCGTGCGGGGCGATACCGCGGCGAGCATCGGGGTCCTCTGCCTGATCGAGTTCTGCATCACCCAGGGCAGCCCCGCCCCGCTGGAGGCGGGGATGCTGCGGGCGGAGTTGTTCGCCGCCGGCGGAGCGTTCGCGGTGCTGCTCGCCACCGCCGTCTGGCCCTTCCGGCCCTACTACCCGGTGCGGATGGCGGTCGCTTCCGTTTGGAACGTGCTCGCCGATCTGGCGGAGGCGGCCGCCGCCCTGGCGGCTCCCCGGGCCGGACCCGGAGACTGGGAGACGCTCTTGCCGCTGCGCCGCCGTGCCCGGGAGGAGCTGGAGCGAGCCCGGCGCACCCTGGGCCTGGCCCGCGCCGGCCACCAGGGAGAGACGCCGCGCGGCCTGCAGCTCCTGGTCCTCTACGAGATCGCCGAGCTGCTCCTCGGCGACCTGGCCGCCCTGATCGAGGCGCTGCGCGCCCGCGCCGAGGGAAAGGAAGGGCTGCCCGCGGAGGCGGCCGGGATCCTTGCCGGGCTGGGCCGGGCGCAGCGCGCGCTGGCCTCCTCGGTCGCGGAGGAGGGAAAGGCGCCGGAGGTCGGGTTGCCGGGGGCTTCCCTGGACGGCGAGCTTTCGCCTCTGCTGCAGCGCGTGCGCGGCGAGATCGGCCAGGCGCTGGCCTCGGCCAAGGCGCTGGCGCGGGGCGGCAAGGGGCCCTCCATCGCCGGCCCGGTGGGACTGCATGAGCACCCGCCTTCGCTCCGCGACACGCTGGGCCGCGCCTCCGCGGAGCTGCGCCATGCCCTGCGGGTGGCGATCGTGGCCACCGCCGCGGGGCTCCTGGCCGCCGCGCTGCACCTGCACCGCAGCTACTGGGTGACGGTGACGGCGGTCATCGTCCTGCAGCCGCACGCGGTCGCCACCGTGCGCCGCGCGCTGCAACGCGTGGGAGGGACGGTGATCGGGGGGATGGCGGCGGCGCTGATGGCGCGCTACCTCCGCCAGCCGCTCCTGGTGGGGCCCGTGCTCTTCGCCATGGCCTGCTGCGGCGTGGCCATCCGCCGGATCAACTACGCCGCCTTCGCCGCGCTGGTGACGCCGGTGTTCGTGCTCCTCGCCGAAGCGAGCGCGGGAGGGGCGCACCTCACCCGGGTGCGCATCCTCAACACCCTTTTGGGGGGCGCCCTGGCGCTCCTGGGCG